>VFSW01012805.1_pt1 | contig 11680 bp, 7 predicted proteins | sample 5358111 | NCBI WGS metagenome assembly VFSW01 (sample SAMN11554181, study PRJNA540505) | mine drainage metagenome | isolation source: sediment from site ElyBrook_90M | place: USA: Ely Copper Mine, Vershire, VT | collected 2017 | reverse complement strand
CTTCAAAAGGATGATCAGATAACTTATTCTCACATGCAACATATAAATTATTCTTTCGTCTCTTTATAAAAGTCTGATATTACAAGACAAGCTTTTTACTGAATAACCAAATAATAAATGAATCCGGTATCAACCTCAAAACCTCTTCAAGATGTTCAATAATCTGATAAAATACAGTTTAAGGTCTTTTAAAAGACAACGTGCATATATAGTTATCAATATTCTTGGTCTTTCCATCGGTATTGCATGCAGTCTGCTGATTGCTTTGTATGTGATCAACGCGTCGGGTTACGACAAGTTCAACGTAAAGAAGGACAGGCTGTTCAGAGTCATTCTAAACGGTAAGATCGGCGGCCAGGAGATCACCGGTTCATACACTCCTGCTATTATGGGGCCTACTCTTCCGAGGGAGTTTCCCGAGGTTGAAGGCTTTCTTAGAATGGATGGCGTCGGGCCGACAGTAGTCGAATATAATAAGCAGTCCTTCACGGATAACAATATAATCTCTGCCGATTCATCCTTCTTTAACTTCTTCTCCATCCCTGTTCTCAGGGGAGATCCAGCCAATCTGCTCAACAGTACCTATAAAGTTGTTCTGTCTGAATCAACTGCAAGGAAAATGTTTGGTAAGGAGAATCCTATCGATAAAATGATCAAGATCGGGAATGATACCACCAGGTTTGTCGTTACAGGTGTTATGGGAGATGTTCCTGCCAACTCGCATTTCGATGCAAGCATGATCACATCGTTCATGACAAATCCAAGGTCAAAGGACCAGATCTGGCTTAACAACAGTATCAGTCTTTATCTGCTGCTGAAACCCAATTCAAGTTACACGACAGTTGATTCCAAATTCAATGATCTGATAGCCAAATATGTGGGACCTGAAGTTCAAAAATACATGGGGATTTCGATAGAAGAGTTTTTGAAAAAAGGGAATAAATACAAGTTTTTCCTTCAGAAACTGACCGACATCCATCTCGACAATAGTGTACAGGGAGGGTTCAAAGCTCCCAGTGATCCCAAGTATCTGATCATCTTCGGCAGTATTGCAATACTGATAGTCGCTATTGCAGCCATTAATTTCATGAATCTGGCAACTGCGCAGGCTTCAAGGAGAGCAAAGGAGGTAGGGATCAAAAAACTTGGAGGATCCACCCGGGGAATGCTCATTACTCAGTTCCTCTCCGAATCGTTTATGCTGGCCTTCATTGCCCTGATCATTGCGCTGCTTTTCATAAAGCTGAGTCTGCCATATTTCAATAACCTGCTGGCTACAAAGCTTACTCTGAACCTGTTCACAACCTGGTACACTCTCCCCATCCTTCTTGTTTTTGCTTTACTGGTGGGGATAATGGCCGGAGGCTACCCTGCATTTTTCCTTTCATCCTTCAATCCCTACGAGGTGCTCAAGGGAAATGCAAAAAGCAGTACAAGCAACGGCAGACTCAGAAGAATACTTGTTGTGTTTCAGTTCGCCGTTTCGATTCTTCTCATTGTAGGTACGCTGATAATGAACAGTCAGATAAAGTTTATGCTTAATAAGGATGTCGGATTCAAAAAGGATCAGCTGATCGTGATTGAGAGGGCTGATGTGGTGGGCAGTAAAATGAAAGCCTTCAAGGCGAGCATAAAAGGGATCCCCGGTGTAGTAAATGTTGCGAGTTCCACCGCACTGCCAGGACGTACCAACAATAATAACGGGTACATGATGGAAGGAAGGAAGGATGAATCATTCCTTATGGCCACGGCGTGGGTGGACTATGATTTCCTTGAGACCTACGGTATAACGCTTGCCTCCGGAAGATCTTTCAATGAATCCTATACAACGGACAACAGGGCATGCATAATAAATGAAAGTGCACTTAAAAACTTCAACATCACCGATCTTGAGAAAACCAGGATACTCAAGCCGGGAGAATACCCGCTCGCAAGCTACTCCATAATAGGAGTGGTGAGGAATTTTAATTTCGAATCACTGCGGAATCCCATCCAGCCTTACATAATGCTTCTTCAGGACGAATATAGTCGATGGGGCTATATTACGGTAAGACTTGCAGCGGGAAATTATTCCAATACTATAAATGAGATTGAAAAGGTATGGAAGGAATATGCCTCGAACAGTCCTCTTCAATATTATTTCCTGGATGCTGACTTTGAGAAGATGTACTCGGAGGAAAAACAGAATGCCAGGTTGGCTGTGATCTTTGCAATACTTGCCATATTTATAGCATCACTTGGTCTGTTCGGCCTGACATCCTATACTGTGGAACAACGTACCAAGGAGATCGGCGTGAGGAAGGCTATGGGCTCATCCATAGCAGGCATATATGTGGAAATATCAAAGGAGATCATCATCCTTGTTTCGATCTCGGCCCTGATAGCCTGGCCGTTAATTTACTACTATGCAGAAAGGTGGCTCGATAACTTCTATTACAAAATAAGCCTTGGTATCTTCAGCTTTGTTGCCGGTCTTACAATCGCTCTCGGAATAGCGGTACTTACAATCAGTTATCGTGTTCTGAGGGCTGCAAGTGTAAATCCTGCACAATCACTCAAATATGAATAAATGAATCCGGAATAAACCTCAAAACCTGATCGGTATGTTCAATAATCTGATAAAATACAGTGTAAGGTCTTTTAAAAGACAACGGGCATATATTATAATTAATATACTTGGCCTGTCAATTGGAATTGCCTGCAGTCTGCTGATTGCACTATTTGTGATAAATGAAGCAAGCTACGACAGCTATAACGTAAAAAAAGACAGGATCTTCAGATTGATACTGACTGGTAAAATCGGAGGACAGGAGTTAACTGCCTGCACATCGGCACCCCCTATAGCTCCTGTAATGCTGAAAGAACTACCGGAAGTGGAGGATTTCCTCAGGATGCATGGCGTGGGCCCTACAACTGTAGAATATAATAACAGGACCTTTACAGAAGAGCACCTTGTAGAGGCCGATTCCTCCTTCTTTAATTTCTTTTCAATTCCCATCTTAAAGGGCGATCCGGGGAACCTGCTTAATGCACCCAGGAGAGCCGTGATCTCAGAGTCGACAGCCAGAAAGATATATGGTGATGAGAATCCGATTGATAAAACTCTAAAGATAGGGTCCGATACAGTGCGGTATACAATCTCCGGAGTAATGGCTGACATACCTGTGAAATCACACTTTGAGGCAAATATTCTCGTATCCTACATGACGGATCCTGAATCAGTCAATTCCATATGGTTGAGTAACAATCTGAGTACATACCTGTTGTTAAAGTCAAACTCAAGCTATAAAACCGTTAACGATAAAATGCCTGACCTGATAGTTAAGTATGTAGGTCCGGAACTGCAGCAGTATCTTGGTGTATCCCTGAAGGATTTCCTCGCCCAGGGTAACAAGTACAAATTCTACCTTCAAAACCTGTCCGACATACATCTTGACCCGACCATTGAGCAGGAGTTTAAGGCCGCCAGTGATCCCAGGTACCTGAAGATTTTCGGAAGCATAGCAATCCTTATAGTCTTAATAGCTGCAATCAATTTTATGAACCTCTCCACGGCCCAGTCCGCCAAAAGAGCAAAAGAGGTAGGGATAAAGAAGATCGGAGGTTCAACCAGGGGAATGCTTATCATGCAATTCCTTTCTGAAACTTTCATCCTGAGCTTCATTTCGCTGATCATTGCACTGATCTTTATAAAGTTAACACTCCCGTTTTTTAACACCCTGCTGGGAGTGAATCTGTCACTTAAATTGTTTTCAGCCTGGTATACGATACCTGCTCTGCTGCTTTTCGTAGTTATAGTAGGAGTTCTTGCAGGCAGCTATCCTGCCTTCTTTCTATCCTCCTTCAGCCCTTATGAAGTCCTCAAGGGAAACGTAAAAAACAGCATGAAAAATGGCCGTCTGAGAAGAGTACTTGTTGTTTTTCAGTTCGCCGTTTCTATATTACTTATTGTGGGAACGATGATAATGTACCGGCAGATAAAATTCATGCTCAACAAGGATGTCGGATTCAACAAGGAACAGCTGCTGGTAATCAACAGGGCAGAAGTTCTCGGAACAAAAATAAAGTCATTCAAGGAGGCTGTAAAAGGTATTTCAGGAGTTGTCAATATTACCAGTTCCACGGCTGTCCCCGGCCGTAATAACAATAACAACGGATATATGATGGAGGGCAGAAAAGAGGAGACCTATCTTTTGCAGACCAACTGGATCGATTATAATTATCTTCAGACATATGGTATGACCCTTGAATCCGGACGTGTTTTCAATGAATCATATACGACTGATCAGAATGCATGCCTGGTGAATGATGCTGCAGTAAAGAAGTTTGCACTTGCTGATCTTGAAAAGACCAGGTTTATAAGACCCTCCTCCCCGGGGAAGGTAGATTACCTGCCGGTTATCGGGGTTGTGAAGGATTTTAATTTTGAATCACTCCGCAATCCTATTCAGCCTTACATATTCCTCTTCCAGAATGATAATTATATTTTCGGCTTCCTTACGGTAAAGATCTCCGCAAAAGATTACTCAAAAACCATCAGTTCAATTGAAAAGGTCTGGAAGGAGTATACCGCAAATGAACCGTTGCAGTACTATTTCCTGGATGAGGACTTTGAAAAGATGTATACCCAGGAAAAACAAAGCGCATCATTGGCAGTCGTATTCTCCATACTCGCAATCTTTATTGCATCCCTGGGACTTTTCGGACTTACTTCATTTACAGTGGAACAAAGGACAAAGGAGATTGGGGTAAGAAAAGCGATGGGATCATCAATAACCGGCATTTATGCAATAATATCCGGAGAGATCATAATACTGGTTTCTTTTTCGGCACTGATTGCCTGGCCGGTAATCTATTATTTTGGCGGAAAATGGCTGGAGAATTTTTATTACAGAATTAATCCCGGTGTTCTTACTTTTCTTGCCGGACTGACCATTGCCCTTGGCATTGCCATACTGACAATAAGCTACCGTATTATGAGGGCAGCAAGGGTAAATCCGGCGCAATCGCTTAAATATGAATAGAGATCTTAAAACATGCATTAAAAAATTTAAGTCAGCTATTTATATAACTAATGAATTTTATTCTTAAATCTTATGTTAAGAAATCTTTTAATGCATAGTGTGCGCTCTTTTAAGAGACAACGTGCATACATTATAATAAATATCATCGGACTTTCTATTGGAATAGCCTGCAGCCTTCTCATCACATTGTTTGTGATAAATGAAGCAGGCTATGACAGGTTCAATACAAAAAAAGATCGCATTTTCAGGGCAATCCTGAACGGCAAGATCGGAGGGCAGGAAGTTACAATTGCCACATCTGCAGCAATTATGGGCCCGACGATGCTGAAAGAGTTTCCTGAGGTCGAGGATTTTTTAAGAATGGACGGCAGAGGTCCTACAGTTATTGAGTACAATAAGCAGACATTCACGGAAGACCATCTTGTAGAGGCTGACTCCTCCTTTTTCAATTTCTTTTCAATACCTGTATTGAAGGGGGATCCCAAAAACCTGCTTAATGCTCCCAGGAAAGCTGTTTTGTCCGAATCAACGGCAAAAAAGATCTTCGGCGATGAGAATCCTATCGATAAAACAATCAAGATCGGCTCCGATTCATTAAGATACACAGTTACCGGAGTTATGGGCGATATACCGGGAAACTCTCATTTTGCAGCAAATATCCTTACCTCCTTTATGACAAATCCCAGATCAAAGAGTCCGGTCTGGCTGAGTAACAGCTTCAGTACCTACTTTCTGTTAAAGCCAAATTCGAGCTACCTGGCAGTGGATGAAAAGATACCGGAAATGCTGAAAAAATATGTAGGACCTGAAGTGCAGCAATTTATGGGAGTATCAATGGAAGATTTTGTAAAACAGGGAAATAAGTACAGATTTTTTCTCCAGAACCTTAAGGATATTCATCTTGATAACTCAATTCAACAGGAGTTTAAGCCAGCCAGCGATCCGAAATTCCTTATCATATTCGGCAGTATTGCAATACTGATCGTTCTGATAGCTGCAATTAATTTTATGAACCTTTCAACCGCACAGGCCTCAAGGCGTGCCAAAGAAGTAGGTATAAAAAAGATAGGGGGGTCCACAAGAGGCATGCTCATATGGCAATTCCTTTCAGAATCCTTCATTCTTTCATTTATTTCCCTGATCTTCGCGCTGATCTTTATAAAAGCATCTCTCCCATTTTTCAATAACCTGCTGGGTGTAAATTTTGAATTCAGGCTTTTCTCCAACTGGTATACCCTGCCCATCCTTTTGCTTTTTTCGGTAATAGTAGGTTTCCTGGCAGGAAGCTACCCTGCTCTGTTCCTGTCTTCATTCAATCCTTATGAGGTACTGAAGGGAAGCGTGAGAAACAGCATGAAAAACGGCAGGCTCAGGAGAGTACTGGTTGTTTTCCAGTTTGCAGTTTCTATTCTTCTTATAGTTGGTACTCTTGTGATGTACAGGCAGATAAAGTATATGCTGCACAAGGATGTCGGTTTTAATAAGGAACAACTGATTGTCATAAACAGGGCAGAAGCTCTCGGAACAAAAGTGAAATCCTTTAAAGAGGCTGTAAAGAAGATCTCCGGAGTTGTCAATATTGCAGGGTCAACTGCTGTTCCTGCCAGGAATAATAATAATAACGGCTATAGTATTGAAGGGAGGAAAGAGGAATCTTTCCTGATGATGACCAATTGGGTCGATTATAACTACCTTGAGACCTATGGAATGACCCTTGCCTCAGGAAGGAACTTTAATGAATCCTATACAACTGATCAGCACGCCTGCCTGGTAAATGAAGCCGCGGTAAAGAATTTTGGAATAACGAATATCGCAGAGACAAGATTTATAGAACCCGGAGATTCAGGGAAAATAAATTATATGCCAATCCTTGGGGTGGTTAAAAATTTCAATTTCGAATCACTCCGGAATCCAATCGGCCCTTACATTTTCAGATTCCAGAACAGTGGTATGCAATGGGGATACCTGACTGTCAGGTTATCGGCCGGGAATTATTCGCGAACTATCAGTCAGATAGAGACCTTATGGAAAGAGTACACTGCAAATGACCCGCTGCAGTATTATTTTGTAGATGAGGATTTTGTGCAAATGTATTCCCAGGAAAAACAGAATGCTGTTATGGCGGTGATATTTTCAGTCCTTGCAATCTTTATTGCAGCGCTGGGGCTCTTCGGCCTGACATCATTTACAGTGGAGCAACGCACAAAGGAGATAGGAGTCAGAAAAGCTATGGGGTCATCTATTGCAGGTATATATGTTGAAATATCGAAGGAAATTGTAATACTTGTCTCCATTTCGGCTCTCATAGCATGGCCTGTTATCTACTACCTTGCCGGGAAATGGCTCCAGAATTTCTATTACAGGATTAGTCCGGGTGTATTCAGTTTCCTGGCAGGTCTGACAATTGCACTCGGGATTGCCATGCTGACAATCAGCTACAGGGTGGTAAAAGCCGCAAGAGTAAATCCTGCCCAGTCACTCAAATATGAATAGGTACCTGAGCCTGACTCAGGTTAAATGATAATGAAAGCACTTACCTGCTTAGCATAAAGCCGGTCGTTAATGATGTCCCTGATGCCCTTAATCCCGACGAGATAAAGTGAACCGGCCCGGGATTGCCGCCTTTTCCGGATGATATAAAACCTGAATACCTGCCGGCAAGGCAGGTATTCAGGTTCAGAATAGTAAACGGATATTTATATAGTTTGATTTAAGACTAGTACATTTTATTTATAAGCTGACCAATCTCATCACGTTTCTTAAGTGGGAAGCTGTGACTCTTGCCGTCTCTTGTAACGACATTCAATCCTTTCACCGGGAACAGACCTTTGCTGTAAAATATTACCTCCAGGATATTATCAAAGAGGATCTCAAGATTGAATTTTTCCATCTCCTGTGCCAACGCCTTAAAGTATATCCTCTGGTTGGTCACTATCAGTTTTCCCTCAACTTTATTGTTGTCTATTACCTGGTTTGTATCACCTGCGTTTAAAACAACCTCGTTTGCATTTAACTTTACTGTCATGGCTCTCGTAATTTTTTGATCCTGTTAACTTTTTCTTTTTTCTCTCTTGATTCATAATAAAGACGTGAGGCAAGTTTAAATGTTGCACGGAAGAACCAATTTTATTTTTCTGTCTATTTTTTTGACACATATTGATTTTTATGCCGTCTTTTAAGAAAAAATTCACATGATAAAAGGAACTCTTCTTATAGTGGATGAAAACAGGAGCGTACTGAAGGACCTGGAGCAAATAATGAAAATTGAATTTGGAAAGGTCATTACCCTTACAGATCCAAACAGGATACAAAGTCTGTTAAGAAAGGATGAAATCGATATTGTCATGCTTGATATGAACTTTAAATCGGGCATTCATAACGGCAATGAGGGATTTTTCTGGATGAAGGAGATCTTTAAGTATGACAGTAACATCAGTATAATTATTGTAACCGCATCCGGTAATATTGAACTTGCCGTGAGGGCAATTAAGGAAGGTGCAGTTGATTATATTCTGAAGCCCTGGGACAATAGCAAACTTCTTGCAACAGTAAATGCAGCATGGCAGTTAAGGTCTTCCAGGCTTGAAGCCACTACGCTGAAGAAAGATAATCAGCTCCTGAAGGAAAAGATTAACAGCGGGGGTGAGAAGATCATTCTCGGTGCTTCGCCGACTATGATCAACGTAATGAATATTGTACGGAAGGTTGCGGGAACGGATGCCAACGTTCTCATAACGGGCGAGAACGGTACAGGAAAAGAGCTGGTCGCCAGGGAGATCCATAATCTTTCCGGGAGGGCAGGAGAACTCCTTGTAAGTGTCGATATGGGTTCAATTACTGAATCGCTCTTTGAGAGTGAACTCTTCGGGCACGTGAAGGGTGCATTCACTGATGCCAGGGAGGACCGCAAGGGGAAGTTTGAAATAGCCCATAACGGAACGCTTTTTCTGGATGAGATAGGGAACCTTACTCTTCAATCCCAGGCTAAACTCCTGAGCGTGCTTCAGAACAGGTACGTTGTCAGGGTAGGATCAAACAGGCAGATCCCCATAAATATCCGATTGATATGCGCCACTAACTGTGATCTTATGCAAATGGTAAGTGAAGGAAAATTCAGGGAGGATCTTCTTTACAGGATCAATACAATAATGATAGAGGTTCCGCCCCTTCGTGACAGGGTGGACGACATTCCAATCCTGGCGAATTATTTTCTCAGGGTTGACGGGGAAAGATATGGCAAGGGAGCCTTGAAGATAAGTACCCATGCGCTTGAAAAACTATCAAACCATAACTGGCCTGGTAATGTGAGGGAGTTGCAGCATTCAATTGAAAAGGCTGTAATTATGAGTGATTCGCCTGTTCTCAAGCCTTCCGACTTTGTATTTCATTCGGCAGCGAGGAATACAGTACATTCAGAGATCACCCTGGAGGAGATGGAGAGAAAGATGATCGGGGAGAGTCTGAGGAGATACGGAAGCAATCTGAGTGTAGTGGCTTCCAGGCTGGGAATTACAAGGCAGACCCTTTACAACAAGATCAGGAAATATGAGCTTTAATAAATAAGAAAGAGGTGTCATAAATACGACACCTCTTTCTTTATCAGATAGCAGCTTTCTATATCAGATTACTTCTCATTTACTACCTGGCCGTCGAACAGGTTGACAACCCTGTGGGCATAACCTGCATCCCTGTCGGAGTGAGTTACCATGATAATTGTTGTGCCTTCCTTGTTAAGGTCGGTCAGCAGGTTAATAACCTCAATCCCATTCTTTGAGTCGAGGTTACCAGTAGGTTCGTCAGCGAGAATCAGTTTGGGATTGGCTACAACGGCCCGTGCAATAGCTACCCTCTGTTGTTGTCCTCCGGAGAGCTGCTGGGGAAAATGTTTTGCACGGTGGGAGATCTTCATTCTTTCAAGAACATCTTCAACACTTTTCTTCCTTTCGCCGGTTTTCATTTTAAGGTAGATAAGAGGTAATTCGACGTTCTCATAGACATTGAGTTCATCGATAAGGTTAAAACTCTGGAAGACAAATCCGATATTTCCTTTACGGAAGATCGTCCTGTCGCGTTCCTTGAGGTTAGCTACTTCAGTACCATTGAAGATGTAGCTTCCGGAGGAGGGATTATCGAGAAGGCCCAGGATATTGAGCAGGGTGGATTTGCCACATCCCGAAGGGCCCATGACTGCCACATATTCTCCTTCTTTTACATTGAGGGTTACCTTGTTAAGAGCAGTTGTTTCAACTTCTTCTGTTCTGAAGACTTTGGTTAAATCATTTGTTTTGATCATGACTGTAAGTATTAGTTGTTATTTAGATTTCTTGAGAATTAATTTTTCATTTTTGCCGAATGTTTCGTAACCTGAGACAATTACCTTCTCTCCCGGTTTAAGACCTTCGAGTACTTCGTAAAACCTTGGATTCTTTCTTCCGATTGATATATCACGTCTGGTAGCGAATGATTCTGAGGGATCGAGAACAAATATCCACTGGCCACCGGTCTCCTGGAAGAAACCGCCTATCGGGACGAGTACTGATACTTTCGGTTGTCCGAGCTGTAGGCTTGTATAGTATGTCTGACCGGTCCTGATATTATCAGGCATGCTGTCCCTGAAGATCATGTCTATTTTAAAAGTCCCGTTTCTCACTTCAGGATAGACCCTTCTCACCACCAGGTTAAATTCGCTTCCCTGCCTGTCGAGAGTTGCCGTAAGCTGTGTCCTGACCCGGTCGATATAATGTTCATCGATCTGTGCGGTAACCTTATATGATGTGAGAACGTTTATCTGACCCATGTTTGCTCCCCTCTGGATGTTCTGTCCGATCTCCGGTACAAGCAATCCAAGCTGACCATCGACAGGGGCCCGTACATTCAGGTTCTCAGCTCTTTCCCGTACAAGCTGCAGGTTTTTGCGCATGTTGTCGAGATTTGTGACCATCGTGTTTATGTTTATCGAATAGAATATTGAGTCCTGTCTCTGACGCTCAAGAAAGAGCTCTTTTGATTGGATAGCCATATCCAGGTCCTCTTTCGAGCGGATGAACTCTTCCTTCGAAATCAGATTATCTTTCATCAGAATGACATTCTGCTGATAGTTACGCTCCTTCCTTTCAATTTCATATTTGATGCTTACAAGCTCTCTTTTAATCTGGAGTCTCTGCTGCTCCATATTGATCTGGGTGTTTCTCAGGAAGTTCTCCTTCTCTGCAAGCTGAGCCTCACTGTCGAGTATGTTCAGATGAAGGTCAGGGTTTGAAAGCCTCAGGATAATGTCTCCTTTTTTTACCATTGCCCCCTCTTCAATTACTTTCTCCTCTACACGGCCACCCTCCTGGGCATCGAGGAATACTGTGCTGATAGGTTCAACTGTTCCAGGAACGGTGATGTAATCATTGAACTGATCTTCAGTCACAGTTTCGATTATAAGCTTGTCCTTCTCAACTTTATAAGTCGAGGTACGGTCTGAGAAAAAGGCCATATAAACAAGTACTATCATTGCCAGGGCTATGGACAGATATATAATATGTTTTTTCTGAAGGCCTTTTTTCTTTGCTATGGGTTTATCCATTTGTTCACGTGGGGTATCCATTTCAATTGTTTTTTAAAGTTTAATTATTAATTATATTTTCATATTCTCCTGTAGAGTAAAACTT
>VFSW01012804.1_pt1 | contig 11683 bp, 12 predicted proteins | sample 5358111 | NCBI WGS metagenome assembly VFSW01 (sample SAMN11554181, study PRJNA540505) | mine drainage metagenome | isolation source: sediment from site ElyBrook_90M | place: USA: Ely Copper Mine, Vershire, VT | collected 2017 | reverse complement strand
GAGGCGCGGGCGCTGGTGGACGAGGTCCTGGGCGGCGAGTGAAGTAGACTCGCCGCTGCCATGGAGCGCCAGCCGCCGGTCCAGCCGGCCGACGAGATCGATCTCTACGTCCGCACCTACACCTCGCTCTTGCGCTCGACGGGCGACGTCGACGTGCGCGCCTTCGAGGAGGCGCACGCCTTCAGCGCGTCGTCTCTCCACGAGGGGGCGCTTTCGGCCGAGCCCGACGTGAGCGCCTTCGCGTACGCGGCGGGCCGTCTGCCGCTCGAGATGCCGGGCGTGAGGCGCCTGGTGCTGGGGCAGTCGCACGAGCTGTTCGAGGCGGCGGGCTTCGACGTGCGAAGCTGGAAGATCGTACGCACGCGTGGCCGCAGGCGTCCGCTGCGCTGGGACGGCGGGGGCACGCTCGCCGTCTTCATCGCGAGCGCGAGCGACATCGACGATCTGGTGCCCATCGTGACGGCCTACCAGATCGAGTGGAACAAGATGCACGCGCGCCTGCGGACGCTGGCGCCCGGCGCGACGCCGCACGACGTGGGCGCGGCGCTGGGGCTCGACGAGGGCGAGCTCCAGAAGCTGGCCGAGGCGCTGGGGAAGGAGCCCCTCGAGACGTCGCTCCGGCCCATCGCCGCGGCGCCGATCGCCCTCGAGGTGCGGATGCTCGCGGCGTCGCACTCGCAGTACCAGCGCGCGGCGCAGCGGTGGTGGAGCGGCGTGGAGCCGGTCTACATGCGCCCGTCGGGGCCCCGCCGTCCCCCGGTGTACTTCGTCTCCTCCAACACGCACGCCATCGCCAACCTCGTCGGCGGCTACGCGCGCTCGCAGGCGGCGGTCATCACCGAATGGGCGCGTCGCGAGAACCCCGAGGGGCTGTGGCCCGAGGTCGCGCCGCTGCTCGCGGGCGACGAGGCGCAGGCGGCGCCGGCGCTCTACTATCTGCTGCGAGGCTTCATCCACGCCGATGCCTCGGGGTCGCGCATGCGCGAGGCGCGCGAGGTCGAGAACCGCGCGGGCCTGACGCACCTGTCGACGCCGGGGCACGTCGACGTCGACGCGCAGATCATCGAGCTCGGCAAGCTCGATGCCGCCTGCCTCGATCCCCGGCTGCGCGTGCCGGGCCTGGAATCGTTGAAAAAGAGCGACGCCGTCATCCTCAACATCGACTACCCCCTGGGGATGGCGGCGTACTACTGCCTTTCTCGCGTGGGGCAGGGTGTAGGCGAGGTGCGCGGCGTCTACGTGATGGGCAAGGCGGCCACGCTCAACGGGCGCGTGGGCGACGTGTCGCTGTCGGGCAGCTGCTACGACGAGCACTCGCGCAACACGTTCCTGTTCCGCAACGCGTTCACGTCGCGCGACGTGGCGCCGTTCCTGAAGCACGGGAGTGTGTTCGACAACCAGAGCGCGCTCACGGTGCGCAGCGCGTTCCTGCAGAATCGCAACTACATGAGCGCCTTCTACCGCAACGGGTACACCGTGCTGGAGATGGAGGGCGGGCCGTTCCTCGGGGCGATCTACGAGCTTATCTACCCGCACGCGCTGCCGCGCGACGAGATCGTGCACCTGAGCGACAAGACGCCGTTCGACCTGGGATTTCTGCACTACGCGTCGGACACGCCCTACTCACGCCGGCAATCGCTGCTGAGCAAGAGCCTGAGCTACTTCGGGGTGGACAGCACGTACGCGTGCGCGATCGCGATCGTGAGGCGGATCCTGGAGCAGGAGGTGGCGCGGGCGGATGTGGCGATCTAGCAGCCCGCCGCGCCGCACGAGGTCGACCAGCAGTTCGCCATCGCGTTGACCTCGCTCTGCGCGGCGCTGGACGCGCTGGACACGCACCCGTTCTGGCACGCCGTGTCGCCGGAGGCGCACGCCTTGATGCAGGTGAGGATGCCGATGCAGGCCGAGTCGCTGGCGCACGTCTGGGTCACGCTGCAGCAGCTCGTGTTGACGCAGCTCGCGCAGCTGGCCGCGTTGAAGCTCACGCCGCAAGCCGTCGTACCGACCCCGCCGGAGCTGCTGCCGCTGGAGCCGCCGCTGGAGCCCCCGCTGCTGCTGCCGCTCTGGGAGCTGCACTGGCTGCTGCAGTTGGCCGCCTCGCAGGAATCGATCGACCTGCCCGCGCTGGTGCACGCGGAGTTGCCCGTGGCCTTCTGCTGGCACGCCGACGACATGTCGGCGGAGGCGCTGTAGCTGCCGCCGGGGCAGATGCAGGAGAGGAAGTCGCTGCAGGAGCTCTCGAAGCCGCTCAGCTGCGAGCCGCAGCTGTTCTCGACGCACGTCACGCACGCGCTGGGTAGCTGGCTGGAGAGGCAGCTGGTGTAGGCGCCGTCGCCACCGTTGTTGTTGCTGCTGCTGCACGCGAAGAGGGCGGCGCAGGCGGCGAGGGCAGAGAAGGCCAACCAGATCGACTTGGTCATGATGATCCGACCGTATTACGATCGTGGCCTCCTCACCAGCGACGCGCGCGTCACGGCTCCCTCGTCGTTGAACCGATCCGCGATCCGGGTCGTCACCTCCTCCAGCGCCCTCCTCCTCTCCGCCGCCGGGTCCTTGAACAGCGTCGGCTCCGGAGGCCCCGCCTCGATGCCGCTGACGCTCACGCCGGTGAGGCGCACGCGCCGCTGCTGGAGCGGGACGCGCGACAGGCACTCGAGGGCGGCACGGTGGATGGCGTCCGTGTCCTGCACCGCCGCGGGAAGCGTCACGCTGCGGCTGCGGACGGAGAAGTCCGCGTACTTGATCTTCACGACCACCGTGCGCGCCCGCAGCCCGGCGCGCAGCAGCCGCCGCGCGACGCGGGAGGCGTGCTCGAGGAGGGTGGCGCCGATGGTCTCCGCCCCGACCAGGTCTTCCTCGTACGTCTCCTCGGCGCCGATCGAGCGGGCCGTACCGTCGGGGACGACGTCGCGCTCGTCCTCGCCGCGCGCGAGGCGCCCCGCGTGCGGACCCCAGCTGCCGAGCAGCCGCTCGAGCTTCTCGTCACTCGCGTCGGCGAGGTCGGCCAGCGTGCGGATCCCCAGCTGGTGCATCCGCGGCGCGGTCTTCGGTCCGACACCCCACATGCGCTCGATGGGCAGCGGCCGCAGGAACGCGGCGACCTCCTCGTGGCGCACGACCACCAGGCCATCTGGTTTGCGCAGATCACTCGCGATCTTGGCGACGAACTTGCTGGGCGCCACGCCCGCCGACGCCGTCAGCGACAGCTCGCTCTTCACGGCGTCCTTGATGGCGCGCGCGATCGCCTCGCCGTCGCCGAAGAGCGACTGGCTACCGGTGACGTCGAGGAACGCCTCGTCGAGCGACAGCGGCTCGACCAGCGGCGTGTACCGGTGCATCACTGCGAACGCAGCCTCGCTCGCCTGCGCGTACGCCTCGCGGCGTGGCGGGACGACGATGGCATCGGGGGCCCGGCGCAGCGCCTCGGCCATGGGCATCGCCGACCGCACTCCGAACGGCCGGACCTCGTACGACGCCGCGAGCACCACCCCCCGCCGCGACCGCCCTCCCACGATGACGGGCTTGCCCCGCAGCGCGGGATCGTCGCGCTGCTCGACCGACGCGTAGAACGCGTCCATGTCGACGTGGAGGATGGTCTTCACGGCGGCTCATCATGCCACGGCCGCCGGCCTGCTACGCTCTCGCCCCGTGAGGTCGTTCGCGGTCGCCATGGCATGTCTCGCCCTCGGCTGCGGCGGGGACGGCCCCGTCGCGTCCCCCACGTCGACCGCCGGCGAGCTCCTGGAGGCCGGCTCGTTCGACGCGACGTCGATCGAGGACGCGGGCGCGCCCGACGCGTCGCCCGAGTCTTCCAGGGATGCCCTCGCAGACGGGGCGCCCGACGCCCACACGGATTGAGCTCACTTCCAGCGGAACAGCCACAGCGCCAGCCCGAACGACACGACACCGATCCCCGCGAGCAGCCCGACCGGCCGCGCAATCTCTGCCAGCCCCGCCCCTTCGTTCACCACTGCACGCAGCGCGTCGTTGAGCGCCGTCAGCGGCAGCGCCCGGACGAACGGCTGCAGCGCGTCGGGGAACTTGCTCGCCGAGAAGAAGACGCCCGAGCCGACGAACATCGGCATCATCACGAGGTTCATCAGACCGCCCACGGTCTGAGTGTTCTGGGCGCGCGACGCCACGAGCAGCCCGAGGCCCGCGAACGACAGCGCCCCGAGGATCGACACGCCGAGCAGCAACCACGGCGAGCCGGTCACGCGCACGCCGAAGGCGATCCATCCGAACCCGAAGAGCACCGGGACCTCGAGCACCACGAACAGCGCCCGGACGACCACGAACGACAGCAGGAAGTCGCTGCGCCGCATGGGCGTCGCGAGCATGCGCTTGACGAGCTTCTTCGTGCGCATCTCGACGATGAGGTACCCGATGCCCCACATGCTGCCCGACATCAGCGTGAGGCCCACCAGGCCCGGGACGAGGAAGTCGATGTACCGCGCGCCCGGCTCGGCGACGCGCTCGTCGACGACGGCCGTGGGGTCGAGGCGGCCGTCGGCGCGCTGCAGGCGATCGTCGACGAGCAGACGCGCCACGCGCGACTCGGGGCGCGTCTCGTCGTAACGGTAGGTGCGCGGCGGTCCCGGGACGACCACCAGGGCGACCTTGCCGGCGCGCAAAGCCACCCGGGCGGCCTCGGCGTCCACGGTGATGACGTCGATCGTCGGCCCCTCGAGCTCCTCACGCAGCTGCCAGCCGGCAGGGCCCTGCTCGACGGCGACGCGCACCGGATCCGGCGGCTTGTTGCGGAAGGCGATGCCCAGGGCGATCGCCAGGATGACCGGGAAGCCGAAGGTCCAGAACATGGCGCTCGGCTCGCGGAAGAAGAGCCGCACGCGCGCGAGCGTGAGCTCGACCAGCGCCGGCCAGACGGCGCGCTCAGTCACGCAGCCCCCTTCCGGTCATGGACACGAAGACGTCCTCCAGGGTCGCGTGGCGCGTGGACAGCTGCTCGAGGGTCAGCCCCGAGGCGCGCACGTGGTCGACGAGAGCGGGCAGCGCGACGTGGAGTGGATCGGCCGCCAGCGCGAAGCCCGGCGCGACGTGCCGCACGCCGTGCACGCCGGGGAGCTCCCCCGCCGCGGTCTCGTCGAACGCACCTCCCGAGACCGACAGCTCGATGACCTCGCGCCCGCCGAGCGAGGCGATGAGCTCGCGCGGCGTACCCAGCGCGATCATCTTGCCGTGGTCGACGATGCCGACGCGGTCGCAGAGGCGCTCGGCCTCGTCCATGTAGTGCGTCGTCAGCAGGACCGTGCGCCCCTTCTTCTTGAACCCCTCGATCACGTCCCACAGCTGGAGGCGCGACTGCGGATCGAGGCCGGTCGTGGGCTCGTCGAGGAAGAGCAGCTCGGGATCGCCCACGAGCGCGCACGCGACGGCGAGGCGCTGCTTCTGGCCGCCGGAGAGCTTCTCGACCCACGCGTCGCGCTTCTCCTCCAGCGACACCGTCCGCAGCACGTCGTCGGGCCGCTGGCCGGAGGCGAAGAACGAGCGGAACAGGCGCAGCACCTCGGCGACGGAGAGTCGCTCGGGCAGGTGGGTCTGCTGCAGCGACACGCCGAGCTTCTCGCGCAGCGCGCGCTCGTCGTGCGAAAAGCGCATGCCGAGCACCTCGACGTCGCCGCCCGTGGGGTCGACGAGGCCCTCGAGGATCTCGACCGTCGTCGTCTTGCCGGCGCCGTTGGGCCCGAGCAGCCCGAAGCACTCCCCGCGCCGCACTTCGAGGTCGAGGCCGTCGACCGCGATCACCTTGCCGCCGTCGTAGTGCTTGACGAGGCCGCGGCACCGGACCGCGAGGTCGCCCGTCGAGCCCATGGCCGAGGCGGTATCACGCCCCGCGAGGACTCGCAAAGGCGCTTCCCTCGCGGCGTGCCGGGACGTAAGAAGCCTGCATGGTCGGAGGCCGTGTCCTGCTCGTCATGCTGCTCGCGTCTGCGGGCGTGGTCGGGTGCGACGGCTCGAGCAGCGGACCGACGGAGGCGCCCGCCCCCCTCGACAGCTACGGCCGTGCAGGCCCGCCGCCGCCCCTGCCTCCGCGCTCGGCGTCGGGTTCCGCCTCGGCCTCGGCCGACGCCGCGGTGGCAGTCGCGCCGGTGGTGCAGCACCACGTGAGCCTCGCCGCGGTCCTGCTCAAGGCGGCCTTCGAGCTTCCCCTCAACGGCGAGCAGCGCACCGCGCTCCAGCAAGCCGAGGCGAACCTCTACCCCGCCGGCGCTCCCTCCCCCTGGACGGCCGTGCGGACGTTCCAGGCCGATCTGGTCGCCGGCATCCGCGTGAACAAGCTCGACACGGCGAAGCTGAAGGCGGACGGGGCGGACATCGACAAGGCCGTCGCCGCGGGGCAGGCCGCGGAGGCCGCCGAGCTCGACGCGCTCCACGAGTTGCTCGACCAGGGGACCCGACAGTCGCTGGTCGACCGGGTGAAGGCCCGGCGAGGGCGGTTCGAGCGTCCCGATGCACCGAAGCCTCAGCCGGGAGGTCCGGACGGCGGGACCGTCGACCCCACGAGGCGGCGCCTCGAGGCGCTCACCGCCACGCTGGGTCTCGACGACGTTCAGCAGAGGCAGGTGGCCGCACTGCTCGTCCGGCAGGCCGCAGCCACGAGTCCCGCCGTGGAGCAGGCCCACCGCGAGGCCATGCGCAAACGGATCGACGCCCTGCTCGCGGCCTTTCCGCAGGAAGCGTTCCAGGCGGAAAAGCTCGACCTGTCCGGACCCTCGGGCAGATCGCCGCACGAGAGGCTCGACGAGGCCGCCACCTTCGCGGCCGGCATGCTGCCCATCCTCAAGGTGGGGCAGCTCTTCCTGTTCGCCGACCAGACGGAGAAGGGGGGAGGCCGTCCCGAGCGGTTCGTCGAGGACGTCGAGCCCGGGCCCCCGCGCCCGCTGGCACTTCCGTAGCAACGCCCGGGCCTCGGGGGCCATCGGAACGCTTGAAACCAATGCAAGGAAAAACAGTTCTGGTCACCGGGGCCAACCAGGGTGTCGGCAAGGCGACGGCCATCGCGCTGGCCCGGAAGGGGGCGCACGTCGTGATCGTGTCGCGCAACGCGGACAAGGGCCGCGCGGCGCTGGCCGAGGTGCAGGCCGCCTCGCCGCAGCGCGAGGGACAGCTCCTCGTGGCCGATCTGTCGTCTCAGGCGGAGGTTCGCCGCCTCGCCGCCGAGCTCCGCTCCAGTCATTCGCGGCTGGACGTGCTGGTGAACAACGCAGGGCTCATCGTCCCCGAGCGGCACACGACGGTCGACGGCATCGAGGAGACCTTCGCCGTCAACCACCTGGCGCCGATGCTGCTCACCCTCGAGCTCATGGATCTGCTCAAGGCGAGCGCCCCCGCGCGCGTGGTCACCGTCAGCTCCGAGGCGCACCGCGGCGCGAGCATGCACTGGGACGACCTGCAGTTTCGCTCGCACAAGTACCGCTCGTTCAAGGCGTACGGGCAGTCCAAGCTGGCCAACATCCTGTTCACGTACGAGCTCGCGCGCCGCCTGGAGGGCACGGGCGTCACGGCCAACGCCCTGCACCCGGGCGTCATCGGCTCCGGCTTCGGGCAGACGTACCCGGGCCCGCTGTCGATGCTGATCAAGATCGCGCGACCGTTCCTGCTGACGCCCGAGGAGGGTGCGGCGACGAGCGTCCATCTGGCGTCGTCGCCCGACGTCGAGGGCGTGAGCGGCCAGTACTTCTCGAAGTGCCGCCCGGTGCGCTCCAACGCCGTGAGCTACGACGTCGCGTCGCAGCGCAAGCTCTGGGCGCTGTCCGTCGAGATGGTGAGCCCCCACGCCGCGGCGGCGTAGCAGGGGCAGGGCCCTACTTGATCTCGAGCTGGTAGCTGAACGTCAGCGTCACGCCGTTCGGGTAGCTCTGGGCCGGGTTGTCGGAAAACTGGAGGATCCAGTAGATCTTGATGTCCTGGCTGGTGCCGAAGAGGGGCAGCAGGTCGCCGGTGTCGACGATGTCGAGGTCGGTGGGGCTCTTGTCGCCGCTGAACGACTGCTTCTGCACGATGATCTGCGCGCCCTCGCTCTGCGAGGCGCTGCCGACGAGCGACGTGGCCCACGAGAACTCGCCCGAGCTCGACGCGACCGTGGCGCTGAGCAGGTGAACTTGCTTGCCGGCGGGGATGCTCTCGCTGAACGAGGTGCCCGTGTAGCCGATGTACGTGCCACCCGGCAGCACCTGCTGGATGTCCATGTGCTGGCTGACCTGGTTGATGGTCTGCTCCCCGGGACAGCCTGCGAGGCAGCAGATGAAGGTGACTCCGGCCAGGCCCAGACCCAGAAGACGAGAAGTCATCGACACCATGATGGTCTAGCGCCCCTGAATCCGTCGGCACGTGACATCGACGGAACAATGACGCAGGTCACGACTTTCGTTTTGCGTCGTTTTTGCGTTCTGCTGAGGGAAGATCGCGAATGGATGTGCCGTAGACCGCACCTTCAACCGGGGGCTTCGCCCTTCCACCGCAGAGCGTTCTCGAGCAGCTTCTGGATGAGCGCCTCGTAGCTGATCCCCACCTGCCCCGCGGACTGGGCGAAGTCGTCCTCCTTTGCCAGAGAAGGGTTGGGGTTGGCCTCGATGACGACAATCTCGCCCTGGGCGGTCAGCCTGACGTCCAGTCGACCCAGCCCACGGATGTGCAGGATGCGATAGACCCTGCGGGCCACCTCCGACAGCTTCCGCTCGACGCCCGGGGGCAGCGGGCCGGCCGGGCCGTTGCGGATCCGCCACTTCTTCCGGTAGGCGTCGTCCCACTTGGCCTTCGCCGTCGCGAAGCGGGGGGCATCCTCGCCCGCGGGCGGCTCGCCGAAGAAGATCTCGCGCGGCGGGAAGACCGTCAGCCGCTTGTTGCCCATCACGCCGACGTAGAGCTCGCGTCCGTCGACGTACTCCTCGATGAGCGCGTCGCTCTCGAAGCGTTCGTGCAGGAAACGCGCGCGCTCGATGGCCTCCTCCTCGGTCTTGGCCAGCGAGGCCTTGGCGATGCCATCGCTCGACTCCTCGCCGACGGGCTTCACGAACGCCGGGAAGGCGAACTTGCGCAGGCGCTTGAGCGGCCGCTCGCGCGACGAGACCACGAAGCGCGCGACGCGCACCTTGTGGAAGGACAGCAGCTTCTTCGCGAGCGCCTTGTCCTTGCAGAGCATCAGGGCGTCCGGGCCCGCGCCGGTGTAAGGCACCTTCATCAGCTCGAGCAGCGCCGGCACGTTGGGCTCGTGGGCGCGGTCGGAGAAGAAGGTCTCGCACAGGTTGAACACGACGTCGGGCTTGAAGGCGTCGATGCGCTCGAAGACGGACTTCACGTCGTCGAAGACCGCCAGCGTCTCGACCTCGTGGCCGAGCTTGCGCAGGCACGACAGCACGTCGGCCTCGGTGGGCTTCTCCTCTTCCTTGCGCAGCGCGCGCACGCTGAACGTCTCGTCCGGCAGGACGGCGCGGTGCACGTCGAAGAGCACGAGGATCTTCACACCGACCTCTTGAAGCGGCCGGTGTAGAGGTGGTTGGTCACGAGCGAGCCGACGTACGCCCCAAGATCCAGGGCGAGCGTCGCCTCGTCGGCGGGCGCGTACAGGCCCAGCTGCATGCACCGCTGCACGAGCTTGCGGGCCAGGTCGTCGACGACGTACTTGCGCTGCCCGGTCCAGTGGGCGATGCGCTCGACGAGCGCCTTGTGGCGGCGGCGCATGAAGGCGGCTGCGGTGCCGTGGCCGGCGGGGGCGCTGGCGAAGATGCGGCGCAGGTCGGCGTCGTAGAAGCCCGGCTGGTCCTGCGCCCAGAGCTTGCGGCGCGCGGCGTAGTAGTGCGCCAGCGTCGAACGCATCTTGTCGGCCTCGGACCGGCGGCGCCCGCCGCGCACCTTCGGCGGCCGGCGGCGCGCCTCGGCCATCAGGGCGTCCATGTACTCGAGCTTCTCGAGCGCCTTCCAGCCGCGGTAGCGCGCGCGCCACTGCTCGGCCGGGCTGCCGAGCCACACGGCGAAGGTCTCTGCGAAGTCCTCGTCGGGGTGGGCCTGCGCGTACCAGTTGGGCAGGTGCCGCACGAAGCTGCGGCTGTAGGGGCGAGGCCGGTACGTCTCCGGCTCGTAGTCGACGTCGGGGCTGCCGAAGATCGCGCGCCATTTGGGGCGGGACGAGAAGCGGTACGCGTGGTCGACGGCGTGCCCGCACTCGTGCCGCAGCAGCTGCGCGCACCATTCGGGCGTGCCGCCCTCGACCTCCATCATCTGGTGCAGCTCGAGCGTCTTGAGCCGCGGGTGCGCGAGGTAGAAGGGAATGGCAATCGCCGGCACCTCGTCCGGCGAGAACCACTCGTCGCCCAGGAAGCACGGCGGGCGGAGCGACAGGCCCCGCGCCTCGAGCTCGGCGTAGAGCCCCGAGACGCGTTCCTCGAGCTCGCTGCCCTCGATGCGAACGCCGAGATCACGGATGCGCCAGCCGAGGAGGTCCTCGTCGCGCAGCGCCGCCCAGGGGGGTTCCAATCCGACGATGGTAGCTCAGCTCCCGCCGTCGCCACCCGTCACGTCACAGGGAACGCCGAGCGTTTCTCCCAGCGCTCGGCCCTGTTCGAGGAAGCGCGACTCGACGCCCGCGTGGCTCGCGGCGGACGTCAGGGCCATCGCGAGCTCCTCTTCGAAGCTGGCGCCGTCGCCGAGCGAGAGCTCGAGGCGGATCCGCGGTTGCCCCGTGGGGTCCTCGCCGCGTTCGGCACGACTGCCGACCGGCCTTCCGCACGAGACCACGACGCGTACGGCGCGCACCCCGCCGAAGACGCGCATGACCTCGGCCGCGCGCCCCTCGAGCGAGAGCGACTCCCGTCCCGCCCACCGCCGCGACGACCAGTACAGGCCCCAGGCGGCACCGTCGTGGCGACGCTGCATGAACCACTCGACCGCGGCCCGCACGCCCGACTCGCCGAGGCCCCCGAGCTTGCCGAGGGCGCTCGGGGGCATACGACCTCCCCGCTCGGGGTGCGTGTCGACGACGAGGCTCACGTCGAAGCCGTGGTCGCCCGTTCGATCGATCGCGACCGACACCCGCCGCGCCGCACGCCCACCGAGCAGCTGCCCGAGGAGCCTGTCGAGCGCGGCCGGCAGATCGGCCGGACGAAGCAGGGCGAGCGTGGAAGGGGCGGAGGCCATGATCGCGCGACCTTGACAATAACGCTCGATGGTCGCCATGCCAGCTCTCACGTGGTGATCGCTGCATGATCGTTTGCTTCGCTGGCTCGATGCCGCCGCTTTTTTGCGCTTGCGACGGTTGCGTGCACCTCTGCAAGGCCCAGTCACGAGAAAATGGTGACGACGCTGTTGTGCTTACCCCTCGATTCCTGCGCCGGTTGGCACTACAAGGGCTGCCATCCATGCGTGCTCTCGTCCCGTTCGCTCTGTTCCTCGCGTCCGCGTCCCCCGCTTTCGTTCTCTCGCTCAGCGCCTGCGACCAGGACTACGCGTCCAGCACGGACGGGCGCGAGACGTTCATGGGCGACAAGAAGGAGGTCGTTTCGGACGCCGCCGCGCCCCCCAAGGCTCCGCCCATGGCCCCGCCGCAGATGGGGCAGACCCCGCCTCAGCTGCCGCCCCCCGCTCAGGGAGATGCGTCGACAGACGCGGCGACGCCAGGCTCTGCCGGTTCCGCCGCCGGCGCCCGCCCCGACGCGGTCCCGACTCG
>VFSW01012803.1_pt1 | contig 11684 bp, 13 predicted proteins | sample 5358111 | NCBI WGS metagenome assembly VFSW01 (sample SAMN11554181, study PRJNA540505) | mine drainage metagenome | isolation source: sediment from site ElyBrook_90M | place: USA: Ely Copper Mine, Vershire, VT | collected 2017 | reverse complement strand
CCTTCCTCAGCCTTGAGCACTCATCCCGGCGTCGCGTCCGAAAAAGCACTAACGTGATCCAGGAGCAATCCGGAGACCACGTTCCACAAGCCGAGTTCACAGGACTTGGCAGCACGTAGCCGTCAAAACTGGTTGATCTTTACGACTCAAGCGACGCGTTCTTCACGGGGAGGGCGTCCAGCGGACGGTAACCTCGTCACAGGAAAGATAACGTTCAATGCCCCGAACCTGTCCATTGCGTTTTTGTTTTAGCGTGTGAAAAAAGGGCGTCCGTTCCCGCCAATCACCCGAAACTTGAACGGGCCGAATAGCCTGGCCTGCATGGCGACAGGGTCGCTAGAAGAGGATGACCGGCCGCCCCCGAGGGCTACCGGCCACGAGCGCGCGCTGTGCATCTGCGGCTTTCGTGGGCGCGTATTCCTCAACAACGCGCAGGTTTATCTCCCCGGCTGCAACCATGTTGCGGAGCAGTTCGAGCCATTCGGTACGTTCGAGGACACCGGATACCATCATCGGCCTGATCTTGATTCCCCGTTCGGCGGGCTTGTCTCCCCAGCCGCGAACTGGAATGTAGATGCCCCCATCACGGATGGCGCCAAAGGACTTTTCCCCAAGGCTCGCCGTATCGAGCAACGCGTCGACGCCATTGGGTAGCTCCCGGCGGATCGCTTCGGCGAAGCCCGGTCCGCGCTCGACCACGATATCCGCGCCGCAAGTGCGCACCAGTTCGGCATCTGCTGGGTTGGCGTCGGCGATGACCTTTATTCCCTGCCGTTTCGCGGCCGCGATCGCGTATTGAGCCAGAAGTCCAGCGCCACCGCTCACGGCTAAGATCTGACCCTTCTTCAGCGCAGCAATTTCCAGCGCGTTGAGCGCAGTCAGCCCGGTCATCAACAGGATAGAAGCCTGCGCCAAAGAAACACCCTCAGGTATCGGAACAACCGAGGCAGCGGGCACCACGATGTGCTGCGCCTGCGCGCCGTCTTCGGGGCGCACTGGATTGACTGCCGCTATCACCTTCTGGCCGGGATGTAGGCGCGATACGCCTGACCCGACAGATTCGATGACTCCTGCGGCATCCATACCCGGCACGATATTTGAGGTCATATTGGGCCAGCCTGGATCGCGGAAAAGGATGTCGGCCGGATTAACCGCTGCCGCCTTCACCTCGATACGGACCTCACCGGCCGCAGGCGCCCGAACCGGGCGTTCCACGAATTGGATGACCTCGGGGCCGCCTAGAGCCTTGTACGTGACGGCCTTGCTGGTGAGCGGTCGATTCGATGACTGGTCTGACATTCGTCGTCTCCGTGTAAGCTTCCTAGCAAACTAATCGCCATGAGTACCATTCCATAGATTTTCGTGTCAATCGGAGCATTTTCGTAAAACCATTTCCTTGCCGTTCTGTTCCAGAGTGTGCCGTCGGATCATCTCCGAACACGATCGACAGCGGGAACGCGCCAGCAGTGACCAAGTAATCGCTAGGGGGAAGCCGACTTTCCGATATCGATGATCTCTAACGGAGTGACCGTTCTGATGAGCCGCGCCCCGGTATCCCGATGCACGACGACGGGGTCGGATTAATCGAGAGAAAAGAGTCGGGTTCTTTACTTATTCGTCAGTCCACGTCTCGCCGTTCTCCGCGCAGCACGTTTCTTTCCTTGCGCTTCGTCCCTCGACTGGATGGCATGCGCGTTGACGATTGCCCGAATTAGTCCCGGAAAGCGCTGCTCGAGTTCTGTGCAACGCGAGGTGTTGTGGACTTCCACGCCGCGACGCTCACCACGGATCAGCCCCGCCTCTCTCAGTTCCCTAAAGTGCTGAGAGAGTGTGGATTTCGGGATCGTCTTGTCGCTGACTGTCAGAAACGTCGAGCAGTTCTGCGCGCATTCCTGCCCCACGATATCGGCGTAGATGGCCACCCGCACGGGGTCGGACAAGGCGTGGAGAACGCCCTCTACCGTAATCTCCTCAATCGATGGGTGGAACAGAGGCCGCATGGCAATAAGAGTAGTCATTCAGGGAAAAGGGTTCAATAGTTCTATTATTCTGAACTACTGAATCGTTTCTGGGTCCAATTCCATCTACCCACTGGAATCGAGTGCGGGGCGGCCCAGCGCGACAGCCCCGAGATTCTCTGAGTTCAATAGTTACTGAAAGAGGGGTAAAAGTATGAGCAAGCTCACAGGCAAAGTCGCAATCGTCACCGGGGCGTCCAAAGGTATCGGAGCCGCTATCGCTAAATCGCTAGCTGCCGAAGGCGCCTCCGTCATCGTTAATTACGCCTCCAGCAAGGCCGGTGCTGACGCCGTCGTTAGTGCCATCACTACTGCGGGCGGTAAGGCCGTCGCCGTCCGTGGCGACGTATCCAAGGCCAAGGAGGCTCAGGGCCTCATCGATGCCGCCATCAAGAACTTCGGCCGCCTCGACATTCTCGTCAACAATTCCGGCGTTTACGAGTTTTCACCTATCGAGTCCTTCACCGAAGAGCAGTTCCACAAGATATTCAATATCAACGTGCTCGGTCTCCTACTCACCACGCAGGCAGCTGTTCCCCACCTCGGCGAGGGCGCAAGCATCATCAATATCGGCTCTGTCGTCAGCAGCCTGACACCGCCAGGCAGCACGGTCTATACGGGGACTAAGGGCGCGGTCGATGCCATCTCCGGCGTCCTCGCCAAGGAACTTGGCGCCAGGAAGATCCGCGTGAACTCCATCAACCCCGGCATGGTTGAGACCGAAGGCTCACACGCCGCGGGTTTCATCGGTTCTGACTTCGAGAAGGGGGCTGTCGCGCAGACTCCGCTCGGCCGCATCGGCCAGGGTGACGACATCGCCAGCGTGGCTACCTTCCTCGCCTCCAACGACGCCAAGTGGATTACCGGCGAGCTGGTTCGCGTGGGCGGCGGCCTCCGCTAATCACGAGTCACACGGCCCGCCGCTGATAACGACATGGCAGCGGGCTCGCTCACTCACCGAACACAGATGAAAGGAGAATGGTAATGAGAAAGCTCGAAGGCAAAGTAGCTGTCATAACCGCGGCGACGTCTGGCATGGCGCTCGCCACCGCTAAGCTCTTCGTCGAAGAGGGCGCATACGTCTTCATCACAGGACGCCGCAAGGATAAGCTCGACGAGGCCGTCGAGTTCATCGGCAAGAACGTTACTGGTGTGCAGGGCGACGCCAGTAACCTAGCCGACCTCGACCGGCTCTACGATGCGGTGAAGCGCGAGAAGGGCAAGATCGATATTCTTTTCGCCAGCGCCGGACAGGGCGAGTTAGCCAAGCTCGAAGAAGTAACCGAAGAACACTTCGACAAAACCTTCGACCTGAACGTGCGCGGCACGCTCTTCACTGTGCAGAAGGCACTGCCACTGTTCAACGACAACGGCTCCATCTTCTTGAACGGATCCATCGCCAGCATCAAGGGATTCCCCGGCTTCGGCGTCTACAGCGCCAGCAAGGCTGCGGTGCGCTCCTTCGCTCGTACTTGGCTGGTAGAGCTAAAGGAACGCAGAATTCGAGTCAACATCCTCAGCCCCGGCACCATCGACACGCCAATCCTCGACCCGCTCGGGCCAGACGCCAAGGAGTTCTTCAAATCTCAGATCCCTCGCGGCGAAATGGGGCGCCCCGAAGAGATCGCGACCGTCGCGCTCTTCCTCGCCTCAAACGATTCAAGTTTCGTCAACGGCATCGAACTCTTCGTCGACGGCGGCACTGCCCAGATCTAAGTCGTCGTCGCAGGTGTGCAGATGCTATCGGCCCGTGGGACCGCACGTCGGCTCTTAGAACCCTTGCAGATCTAATTGGTCAGATCCGGAAGGAGACACACTGAGTGTTTATTTCTGTTGTGCAAATAAAAAGACCAATTACATCAGGAGAATACGTGAGGCACTTCGATCTCGAATGAGGAAGACGTCAGGAACTTCAAGAGAACGGACAACAAGTTTTGGGAAATGCAGGGAAATGGCAGACACCGTGACAGGGCGAACAGATGCTGGTCGTACTAAGTTGCTGATTTTTAAATCGCTCACATCAAGCTGACGGTTAGAGGGCAGCGTTCTAACCAACTGAACTACGTCCCCACTTTGTTTTCTTACCTTTATCGGAAACCCGCGTATTTACTGGCTTTCCTCAGGTTCAATCGTTTCGCCTGCGTCGCCCATTTCAACCCGATAGAACCAAATTTTGAGGTTAATGGACACCATGGACACCAAGCTAAACCGCCGTCCAAAACTGTTGTGCAGGCAAACACCAACCCAGAGCAGCTGTCCCTGCCCCGAGACTGAATTGTAGCAGACAGAATTCCGATCAGTACAGGCTTGGCGATATGCTCGGAACTTCTGACAGGAATGGCGTTGCGGTGTGGAATTGAGTGCGGCCTGGCTGCAGAGTATTCTTGCGGCAGGATGTCAAGAAAAACCGCGCCAGCAAAAGCCACTGGGGGCGTGTCAGGTCTGCTATGCCATGTTCGTAACTTCCGGATGCCGTGATCCAGGCATAATCCGCAGTCGCAGGTTCAATGCTTTGCGCCCATGATCCACTGCCGGTGCTAGTCTGACGTAGTGACCGATGAACAACCACGACATGCAGGCGGCTTGGAAGTATCACGATGGCACGAAGCACTCCTACTGGAGTATTCGTAACAATCCTCACTTCCTGGACTGGGCGAATCGGCCGCAGCCTTTCAAGATCTATCCGAAGATAGAGCCGCTTCGGCTGCCGCGGGACGTGCCGCAAACAGGGGTGGCCGCGCTCTCCGCGATCTCAGAACCAGTTCCCTCGTCGCGGGCCGATTCGGTCCCTGACCTTCAGGATCTGGCGCGCATTCTCTATTTCTCGGCGGGGATTACCAAAAAGCGCGCACATCCAGGCGGAGAAATCTACTTTCGCGCCGCAGCCTGCACCGGAGCCCTCTACGAGATCGAGCTGTACCTCGTGACTGGTGATCTCGGGGGCCTGGATGCTGGTGTGTATCACTTCAATCCGGCAGATGTATCGTTGCGGCTTCTGCGAAAAGGTGATTTTCGCAGAAACCTGGCTCAGGCGACGGCGATGGAACCCGCGGTGGCTCATGCGCCCGCGACCATCATCTGCACCGGAACATACTGGCGGAACGCCTGGAAGTACCAGGCGCGCACCTATCGCCATTTCGGTTGGGACAACGGCACCCTGCTGGCGAATATGCTGGCCGTTTCTGCGGCTTCGGGGCTGCCGACCGAGATCGTGCTCGGGTTCGTGGACGGCGAGCTGAACCGCCTACTTGATCTCGATACGCGGCGCGAGGTTTCCTTGTGCCTCGTACCGATCGGGCGTAAATCGGAGAGTTCGCTGCCAGCCCTGAGAGAGGCTCCGGCGCTCGGCCTGGAGACGATCCCACTTTCGGAGCGTGAGGTCGAGTATCCCGCCATGCTTGAGATGCACGACGCGTCTTCGCTTGAGTCCGAAGCGGAAGTAGCTCAGTGGCGTGGGACACACCCGGTCTTCCCATCTTCCGCTCCGGCAGGCGAGGCAGTTCGCCTCCAGCCACTGCCGGAAGAAGAACAAGCGAAGGACACGATCGAGCAGGTGATCCTGCGCCGCGGCTCTACCCGAGCGTTCGATAAAACTGCATCTATTGCGCTGGACCAACTCTCAACCATTGTCGACTCTGCCACGCGCGGTTTTCCGGCTGACTTCCTTGAGCCTCCCGGCACACAGCTCAACGAGCTTTACCTGATCGTGCATTCGGTGCAGGGGCTCAAGTTGGGCGCTTACTTCTTCCAGCGCGAGCGGAACACTCTGGAGCTTTTGAAGGAAGGGAAATTCCGCGCCGAGGCCTACCATCTTGGACTGGATCAGGAGCTACCGGCGGACGCCTGCGTGGACATCTTCTTTCTCGCCGATTTAGGCCGCATCCTGGAGCGATACGGGAACCGCGGCTACCGGGCCGTCCAGCTGGAGGCGGGTGCCATCGGCGGGAGGATGTACCTGGCTGCGTATGCCCAGTGCCTGGGCGCAACCGGGCTAACCTTCTTCGACGATGACGTGATTAACTTCTTTTCGCCGCACGCGAAAGGCAAGAGTGCCATCTTTCTGCTCGCGATTGGCAAGCCGCTGAAACGCAAACCAAAGCAGGGCCTGTAGAGAAGTTCGAGATTAGAGAAGGGCAGTCGTTGGAAGTCTTGGCGTGTCATTTGACGGCTAGTTGGAGACAAATGGGAGCCGACAAGTCAGCCGTCTCCCATTTCTCTCGCTAGCTAATGGTCTACGCGGCCTTGCCATGAACCTTGGCTTCGACGGTCTTCTCGCTGCCAACATTCACCTTGATCTGCTTGGGTTTGGCTTCGGCCTTCTTGGCAAGGTTGATCTTCAGCACTCCCTTGTCGTAGTGGGCGCTCACCTGCCCGAGATCCACAGAACTCGGCAGCGTGAACGACCGGGTGAACTCTCCGTACTGCCGCTCGACGCGACGGAAGTTCTCCTCTTTCTCTTCCTTCTCGATCTTGCGCTCGCCATGGACGGTGAGAGTGGTGTTCTCGATACGGACATCAATGTCTTTTTCGTCGATGCCCGGAACTTCAAGCTTCAGAGTAATGTTGTGCTCGTCTTCGTAGATGTCCACCGGCGGTGCGTAGCTGGTGGTTGTCAGCGCCTCTTCCGGGCCTTCGGTGCCGTACGGTTCACGGAAAAGACGGTTCATGCGGCTCATGCGGTCTTGCATGGCGGAAAACTCACGGAAAGGCTCCCAACGGGTCAATAGGGTCATAACGTAGTTCCTCCTTGGAGAAATCTAAGGGGAGAAAGCTTCAGATGGGCTGACTTAGTTCAGGGGACCTGAAAGAGTAAGAAGAGGTAGCTTGCTCAATTACAAGCCTAGGCTCCTGCGCAACCGATGTCAAACTGAGGCCGTGTCCGGTAGTGGATCACTCTGATTTTCACAGCTAGGGGCGGGACCTGGTTTAACTCGCCTTCTTTTCCTCGCCCTGCTCTCGCGCTTCTCCCGCATGCGCCAACTCCACTCCGGCGAGATCAACTTCGAGAGACAGCCCGGTCAGATCCGTGCTGTTTGCGATTCGGAATAAGACTTCCGACACGCGGGAGGCTGCATCCTGCAATGGTAAGCGAGTTTTGATTTCTGCCGTTTGCTTTCGGCGACGGTAGAGCCTACAGTTAATGAGTCTATTGTCCATCTCTCCGTCGCATTCTGGCCGTTCCCAACCTCACGACGACGGTCCCCTGCGCAACCGACAGAAAAGGAGAGGCTGCCATGGAACCCACCCTGTTCCATCGTACACTGCACTCCGTCATTACTCGTCGGCTGAGGCAGCTCACCTCATTAATGCGCTCTACCAAAGTACATCCTCAGATCGCGGGTTACGGATCACAAAGGATGTGCCGGTGGTGCGGGGCGATCACGGCGCGCTCAAAACCACTTTGCTTGGAGTGTGGCGAGTTGCTGCCAGCAATCTAACGAGAGAAAGTGCGTGCGGAGAAACGCGTGCACCATGTCAGCATCAGCCCGCAGGAAGATCGCAGCCGCACAGCGGGCACGATGAGCAAAGGTCCATGCGAGGAAAGCGGCCTAGGATCTTCGGACTCGGGGAGAAAAAATGATTCCTCCCACCTACAAACCGAAGAAAAAGTTTATGCAGCTTGCGATCGCGGAGGCAAAGCGCGCCCGCGACCGGGGCGACTATGCTATCGGAGCGGTCATCACGCGTCTTGTGGGGAAACGGGAAGTGGTTATCGCCTCTGCCGGCAACCGGGTAAAAACCTCGGGTTCATCCATCAAGCATGTGGAGCTTGAAACCTTGAAATATGTTTCCTCCGGCTACGGTCGGTATCTACCGGATTTCGTGTTGTATTCCACGCACGAACCTTGCGCTATGTGCGCGGGAGCTTGCGTCTGGTCCAAAATAGGAGCAGTGGTATTTGGCGTTTCCCAAGAAGATATCACCGCTTACGGCAAGAAACACGGTACCGAGGAATTCAAATGGCGCGCCTGTCTCATTTCATGCAAAGTCGTCCTTGAAAAGGGCGACCTTCACATTCCCGTCTTCGACAGTTTCTTGAGACTAGAGTGCCAAAAGTTATTCGGATATCGAGCCTCCTGACGCGTCTCGCCCCGCCTCCGCGCGAAGCCCGAACCCGAATCGCAAGACCCCAAAGCCCTGAGACGTGCTCGGGGCTTTTTCCATTCTCCTTGACTTCCATCTCTCACAAGACGAGAATCCGGCCAGACCTGCCTTCGCTACGGAAGTGCGCCAGTTTCGGCAGTGTGGGATGTACCAGCCACCACCACCTCGTCGCTCAGTTTTCGATGACAAGAAAGTTCTCCTCATCGATCCCCACCAGTGCAGTCGCGACGTGCGGGCGAGCGTCCTGCGGAGTCACGGCATAAAGGTCGATGCGACTGACAGCCTCCAGGCGGCGCGATCTCTGTGGCGACCCAAGCTCTACGACCTGATATTGGTTGCGGCTCGCGGACATCTCCCTGGAGAGGCTCTCGACTTCTATGTCGAGATCAAGCACGCGAGCCCTGGCGAGCGCGTGGTCTTTCTCGTCGGTCCTCCGACTTTCCTGTCGCTGACTTGGCCGATCGAAGTCATGGCTACAGAAAAGGAACCTCAACAATGGGCGGAGACCGTGAGGCGCTTCGTCACCGCGGCCTGAAGAGTTCTTCTTTGCGACTAGGGACGTCCAAGCTGTGGTGGGGTTCTGGTCCCCGACCTAGGACATTTCCGCCTTGACAACACTGGGATTCGGTATAGTGTGTAAGACAGAGCCGATCACGTCTTCTCCTCTTTCAGATCCTCTGAACTAAGGCAGTCCATCTGAAGTTCCCTCCTCTTAGCCACGACAACTCAGGAGGTTGACATGTTTGCTCGTCACGTTTCCATGCACCTGAAGCCCAATACCCGTGCGGAGTTTACCCAGACAATCGAGAATGAGATTCTTCCCCTCCTTAAGAAACAGCACGGCTTCCAAGACGAAATCGTCTTCGTCGCCCCCGGATCCGGAACGGAAGGGGTCGCTATCAGTCTTTGGGATAAGAAAGAGGACGCGCAAGCCTATCTCCGCAGCAGCTATCCAGAAGTGCTGAAGGCCTTGGCGAAAGTGGTCGACGGTACTCCGGAGGTTCGAAACTTTGAGGTGGCCCACTCAACCTTGCAAAAGACCGCTGTGCTCGTAGCAGCCTGAGGCAAAAAGGCAGGCTTTCGCGTTCGGTTGGGGGCGGCCGACCCCCGCCCCCCTTGCGAAAGAGACAAGAAGAGTCGAGGTTTAGTCGAGGTTTAGATCTTTCTGGTGACGCCCGCTTCTCAAAGGTAACTGCTTTCCGAAACGCCCGCCTCCAGAAGGCTCGGAGGTGCTCTGTGCCCCAGCAATCGCCGATTTCCTTTCAAGTTCGCACGAAAAACGTGCTCATCGTCGATGGCAACGAAGCGATGCAGAAGTTGCGTGCCCGCGTCCTGAAAAGCCGCGGAGTTCACGTGCACACGGCCAAAAGCGTTACGGAAGCAGAGTTGCTTTGGGTGCCTTATTTTTTCGATTTGGTACTGCTGGACGTGCGCCAGAGATCCAAAGAAGCGGTGGCGTTCTGGCGAACGATTCGGCGCCTGCATCCAGCTCAGCGGATCAGTTTCATGGTTGGACCCCCAACGTACCTGTCTCCCACCTGCGCCGACGAGGTCATCGCCCGCGACGAGGTTCCTGAAGACGGGGTGCTGGGGCCAGGACTCGTGTATGTCGCATAAGGCCTTACCGACCGATAGCAGCCAGATGGAGACAATAATTCAAGGAGAAACTTCCATGAAACCGGAGCTCTTGACCAATCGAGACGCATCTATCACGACTCATGATGAGGAGAACGTGCGCGCTCGCGCTTATGAGCTGTATGAAGTGCGCGGCAGAATCGATGGCCATGCGGAAGAAGACTGGCTAAAGGCAGAAGGCGAAGTAGCAGGAAGCAACGAACGAAGAGCCGTCCGAGCCTCAACCTCAAGGATCACTGTGAAAATCGTTGGTGAAGCCTGACGGGTTGGACGATTACGTAGTGGAGAGCGATGTTCAAACCACCGGAGGTAAGCCATGACTAACATCTACGTCGGTAACTTAGATTATTCCACACACGAAGACCAGCTTCAGACATTATTCGCGGCGTACGGAGCAGTTAAAACAGTCACGACCGTCACGGATCGCGACACAGGTCAACCGCGAGGATTTGCGTTCGTCGAGATGGCTAATGGTGGTGAGGCGCGAGATGCTATTCGCACCCTGAACGGTTCGGTTCACGGCGGGCGCGCTTTGATTGTCAATGAAGCTCGCCCTAAGCTCTACCGCAGTGGCGAGCACGAGTCACTTCTCAGTAGGGATCACCGGCGCCATCGTATCTAATGGTTGGGGAGACGATGTTGTTGGCCGTCCCTGCGCAAGCATTCGGGAGAATTCGACACACTTTCAGACCGGCCTGCCAAACGAAACAGGGGGAATTATGAATACAGGCAGCTCTAAATCTCTGGACAGCGGAGCGTGGAGGGATTTGTACAGGGCTGCGCTCTTTGAGGTGGATAACGCCAGACTCCCAGAGCGCATTGCGCAAGCAGAGAAAGCACTTGCACTAAGGGCACGGGAGTTGTTTCACATAGCCGGAGACAACATCGAAGAGGAACAAGCTCTGGATGACACGATGTACGCCTTGCATGCTCTGCGGAACACGTCGCAAACTAGCCACTGTATACCGCATTGCAGTGAGGCTGCCTAGGTCAACTCGCAGATGCTGCGCTATCCCTTTCCTGGGCTTTCCCTGCGTGCACGCCTCGCCCGCGGCGTTATTCGTGCACGTTTTCGAGAAATAGTCTGAGCTTGCCGGAGCGTGAAGGCTGGCGCAGTTTGCGCAGAGCCTTGGCTTCGATCTGGCGAATGCGCTCGCGGTTGACCGCGAACGCCCGACCAACTTCCTCCAACGTGTGCTCCGAATCGTCTTCCAGGCCAAAGCGCATCTTCATGATCTTCTCCTCGCGCGGAGTCAGAGTGCGCAGCACCTGCCCGGTCTGCTCCTTCAGATTCACGTTGATCGCAGCCTCGTCCGGTGCGAGCACTGCGCTGTCTTTGATGAAGTTGCCGAGATGAGAATCTCCTTCGTCGCCAATTGGCGTCTCTAGCGAGATCGGTACCTGCATGATCTTGCGCACTTTGCGCAGCTTGGCTGCCGGGATGTCCATGCGTTTGGCAATCTCTAACGAGGTAGGTTCGCGGCCCAACTCCTGGACCAGTTGCCGCGAGACGCGAATCAGCTTGTTGACGATCTCGACCATGTGCACTGGTAGTCGGATGGTGCGCGCCTGATCGGCAATGGCTCGGGTGACAGCCTGGCGAATCCACCACGTAGCATAGGTAGAAAACTTGTAGCCTCGGCGATACTCGAACTTGTCCACCGCCTTCATCAGGCCGACGTTTCCCTCCTGGATCAGATCGAGGAACTGCAGTCCGCGGTTGCCATACTTTTTGGCTATGGAAACCACGAGGCGGAGGTTGGCTTCGACGAGTTCGTGTTTAGCCTGCTCCGCGTCCATCTCGCCCTGGATGATTTCGCGCTGCGTGCGGTGCAACTCTTGGAAGCTCACGCCGGCGTCGCTTTCCAGGCTTTTCAGGTCCGCGCGATGCTGCCGCTGCGGCTTGCGGTAATCCTTCTTGAGTTC
>VFSW01012802.1_pt1 | contig 11684 bp, 9 predicted proteins | sample 5358111 | NCBI WGS metagenome assembly VFSW01 (sample SAMN11554181, study PRJNA540505) | mine drainage metagenome | isolation source: sediment from site ElyBrook_90M | place: USA: Ely Copper Mine, Vershire, VT | collected 2017 | reverse complement strand
GGAGTAAGAGTGGGCGGGCCAAGGGTGAGCATGACACATTCGATACACTGGAAGGTTATGAGCACACTGAAAGCCGTGCGCGGCACACGCGACCTGCTGCCGCCGGAGACCGCCCTGTGGAATCGCATTGAGGCCGCCGCCCGCTCGGTCTTTGCCCGCTACAACTTCGGCGAAATCCGCACGCCGGTCTTTGAGGACACGTCGCTCTTTGCCCGCGGCGTCGGCGAAGAAACCGACATCGTCTCCAAAGAGATGTACACATGGGAGGACCGCGCCCGCGCTCAGTCGGAAAAGTCGCAGTCCCTCACCCTCCGCCCCGAAAACACCGCCGGCGTCGTCCGCGCGTACATCGAGCACAAGCTGGGCGAGTCGGGATTGCTGCAGAAGCTTTATTACATCGGGCCGCAGTTCCGGCGGGAGCGTCCGCAGAAGGGGCGGTACCGGCAGTTCTGGCAGATCGGCGCGGAAGTCATCGGACCGCCGAGCGCCGGGTCGGAGTCGCCGCTGCGCGATGCTGAAGTCCTCGAGATGCTCGCGAGCTTTTTGGACGAACTCGACATCACCGGCTGGACGCTGGTACTCAATTCCGTTGGCTCCGCAACCGACCGGCCACGCTACGTTGCCGCGCTGCGCGAGGCCCTGCGCGAAGCTGCGCCCCGGATGTGCACCGACTGCCAGCGCCGCGCCGAGACGAATCCGCTGCGCGTACTCGACTGCAAGGTCCCCGAAGATCAGCCCATCATCGAGACGCTGCCGAAGATCGCCGATTATCTCGACGACGCCTCGAAGGCGCACTTTGCTGCCGTCCTCGCCGCGCTCGATGCCTGCGGGCTCAAATACGAACTGAATCCGCGCCTGGTCCGCGGCCTCGACTACTACACCCGCACCACCTTTGAGTTCACTCACGGCGGACTCGGCGCGCAGAACGCGCTGCTCGGCGGCGGCCGCTACGATGGCCTCTCCGAGATGCTCGGTGGTCCGAAGGCGCCGGGGATCGGATTCGCCATGGGGCTGGACCGGCTGATTCTCACGCTGCAGGCGCAGGCCGAAGCTGCTCCGGAAAAATCCGCGCCCGTGCTCGCAGACGCCTTTCTCGCGCCTCTCGGCGAAGCCCTCAACGCGCCGGCTCTCGCTCTCGCGCGCGATCTGCGCCGCCAGGGCCTTCGCATCGATCTCGGCGACGGCAGCTTCCGTCTCAAGAAGTCGTTCGAAATCGGCAACAAGCTGGCGCGCAACATCATCCTGCTCGGCGAAGACGAGCAAGCCTCCGGTATTCTGACAGTGAAGAACTTCGCCACCGGCGAGCAGACCAAAATCCCGCGCGGCGAAATCGCGTCCGCGCTGCAGACTCGTTAGCAATCCCGCTTTGCTCGACTTTCTAGGCACCCATCAACGCACCCACCCCTGCGGCGAACTCCGCGCCGCCGACGCCGGCAAGACGGGCACCCTGATGGGCTGGGTCAACCGCCGCCGCGATCACGGCAACCTCATCTTCCTCGACCTGCGCGACCGCTATGGCATTACGCAGATCGTCCTCGACAAGGAAATCTCCCCCGAGGGCCATCCCAAAGCCGAGCATGTTCGCCCCGAGTACGTTATCGCCGCTATCGGCAAGGTGCGCCTGCGCGGCGCTGACGCCATCAACCCAAAAATGGCCACCGGCGAAATCGAAATCGCGGCGACGGAACTGCTCGTCCTCAACGACTCGAAGGTCCCGCCCTTCTCGCCGGCCGAGCCGGCCATCGCCAACGAAGAGGTTCGGCTCAAGTACCGCTACCTGGACCTGCGCCGGCCCGAGATGGCCCACAATATCGAGATCCGGCACAAGGTCGCGCTTGCCGTGCGCGAGTACCTGAACGGGCAGGGCTTCTACGAGATTGAAACGCCGTTCCTCACCGGATCCACGCCCGAAGGCGCGCGCGACTACCTCGTGCCCAGCCGTGTGAACCCCGGCACCTTTTACGCGCTGCCGCAGTCGCCGCAGCTGTTCAAGCAGATCCTGATGATCTCGGGACTGGACAAGTATTTCCAGATCGTGCGTTGCTTCCGAGACGAAGACCTGCGCGCCGATCGCCAGCCGGAGTTCACGCAGATCGATCTGGAGATGAGCTTCCCGCAGCAGGACACGGTCTTCGCCGTCGTCGAAGGATTCCTCAAAGCGGCCTATGAAGTGATCGGCGAGAAGATCGACGTGCCGTTCCCGCGCATGACCTACGACGAGGCCGTCCGCCTCTACGGCATCGACAAGCCCGATCTGCGGCTGCCGGCAATGGTTGAACTGACCGACGTTTTCACGCCCGATATTCGTAATGCGCTCAAGATTGAGCAATCCCTGCCAGTTGTCGGCTTCACGATTCCAAACGTTGGCAATCTGTCCGGAACAGCTCGAAAGAAGCTGATGGAGGAAATACGAACCAGTCTAGGCAGTTCGGGGCTGGATGTTCTTGACCTTGTCCGCCTTCGCTCGAATCCGGAATTCACCGTGCTCGCAGATGCCATCTTCGATGACAAACTCTCCGGCGAACTAATGAGGTTTCGGCAGAGACCAATCGAACCCCCGGATTTCAGCGTCGTCATCACTCCGCGCAACGCCGAATTCATTTCGGGTATTAAGAGCGAACACGACCGCTTGTGGATATACAAAAAGGTCGGGCAGCTTCGTCTGGATCTAGCTAAGCAATTCGAGAATCAACATCGTCTTTTCGAGAAGAAAGGGAACGCTGGCGATTACAAATTTCTTTGGGTTACCGATTTTCCGTTCTTCGAGTGGGACGACGCGTCGAAAACCTGGACCTTTGCCCATCACCCCTTCACCTCGCCGCATGAAGACGATTTGAAGGCCGGCCGTATGGAATCCGATCCGGAAGCCGTCCGCGCGCTTGCCTATGACATCGTCCTCAATGGGATGGAGCTGGGCTCGGGCTCTATTCGTATCCACAGGCAGGACATTCAGCAGCAAATCTTCCGTGCATTGGGAATATCGGATGAAGAGGCGAAGAAGCGCTTCGGATTCTTCCTTGAAGCGCTGCAGTACGGCACGCCTCCGCATGGCGGCATCGCCCTCGGCCTCGATCGCATCATCATGATCCTCGCCGGCGCATCGAGCCTGCGCGAAGTGATCGCCTTCCCGAAAACCGCGAAAGCGATCGACCTGATGGTCGACGCGCCTTCGACGGTCCGTGACGAGCAGCTGAAAGAACTGCATATTCGCACCGTCACCCGCAGTTAAGTGCGCGGCTAAGTTCGCAATCAGGCACGGAGCCGGACTCCGCCGCGAACGCCCATAGCACAGTTCGATCTCCCGCCCGGCCGATTCTCACTGATCGGCCGGGCATCCTTGTGCCTGCAAGCGCAGTCCCTGCCCCGCCTTGATGCTTTTGTTTATGACCCGTATAAAAGTTCACCCAAAATTCACAGGGAAGGCTGATTTTCGCCTTAGTTGAACGGCTAACTGGCCAACTTACTGGTACTTACAAATTAGTCTTGACAATCGTATCTGTCTCGGATTAAGGTGAAGACGGTCACTACCGACCCAATGGAGGTTTTACATGCACCGTATCCTCGTTGCCAGTCTGCTCTCCTCCTTCGCTCTGACTGCTGCTGCAGCCACCCCGAAACCCGCGAGCGACGCCTCAGGTGCAGCCCCTGCGGCCGTCGTTGTCTCCACCGGCGTCACCGAAGCACAACTCCTCCGCTCCACGAAGATCGACATCCCCACCGATGTGGTCCAGTCCTTCTCCAACCCCGCAGAGCTCGTTCTCCACGTCAATCTCGACGAAACTGGTACCCCCACGCACGTCGCGGTCGTCCACTCCATCAACCCTGAAGTCGACACGCGCGTGATGAAGGCGGTCCGTCAGTTCCGCTGGCGCCCGGCCGTCCTCGACAACCAGACCATCCCGGTCGACGTCAACCTCGTCATTCAGGTCCAGCACTAAACCCCGGCACAATTCAGCAGAATTTTTTGTGAGCCTCGCGCTCGCGACCGGTGTCGTGTCTCTTGCCTCCTGTGCGACACCCGCATCCTCCGTTCCGGCGGCCTCAACCTGCCGGAATGGGGGATCTTTTTTGCATACGAACTGCGCGCTCCGACGGTCGAAGGATCACGAGCCTGATCGCACCCTCTGCGGCCTCCGCGCCGGTGCGCCAGGTGATACCCTTGTCTTTGCTATCCGGTTTCAACCAACAGGCCGTTGCTGGCCGCTGACCGCTTCTTGCTAACTGTGCTATCCCTACGTTTTGAGGTTGCCGATCGCGTGAAAGCCGTGATGTTTCGTATTCTGGCCCTGGCCGCACTCGTGGCTTGCTTCCTTCCCCCGCCTCGCCTTCACGCCCAGGTCACCGCCACGGCTCCCGCAGCCGAAGCCTCCCAATACGCCCACCGCTGGGACTTCTACGGCGGCGCGCAGTATTCCCACTTCAACCCCGGCAGCGCTCGCGAGATTCAGGCCATCAACCTGCTCGGCTGGAACGGCACCGCCACCGTCTGGTTCGGCTCCCTCGTCGGCATTGACGCCTCCGCCCGCGGCCTTTACGGCACGCTCCAGGTCCCGCCCAACAGCGAAGGCATCCCCGCCAACCCGCCCATGAGCGAGCACCTCTTCCTCTTCGGGCCCGACTTCCGCCTCATGCGCCATCGGAGTTACACCGTCGGCTTTCACACCCTCATCGGCGCCGCATATGGCAGCTTCGGCAACGGATTCCCCAAAGGGACCAGTCCCCAGGATATCGGCATTTACAACGACAAGCTGGCCATGGGCCTCGGTATCGGCACCTCGACCGACTACAACCTCAGCCCGCAGCTCTCCGTTCGCCTCATCACCGATTGGCAGCCCACCCATTACGGCTTCCTCTGGCAAAATGAATTTGCCGGCTCGGTCGGCATTGTCTACAAGCTGGGCGCGCGGAAGTAGCCGCGCCCGCACCCTCTCTTCGCCAGCCCTACAGCACGCCGGCTACTCGGCCGATGGCGCCGCCTCGCCTTCTTCCGCCTTCTTCGCCGCCTCCACGTCCGCCTGGTGCGCCAGCCGCAGCGCATGGCGCGTCGCCGAATACTGCGCACCGCTCAGCAGCAGCAGCCCAGTCAGAAAAGCCCAGATCATCAGGGTCACCGATACCTCGAACGGCCCGTAGACCGAGTGCAGGTCCATGTGCGGCAGCACCAGAATGTAGAGGAGGCGCCCCACATCCCACAGCAGCCCTGTGATCACTGCGGTCGGCAGCACTGCCCGCAGGGGTAGCCTTCGGTGCGGCAGCAGCCAGTACACCAGGAAGAACATCCCCACGCTCAGAAACGCCACCACAATCTGAAGGAAGGTCTGGTGAATGAACCCGTAGACCGCGTTCTGTGTGTGGCCAAAGAACACGAAGGCGAGGATGCCCGACTGCGCTGTCGCCGCGCCCACTGCAATCATCGCCAGCAACCCGATCAGCCCGGCCAGTCCCAGCGACACCAGCTGATTCATGACGTACGACCGGTTCCTCTTCACCGCCCACACCTGGTTCAAGGCCACTTCCAGCGGCAGAAAGACGCCAGTGGAGGAGATGAGCAGCATGATTACCGAAGCCACCTGGACGCCGCCCGTCGGGTGAACCAGCAGACTCATATTCCGCACCACAAAATCCTGGTTCGAGGGGAGCACATCGTGCAGGATGCTCCCGATCTCCCGCGCCATGGCCGGCGAATGGAAGACATTCTCGGCCACCGTGAACATCATCACGATGAACGGAAAAATCGACAGAATGGTGTTCGCCGCCACGCTGAAGGCGTAAGTATGTACCTCAGTTTGTGAAAGATAGCGTGCGAGCTCGACCGCTTCGGGCCACCATCCGCGTTTCCGCGCCCTGGCCGGCGGTTTCGGCGCGGGCGGGGGCAGCGCGTCCCTGCCGGTCGCCCGTGCCGCCTCCTGCTTTTCAGACCCTTCCGTCATGGGTTCTCCGCGGAAAATCGTAACAGAGGCGGTTCCAGAACCGATTTCCACGCCGGCCCACCCCTTCCGCCACGCACGGAAGTCGCCTGTACTTCCGTAACCTGCTGCAAACACCTCTGTTCTTCGCAAATTTTTCTTGATTTCAAAATCGTTTCCTGCCATAACAGGTACACGATTTCCGTCCCCAGGAAGGGAATCGTATTCGAAGGCCAGTTCCTGATGTACCCGCATAGCTGTCACCGTGACTTCCCGGTCGTTCCCTGAGCTGCCCTCGCCGCCCCTTGCAGGGCGAGCAACGGCAGCTTTTGGTGTCTCTGAATTCGTTACACCAGTAACGAATTCCGGGAACCCGGAACGAAGCGGTGGCAACAACGTAGGCGCAAACGAATGAAGGAGTCTCAGGTGAAAGAGCATGGAGTTGTGAAGTGGTTTAACGGAGCCAAGGGTTATGGGTTTATTCAGCGGTCCAGCGGCGAAGATGTCTTCGTCCACTTCTCCGCGATCCAGGATTCGGGTTACAGAACCTTGAACGAAGGCGAAGCCGTCGAGTTCGAGTGCCAGCAGGGTCCCAAGGGGCTGAGCGCAGCGAACGTCGTCCGCAACGGCGCCTGAAGAACCAGCTGCGAGTCTTTCTCCCCGGAAAGTCTCGCAGCAACAATTTGAGTCCTGCAGGGGCCAGCTTGCCTTGGCCAGGGTCCTTAGACGATCAGAGTCGTTCCCGGTTCGCGCTCCTTCCGTCTCAGATTCTCCACTGCCCACTCGGCCGCGTCGGCCAGGGTGGGATCGGTGTCTTTGGCCCACTGACGCAGCCGCGGCAGATAACGCTCCTCTCCGCTGTTTCCCATAGCGATGGCGAGGTTGCGCCGGAAACCTGCCCACCGGGTCCGCCGCACTGGTGAGCCGTTGAACCGCTGCTCGTAGTCCGCATCGTCCATCTCTGCCAGCCAGTCGAGCGCGGGATTCACCAGCTCTTTTCGCGCCGCCAGCTCCGGATCCGACGCCACCGGCGCCCGCCGGTTCCACGGACATACATCCTGACAGATGTCGCACCCGAACACCTGTCGGCCGATGCCGGCGCGCAACTCGGTCGGGATCGGGCCGCGCTTCTCGATGGTTAAGTACGCGATGCACCGGCTCGCATCCATCTCCCGCTCGCCAGTCAGTGCGCCTGTAGGGCAAGCATCGATGCAGCGCGTGCACGATCCGCAGCGGTCCGCTGCGAGCGCCGCGCTCTGCCCGTTATCCACTTCCAGCGAGGTCACGATCACGCCAAGAAACAGCCACGATCCCAGCTTCTCGTTCAGGATGCAGGTATTCTTCCCCACCCATCCGATCCCGGCGTAGCGCGCATAGACACGCTCCACGACCGGCCCCGTATCCACGAAGCACCGCGACTCGAAGGCTCCCACTTCGTGCGCCAGCCACTCGCGCAGCTTCTCCAGCCGCCGCCGCAGCACCTTGTGATAATCCGACGGCCGTACGTTCTCAGCACCCGCGGGCCCGTTCTCGATTCGGCTCGTCCAGGCATCCCGTGCGATCCAACCCGTCCCCTCCGGCGCCGGATCGGTCGAGCGCGGCTCGCCGGAGTTGTAGCTCGCCGCGCACACAATCACCGACCGCGCCCAGGGCAGCGCCACCCGCACTGACGAACGCACCAGCCGCCCAGCGTCGTCGCGCCGCTTCAGGTACTCCATCTCGCCGCCGCGCCCCGCTTCGATCCACGCGGCAAAGCGCTCCCGCTCCTCGCGGTCTTCCGTGCACCCGGGTTCGGGCACAGCCGCCATGCCGGCGGCAGAAAATCCCGCCGCTCGCGCCAGTTGGTCGATCCTTGTTGAATGCAATGCTTTCACGCGAATTCCGCCTTAAGTCTTCAGCGCCCTACTTCCTACTCCTGTCCCCAGAGTACCTTCGCCACCCTGCCGCCGGATCCAGTGGTTGCCGCCTTCATCGAACCCCCGTATACTGCAGCCAACGAGGGGCATCCCGCTTCTCCGAATCGAGGTGTGTCTTCAGTCAGAGCCTGTCCCTGACGAACACCCCAGTGAACCCCGTTCACCGGGGAAACCGCGAGCCCGAAATTCCGCCATCCGATACATCGTCATGGCGCGCCGTGGTTCGCGTGCTTCGAAGTAGCCCGGCCGCTGCCCTCGACAGCCTCACTTCTGTCTTATTTCCCGCCGATTGCCGCGTCTGCGGCCTCCCGCTTGTTGGTTTCACACTCCTGCCCGTCTGCCACTCCTGCTGGAACGATCTCCCCGCACAAACCGGCCCGCTCTGCGCCCGTTGCGGCGAAGATCTCGACTGGGATCCGGCCTCCACCGGGGAGTCTGTCTGCCGCCCCTGCCGCACCGTGCCTCCAGACTTCACCCAGGCCGTTGCTCACGGCGTCTACAACGACAAGCTCCGCGCGCTGCTCCATCTCCTCAAATATGACGGCATGGAGCCCATCGCCAAACGCCTCGGCGTCCTCCTCGCCAACGAGGTTCTCACCATCCCCGATCTTCCCACCGATCTCCTCGTCGTGCCTGTGCCTCTGTATGGCAAAAAACGGCGCAGCCGGGGATTCAATCAGTCCGATCTGCTCGCCCGCGCGCTGCTCGACGCGCTGCGCCGGCGCCGCCCGGAGGCGCGCATCCAGCTTGCCGCTCCGCTGCTGGTGAGGCAGCGCGCTACCGAGAGCCAGGCCGGCCTCACCCCGCATCAGCGCAGGGAGAACGTCCGTGGCGCGTTCTTTGTCCCCAGGCCCGCGACCGTCCGCGGCCGCCACATTCTTCTCATCGACGATATCTACACCACTGGAGCCACGGCACGCGCCTGCTCCACTGCGCTGCACCGCGCCGGAGCTGCAACCGTGCGGGTTGCTACCGTCGCCCGCGCACAAAGAGAACGCGCGCTCGCGCAGCCCGAAGATCGGCAGGGCAGGGAACTCGAAGTACCGCGGCTCCCCATGGATCAGGATTTTGTTTTCTGGGAGGAATCAGGCCGTTCGGCTCCGGCTGACGGTCAGGCACGATAGCTCGCCCGTTCTGGCAGGCGAACTGCCAGATGCGGGCCTTCGACACGGAGGGATGTATGTCGTTGGGGAAAGCTGGTGTCCACGCTCGCAGGCAGACTCTGGGAAAACCGCAGGGGACTGCGCTCGCCAAACTCGAAAGCCACACGCCTGACGGACTGCGCGTAGTCACCACCACCCAGGCCCTGCAGACCCCGGTCCTCGTGCTCAATGCCTCCTATGAGCCCATCAACATCTGCGGCGCCCGCCGCGCCCTCGTGCTGGTGCTGAAGGGCGTCGCGCGCACCGAAGAGGAGCAGAACACCGAGCTGCACTCCGCGCGCGTGCGCATGGCCATGCCTTCCGTCATTCGCCTGCTCGAGTACCGCCGCATCCCGCACCAGACCCGCGCACTCTCCCGCAAGAACATCCTGCTGCGCGACCGCAACACCTGCCAGTACTGCGGCGTGATTCTGCCTTCCGCCGAGCTGACCCTCGACCACGTCATCCCGCGCTCGCGCGGCGGTCTGTCGACCTGGGAGAACCTGGTCGCCGCCTGCCACTCCTGCAATCGCCGCAAAGGCAATCACATGCTGAACGATCTCGAACACATGAAGCTGCAGCGCGAGCCGCGGCCGTTCACTCTCCACACCAGCCGCCACATCATGCGCATGATCGGCCACTCGGATTCGAAGTGGAGAAAGTACCTGTACTACTGAGCAGCGGAAAAGCGGTCAGCTAAGAACCGGTCGGCCAGGAACCGGTTAGCGATGAAGCGGTCAACCGCACTTGCGGTGGCGAATGCAGGGCGCACGAATACCCTCGGTGACCTTCTGAAGGCGATCCGCCCCGTCAGTTCTCCAGAACCCTGAGCCCGGATTCCTGTCCCCGATCCGGCAGAAACGCGGGCCCCCAGTTCGGCGACTCCAGCTCCGGCATCGGCTTCGCCTGAAACAGCCGCTTGCACTGCCGCGCCGTCCACCGCGCCCACCGCTTCGACTTCTTCCGCCGCGCGCTGTCGCTCGAAATCCCTGTGCCCGCATACATCTGCCGATACAGTTTCGACAGGAAAATAAACGCAATCCGCGACGTCACATTGGGACACACGGCCGACCGCTCCCAGATAGCCGGCCAGTTGTAGAACCGGTCCCAAACCTTCTGCGTCCGCTCCCGGATCTCATCCGAACTCATCGTCGGATGCGGCGTGAACATCTTGGGACGAACCTCGGTCGGAATCAGCCAATAGCGCGTAATCGGCACGTCGCCCACCATGGTCGGATCCGCTGCCTGCGTCTTCTCCCAGCGCCCGAAATCCACCGTGCCCGGAAACGGCGTCATCATCACGAACTGCGCGAACGTCACGCCCGCCTTCATCGCCATCTCCACGGTCGCGTCGAAGGTGGCCGGCCTGTCCGTCGGCAGTCCGAAGATGAACGATCCCAGCACGTGGACTCCGTGCGCCTTGAAGGTCTGCAATTGCTTCGCCAGCGCCTCGCCTGAGTAATTCCAGTCCTTGTAGACGGCCTTCAGCCCTTCCGGCGTCACCGCCTCCACCCCTACCAGTGCGCCTTTGATATTCGCTTTGCGCATGGCGTCGAGATACTCACCGTCCTCGCCGGCTTCCATGGTGATCTGGGTGAAGAACACCATGTCCTGGGGCAGCTTCGCCAGCTCTTCCATCAGCGCGAAGCGCTCCTCGCGGATCTCCGTCAGCTCGGCCAGCTTCGCAGTATTGTTCTGCTCCCGCGCCAGGCGCAGATCGGTCAGCGTGACCGGGTAGAAGTTGTCATCCGCCAGTGCCACAAACCGGAAACCCAAACGGCGCAGGTTCACGATCTCGTCGATCACGCTCTGATGCCGCCTCTGCCGCGGCTTCTGGCCGTCGGTCCGCCACACGCTGCAGAACGAGCAATGCTTCGGACAACCGCGAATCGTCTGCACCGAGGCCCACATGTACTTCTCCGGCCGCATCAGGTCCCAGCGCGCGGGCAGAAAGTCGCTTCCGGCAATGCGGCCCCCTTCATAAACTTTTTCCGGATCGCCGGCCAGGCAGTCGCTCACCACCTTCGCCCACACCAGATCGCCATCGCCCTTCACGACCGCGTGCGCCTCACCCTTTTCCAGCACTTCCTCGGGAAACAGCGTCGCGTGAATCCCGCCATACACCACCCACGCTCCCCGGGCGCGCGCCATCCTGCCCACCTGGTATCCGCGCAGAGCGTTGCCGGTGTGCACGCTGATCCCCACGATGTCGCCGGCCTGAATGCGCTCCGGGACGATCGGCTCCAGCGATTCATCGACGAGAATGGGGTCTCCCACCGAAGGGGGCGTCGCGGCCGCCAGAACGAATAACCAACGCGGAGTAATGACAGCCGTGCCAAAAGAATTGTCGCTGGGATTCACGAGAAAAACGCTCATCCGATCCTGCCTTTCGTCTTGCGACTGGCGGGGCCTCTGAGAGCGGCTCGCAGTTTTTGGGTTTGCCGGAGGGGAAATCCGGGGTCCGGGGGGATGATCGTACCCGCCAGAGCAGTCCCGATCATAGTCGCCAGGTTGCGCCATTGGGTAGGGGTAACCGTAACAATTTCGCAATTTCCCCAGAAATCTGGGGTAGAATTCGCGTCCTCAGACCGGCTGCCGCGGGCCCTTACTCTGGCGGCGCCAATTCCTCTTGCGGCGGCATCATCCAGCCGGTATCGCAGAACACGCGCCAGGCCCTCACTTTCCCGCTCTCAATTTCGGCCAGCCCCGCGGCCCGCACG
>VFSW01012801.1_pt1 | contig 11685 bp, 8 predicted proteins | sample 5358111 | NCBI WGS metagenome assembly VFSW01 (sample SAMN11554181, study PRJNA540505) | mine drainage metagenome | isolation source: sediment from site ElyBrook_90M | place: USA: Ely Copper Mine, Vershire, VT | collected 2017 | reverse complement strand
CGCTTTTCGCGGGCAGCGGGATGAACGGCCCGTGGTTTCTGGCCATCAGCCCGGGGCTGAGTGTTTTCGCCACCCTCTCGATCACCCAGTCGGGAACAAATGCCGTAATCACCTGGCCCGCAAACCAAATCGGCTACACCCTGCAAACCACCACCATTCTTCCACCCATCGGAGCGTGGGCAATCGCCACGCCAGCCCCTTCCATTGTCAACGGCCAATTTACTGTCACCAACGCTAGTTCGGATGGCGGTCAGTTTTATCGGTTAGCGAGATAAAATCATCGTTCAGCGTGTCTGCGTCTGTCATGCATTTTATCAATGCTGGAATGGCTGGCTTGCCGCCTTTTTTGAAATACATCAGGTTCCGCGCGCAATTGCGCGCACTATCAAATCAGGTCGATCCGCACGGATGCACTGCTTCCGCATCACAGGATTTACGGGATAAAACCGGGGCTGGCCACAGATTTACACAGATCAACACAGATTTTTGATTCATCTGTGTTAATCTGTGTCCCTCTGTGTTCAAGTTTTGTAAAGCCTTGAAAATAAGGGGCTTCTTGACCGGATGGACGGCCACTGTCAGCGGAAGTGTCAGTAAAGCGGCGATTGCCAAAACAATTCGCCACCACTGTTCAAGAACTCGCTGAAACCTCGCCACCACTGGCGTTCACAAACGCTGTGGATGCAGGACTGGAATATCGAAAACAGATAATCCAGTTATGAAAACGAAACACACATTGTTCCGGCGCGGGGAAATGTTCCACATGCAGGACAGCGCGACGGGCAGACAGACCAGCCTGCGCGCCAAAGACGAAACCGAAGCCAAGCGGTTACTAAACGCCCGCAATGAAGCGCAGCAGCAGCCGACGCTTAACCTTCACCTTGCACGCGCCTATTTGACAGCAAGCAATCCTGCATACGTTGAACGCGCTTGGCAAACGGTGATGGAGCAGATGCAGAGCCGAGGCAAAGAAAGCAGCCGCGAGCGTTACGCCAGCGTGTTCAAGCCGGCATCCTTTGATGCATTGCGCAAAAAGAAATTGTTGGGAACTACCGCCGATGATTTCTTCGCCATATTCAAAGACGGCAAAGTGTCCATTGTCGGTTTTCTGAAACGGTTGCGCAATTTCGCCTTGAGCATGGGCTGGATTGCGCTGCCGGTGGTTGCTCCTTACCTGTGGCCCAAATACGTTGCCAAAGCCCAGCGTGGCATCACTTCGAGCGAACAGCAGCGCCTCCTCATCCGCGAAAAGAAAACCGAATGGAAGCTGTTTTTGGAACTCCTGTGGGAAACCGGCGCGGCCCAAGGCGACGCCGCAAACATTACCGCCGAGGATTTGGATTCGCAGAGCCGGACGATCACGTATTTTCGGAAAAAGACCGGCTCGCGGGCGCAGTTCACCATCAGCAACAAGCTGGAAACGGTTTTAACCCAGTTGCCGAGCACCGGCCCGCTGTTTCCGAATTTGTCCCAATTAACCTCCAATGACCGGGCGACTCGCTTTCGCCGCCGCTGCCAGCGGGCGGGCGTGTCGGGCGTGACGCTGCATTGCTACCGTTACGCATGGGCGGAACGGGCGCGGGTTGTCGGAATGCCGGAACGGTTTGCCCAGGCGGCACTTGGTCACAACAGCAGCGCAATTCACCGCGCCTACGCGAAGAAGGCGCAAGTTATTGTGCCATCGCTTGAAGCATACGAGAGGAAGTTTGTGGCAGCCAACGACAACACTTCGCCACAAAAGGCAGTCGCTGCATGAAGCCGCCAAAATAAAAGCTCCGTTTTACCTCGTAAAAACGGCTCGAAATGCCCCAAAATCACCCACTCGCTTGCCGGAAGACCCTCTTTTTCGATGACAATTTGTTCCTTGTGCCGGAAGGCCTTCTGGCGAGGCTCGGTCAAAATCTCATACTTGGGCAACCGCTCCAGCTTCTTCCAGGCGCTGGGCGGCAGTTGCCCGGCCAGTTGGACGACCTTGGGGTGCGCATCCATCCCCAGAATGAATTGCCGGCCCGCCTTATCCCAGCGGTCCAGATGGGCTGTGTGCGTAAAGTCCGTATCGCCCCGGATGGTCACGATCCCGGCCACCGGAGCGACTAATTTCACCGCTCGGTCTATCCATTCGACGCTCCCGCTGTGGCTGGCGGCTTGCCCGGGCCGGTTGACCAAATAGAGAACTTCTTTGGTGTTCGCCAGACTGACGATGAGCGGCCCGCAGCCCCGAATCCCCTTGTAGGAAAGACCCATTCCAAAGTTAATCATCCGGCGGCGAGGAGATCCCGCAGGACCAGCTCCGCTCTGATTTGGGGGTTGGAAAGGGCGGACCGGAATGTCGGTCGGCGGTTATACCCGGCGGTAATCTATCCTCAAAAATGGGGACTGGGTTGGACTGTTCATTTTCCTGACCGTTCCTTACAATCCTCTCGACATGAATTCATTGGCCATTGAACTCTTCCGGGAGGTGCGCCTGGGGCTGTTCCGCGTCCTCGCATGTCGGAATGCGAGGACGTATGTTGATGTCCTCGACGCATTGGAGCTGGAATCAGCCCAGCGACAGGAGGGCATGAGCCGCGAAGAGGCTTTGGCCATCGTCGTTGAGGTCTTGGAACAACATCCCGATTTTATGCCCGACAGCGAGGAAATTGGCGTGGGCGAGGCGGGTGAGTTCGGGTCGCTGGCGCCGAAGGAGCGCGGTCGGCGGGTTCTGGATTATCTGGCGCGGAAGGATGTCGGTTGGGTGGAGGATATCCAACTGCCGGACTGGCGGCGCCGCATTCGATTTGACGCTCATGGGGCTGTTTTGTTGGACGCGTTGCGGCGAATCGCGCGTCCCGATGCCGCAGTGTTTACTGATCCGTTCGTGGGAGTGTGTTCGACTCTTGCCAATGTGGACGCTTTCGCCAAGGAACCGTTCACTCATCTGGAGAATTGCCTGAAGGGCGCCACGGACGGTTTGCGCGAACTTCGCGGCATGGGAAAAAGCATCGAACGATTCATCCGGCGACAGCTTGAAACGCGAACGCTCGGAGAGGCTTATGCGGTCATCTTCGATCAGTACGCGCAACAAGTCAGCCACGAGTGCTACACAGGTTTGGTTCGCGCGCAACTTCCCGCTCGACTTGACGCCGCTCGAGAGAGAATCAGGGACATTCTTGGCGCCCCCGACTTGCTCAACAAAATGCAAGCGGAAGTGATGCGGCGAGGGAACGCGGAAGCCGCTCCGGCGATGGCCCGGGTGCGCAATCATCTGCAGGAGCTCGAAGACAAGCTCGATTTCGTTCAGCCTCTGGCCGATGAAATCGATCATAGAACAGCCGAGTTTACGCGACGGTCGCTGGCCCGCTCGCGGTATTTGCAGGAGGTGATCGGCGAACGCCGAGGCCAGATCAAAGCATTTTTTGAAAAAATCAATCGGTCTTTTCCAGGCCAGCGTCTGATGGATATCGAGGAGCTGGCCGGCCTCCCGCCTGTCTTATTGCCCGACGCGAAATTACTCGCTGGCAGGGACTCGCTTTACGAACCGCCGCGTCGATGGACCTTGGAAGAGAATGCTCCCGTGGATGATGAGATCACCGAGAACATGCGCGATCACGCCAAAGCCCAGCTTGGCGGCGCCATGCGTAATTCTTTGACTGTGACTCGAGCCAACCGCTTCGTGGCCCAACTGTCCGGCGGCAAGGGCGTCCGCCACTCCAGCGCGGATCTGCCCATTCGCAATGAAGATGACATGGATGATGTGGTGGCGTTGCTTCTCCATGCCGAATCGTCCGAGGCGCGTTATCGGGTGGAGGCGCCATTTACCGAAGAGAACGCAGGCCCGGTCGAGAGGGATCACAAGCTCGCTTACACGTTTGACCGCTTTTTTGTCATCAAGAAATGAACAGCGATATTAATGCTCCCCCGCCAGAGCCGTTGCTGCGCCTGACCGAGACTGACCGCCTGCGCCTAAGCGCGGCGTTGCAGGCGTTATTGACCCATGGATCCATCCTTGGTCTCGAATCGGGGGATCTCGATCTTTATACCTGGTCCCGGCAGAACTTCGACTGGGTTCGCGAAATAGCCGCCCTGGCGGGCCTGACGGTAACCATTGAGCACGAAAGCCGCCTCATTCAAGCCGTGCCGGAGCGTCCGGCCATGACGCTCAATCTGCGCCAGGACGCCACGATCATTCTTTTGGCGTTGTGGTATGAATACGACACCCAGGTGCGCGATCAAGGCGCATCCCAGGTGAATTTATCTGTCGAACGCCTCAATCAATTGCTCAAAGAGAAGTTGCTGCCAGACCTCAAGAGCCAGCCGAGCGCCGGGCGCACGCTGGAAATTTTGCGGCAGGCGCAGCGCTTCAACTTAATCCGCTTTGAACTGGTCCAGCCTTTCGAGCAATCGCAAATCGAAATTCTCAAGACCCTGCCGCGCGTCATCCAATTCAACGAACTGGCTGAATGGACGCGAACCGCGGAGTTGCACCGGAACCCGCAAGCCACCGCGCCGGATGCGACCGGAAACGGCGATGCGACGGAGGAGACCGAACCATGAGCCGCGCCATTAAACTGACTCGCATCCACGCCATCAATTGGTACGGATACAACGATTCGCTGTCGGTAAAAGGCAACCTTCTGCTGGCTGGCATCACCGGTTCGGGCAAATCGGTGTTGATGGATCTGATCATGACTGTTTTGGTTGGGACAGACGCCGCGCATCGCCATTTTAACCGCTCCGCCACGGGCGGGCAGTCGGACCGGACGGTCAAGAGCTATTGCCTGCTTGACACAAAACGGGAGGAAAATGGCGTTCCGCAATACCTTCGCCCAGCGGCCATCACGTATATCGCGTTGGAATTTACGTGGCCGCGCAAAGCGACCGAGGAAGAACGGATCGAAACGTGGGGCCTGCGCATCGAGTTTCGCAACACGGCTGAGAATCAAGGACACATCAAGCCGTTCGTTGTCGAAGGTCCCATGGCAAAGGCTGACTTTCTGAACTCCGAGCGACGCCCATTGGATCCGGTCGCGTTCAAGCACTTGGTGGAAAAGACGCGGGATGGCCGGCTGTTTGAAACGCAGGACCAATACCTGCGCGACATGGCCAATGATCAGCATCTGAATTTCAACCGCGCCGTCCTCAGTTCCCTCCTGCCGCAAGCCATGTCGTTTACCAATTTGAAAAGTTTCGACGAGTTCTGCCGCCGCTTCATTTTGCCCGACGACAAATTGAACGTCGCCGATGTTGTCGCGAGTTACCGCAATTTCAAGGCTTACGAAAATGACTTGCGGGCGTTGTTCGACCAGAAAACGCGGCTCGAAACGATTCGGGATCTGCATCGGGACCACACCGCCGCCGCCCGTGATCGCGTTGTCGCGCGGTGGCTGGCGGCGCAGCTTGCGCACGAACACGCCTCCGCCAATGTGCGTGAACAGACTGGAAAACTGCAGGCTCAACAGGCGGCCTTTGCGAAGGAAGCAGCGCGCATCGTCGAACTGGACGGTTTCATTGGCGAGCGCCGGAGCCTCATTAAGAGCGAGGAGGCAGCGTTAAAGGCGCTGCCCGGCGGCGAGCTTTTTCTTCATTTGCAGGAGGAAAAAAAGAGGCTGGCCTCGGAGAGCAGCCGGTTGAGGGACATCGGAAACACGGTTGATTCTGCCCTGAGAAATCGTGTGTTAAAGGCGCGGGAGTGGCTTAAGGAAGTGAAGACCGCTCCGCTGGCGGAACCCATCGATACGGCGTCGATGGAAGCGGCGATCAAAAAGTTGGAAGGATGCGCCAAGGATCAGACTGAACCAGCCCTCGCCGCCGTCGCTCAAGAAGCAGATGCCATGAAGGCCGCGCTGCGTCGCGCAGTCAATCCGACGGAAACGAAACTGCGAGGAATTCGGGACCGCAAGGGCAGTTTGCGCGACGAGGTAACCTTGCTGGCCAACGGGCAATTGCCGTTTCCCACTACTGTGCTCAATGCCTTAACACAGAATTTGCCTGCGGAAGGAAAAGCGCCCCCAGCGCTGCCATTGTGCAAACTCTGCGAAGTGACAGATGAGGATTGGCGCGCCGCCATCGAGGTCGCCTTCAATCGCAAATTCGCCATTGTCGTCAGCGAATCCAATTATCCGGCGGCGTTAAGCGTTTACCAGGCTCTCAAATCCGATTCGCCCCAGGAATCGCTCATTCATCCGGGCAAAGCCTTGCGTTTGGCGCGGCCGGTAAAGCCCGGATCCCTTGCCGAGAAACTCCGCGCGGAAAATCCGGTCGCGCGCGCCATCATCAGCAGTCTTTTTGGCGACCTGATTTGCGTCGAGCGAAGCGCCGATTTGGCCAGCCACGACTTCGCCATTCAAAAAGACGGATTCATGACTCGCGGCGCATTTGTGGAACGGCGGCGTCATTACGATGGAATGCCGTTCGTTGGCCTGGGCGGATTAGAGAGGCAACTTGCTCTCAAGCGCGCGCTTCTGGCGGAGATCGAGTCCCAGGAACGCCAGCTCGCGCCGATCGTCAACGCTGTCCAAGGCATCATCGACTGCGCTGCGGACTTCATCCCAGCTCATGCATCGTTGATTGGAGATTTGCGGGACGCTCAGCGTCTGGCTGGCGTTGATGCTCAATTAAAGGCGGTCTTGGACCGGCTGAACTCCATTGATCGCGGAGGCTTTGAGGAAAAGGAAAAACAACTCGCGCAACTCACCGAACAATTGACCGCTTGGGAAAAGGAGCAGCGCGGCTTGCTGCAAAGCCAAATCAAGGGCGACATCAACAGGCTCGAAATTGCGCTTCGCGCCGCAACCGACCGCGAAGCCTTAGCCTTGCGCTCCTTTGAGCGCGTTAAACAAGACACAGGCGACATTTCTATCCACGCCGACCGGCTTATTTCCTGGCGCGCAGAAATCACGACGGCGTTCCCCGCCCTGGATGAAGCCGCCGGCGAGTTCGCCCGCCAGGAACGCGAAGCAGACAAGCAGGCGGAAGTTCAATGGGTGAACCTAAAGGCTGCCCGGCATGAATTGGCTCTTGGATACCGCAAATTTGAAGATCTCGCTCCCGACAACCCCTCCAACGATCCCTGGTCCAAATTGCTCGACCAAATCGCCGAAGCAAACATTCCGGAATACAAAATAAAGGCCGAAGCCGAGCGCAAACGCTGGGAGCAACTCTTCCGCAGCAACGTCCTGCAGCGGATGGACCAGGCGCTGCGTCGTGTCAACGAAACGATTGTTCTCCTCAACGATCATTTAAAGCAACCCATCGGAAATGACCGCTACCAAATTGAGCGCCGGCAGAACCCCGACTTTCGTCTTTATCGGCAACTCATTGATCTCAACTCGCAATTTCAGGACGACGGCCTGTTCTTCCAAGCCGTGCAGGGCGAACTGCAGGGCGCCTTGGATCGTTTCTTGAGTGTCCTGACGAGCGAGCAAGATAGCGTTGAAGCAGCGCGGCTCCTGGACTATCGGCAATATTTTGACTACGATCTGCTTGTCTGGGATTCGCGCGATGCCCAGGCAAAACCGGTGAGCGTGGACAAGCAGAGCGGGAAGATGAGCGGAGGCGAAAACCAGTCGCCTTATTTTGTCGCCATCCTGGCTAGTTATTTGCGCGCTTACAAACGCCACGAACGCCGCTGGAACGATCCGTCTCTGGCTTTGGTGCCCATTGACGAGGCATTCTCCAAGATGGACACGGGACGAATCAAGAATTGCATCGAGGCCATCAAAGCGTTGGACCTTCAAGGCTCTTTCTCCATGAGCACCGGGAATGTCCCGGCGGCGTTCAGTTTGTGTGATCAGTTGATCGTCGTTTCCCGGCATGAGGAACGGCGCGGCAATCGCGCTCATATTCGGAATGTCCCAGTGAGCATCCTGCGCGAGTCCGACGAAGGGCGCGAATGGGTTAAAGAGCATGCTTGAGCTTTGAATCCTCACTCTCCAGTTCTCCAAAGTTTGGCCCGGCTTTATGCCGAATCAAAGGCGGGCAGGACGGGATTCGGCCAGCGTGATTTTCTTGTCGATTTGAAGAAGCTTCTGGCCGATGCCGATTGCCAGGACGGCGATGAGCGCTCCACCGCCATCCGCCAGCTTAAGGAGCTGGACGGATCCCTTCTCACGCTGGAAGGACCGCGTCGCGACTCGGACATTATCCATCAAGTCCGGTTTTCCTCGTCGAACGAAGCCAAACTTTTCGACTTCCTGGCCGTTCCTTCCCCGACCCGTCGGCGGGAAACGTTGGCGAAACAGTTTTCCCAGGCCTCCAGCTTAGAAGTTCCCGAAGCGTGGCGTGAATCCTGGAAAAACTTCTGCGCGAGTCTGGCGGAGTCAGCCTTGCGCGGCACGGGCATTGCGCCGTTTTCCAGGGACGATATGGACGGCAACTCCGAACTCTTGGCCCTTATACCCGCTCTGCTCACATGGAGGTCCAAAGGCGAAGAATCGCTGTTGCGTTTCGCGAGCTGTGTCTTGACCGGCAGCTCCAAACGGCTGGGCGATCTCGCTGCGGAAGACTTTGCAGGGAGACACACTGGAAAGCTCGGCGCGATTTTGGATCGTGTGACAGGCGGAACGCTTCGCAGCCTGGAGGATATCGGCATTTCGCAAACGCCGCGATTTGTTCTTGCGCATGGGCCGGCGCGACTGCTTCTGGACGGCGAATGGCTAAATCTGAATCTGCTCCGCGGTCCTGTTCGCTTGTCCGACACCGATATTGCGCGCGCCTCCCGAATTGAGACCGGCGCCCACCGATGCTTGACCGTCGAAAACGAAACCAGTTTTCACGAATTGGCAAAACTGAAATCCGGCGAGCTCTTGATATGCACGAGTTATCCTGGGTCGGCGACCTTGGCCTTCCTGGCAAAACTCCCGGACGAACTGGAATTCTGGCATTTCGGCGACAGCGATCCAGAGGGTTTTGATATCCTTCGTGACTTGCGCGAGCGCTCACATCGGCCATTCCGCGCGTTGCACATGAATTGGCGGAACGCTGCTTCCAGCGAGCCCATCGAGGCAAACGGGAAACGGCTTCTTCAGGCATTGCTCCAGTCCGCGTCAATGCAAACCGAGCGCGAAATCCTCACGCAGATTTTAAGGGAGGGAACCACAGGCGGCTTCGAGCAGGAATCGCTTGGAGCCCCCAAATACCGCAAGTGGCCATTCTACGATTGGACCTGATCCTCTCCAAATCCTTCAACGAAGGGCGCGGCGCCTGGATTTCGAGCGGGCCGAAGTTTTGCAACAATTTGCAACAGCGTTCATGCCCAACCATGCTTTTTGGCGCGGAATGGGCGTCAGCTTGGTCTAATGCCTCCACCAAGCGCGCAAAATCAGCCCTATTTTTTCCGCCTTGCTCAAGCTAACTCGCTTTTCACCGAAGACGTTGTAGCGGCGGCGTTCCAGTTCGTCCAGCAGGCGCGAATAGACGGCGGACATTAATTCCGCAGCGATCATCGAGCGGCGGTCTTCTTTGGGTAGAGATTTGCGGGCGATGTCGTAGTAGCTCTTTGCCTTGGCGGCGACGCTACTGGCGAGCTCGGCGAAGCGTTCGGAGTACTCGAATTGAAGAATCTCTTCCTGCGTCACTTTGAATTTTTTCAATTCCGCCAGTGGAAGATAGATGCGTCCGCGCTCGGCGTCGTTTCGGACGTCGCGCAGGATATTCGTCAACTGCAAGGCCTGGCCGAGGTTGATGGCGTAATTTCGGCAATTCGGATTCTTATACCCAAAAATCTCGATGCTCAACAAACCGACTACGGACGCAACGCGATAGCAGTATTTTTCCAAATCCTCGTAGGTTTGGTAGCGCATGATGTCCAAATCCATTTCGACGCCGCGAATGAGATCATCGAAGTCGTGAAAAGGGAGATGGTATTGCGCGATGATCGGCTGCAGTTCCTTGTTTACCGCGAAGGAAGGCTTTTTGCCTTCACAGGCAAGGCGAACGTCCTCGCGCCACGCAGCGAGGCCGGCCCGGCGCTGTTCCACCGGCACCGTTTCCTCGTCGGCCACGTCATCGACTTCCCGGCAAAAGGCGTATAGCGCGGCCATTGCCTCGCGGCGGGGTTTTGGCAAGAGGATGAACGCCAGCGCGAGATTGGAAGCGCTTTTCCTGGTAATCTCCTGGCTTTGCTCGGTCACAGCTACGGGTTGCCCGCCGGGCCTGAACCGGCGCCGCCGTCATCGTCCGGCCCGAGCGAAATCCCCAGCCGCTGCATCCGATAACGCAGGGCGTGCCGGCTGAGCTTCAGTTGCTCTGCCGTTTTGGAAATGTTGTAACGATTCTGCTCAAGCGAAGTCACAATGACACGGCGCTCGAACTCCGACATGACGTCGTCCAGCGATTGATTGCCGGAGATGGTAACGCCTTCGGACTTCCGCAAGCGGCCTTCCAAATTGAAATCCGGCAGGCTCGAGGGCTGAATCTCCCCGGTCGTTTCCAGGATGACGGCGCGCTCAATGACATTGCGCAATTCGCGAACATTGCCGGGCCAATGGTGGCTCAGCAATTTCTGCCGCGCCGTCTGGCTGAACCCGCGCAGATGCTTGTTCATCGTCGCGTTGAAATGGTGCAGAAAGTTCTCCGCCAGCAGGAGGATGTCCTCGCCGCGCTCGCGCAGCGGCGGCGGGCGAAATTGCACAACGTTCAAGCGATGGAACAAATCCTCGCGAAAATTATTCTGGCCGATGGCTTCAATAATGTCCCGATTGGTGGCGGCGATGAGGCGGACGTCCACTTTTAATTCGTCGTTTCCGCCGACGCGCGTAAAAGTTCCATCCTCCAAGAACCGCAGCAATTTCGCCTGCAAGGGGCGGCTCATATCGCCAATTTCATCGAGGAAAATGGTGCCGCCGTGGGCTTCCTCGACGCGGCCAAGCTTCTGTTTGACGGCGCCGGTGAAGGACCCGCGCTCATGGCCGAACAACTCGCTTTCGAGCAGGTTTTCGGGAATGGCGGCGCAGTTGATGCGGATGTAATTGTTTTGCCGCCGCTGGCTCATGCTGTGGAGCGCGCCAGCGATCAATTCCTTGCCGGTGCCGCTTTCGCCGAGAATCAAAACTGTGGCGTCGGTCGGCGCGACACTGCGAATCAATTGCCGCAATTCGTGCATCTTGGGCGCTTCGCCGATGATTTGCTCCAGCCGGTATGCCTCGCTGACGGTGGCGCGAAGGGCGGCATTGTCGCGCAGCAGCCGATGGCGCTCGGCGCATCGCGAAACGGCGTGCAACAGTTCCTCGGGCGCGAATGGCTTCGCGAGGTAATCCATCGCGCCGGATTTGATCGCTTCCACGGCCAGCTTGGGAGTGGCGTAAGCCGTGATCATCAGAAACGGCGTGTTGGGCCAGCGTTTGCAGGCCGCGGCCAGAAATTGATAGCCGCTCATGCCGCTGCCAAGCCGGGCGTCGGTGATAACCATGAAGAATTCCTCTTTTTCGAGGGAGGCGAGCGCTTCCTCGGCGGATTCGACCAGCTTGAGATCGTAGCCCTCCCCCTGGAGAATCGAGCGCAATGAGAGACGCATGTTCTTTTCGTCGTCAACGACCAGAACGGGGGGCAGCGACATGTTCATTTGGACGTCCTCATCAGAATTCTTGACGGAAATTCTAGCACAAAGCGGGTGCCTATTCCAAGCTTAGATTCGACGGGGACAGAGCCGCCGTACATTTCGGCATTATGTTTGACGATGGCCAGGCCGAGGCCGGTGCCCTTTTCGCG
>VFSW01012800.1_pt1 | contig 11685 bp, 7 predicted proteins | sample 5358111 | NCBI WGS metagenome assembly VFSW01 (sample SAMN11554181, study PRJNA540505) | mine drainage metagenome | isolation source: sediment from site ElyBrook_90M | place: USA: Ely Copper Mine, Vershire, VT | collected 2017 | reverse complement strand
GCACGGGAAATTCTGCAATCGATCGCCGTCTGACGGCGATCACGAGGGAGAAGACGGATGGATCTGGGCATCAGGGGCCGCAAGGCGATCGTCTGCGCGGCGAGCAAGGGGCTGGGGCGTGCGTGCGCGTTTTCCCTGGCGCGTGAGGGGGTGGACCTGGTCATCACCGCCCGCGGTACTGAGGCGCTGGAAGCGACGGCCGCCGAAATCCGCGCCGCGACCGGGGTGAAGGTGACGACGGTTGCCGGCGATATCACCTCCGAGGCCGGGCGCGCAGCGGCGCTGGCCGCCTGTCCGGCGCCGGATATCCTGGTCAACAACGCCGGCGGCCCGCCGCCCGGGGATTTCCGCGACTGGGGGCGGGAGGAGTGGATCAAGGCGCTGGACGGCAACATGCTGACGCCGATCTTCCTGATCAAGGCGGTGGTGGACGGGATGATCGGGCGCAAGTTCGGGCGGATCGTGAACATCACGTCCGCATCGGTGAAGTCGCCGATCCCGCAGCTTGGCATGAGCAACGGCGCGCGCGCGGGGCTGACCGGGTTTGTCGCCGGGCTGGCACGCCAGGTGGCGAAGCATAACGTCACCATCAACAACCTGCTGCCCGGCCCGTTCCTGACCGACCGGCTGCGTAGCGGCGCGGCGTTCGCGGCGCAGAAGGCCGGGCGTCCGGTGGACGAGGTGCTGGCGGAACGGGGTAAGGAGAATCCCACCGGGCGCGTCGGCGATCCGGCGGAATTCGGCGAGGCCTGCGCGTTCCTGTGCGCTGCGTCCTCGGGGTATATCGTCGGGCATAATCTGCTGCTGGACGGCGGGGCGTTCAACTCGTCGATCGCGTAGCTTCGGGCGCCCGCCGGGTGTAAGCTGGACGCACCATGCCCGGTCCGGACCAGGATTTTGCCCTTTGGACCCGCGCGCAGGCCCAGGCCCTGCGCGCGCAGGCGCGTGCGGGGAACAACCTGCCGATCGACTGGGAGAATGTCGCCGAGGAGATCGAGGATTTGGGCCGGTCGGAACGCCGCGAACTCGCCAGCCGGATCGGCACCATCCTGGAGCATCTTCTGAAACTGATGGCGTCCCCGGCCGACCTGCCGCGCGGCGGATGGGAAGCGACGGTGCTGCGGGAACGCGCGCGGGTGGCGGCCCTGCTGTCCGACAGCCCCAGCCTGCGCCCGGAGATTCCCGCAATCCTCGCCCGCCAGATGCCGGTTGCGCAACGGATCGTCGCTCGCGAACTGGCGGCTCATGGCGAAGCGGCGGACGCGCCGCCGGCGCTGGACGTGGACCAGGTGCTGGGCGACTGGCTGCCCTGACTACCGGGCCAGTTCGTCCATGAACCGGCGCAGCGCAGGCGCCCATTTCTTTCCGTCCAGCCCGGACGCCAGATGCCCGAATGCGCTTTCCAGCGCCACGTATTCGGCGCGCGCCCCGGCCGCTTCCAGGGCGCCCATCACCTCGGGCGCCAGGCTGGGCGGGAACAGCGCGTCGGTGGACGACAAGACATACATCACCCGCGCCCGGATCGCCGCCAGCCGGGACGCCACGTCGTAGCGCAGCATCGCCTTGCGCAGGATCACCAACGAATTGGCATCGAATTGCTGCGCCCAGGCGCGCGCGATCCGCAGGAGCTCCGCCGCACGCGCCGCCGGGTCCGGGAAGCGCGCGGCCAGGCCGGCTTCCAGGCCGTAGCCCTTCAGCGTTTCGATCCGCATCGCGGTCAGCGTCTCGGTGACCCCACCGCGATCGTAATAATCCCCGCCATTCCAGTTGGGATCAGCGGAGAGCTGCGCCAGCAACGGCTCGATCCGCGCCACCGGGGAGCGCAATCCGGTGACCACCGGCACCACGCCGCGCATCGCCTCCGGGTAGTCCACCGCCCATTGGAAAGCCTGGAAACCGCCATAGGACGGACCGACCACGGCGATCAGTTCGCGCACGCCCAAAGCATCCAGCATGGATTTCTGGGCCGCGACGATGTCGCCCACCGTCAGCTCCGGGAAGCGGGATCCGTAGGCAACGCCGGTGGCCGGATCGATGCTGGCCGCGTTGGTGGAGCCGAAGGACGATCCCAGCATGTTCGACGCGACCACGAAGAACCGGTCCGTGTCGATCGCCTTGCCCGGTCCGACCAGATCGGCCCAGGAGCCTTCGGACGCGCTCTCCCCGCCTTCGATCATGCGCGGGCCGGAGGTGTAGCCATGCGTCACCAGCACCGCGTTGCGCCCGTCCGCCGCCAAGCGGCCCAGGGTCAGATAGGCGATGCGCGCCTCGGCCAGGTGGCCTCCGCCCTGCAGGGCAAAGTCGCGGATGGTATGGACCTGCATCGGCAGCATGTTGCCCCCTATCGCACCAGCTGGAACGCCACCAGCGCCGCCACCATGATCGCGGCCCCGAGGCTCTGCAACCCCGTGATCGTCTCGCCCAGTACCAGGATGCTCAGCACGGTGGAGACCACCGGTTCCAGGTTCATCACCAGCGCGGTGCGAAACGCGCCGATCCGCGCGGTGGAGGCGAACAATCCCAGGGTCGAAACGGTACTGGCGACCGCTACGCCCAGGAACGCGCTCCAGCCCAGGGCGTGACGCGGCAGGTCCCAGGTGTCCGAGACGCCAGCCAACGCCAGCAGCACCACGGTGGAGGCGATCAGCGAGTACCAGCTGGTGAGCCGCGGATCGGCGCCGATCAGCCGCGTGCGCGTGATCAGCAGCATCGCCACCCGGCACAGTGCCGCGCCGAACGCGACCGCGATCCCAAGCGGCGCCAGGCCGGACGGTGCCGCGCCGATCATCAGCGCCAGACCAGCGAAAGCGACCAGCGCGGCCAGCGCCCCCGCCACGCCCAACGGTTCGATCCCCAGCGCCGCGCCCGCCAGACCGGTCAGCAGCGGATAGACGAAATAGCTCAAGATCGCGATCGGCACCGGGACCAGCTGGATCGCTTTCAGCACGCCATAGATATTCGCCGCATACAGCACGCCGAGACCGATCGAAACCATCATCTGGCTGCGGGTGTGCGGGCGCGCCCTGGTGCCCACGCGCAGCCAGCCGGCCAGCATCGCGACGCCCAGAAGGCCGCGCACCCCGCTGACCGTCAGCGGCGCGGCGCCGTCGCCGAACACGATCTTGCCCAGCACGTCGGAGAACCCGAACGAGACGGCCGCCGTCACGCCAGGGGTCAGGTCCGAGAGCCGGGTGCGCTCGTTCACGCCGGATAGCACCCCGCCTGGCGGGCGCGCTCGCGCACCAGGGCGAGGACGGACTGGCACAACGGCATGGCGTGGCCGGTGACCTCGCCCAGTTCCACCACCGCGCCCAGCAGCGCGTCGATCTCCATCGGCCGGCCGCGTTCCAGGTCCTGCAACATGGAGGTGCGGTGTTCTCCGACCTCGGCCGCGCCGGCGATGCGCTTGTCCACGTCGATCGCGAAGCGGGTGCCGAGCGCCTCCGCGACGGTCTTCGCTTCCAGCATCATGCCCCGGCACAGCCCGCGCAGGCCGGGATCGCCGGTGATGCGGTCGAGCGTGGCCAGGGTCAGCGCCGAGACCGGGTTGAACGCCAGGTTGCCCCAGAGCTTCACCCAGATCTCGTCGCGGATGCGCGGGCGCACCGGCGCTTTCAGCCCGGCGCCGATCAGCAGCTGCGACAGCGCCTCGATCCGCGGCGAGCGCGATCCGTCCGGCTCGCCCAGGCTGAAGCGGTCGCCGTAGCTATGCGCGATGACGCCGGGTTCCACGACTTCGGCCGCCGGATAGACCACGCAGCCGATCACGCGCGACGGCGGCAAGCTGTCCCACAGCACGCCGCCGGGATCGACGCTGGCAACGCGCCGGTCGCGCAACGGGCCGTCCTGGCCATAGAAATACCAGTACGGCACGCCGTTCACGCCGGTGACCAGCATGGTTTCGGGACCGAACAGGCGTGCGATCTGCGGTGCGGCGCCGGGCAGGGAATGGGCTTTCAGCGTCACGATCACGGCGTCCTGCGGTCCGGCCTCGGCGGGGTCGGCGACGCAGCGCGGGTGGACCGTGGTGGTTGCCGCGCCGCTGATCAGGCGGACGCCGTGCGCCTGCATCGCCGCCAGATGCGGGCCGCGGGCGATGAAGGTGACCTCGGCGGTCCCGGCCGCGGCCAGTTTCGCGCCCAGGAATCCGCCGATCGCGCCGGCACCGAAAATCGCGACCTTCATGAGGTCAGGCCGAGCTTCTCGGCCAGTCCGATGCGTTGCAGCTTGCCGGTGGCGCCTTTCGGGATCTCGTCCAGGAACACCACTTTGCGCGGCACCTTGAACTGTGCTAGGCGCTGGGCGGCGAAGTCGCGCAGTTCCGCCTCGGTCGCGGTCGCACCTTCGGCGAGCACGATGGCGGCGGCCACCTCCTCGCCCAGCATCGCGTGCGGGACCGCGAAGGTCAGGCATTGCGCCACGGCCGGGTGGTCCATCAGGATCGTATCGACCTCGATCGGGCTGATTTTCTCGCCGCCGCGGTTGATCAGTTCCTTCAGCCGTCCGGTCAGGCGCAGATAGCCAGCTTCGTCCAGAATGCCCTGATCGCCGGTGCGGAACCAGCCGTTGGTGAAGGCCGTGGCGTTGGCCGCCGGATTGTTCTCATAGCCGGCGGTGACGTTGCGGCCGCGGATCACCACCTCGCCCAGGCCGCCGCGTGGCAGCAGGGCGCCGGCTTCGTCCATGATGGCGATCTCGGGTCCCGCGGCGAGGCCGACGGAACCGGCGTAATGCGGCGCCGGCGGCAGCGGGTTGGACGCCATCTGGTGCGCGGCTTCGGTCATGCCGTACGCTTCCAGAACGGGGACGCCGAAGGTGGTTTCCAGCGCCTCCATCACCTGCGGCGGCAGCGAGGCGGAGGAGGACCGCACGAAGCGCAGGCGCCCGGCGCGGATCGCGGCCTCGTTGCGCGGCGCCAGCCCCAGGATCGCCTGGTGCATGGTGGGCACGGCAGTGTACCAGCTCGGCCGGACCTCGGAGAACCACGAGAAGAAGCGGAACGCATTGAACCCCGGCGTGCAGGACACCGCCGCGCCGGCGCCCAGGCTGGACAGGGTGGCCGCGATCAACCCGTGGATGTGGAACAGCGGCATGATGTTGAGGCACACATCGCCGGACGCCAGGCGCAACGTATCTGCGATGTTGTAGGCGGAGGCGGTGATGTTGACCTGCCGCAGCGGCACGATCTTGGGCCGCGACGTGGTGCCCGAAGTGTGCAGGACCAGCGCCACGTCCTGCGGCTCCGCCGGTCCGGGGGTGGCGGGGGTCTCGGCCAGATCTTCGGGCGGTTCCAGGGTGAAGGCGCCGGCCGGGCCGTCCGGCTCGGCGATCAGTTCGATCACCGGGATGGCGCGAGCGGCGGCCACGGCGCGGGCGGAGCTGTCTATCCCGCGCGGGATCACCAGCGCGCGGGCGTTCAGATCGGACAGGTAGAAATCGAACTCGTCATGTTTATACGCCGGGTTCAGCGGCGCGGTGGTGGCGCCGGCGGCGATGGCGATGAAGCTGGATGCCATTTCCGGCCCGTTCGGCGCCACGATCGCCACGCGGTCGTTGCGGCCGATCCCGACCGCGTTCAGCGCCGCCATGGTCTGCCGCGTCAGGGTGCGCAACCCACCCCGCGTCATCCATGGCCGCCCGGGGGCGCCGATCGCCGGCGCATCCGCCGGATGGCGGTCGATCAGGTCGAGCACGGTCTCGGCGGGGTATTCGGTCATCCTGCGTCTCCTGCTTCGGTCCGGGCAAAAGCACGCGCGCGCGGCCCGCGCAAGCTACCTGGCTGGCATGGTCGCGATCCGCCGCGCCCGGCGCCGGCCGAAGCCGGCCAGTGCCAGGTAGATCACCGGCGTGGAATACAAGGTCAGGGCCTGGCAGACGATCAGCCCGCCGATCACCGCGATCCCCAGCGGGCGGCGCAGCTGGTACCCGGTGCCCACCGACAGCGCCAGCGGCAGCGCGCCCAGGATCGCGGCGAGCGAGGTCATCATGATCGGCCGGTAGCGTTCGATGCATGCCTCGCGGATTGCCGCGCGCGGGTCCAGGCCGCGAACGCGTTCGGCCTCCAATGCGAAATCGACCAGCATGATGCCGTTCTTCTTCACGATCCCCATCAGCAGGAAGATGCCGATGATGCCGATGACCGAGAGCGGCGTGCCAGTCAGCAGGAACGCCAGCAGCGCGCCCACGCCGGCCGACGGCAGGGTGGACAGGATCGTCAGCGGCTGGCTGAGGCTTTCGTACAGCACCCCCAGCACGATATAGATCGCGACCAGCGCGGCGCCGATCAGCAGCGGCTCGGTCTGCAACGATTGCAGGAAATACTGCGCATTGCCGCCGAACACGATATGCACGTCGGCCGGCAGGCCCATCGCCGCGATCGCGGCCTTCACGTCTGCCACCGCGGGACCCAGGCTGGCGCCCTGGGCCAGGTTGAAGCTGACCGTGCCGGCCGGATCGCCGTTCAGATGCGCCACCTGCAGCGGCGCGGGGGCGCGCACCAGCCGCGCCACCTGCAACAGCGGCACCGGGCCGGCGGCGCCCTGCACATAGATACGCGCCAGATCGGCCGGGGTGCGCTGGCGGGCGGCACCGACCGTCTGCACCACGCTGTACTGGTTCTGCGCCTCGTAGATGCGCGAGATCTGGCGCTGCGCGAAGGCGCTGCCCAGCGCCGTGTCGATCGCCGCGACCGTCACGCCGAGTCGCGCCGCCGCGGTGCGGTCGATCGTGACGGTCAGCTGTGTCTCCGCCCGATCCTGATCGGAGGACACGCTGGTGACGGATTTGACCGCGCGCAGCCGGCGTTCGATCCGCGCCACCACCAGGTCCAGATCCGACAGCGACGGGTCCAGCACCGAGAAGCTGTATTCGCCCCCGGTCGATTGCCCGCCGAAGAACAGATCCTGTGCCACGTTCATAAAGGCGCTGATGCCGGGGATGCGCGCGATCTTGCGGCGCAGCCGCAGGATCACCGCCTGGGCCGAGACGTTGCGCTCCGACAGGGGTTTCAGCCCGATGATCAGGTTGCCGCGATTGGCGGTGGAGAATCCGTTCACCACGCCGATGCGCGAGCTGAGGGTTTCCACCGCCGGGTCGGCGCGGATGATTTTCACCACACGGGCCTGCAACCGCGCCATCCGGTCGAACGACACATCCGGGGCGGCGATGGTCTGGCCCATGATGAGGCCGGTGTCTTCCTCCGGGATGAACGCTTTCGGCACCTTGATATACAGGAAGATGGTCGCCGCGACGGTCAGGATGAAGCCGATCAGCGTGATCCACGCATGGGCCAGCGCCCAGTCCAGGCTGTGCGTATAGGCCTCCAGGCTGCGGCGATAGACAGCGTCGATCCCCCGTGCGAGGCGCGAATCCCGTCCCAGACGCGGCGTCTTCCCCATGAAATGCGCGCAGATCATCGGCGTAACGGTCAGCGACACCACCCCGGAGATCAGGATCGAGACAGAGAGCGTCAGCGCGAATTCCGAGAACAACCCGCCGATGATCCCGCCCATCAGGGTCAGCGGCAGGAACACCACCACCAGCGACACCGTGATCGACATCACGGTGAACCCGATCTGCCGCGCGCCGGCGATGGCGGCGTCCATCCCGGTTCCGCCGCGTTCGTGGCGGGTGACGATGTTCTCGATCATCACGATGGCGTCATCGACCACGAAGCCGACCGAGATCGTCAACGCCAGCAGCGAGAAATTATCGAGCGAGAACCCCATCGCCCACATCGCCGCCAGGGTCCCTGCGATCGACAGCGGCACCGTGACGCCGGCCGCGATGGTGGGCGTGACCCGGCGCATGAACAGGGTCACGACCAGCAGCACCAGAATGATGGTGATCAGCAAGGTGAACTCGATATCCGTCACGCTGGCGCGGATGGTGGTGGTGCGGTCGGTCATCAGCTTCAGATGCACCCCCGCCGGCAGGAAGCGCGCGATCTGCGGCAGCCGGGCGCGGATGCCCTGGACGGTCTGCAACACGTTCGCCGACGCGGTCTTGGTGATCGCCACCACGATCCCGGCGCTGCGCCCGTCGGTGGCCGCCACCTGGGTGTTGGACACGCCGTCGATCACCGAGGCGACGTCGCCCAGACGCAACAACGCGCCTCCGGCGGCGTGCAGGATCAGGCGGCGGTACTCGGCGGCGGTCGCCATCTGGCCGTCGATGGACAGGATCGTGCTGCGCTGCGGGCCGGAGATCACGCCGACCGGGGCGAGGACATTGGCCGAGCGCACGGCGTTGTAGATATCGCCCGGCGTCAGTCCCACCGCGGCCAGCGCGCGCGGATCGAAGCGGATGCGCACCGCCGGCGATTCCCCGCCATACAGATTGACCTGCGCCACCCCATCCACCTGCGACAGCATCTGCACGATCACGGTATTGGCGAAATCGAACACCGAACGCAGCGGCAGGGTGCGCGAGGACAGGAACATCGTCACCACCGGCCGCGAGGCCGGGTTGAACACCCGGTAGAACGGCAGCGCCGGCATTCCGGCGGGCAGGTTCGGCAGCGCCGCGTCGATTGCGGCCTGCACCGCGTGGGCGTCGGCGTCGATATTCGTGCCGCTGTCGAACAGCACGATCACCGTGCTGGAGCCGGTGGAGTTCAGCGAGCGGACTTCCTCCACCCCGGGAATGATCCCGAGCGTCTGTTCCAGCGGCGCGGCGACGGTGCTGGCCATGGTGGCGGGATCGGCGCCGGGGTCGGAGGCGAAGATCACCACCCCGGGCACCGGGATGGACGGCACCGCGGCCACCGGCAGGTTGAAGAACGCGAATGTGCCCGCTGCGAGAATCCCCAACGCCAGCAGCGCGGTGCCGATGGGACGTCGGATGAAGATCTCGGAAAAGCCCATGGGCTATTCCGCCGGGTGCGGCAGCGCGGCGGGGCTTGGATGCAGCCGGTCCAGCGCCAGGTAGATCACCGGGGTGGTGAACAAGGTCAGCGCCTGGCTCAGCACCAGGCCGCCGATGATCGCCACGCCCAGCGGTGTCCGCAACTCCGCCCCGGCGCCGCGTTCCAGCACCAGGGGCACGGCGCCGAACAATGCGGCCATGGTAGTCATCATGATCGGGCGGAAGCGCAGCAGCGCGGCCTCGGTGATCGCCTCTTCCGGCGACAGGCCGCGCGTGCGTTCCGCCTCGATCGCGAAATCGACCAGGATGATGCCGTTCTTCTTCACGATCCCCATCAGCAGCACGATGCCGACCAGCGCCACCACGGTGAATTCGGTGCCGGTGAGCATCAGCGCCAACAGCGCGCCGATCCCCGCCGAGGGCAGGGTGGACAGGATCGTCAGCGGATGGATCGTGCTTTCGTACAGCACGCCCAGCACGATGTAGATCACCACCAGCGCCGCCAGGATCAGCCAGGGCGTGTCCGCCAGCGAGGACTGGAACTCCGCCGCCGCGCCGGAGAACACGCCGGTCACGCTGGCGGGAACGCCGAGGTGGGTCTGGGCGGCGGTGATCGCCTGCTCGGCCGCGCCCAGCGAGACCCCCGGAGCCAGGTTGAAGCTGAGCGTGACCGACGGGAACTTATCCTCGCGCGTGATCACCAGCGGGCCGTTGCGCGTGGTGATGCTGGCCACCTGGGCCAGCGGCACCTGGGCGGGCGGGGTGGCGGCGGTGGTGCTGGTGGTGACCGTGGCGGTTCCGCTGATCGCCGAGCCGGGTCCGCCGGTGGCGGCAGCCGCCGCGGCGGTCAGGCTGCCGGCGGGGACATAGATCGCCGACAGGGCCGCCGGGGACGTGGCCCGTCGCGGGTCGATCCCCAGCACCACGCGGTACTGCGCGTTCTGGGCGTAGATCGTGGTGATCTGCCGTTGCCCGAACGCATCGTACAGCGTGTTGGCGATCGCGGCGACGGTCACGCCCAGGCGCGCGGCGGCGGCGCGGTCGATGTGCAGATAGGTCTCCAGCCCCTGATTGGCCTGGTCGCTGGCGACGTCGGACAATTCCGGCAGCGCGCGCAGCGCCGTGGCGATCTTGCCGGCCCATTGATCGAGCGCCGTCTGGTCGGTCGCGGTCAGCGAGTACTGGTATTGCGTCGGCGAAACGCGCGAGGACAAGGTGATGTCCTGCACCGGCTGCATGTAGAACGACAGGCCCGGGATCGCGGCCAGCGATTGCTCCAGCGCCGTCATCACCGCGCCGATCGCCGGCCGCGCGCCGATCGGCTTCAGGATGATCGTCAGCTGGCCGGTATTGGGCGTCGGGTTGGTCGCCCCGGCGCCGATCAGGGAGGTGACGCCGGTCACCGCCGCGTTGCGCCGGATCGCCGCGATCGCCTGGTCCTGCAGGCGCTGCATGGCATCCAGCGAGATGCTCTGCCGCGCCTCGGTGACGGCGACGATTTCCCCGGTGTCCTCCTGCGGCAGCAGCGCCTTCGGGATCAGCACGAACAGGGCCACGGTCAGCGCCACGGTGGCGAGGAAGAAGCTCAGCACCAGGCCCTGATGGCGCAGGCACCACGCCAGGCCCCCGGCATAGGCGTCGCGCGTGCGCCCCAGCGCGGCCTCGGCGCCGCGGGCCAGGCGGCCGGGACGCGCCTCGGCCGCCGGGCGCAGCAGCCGCGCGCTCATCATCGGCGTGAGCGTCAGCGACACCACCGCCGAGATCGCGACCGAGACCGAAAGCGTGACCGCGAATTCCGAGAACAGCCGGCCGACGATCCCGGACATGAACAGCAGCGGGATGAACACCGCGATCAACGAAATGGTCAGCGAGATGATCGTGAACCCGATCTGCGCGGCGCCCAGATAGGCGGCGCGCAGCGGCGGTTCCCCGGCCTCGATGAAGCGGACGATGTTCTCGATCATAACGATCGCGTCATCGACCACGAAGCCGGCCGCGACCGTCAGCGCCATCAGCGACAGGTTGTCGAGCTGATAGCCGAGCTCGTTCATCACCGCGAAGGTGGCGACGATCGACAGCGGCAACGCCACCGCCGGGATCAGGACCGCGCGCGGATTGGGCAGGAACAGGAAGATCACCAGCACCACCAGCAACGCCGCGGTCACCAGCGTGATCTCCACGTCGCGGACCGAGGCCTGGATGGTCGCGGTGCGATCGCCTACCACGGTCAGGCGGATGCCGGGCGGCAGCGCGGTGCGGTCGGTCGCCAGCGCGGTGCGGATGCGCGCCACGGTGCTGACGATGTTGGCCCCCGGCTGGCGCTGGATTTGCAGCACCACCGCGGGCGTGCCGTTATAGGCGGCCAGTTCCTGATCGTTTTCCAGGCCGGAGGTCACGGTGCCGATCGCCGACAGCCGCACCGGCGCCTTGTTGCGATACGCGATCACCAGGCGGCGATACTGGTCCGGCGCGGTGATCTGGTCGTTCGCGCCGATCGCATAGGCCTGGTGCGCGCCCTGCAGGCCGCCCTTGGCGCCGGGCTGGTTGGCGTTGACGATCGCGTTGCGGACATCCTCCAGCGAGACCCCGTAGGCGGCCAGCCGCACCGGGTCCACCATCACGCGGATCGCCTTGCGCGCCCCCCCGGCGACGGTGACCAGTCCCACGCCGCGCACCTGCGCCAGCTTTTGCAACAGGATGGTCTGGGCGACGTTCGCCACCTCGGCCAGTTTCATGCTGGTGGAGGTCAGCGCGAGCGTCAGGATGGGTGCGTCCGCCGGGTTCACCTGATGATAGACCGGCGGGTATTGCAGATTGGGC
>VFSW01012799.1_pt1 | contig 11685 bp, 12 predicted proteins | sample 5358111 | NCBI WGS metagenome assembly VFSW01 (sample SAMN11554181, study PRJNA540505) | mine drainage metagenome | isolation source: sediment from site ElyBrook_90M | place: USA: Ely Copper Mine, Vershire, VT | collected 2017 | reverse complement strand
GCCCGGGTTCTCGGGCGAATGTTCGACGGGATCGAGTACCGGGGTTCGGCCCACGAAAATGTCGAGATCCTCGCCCGCTATGCCGGTGTTCCGGTCTGGAACGGGCTCACCGATCAGTGGCACCCGACCCAGATGCTGGCCGACATGCTGACGATGCGTGATCACTCGACCCGCCCGCTCGACGAGCTTGCCTACTGCTACCTCGGTGACGCCGCGAACAACACGGCGAACTCCTTGCTCGTGACCGGCGCTCTGTTGGGGATGGACGTCCGCGTGGCCGCCCCCGAACTGCTATGGCCGTCAACAGAAGTGCGTCACATCGCCGAGCAGTTCGCCGCGACGTCGGGGGCTCGCCTCATGATCACCGACGATGTGCACAAGGCTGTCTTGGACGTGGACTTCCTCTATACCGACGTCTGGCTGTCGATGGGAGAACCAGAGGCGGAATGGGGAGAGAGGATTGAGGAGCTTCTGCCCTACCAGGTCAACACCGAGCTTGTGACGGCGACCAGAAACCCGAATGTCAAGTTTCTGCACTGCCTTCCGGCCCTCCATGACCGCCACACCGAGGTTGGGGAGACCATCTTCGAGAAATGGGGCCTCTCAGCGCTTGAAGTGACCGACGAGGTTTTTGAGTCCCCGGCCTCCATCGTCTTCGACCAGGCCGAGAACCGCTTGCACACCATCAAGGCGGCCATGGTGGCCACCGCCGGCGACTGACGTGCGCCTTGTGATTGCCGTGGGTGGAAACGCCCTGCTCGAGCGAGGCGAGATGCCGCTCGCCGAGATCCAGGAGAAGCACGTGAACGTCGCTGTCGAGGCTCTGGCCCCGTTGGCCAAGGACCATGACCTCGTGATCACTCACGGGAACGGGCCGCAGGTGGGTCTACTGGCCAACGAGAGCGCCCTCGATCCGGACCTCCCCTGTCCCTACCCCCTTGACGTGCTCGGCGCCCAGCCCCAGGGAATGATCGGCTACTTCGTCCTGCAGGCGATCACGAACGCGCTTCCTGGTCGCGAGGTCGTCAGTTTGATCTGTCAAACCGAGGTGGCGGCCGATGATCCTGCTTTCAGGTATCCGACCAAGTTCGTCGGCCCCGTCTACTCCAGGGAGGAGGCACACCGATTGGCCTCGCTGCGGGGCTGGGAGGTCAGACCGGACGGCCCCTCCTGGCGGCGGGTGGTGGCCTCACCCGAGCCGCTCAAGATGCTCGAACTCTCCGCGATCCGCCTGCTGCTGTCCGACAGCGCCATTGTCATCTGTGCGGGCGGCGGCGGCATTCCGGTGATTCGTGAGGGAGCCGGCATTTTCCGTGGCGCCGAGGCGGTCATCGACAAGGACCTGGGCGCCTCGCTGTTGGCCCAAGACCTCCGTGCCGATGCACTGGTGATCCTCACCGACGTGGCCAACGTCGAAACAGGGTTCGGCACGGACGCAGTCCAGCCCATCGGCCACACCACGACCGCTGCCCTGCGGGTCCTGTCCTTCCCCGAAGGGTCGATGGGGCCGAAGATCGAAGCGGCATGTCGTTTCGTGGAGGCCACAGGGAACCCGGCGATGATCGGACGTCTCGACGAAGCGGCCGGGCTCGTATTGGGAACGTCTGGCACCGTGGTCGAGTCGGTGGACAGGGCCGGTGGCTCCGCGGTACTGGCAGGCTCACCATCCGCCGAATAGGAATGACTCACGACCGAAAGCCACTATGACCACCTCTCCCTGCCCCGACCAGAGTTCGCTAGATGAAGGCGCAAAGGTCGATGATCAAGTCGAGATCGGTGCTGGCGGCCCTTCTGATGGGCGCGGTGAGACCGCTAACGGGCACGCTGATTCCGTTGGTGACATCGATCAGATTCTTGAGAAGTGGACTCACCGACAGGATGAGTTCGCGCAGAGAGAAGTCCAAGCCAAGGCCGAGGAGGAGGAGTTTCTCAAAGGCTTCAGAGCGATCTCCCGCTGTGTGATCAGACCTGCAATGGAAGCGATCGTTCAGCAGCTCCGAAAAGACGGCGGAGACGGAATGGTCTCGGACGCTGAGTCCGAGGCGATGCATCGACCGCGTTTGATCCTATGGATGTCTCTCAAGGGGAAGATCGCGGGATCACCTCGACAAGATCTCAATCCGTATCTCCAGCTCGATCTCGACATACCGCATCGCCGGGTCGACGTCTGGGAGGGGGACATGTGGGACAACTTGGGCGTCAGCCGGGCGACGGCTCCGTGGGAGCTGAAGGACATCTCGACCGAAGGCATCAATCACAGGGTCATGGGAATTCTCGACCGGGCCACGAGTCACGCGACGGAGTTCTGAGGCGGCCCCGCGACCTCATTCACCGCCACTTCGGGCCGTGTTAGAAGATGGACCGAAGCCATGTCTGTGACATCACCTAATGGTGTCTACATCGCAGGCGTCGGAGGGTCGGGCGGCCGAGGGCGCAGCGGAGTTCGAAGCTGCCGTCGGTTCGATCCGTGCTCGCACGAAGACGTGCACATGCAGTCGGCAATCGCCGATCGCAAGATGAGCCGGGAGGAGGCAGACGGCTATCTCCAGAGCCTCCGAAGCCGTGAGCACCCCAAGGGCCTGCGGGCCAGGTTGCGGATGCTCCGCACCGGCAGAGCACGCGAACCCGAGTAACGACGCAGGCAATGCCAGGACGATGATTCGCTCGGCCGGGTCCTTTCCGAAATCCGAGCGAAAGGGTGTCCATGCTGGGGGATAGCTGCAGCGTCAAGTGTCGCCGGCGATCTCGATGTCCGGCGATTGGATGTCGTAACGGGCCACCGCGGTGTAGACCACCAGGATCGCGACGATGGACGTGAAAAGGAGTGCAGTCTGCCAGTCGCCGAGGTTGGCGCCGCTCACGTCATGACCCTTGCTGAAGTAGTCGGCGAAGGCTGCCCCGATAGGCCGGGTGATGATGTAGGCGAACCAGAAGGAGAAGATGCCGTTCCAGTGCAGGAACTTCCAGCCCGCCCACGGAATCAGGATTAGGCCGGAGAAGAGGAGGGTGGAGGAGAGGTAGCCCAAACCCAGTGTGGCGGCGGCGAAATCACCGACGGCCGTCCCCAGAGCAAAGGTGGCGAAGACGACGCACCAGTAGAACCTCTCCCGCCGGTTGGTCGTAATGCTGTGGATGTCGAGCGTGTTCTCGGTTCGGTTCCACAGGTAAAAGACCGCAGCGAGTACGAGCAACCAGAACAATGACGTGACGACATACGGCAACCCGAAAACGAGATGCATCGTGTCGGCGACGCCAGTCCCTGCCGTCGCGATCGCCAGGGCGAGGAACCAGTAGGAGAGGGCGGAGTAGCGACGGGCCGCGAATTGCAGGAACAGGGCAAGGCAGAACATGGAGACCTCGACGATGACGCCAAGCTTCTTGTTCGACACGAACATGTCAGAGATCGCCTCGCCCGCCGCGGTCGTCGAGATCTTGACCACCCAGAAGAGCGCGGTGACCTCGGGCACTTTCGCCGCCAACGGCTGTTGGTTGAAAACTCTGAGAAGTGAGCGCACGTTGTGTGGTCTCCTTAGGAGTGCGGCGACGGGTGCTGCAGTTCGTCGTCTGAATGAAGAGCTGGATCTCCGGACACAACGCGTTCCGGTCGGCGTTGCTCGCATGGACGATGGCGGAGCGATCAAACTCATCGGTGTATTGACCAAGCAGCGAAGTTGCGCAATCTCCGCACATGGCAGGTACGAAACCAGATTGGCGCCTCGAAGTGCGCGACGATGGATTGGGGCTTACGATTGAGCTGAGTTATTCATGGTCGTGCGAGAACCGAGTTTTGCGATGACTATCTCTGCCTATATACACAGGTTACAACCCAACTCTACAGCGTGTAGTTGACCAGAACTGGTTCATCGGCCATTATTGAGGCGTTGTGATCGACGGAGAGCTGGTTCAGGGCCAGTCCACGCCGCGGCAAATCGGATCGGCACCTCGCCTTCACTGTGTGCTGGTATCCATTTTGACCGTTCTCACAGTTTGCCTCTTGACTGTGGTTTCTTCGTCGCGCCCAGTTGGCGCTGATCCACTGTCAGATGCGAAGGCAAAGGCCGCACAGATAGAGCAGCAGATTCAGTCCACCGAGCAAGTGATTTCCGCCGCCGGCCAACGATACGACCAAGCCCCGATTCAGATGGGCTCGGTGAATCAACAGATAACCGCGCCCCAGGCCAAAATCGCCACCCCACGGCTCCAGGTCGCGATAGACAAGCGAACCCTCACCAAGGCCGCGCTCAATGCCTACGTAAGCGATGGCTCGGCCGCAGCTGAAAATCCTCTGTTTTCGGGGAATCAGTCGAGTGTGAGCGCGGCGAACCAGTACACCCAGATCGTCGAGTGGAACGTGAACCGGGCGGTCGACTCGTTGCGGACGGCGGGTCACCAATTGGCATCGCAACAAGCGAGTTTGCAATCCGAACGAGCTCAAGCAGCCAGCGCGGTCAATGCCGCCCAGGAAGCGACTCAACAGGCGACTGCGGCGCAGACCCAAGAGAACGCGGCACTCACCCAGGCCAAAGGCCAGGTGGCAACCTTGATCGCGCAGCAACAAGCAGCAGCCGCTGCGGCCGAGCAGAGGGCGGCGGCGGCAAAACTGGCAGCGGCACAGCAAGCCGCTGCGGCACAGCAAGCCGCTGCGGCGCAACAAGCGGCTACCGCCCAGAAAGCGGCTCAGAATGGGGCCGGGGCCTCATCGGGAGCGGGTTCGTCGACCCAACCCATATCCCCACCTCCACCGTCCTCGGGAGGCGCAGGCGCGACAGCCGTCGCCGAAGCGGAGACCTATCTAGGCGTCCCCTATCAGTGGGCGGGTGCCAGTCGTTCCGGTGTGGATTGCTCCGGGCTCACAATGCTTGCCTGGGCTGCCGCGGGTGTCGGCCTGCCTCACTTCTCGGGGGCGCAGATGGCTGCCTCGACCCCCGTGCCCCTCTCGGACCTGCAGCCAGGCGACCTGCTCTTTTATGGACCGGGGGGAAGCGAGCACGAAGCGATGTACATCGGCGGCTCGAGCATGATCGAGGCACCGCATACGGGGACAGTGGTGCAGATAACCGGATTGCGTCTTGGCGGGAACTTCGTTGGCGCGGGCCGCCCGTAGTACACAGGCCGACGAGAATGAATACGGCTGCAATTGTCTATCTCGTTTCGCCAGCCGGACCGCCGCGGGCGTTGACGGGGAGAGCACCTTTCGAGTCGCGACGTGGAGTCCTTGAGCATATTCTGGCGCGACTGCTCCATCACCACAAAGCGTCGTTTCAATTTGCTGAAGCTCACAAGATCACCCGCCAACGAAGAGCGGACGGGACTTAGTGGGCGACGTGGAGTGCGGCGACCACGCAGAGGGCTTGCTGGCCGCCCCATACCAGAGTAAGAGCCGACCCCGCAGCCAACGCAGTTCCTGGGGCACAGAGGACGCACCATCGCACTCTTGACGCATTCCTTGGCATCGTTTCGAGCGCGTTGGTCCGCTCCAGCAACCCATCGACTGCTGAGAATGCGGCTAGTGCATCAGGAACCTCGACCGAAGCAACCGACAGCAGTGCGGAACGAAGATGGCTTCGTTGGTCCGGACAAGCTCCAGCTGCGGTTTCGTCCGCCCATCGCTCGATTGCCAGGCGAAGGATCCTGCAACTGATTCGCGTCGGCGGCCAAAACCGAAAGGCATCTAGGAGTGCGAGGGTCAGTTGAATGTAGCGGTGGTGTCGTAACTGGAGGTGCGCTTCCTCGTGGGCACACAGTGCCTCCAACTGATCTCCGCTCAAGAGGTTGACCACTCTTTGGCTGACGATCAGTCGTCCGGGGTGGGAGGGCACGCTCGCTGCGACCGGTATGTCGGAAGGAAGAATATAGAGATCAAAGGGTCCCCGACGCAGCGGTTGGAGTCCGATGCTTGTCTCGACCAAGACCGATCTCGTGATACTGCGAGCTCGAACGACGGCGTGGATCGCTAGCGATGGGATCGCGATTGTCAGTAAGAACGCGAGGTCGATCGACCACTTGCCGCCCGGCATTGTCGTCCCGAGCAGTGTCTGACAGTCGTGCGCCGCAACGGAGAGTCCGCCAATGCGCAAGACGGTGGGTATCACCACCAGGAGGAGTCCCAGCTCGAAGAGCACTGCGCCAGAGGCGAGGGCAAACGCACACATCTGTGTCCACACCCTTGGGTCGATCCGCACGCCAATCCGACGCATTAGACCTGGCAGACCTAGGAGCGTCAAGGCGAAGCCCAGCATGATCAAGATCACCGCTTGGCCCTTTCCTCAAGGATTTGCCGGAGCTGGCGCCGGTCCTTCTCGTTCAGACCTTGTGAGAAATGGGCGAGCGCTGCCCGCCGATCTCCTACGCTCGACAGCAGTGTCGCCATTTGAGCGGCAGTCCACTCAGCTCGATTGGCTTTAGGGCGATAGGCGTACGAGCGCCCCTCCTTACGCCGGTCAAGCCGGTCCTTCTCCCAGAGGCGGACGAGTACCGTGGTCACTGTCGTGTGTGCCAGTCGTCTCTCAGATTGGACTCGGGCATGAACCTCTCTTGCCGTCAACCAGCCACCGTCTTCCCACAGAACGGTCATGACTACTTCGACCAGTCCACCCATGGGCAGACGTTTTCTTCGCATTGAGCCCCTTAGTCATAGCTGTGTTGAACTGATCGTAAAAATGGTAGCGCGATGGTGTCGAGGCTAGATCTATATCGGCGAACGTATTCAACAATCGCGCCGCGGAATCTGGAAAAGCGGCTCCTTGTGCCACAGCGGGGAGTTGGATCGGGCGACGCCGAAGCGAAGCCGGGACGCGAACCCGACACGTCCGCTGGGACAGCGTCCCGCTGCCATTGGTGCACCCGTAGAAACGAACTGAGGGAGCAGGCGACGAGGACCATTCTGCGCTGCTTCGTTTGATGCCGTTGGGGACCTATGGCTTCTATGAGCCGAGGCTACGCCCGATGGATATGCAGCCGATGTTCCCGTCCCCGTATAACGCTGCCGGATGGCGCTCGCCTCAAAGCCGAAGTTCGCGTGCGCCTCAACAAGCATTGGTCGCCACAACAGATTGCACCGACGCTTCGACAGGATTTCCCAGACGATCCCCCTTCGATCCTGCTGGGCATATTTCCACGGTTCGCCCGACCACCATTGCGCCGGCCCATTTTCTCGTGGAACTACACGACATACCTCAACATCGTGTTCCTCGCGCTGTTCGGTTTCTTGTACTGGACCTATCGGAACCGGGAGCGGCTGGGAGCTGGGACTGCGTACGCCGAGGACCCCGTCGGTGGCATGCAGGTCGAGATCGCCCATGCACCGGCGTCGCTCCGCCACGGCGGCGAGCGCATCTACTTCTGCTCGGACCACTGCGCCGACCACTTCGGGGCCGAGCCCGAGGAGAATCAGGTAGTGGAGTAGGGGCAGCACGGCCATGCCGGCCACCTATCATCGGATCCATTCGGGTCCGGAAGGAGGCGACGAGCCCCATGAAAGAAGCACGCATTATCGAGCAGGTCGACAAGATGGTGGAGTCCGGTCGCATCACCAAGGACGAGGCGGTCCGGCTCCGGGCGACAGAGGGCACCGCGGAGTTCGATGCCGTCGTCGGCGAGATCCGTGCCCGGCATGCCGGCGCTCACATGGAGGTCGCCATCGCCGACGGGGAGATGAGCCAGGAGGAGGCGGACGGGTACCTCGAGCGTCTTCGTAGCGGCGAGCACCCGAAGGGACTGCGGGCGAGGCTACGAATGCACCGAGCCCCCCGCGAGTCGTAGCGCCCCTCGTCAGCAGCTTGGCTCGCAGTGCGAGCGCCGATCGTGGATGCCCGGGGTGTCACGGCGGCATCGACGACCGTCGCGCAGGATGAGTTGGACTGGCCGAACCCCCTGAGGCCACGAAGTGTTGGCGCGCATCGTTCGCGGGACGGGGATCCGCGCTCACCCGTGGTTTTCCGATCGACCAGCTGACCACCCGGGGAGACCGAGACGAAGAACGTGGGTTGCGAACTCCTGTACGTCAGCTCACTTCGGCCGTACGGTCATCAGGTGCGCCGAGTCGGAGGTGCTCCGCGTGAAAGACCGCCTCATCGAGCAGGCTCGCAACGTGGTGGTCGTAGAGCGAGTACATCGTGTTGCGACCGTCACGGTGTCGCGTGACGAGCCCGAGGGTACGGAGGAGCCGGAGCTGATGCGAGACGGCTGACTGCTCCATGCCGACCGCGTCGGTGAGCTCGCTCACGCTGGCCGGCCCTTCTCGCAATCGACCCAGGATGAGCAGCCGACTCGGCGCAGTGAGCGCGCTCAGCGTCTCGGCGACCGACTCGGCGGTTGCTGGGTCAAGCCGAGCTTGCGGAGTACGCCCATCAACACCGTGTCCCACGAGTGCAGTTTAGCCGGCCGCACCCGCGAAGTGTTCGCATGAAGATGTCTTCATGTCTTGCCTTAGAATGTCATCATGGCCGAGAAGACTGACAATCAGGTACCGGCCACTGTGCTCAGTACCGATGGGACGGACCGCCCCCAGCACTTCGGCCCCTCAGGGGTCGCTGAGAGTGGTGAGGGCCACACGGTGCCCTCCACCCTCGACCCCGCGCCCTCGACCATCCGACGCCGGATCAACCGTACGGGTGGGCTCCTAGCGCTACCCGAGCTGCGCTGGGCGGCGACTTCATTGGTGCTGTTCCTCGGAGCTCTGCTGGCGATCGCTGCGGGAGCGCCGACCTGGCTCCTAGCGATCCTCTTCGCCGGGTGCGACGTGTCGGGTGGGTGGGAGCCCGGACTTGTCGGGATTCGGGCGCTTCGCGCTGGGACCCTCGACGTCGATCTCTTGATGGTCGTTGCCGCCATTGCTGCTGCTGCCATCGGCCAGGTGCTCGACGGCGCGCTCCTCATCGTGATCTTCTCCACCTCGGGTGCCCTCGAGGCCGTCGCCACCAAGCGCACGCAGGACTCGGTCCGTGCTCTGTTGACGCTGGCCCCCGAGCAGGCGACTCGGCTCAAGGGCGAGGTCGAAGAACGCGTCGACACGTCGGTTCTTGTGGTTGGCGACGTCATCCTCGTACGACCCGGGGAGCGCATTGGAGCCGATGGCATGGTTATCAACGGTGCCAGCGAGGTGGATCAGGCTTCCATTACCGGCGAAGGCTTGCCCGTCTACAGGCGCCTCAACGACGAGGTCTTCGCCGGGACGCTCAACGGGGAGGGTGTGCTCCGAGTGCGCGTGTCTCGTCCTGCGGCCGAATCCGTTGTCGCTCGGATCGTGGCCCTTGTCGAAGAAGCCAGCGCGACGAAGGCCAAGACCCAGCTCTTCGTCGAGCGGATCGAGCAGCGCTACTCGATCGGAATGGTCTGCGCAACGCTCGGCGTCTTCATTGTCCCACTGCTCTTCGGCAATCCGCTGACTCCCACCCTCCTGCGCGCAATGACGTTCATGATCGTGGCCAGTCCGTGCGCCGTGGTCTTGGCGACGATGCCTCCCCTCTTGGCCGCCATCGCAAACTCGGGTCGCCATGGCGTATTGGTCAAGTCCGCCGTTGTGATGGAGCAACTCGGGGTCGTCACCCAGGTGGTGTTCGACAAGACAGGGACGCTGACCGAGGGGACGCCGAAGGTGGCCGAGGTTCTCGTGACCGACGCTTCCTTCTCCGAGACGCAATGCCTGCGTCTCGCCGCCGCCGCCGAGCTTGCGAGCGAACACCCCATTGGACGCGCCATCGTGGCTGCCGCCCGCGAGCGCTCCCTCGTTATCCCCGCGGCCGAAGACTTTCTGTCGACGCCAGGGTATGGCGTCGAGGCTTACGTTGAAGGACGTCGAGTACTCGTGGGCAGCCCCAGACTCCTCACCGACACTCGGACGGGGGACGCGATCGATGTCGTCACGGCACACGTCGGCCAGATCGAGCTGGCAGGAGGCACGGCGGTCGTCGTGTTGGTCGACGAATCTTCCGCCGGTGTCTTCGCCCTCTCGGACCGGCTGCGCCCTGGCGCGGCGGGAACCGTCCGACGCCTCGAGCAGCTGACCGGGCGCCTTCCGGTGCTCCTCACCGGTGACAACCGCCGAGCCGCCCGTCGGCTCGGTGTTGACGTCGGCATCGACGAGGTCCATGGCGAACTCCTTCCCCAGGGCAAGGTCGACGCCGTCCGGACTCTGCAAGCGAGTGAAGCGTCGGTCCTGGTCGTCGGAGATGGCGTCAACGACGCTCCCGCCCTTGCAGCCGCCAACGTCGGCATCGCCATGGGGAGACAGGGCTCCGATCTGGCGTTGCAGACCGCGGACGGGGTGATCGTGCGTGACGACCTGAACACCCTCCCGGCGGTAATCGACCTGTCCCGGCACGCCAGGCGGGTGGTCAAGGCGAACCTCATCTTCGCCGTGAGCGTCATCCTGGTCTTGGTCCTAGTTGATCTCTTCGGCCATCTGCCCCTTCCCTTGGGCGTGGCCGGCCACGAGGGTTCGACGGTCGTCGTCGGCCTCAACGGCCTGCGGTTACTGTGGAAGAGTGCATGGCGTACCGGTGAGTGACGAGGATCGGAAGAGCAGCGACGTCAACCGTGGTCTCGGCAGCCAAGCGCACCACGAGCACGAGCATCACCACCACGACGGTGGCCTCCTGGGGTTCATCCGCGGATTCATCGCTCCCCATTCCCACGACGCCAAGGACTCACTGGACCAGGCCCTGGAAGGGAGTCGAGACGGCATAAGGGCTGTTGCGCTCTCGCTCGCCATCCTGCTCCTCACTGCGGGAATCCAGGCCCTCGTCGTCGTGGCCAGCGGCTCGGTTGCCTTGTTGGGCGACACGCTGCACAACGCAGCGGATGCCCTGACAGCAGTCCCGTTGTGGCTTGCCTTCCGGTTGGGGCGCCGGCCCCCCACCCAACGATTTACGTACGGCTACGGCAAGACCGAGGACGTGGCGGGCGTGGTCGTCCTGGCACTGATCTTCGGGTCAGCTGCCTTCGCCGGCTACGAGGCGATCGACCGCCTCATGCACCCCCAGAAGATCACGCATTTGGGCATCGTGATGGTTGCTGCAGTGGTGGGTGCGGTTGGCAACGAGGTGGTCGCCCAGTACCGCATCCGGGTTGGTCGGCGAATCGGGTCGGCGGCGCTCGAGGCCGACGGCATTCATGCCCGGACCGACGGCGTCACCTCGCTTCTGGTGCTGATCGGCGCCATCGCTGTAGCGCTCGGGGTCCAATGGGCAGACCCGGTCGTGGGGCTCGTGATCACCGCCGCCATCCTCGTGGTCGGATACCAAGCCGCCCTCAGCGTGGGCCAGCGCCTCCTCGATGCCGTCGACCCGGCCATCTCCGCCCGGATCGAGAAGACGGTGGGGGCCGTCGATGGCGTCATTGCAGTAACCGAGGTCCGGGCCCGCTGGGTGGGACACCGTCTCCTTGCTCAGGTCCGGCTGAGCGTCGACGGTGCCCTGTCGGTCACGAAAGCGCATGAGGTCGCAGAGAACGCCCACCACGAACTCCTCCATGACATCTCGAACCTGTCGGACGCGATAATCCATGTCGATCCCGCTGCCGTGGGGTTCGACCCACACGCGGCAACGGCCCACCATCATCAGAGTGGGCCGTAAGGGCGGTGCGATCCTCGGCGGGGGCAAAAGAGCGCCATTTGCTGCGCATTTCGAGAGCCTGCTGATCGAACCCCGGGGGTACCGGTCCGTGGCCGCTCTGACACCGTTCGGG
>VFSW01012797.1_pt1 | contig 11685 bp, 13 predicted proteins | sample 5358111 | NCBI WGS metagenome assembly VFSW01 (sample SAMN11554181, study PRJNA540505) | mine drainage metagenome | isolation source: sediment from site ElyBrook_90M | place: USA: Ely Copper Mine, Vershire, VT | collected 2017 | reverse complement strand
CAGAACTCGCTCATGCTTAGTTCTGCTCGATCGCAGATCTCATTGCCAAGCCATCATGCCGGTCAGGTTCGAACCCTGCGGAAGTTTCAGCGGTGGGTTGAATGTCATACCGAGATTAGCCGCGCATTCAACGTGCGGGCACCCGCGCCCGCCCCGGTTAAAGTGAGCGCGCTTCCGCCGATTCTGGCCGGCGCTAAGCTGAAAGGTGAGAATTTCCGCTATCCTTGGCAAGTCCATGCCTACCAGCAGGCGACCAAAGTAGGGATCGTGCTCTATCAGTTGCCTTGCAACTGCCGCTGCGACCGTGAGGTCGGACACACCAGCCTGCGGAGTTGCTACGAAACTCTGCACGCCACTGCGTGCTCCATTTGCGCCAAGGAAAGAGGGCATCTTCGCCTACCGGCAGACGAAGCTGGGCAAGACACCGGCACAGATTCGCAGCGCAATCGCACGCCACGAGTACGAGAGCATCGATCTGGAGAAGCAATGATCCAAACTGAAGCTCGCAAGTGTTCAACCAGGTATGCAGCATAGGCGCAGCCCGAAATGCGGCAAGGCATGCCGGATTTGGGGCAGCTTGAATGGCTCCGGAAATCACTGAAAACTCGTTCTGCCCGCATAATCAACGATTTCTCGGCTCGCGCGCCGCAACAGCCAATGGCCCGCTGCGTGCCTCATGAGAGCCATAAGGAGATTGGGCCGGATGAGTGTCTTCAAGGATGTGGGTCATCTGTTCCGATTCATGGGCCTCTTCGTTCTTGCCTTTGTGGTGTTCCTCGTGGTGCGCGGGTACGTTGTCCCGAAGAGCTTTGGAGAGTATGGGCATTATCGCGGAAACGCGATTACCGACATCGCCGCGCGTCCAGTGCGATTTGCAGGGCACCAGGCATGTGAAACGTGTCACACAGACGTGCAAGACGTGAAGAAGAACGGCAAGCATGCGCATGTAAACTGCGAGGCCTGCCACGGACCGCTGGCCAAGCACGCCGACGATCCGAGTTCCCTGACGCCGCCCAAACTGAATACGGCGGTGCTGTGTGTGCAGTGCCATGCGGCGAGCGCGGCAAGGCCCAAGAACTTTCCCCAGATTGCTCAAGACCATTCGGGCGGAGTGGCCTGCGAAACTTGCCACAAACCGCACAGTCCGGCGATCGATGCGGGAGGCGCGAAATGACCATCTCGCGGCGTCATTTGCTGATCATGTTGCCTGCGGCTGCTGTTGCGTGGGAATACGTACTGGCCGGCACCCCGGAGTCTGCCCCGAATTACCACAAGTCCGAACACTGGTGGAGCATGTTGATCGATATCCCAAAGTGCATCGGTTGCGGCAACTGCGTGCGCGCCTGCCAAGCCGAAAACGATGTGCCGGATGGATTCTTTCGGACTTGGGTGGAGATGTATCACGTCTCGGACGAGAACATGGCTAACCCCGTGGTGATCTCGCCCGACGGCGGGAAGAGAGGATTTCCGGTGGTGGCGAAGGAGGACGAAGGCAAGTACTTCTTTGTCCCGAAGCTCTGTAACCATTGCGCCGACTCGCCCTGCACGCAGGTGTGTCCGGTTGGGGCGACCTTCATTACCCCGGACGGCGTGGTGCTCGTAGACCAGACGTACTGCCTGGGCTGCGCCTACTGCGTGCAAGCCTGTCCGTATGGATGCCGCTACATCCATCCCGAGAAGAAGGTCGCGGACAAGTGCACCCTCTGCTATCACCGGATCACCAAGGGTCTGACAACCGCGTGTTGCGAATCCTGCCCAACCGGGGCGCGGCAGCTGGCCGACCTCAAGAATCCCAACGATCCCATTCACGAATTCTTGAAGACGCATAGTGTGCAGGTGCTCAAACCGCAGTTGGCGACAGGTGCGAAGGTCTTTTACAACGCATTGGATGGTTCGGTGCGATAGGCGGGACAAGGGGGAGCGCGATGAGCGGCGTTGAAGGTTACATGTATCCGAACGAGATTACGCTTTACTGGAGCGTACTGATCGTTCTTTATCCATACATCACGGGGCTTGTGGCCGGTGCATTCATTTTGGCGTCGCTGGAGCGCGTCTTTCGCGTGGAGGCGGTAAAGCCCACCTACCGGCTGGCGTTGCTGACGGCCATGTCGTTTCTGCTGGTGGCGCCGCTGCCGCTGCAGCTTCACCTCGGGCACCCGGAGCGCTCGCCGGAGATGTACTTTACGCCGCACAGCACGTCGGCAATGGCCATGTTCGGCTATGTGTATCTGTGGTACCTGATGGCCGTGTTGTCGTTTGAGATCTGGCTCGATTACCGGCGCGACATCGTGCTGCTTTCCCAGAGAAGCAAAGGGGTGCTGCGCTGGATCTACAAGATCATGACGTTGGGATCGAGCAACATCAGCCCGTGCTCGCTGCATATTGACGAGCGGGTCGGCTGGATCGTTACGCTGGTCGGTATTCCTTCCGCCTTCCTGCTGCATGGCTATGTGGGATTCATCTTCGGGTCGATCAAGGCGAACCCCTGGTGGTCATCGCCGCTGATGCCGGTGGTCTTCATCTTTTCGGCGATGGTGTCGGGCATTGCATGCGTGATGGTGCTCTACATGGCGGTGACCAAACTGCGCAAGAAGACGATCGACATGCGCTGCGTGGACACCATCGCAATGTACATGTTCTATACATTCATCATCGACTTCAGCCTGGAGATGCTGGACCTGATTCACCGCATCTACGAAGCCGATGAATCGTTCCGCAGCCTGGATTTCATGGTGCACACCAAGCTGTTCTTCTCCCAGATTGTGCTGCAGATTTGCCTGGGCACGCTCGTGCCGCTGCTTCTGCTGGCTATCACCCAGGCGACAAAGCTGCCGGAGATCGTTCGCAAGCGGATGTATGCTATCGCCGGCGGTTTGACGCTGATCGGAATCTTCGCGATGCGTTGGAACGTAGTCATCGGCGGTCAGCTCTTTTCCAAGAGCTTTCTCGGCTACACAACTTACAAGATGGCTCTTGCAACGCGAGAGGGATTGCTGATGGCAGTGGCGCTTACGCTGCTTCCGCTGGGCATTTTGTGGGTACTGGCGAAGCTACTGCCTCCGTGGCCTGAGGAAGACGGGGCCAAAGCTGCCGACATGTCCATGTAGTTCTGTTCGGCGCCACCCATGGTCGCGGACGACGGCAGGCAGCGCGTACAGATAATTGCACGAAACGTTGAACTCGCTTGAGTGTGCTATGAGAAATCCAGCCCGAGATTCGATTTCGCAAACCAATGAACCGCTCAAGGATGATTTAAGCAAGTGGTTCGAGGGAGAGTCATTCGTCATGCCGTCCGAATGCGGCCGAAGGTCTCCCATGAGCTTTCGCCGGAACTATCCAAGACCGGCCGTTCCTCCTCCGACCGTCAGACCCTCATCGAACAGCTTGTCTTGCGCGGCAAAGCGTTTCGTCGTGCGGTGCGTGCGGGGACTATTTCCGACAGCACTCACGGAGCGATGGAGAGGATGTCAAGAGAGCCAGACTGGTTCTAGAGTTCGCTGAAATGGATGGTCGTCGGTAGTGGCCGTTGCCGCGGTTTGCACGTTTGTGTTGCACATCACAGAGTGTCGTGCGGCGAAGAGAGAAGAATGGAGTTGATCCGATAGGGGGTGCTCTTATGCAGCGATCCCTTGGATGCGTAACGGTTCTTGCCTGCGTCGCAGTGGTGTTTCCGCTGGCGGCCCGCAAGATTAGCGCGCAAATTCACTGTAAGCAATCTGGGCATCAGCAGGCTGAGAATGTGGCATTGGAAGGTCCCGCCATTCAGATGCTGGTCACCGAGCGGTTGCCTGGCCGGGATGTCCGCAAATTAGTGACGCCTTCCCGCACCGTCCATGACCATCCGAATCTCGCGGAGTACTACCGCCGAGAGGCTCAACGCTTGCAGGCCGAATCGAAAGAGTATGAAAGGTTTGCCCGTTCCGCAGGTGACACCACGCCCCTAAGTGAGCCAAACCACTACGGTATCAGTCGAAGCGCGCGTTTTGATTACATCGTTGCAAAGGATAGTCTCAGAAAGGCCCAAGATGCCAATCTTCTGGCGGCCTTGAATGCACAGGCTAAGCAGAAAGAGGGATGCTTCTCGTGTCACAGCTTTCATGGCCGCGGCGGAAGGACCGGCCCGGACTTGGCGGTCGAGGGAACACGCAAACGGTCCGATGTCTGGCTGATCGCCCATTTCAAAGATCCACAGATACATTCTGCGAGTTCCGTAATGCCCGCTTTTGGCGGTCTTACAGATCGGGAACTCGAAGTGCTGTCAACGTTCCTCGAATACCAAAAATGAACGCAGCAGTCCTGGTGAATCGTTCACGAGCCCTCTGTTCGCGATGAGCGGTTTACAGCAACAACAAAAATGGGCAATGCGAGAAGCTGGAGCACAACCGAGAAGACAACCAAAGACGGAATAGATTTCTCATACAAGATTCCCATGATTGCGCTCCCCGCAAACCATGCGACCCCAAATCCGCTGTCGAATATCCCGAATGCAGTACTGCGTTTTTCGGAGGGAACGGTTGCGGATAGCACGGCCTTCAGGCAGGAATCTTGCGCTCCCATGCCCAGGCCCCACAGAACCATTCCCACAAGTTCCCATCCGGCGGCATGTAGAAATACCAGGGGCGCGAAGAATGCCGGAATGCCAAAGGCGAGTAAGAGGACAGGTATCCCAAACTTGTCCAATAATTTTCCCAGGACAAGAGAAGTCAGTGCGCCAGTAGCCATCGCCACGGCATAGAAGACGGGAACAAAACCCTGCGCAACGGTGCCGCTTTTCTGGAAATGAAAGGCAATCAGGGAAAAATCGGCAAATCCGGCGGCAACCAACGCTGCCGCTGCCAGATACAGCCAGTACGCCAGCCGAAACCCTTTGAAGTTCACCTGGCGCTCTGTCTGACCCTCCAACTCATGAGGACGCGGATGCAGAGAGCAGGCGACAACAAGAACGACAAGACAGAGTAAGCCCGAGATTAACAACACCGCAAACGCGTGCCGATACCCGCCGTGCCGGAACAAGACAAATGCGGTGATCAATGGTCCGAGCGTCGCACCCGTTTGATCCAGAGCTTCATGCAAGCCGAAGACCCATCCCTGCCCGAGGACTGCGCCAGCGTGTGACAGCATTGACTCCATTGCCGGTCGGCGAATCGCGCGTCCTGTTCGCTCAGCGATTATCAGCACGGCAGCCATGGGCCAGTTACCTGCTAGCGCTAATGCCGGCACAGCCAACATATTGATGGCGTAACCAAAAATCGCGACTGCCCAGTATCTCCGTGTCTTGTCGGCGAAGTAGCCTGAAATCGACCGAAGTCCATATCCGGCGAACTCCCCGAATCCGGCTACGAAACCAACGATTGCAGCGTTTGCACCGAGCGAGCCGAGAAATGGCCCTACGATGCTTCGTGCGCCCTCATAAGTCATATCCGCAAAGAAACTGGCGATTCCAATGATGAAGACAAATCGGAAGGCGAGCTTTGCCGTGTTCTGCAGAGCAGTTTTCATCACTCGAACCTCTCTCAGGCACAAGACGTTTCCGTCGTTTTCCGACGATGTTCCGAATGGCGATCGGAGCGAATGATTCGCGCCGCCGGCGCTGTGCTTATCGGTTACTGCTGATCACCGGGATGTATTCGTCTCGCGTCGAGGGAGAATCGGCCGCTTCCGAGCAAAAGGATCGACACGAGCCCCAGCAGCATAGAAAAATCCGTACGCGCCTCATGCATCGCTGCCCAGAAGCCGTGATCAAGCAGCAGCAGGGGGATTTTGGTCGTTGTGATTGCCACTGCGATATCGATTAACAACGGGAACACAGCCCAAACAGTGAACAAGCCCACCATGACGAGACCCCCACAGACAATTTCAACAATTCCGACGAAGGGCGCCGAGAGCTGAGGTGCCGGGATGCCAATCTTGGCAAAACGGCCGACTCCGAGAGCGGCGGGGAATAGGAGCTTTTGAATTCCCTCCGACAGGAAAACCCATCCCACGAGCACGCGAAGTAACAGAACTCCCTATGTCTGCTGGTTCAGTCTGACGGTGCGACTGTGCGGCATACGATCCTCCCAATCCTCGTAAGAAATCCCAGGAGACTGATTCCGCGGCCTGTTCAATCCCATAAAGATTCGATGCCTGCGAGCAGCCGCGTCTCGTGAAGGAACGGGCAACGGCAAAGGCAGACACTTTGCTGAGGCCGCACCCTCACAATAGCGCAAAATAGTATCGAATGTCGATATTATGAATCGATAATCGTGTAATGTCGTTTGACGTTCAAACGCGCTGTGTGCAATTATCGGTTTTCGATGATGGCAGACGAGATGGGCCACGGGAAGAATGTCGATCAAATCGCTCACATCCTTTTGCGTGTGTACTGTTTGCGTGAGCGCCTCTCCTCTCCTGCCTTCATTGACTGAGTTGGAATGGTTCAAGTCCCCACAGGCTGATTAACAGCCCGTTCACATTTGCATGTTTTGAGCTCTTCCCCGTTGCCTTTTCAATTCATTTTCTATCTTCGACTTTGCCTGAGGATTGTCGATGAGCCGTTTTGAGAAGCGCTTTGTATTCGCTCTGCTAATCTTCCTTGCTGGAGCAATTCCGCAGCTTTGGGCGCAGGGACCGCCCTACCAGACCGATGACCCGGTGCCCGTCGACTATAAACACTACGAGTTCTATATCTTCGGCAGCGCCGACGGCACACCTGCTGAGTACGATTCAATCGGCCCCGCTTTCGAGTTCAACTGGGGCGCCATACCCAGGGTCCAACTCCATGCGATCCTGCCCTGGGGATCGATCAATCCGACGAACAATCCTGTTTATCTGCCGGGCGGCGTCGGCCCCAGCGCTTTTGGTCTGACCGATATAGAACTGGGCGCAAAGATCGCCTACGTCAAAGAGAGCAAACATATCCCGCAGATCGGCACCTTCACGATGTTCGAAATGCCGAGCGGAAATTACGACAAGGGCCTCGGGGTAGGCCAGGTCTGGTACAGGCTTCCGGTGTGGCTGCAAAAAAACATCGGCCCCTGGCTTCTTGACGGAGGCGCCGGCGAAACAGTGGTTTCGCAGACCGGATACCGCGATTTTCCCTACGGCGGTTTTCTTATCAAATACACCTTCCCGGGTGACCGACTGGAGTTCGGTGGCGAGGTGTTTGCCCACGGCAAAGAAGGATTCGCCACGCCGCAGACGCAAGCCTCGACCATGATTGATTTAGGCGGGTACTACCATTTCAAGCACAACCCGAATGAGCAGTTTCTCTTTTGCTATGGCCATTCGGTCGCCGGCCAGACGGAGAATTACGCTTATGTGGGCATGTATTGGACCTGGGGTGGAAAGAAGGGCGATAAGCCCGACGTTGGCGCCGCATGGTTGCCGCGGCCGCCAGTTGATAGCGGATTCGAATAACCGGCGGCCAGGAGCGCCGGGAATGGAGAATGCAGCATATGGAAATCAGCGTGCGCGCGATTTGGACTCTGATCCACGGCATGGGATTCGGCGGACTTTATCTGCTGGCCTGCTCGGGGGCAATCGTCGAGCTCTGGCGCCGCTACGCGCCGGAAGCAGCGACACCTGTAAGCTCACACGACGAGACCTTTTTTCGTTTCTACCTTATCGCCATGACGATTCTGGCGTGGCTGGCCGTCTTTACTGGTGCATACGTCATCTACCCGTGGTATCGCGCTATTCCTCCGGTGGGAACCGCGAACCTGGAGGCTTATCCGCAACAACTGCTGATGCACAATCCAGCGACTATTGGCTGGCACTCCATCGGCATGGAGTGGAAGGAGTATGTGGCATGGCTGGCGCCAATTTCCATCTCGATGGCCTGCGCTGTGTTCATGCGGTACAAGCGCGAGATTAAAGACTATCCGCTTCTTCGCAACGCCGTCCTTTGTTTCGTTCTAGTCTCGTTTCTCGCTGCTGGAATTGCGGGTTTCTTCGGCGCGGAGATTGACGATCACGCCCCGGTGAGAGGCGGTGCAACCATCCATTTGATGGAGGGAGGAAGGCATGAGCATACATCAAACCTCAATTTCTGAATCAGCCACCGCGCGCAAAGCGCTGTCCAACGGCTCTGGCGCTGCGGCGCTGCTGGCCGCTGGCATCGGCGCGTTTGTCCTTGCGGCTCTGGCTGTTACAGCAGATCACGTTGCTGCTGTCAAGAGTCTCATGATCTTTTATAGGCCGACTGGCCCGCTTTCGGGCGTAACCACCTCGGCCATCATTGTGTGGCTAGTGGTTTGGGCAGTATTGGATGCGCGCTGGAAGCAGCGTACAGTTGCGCTCGGGAGCATCGTCACAGTCGCGCTGGTGCTGCTTGCTGTAAGCCTCCTGCTGACATTTCCACCGGTGGGTGATCTTTTTTGATGGGCTTTGGTAGTTAAGATTCTAGGATCCGAAGTCTTAGCCGCAGATCCGGTCATCGTAGAAGGAGTCGAGGCGATGATGCAACCTCAGGTTCACAAGGCGAATGTCCACGTCGCCGCTGCAATTCGGAAGGACAAAGACGATTAACCGTAAAAACAACTCGTTGACAGAACAGCTACCTATACGAGTGAGGAATCAGGAACTCTATATAGGATTGGTTCGCTTGCATGTATTGCATCATGCGGCAGAGGAGGCGATATTTGGCCTCGGGATCATCGACGAGTTGGGTCGTCATGGGTACCGCCTCAGCCCTGGAACAGTCTACCCACTTCTTCACGCAATGGAGAAACGCGGATGGTTACGCGTCCGCCAGCAGCTTGTTGAAGGCAGAAGACGTAAGACATATACCGCTACCGCTGCCGGACGCAGAGTGTTGAAAGTTGCGCGGGAACAGGTCCGTCAACTGTACGAAGAGATGTTTGAAGGCAGTGCTAACTAGTCGATCCTGAAAAAGTCCGCTTCAGGCGCACGGAAGTTGATTCTGGCGGGCTTGGGAGGCCGCGCTGGTCTGAAGGCCGCTGCAGGCATTCCACAGGCAGCGCAGAAAATAGCGCAAAAAAGCTCCGAGGAGCTTGTGGAAGTTCATACCCGCTGCTGACAGGATCGCATTGGTCGCGTCGCCGGCAGCGCCCTTCAACCGATTACTTTCCAACCGGTGTTCGTTTTTCAGATGTCCGATGCTTGGTTCCACTGCGGCCCGGCGTTTCATCCAGCGCCACAGGCGCCGCGAGGTTCGCCCTCGCCGCCTCTTGTCGATATGCACCGTAGCTGCACCGTCGTAGTCGTGGCCGCGATAACCCATGTCCACATGCGCCTCGCTCACCCGATCCCCGACCATGAGCTTGACTTGTTTCATCTGCGCGTTCAGTGTGTGACCGTCATAAGGGTTACCCGTAAAACTCTTGGCGCCGACAAACCATCCGCCCCGGCTAGTGACCGCGACGCTGACCTTATTGCCGAACTCATACGGCTTGCCCGCTTTGCCTTTTGCAATGCATTCGACCTCTGGTTCATGCACGCTGTAGATCTTATTCTTGTCGTGCCTCTGTTGCGTGTAGATCCGGTGCGCTGTCGCTAGTAACTTCGCTAACTTCTCAGAAGGCTCACTAACTTGCCGTTCTATCTCGCGAGTTACACGCCCTAACTGAGTGCGCAACCTGCGTGTACAGGCCCGGGCACGTTTCATCTGCCGCGCATGCGCATAGCGGCTCGATCCCAGCAACAGCTTTTTGCCCACATGCCGATAACTTTGCATGATCACCAGGCCCTCGCGGCGCGCCGCCTTCACGAGCCGCTCCCGGCAGCGATGATAGAGCCTGGCATCGGTCGGGAAACGAATCGCCTTAGTCTCGACAGTCGTGTCCACGTTGACGCGCTTCAGATCCGCAGCGCGAATGGCGCCTGTCCTGATCCCTGCCGCGATCGTCTCGCGCAGCATCTGCTCGGCCCCGGCCTCGCACAGCCGCCCGCGCCAGCGCGTCATGCTCGACGCGTCGATGGGCACGCGATGCTGAAAGTACTTCATCCCGCTGAAGTGCTGCCAGTAGGGATTTTCGACCCAGGCCGCAACCACGTCTTCATCGCTCAAATCGTGCTGATACTTCAGGTAGTGCAGCGCCACCATCAGCCGCGTCGAGATGCGGCGCGCCTTGCGTTGGATGATAGGTCGCACCAAGTGACGCTTCAAACGACACCCAATCGATGTTCATCCCCAGCCGCACCAGAGGATGATGCAGGTCGATCAACTGCTCCAACTCCGCCTGGAATAACTCGCGCTGCGGATGCTTCGGCTCGCTCTTCGGGCGCATCGTTTTTCCCCAGTTTCTCGTCAAATAGCTGCTTCTTATGGGGAATTCTAAACCCGATTTCGCCGTGTTTCACCTGCATTTATCCGGCCTTTTCCGGTTTTTCAGGATCGACTAACTAGGCTTTACCAAGTGCGTCCGACGTAAACGTCGAAGACGCGCAAAGCGCCATTAAGATTCGGATTCCAGTAGTCTCCGTAACTGCCGTAGTGGAACACGGCGCCAGCTTCCACCTTGTGCGGGAAGAGGTAGTACGCCTTGCCCTGGCCGATCCACTGCGGAACCCTTACCGCGGAGATATGCGTCGAACTGAGCGCCAGGTTGTCCAGCGCGGACTGAAACATCCCCGGATCGAATGCTCCCTGATCGATCAGTGCCGCGTTGCCCTCCTGCGCGGCATCGTTGGGATTCAAGTCGGGCCGGAATCCGCTGCTCGATGCGTTGCGCGTAAAGCGCATGTCCAGTCCCAGTCGCTCCTTCACCGTATACGTCGAATCGCCCCACACAACCTGGATTAGCTGCTTGTACGGGACGTTGGCCTGATCCACGACATAGTTGACCGAGCTGTCGTTCTGGAACGCCATATACATGTTCAGGTCGTTTTGCTGGTACGAGTATCCGAGCCCCAGGTTCCACGCCGGCAAGGGGCGGATCGCCGCACTGGCCGCGTCCGTGTATACGCGGTCGCGGCGCGCAAAGTTGGCAGGCAGGCCCGAAATGTCCCCGCCGAATCCGGGAGCAGCGGTCGGCGTGTCCGGAAGCGCCGCCGCGGGAAACGCATTCTGCACGTCGGCGCTGGTTTCGTTCGAGAAGCTGAGCCATGGCTTGGGTGTAAGCCAGACGCTGGCGAAGACGCGGCTGTTGCTTTTGGGAACGATCAGGTACCCGGGATGATCGGTCCCCGTCCACTCGTATCCGGCGCGCGCGTTCCACATTCCGCCGTATGCGTAGTGCAGTTCAACGCCCGTCGTGTTGCTGGTCGAGGATGGAATCACCATCTGCAGGTCGGTATTGTCGACCGAGTAGAGCTGCGGCCACAAAGCGGCGTTCGAGCGCGTGATGCCCGCGCGCTTGTAATGCATCTCAACGCTGAACCGGGCCGGAAGCTCGATCTCCGCCGTCAGTCCTTCCCAATGCCGGTGATACGACACATTGCCGTACAGCGTGTAATAAGGTGTGAAGCCGTTGGTCGTGTTCTGCTGGTGGTAATCGGCGGTCAGGCGCACCCGTTCCTCGGGTGTCCAACTCACCGTTTCGTCGGTGTCGAACCAGTTCTGCGGATTGCGCGTGTAGGTGTTGCGCAGCCGAGTATACGTCACATGCCCGTTCACCATGAGCTGCGAGCTCGGCGTCAGGTTCACACTCAGGGTGTCGGCCGAAAACTGGCTGGGGGACGGAATATCTAGATAGTAGTTGCCGGCGGGAACGTCTTGCGGCGCCGGACCTGCGGGCGGCGGAT
>VFSW01012796.1_pt1 | contig 11685 bp, 8 predicted proteins | sample 5358111 | NCBI WGS metagenome assembly VFSW01 (sample SAMN11554181, study PRJNA540505) | mine drainage metagenome | isolation source: sediment from site ElyBrook_90M | place: USA: Ely Copper Mine, Vershire, VT | collected 2017 | reverse complement strand
CAAGGCGCCAGTGTTTCGCCCCCCCAAAGGACCCAATCCCAGACCTGCAAGTCCAGCCCCCTCAATCACAAAGCGGCCTGGGTGGTTTCCTTTCTCCAAAATCCGCGTTGACACCGCCTCCCACAGTATGTTAACTGTAGTTAAGTTGCGAACCGACACTGTGATTGCCCGCGCCCGCTCCCTGGCCGAAGTCCATTCCTCCGTCGGTACCGAACACTATTCCCTCTGGCGCCGCATGTTCGCATTCGCCGGCCCCGCCTACCTCGTCAGCGTCGGCTACATGGACCCCGGCAACTGGGCCACCGACCTCGAAGGCGGCGCACGCTTCGGCTATTCCCTCCTCTGGGTGCTCATCATGTCCAACCTGATGGCCATCCTCCTCCAAACCCTCAGCGCCCGCCTCGGCATCGCCTCCGGCCGCGACCTCGCCCAGGCCTGCCGCGAAACCTATCCCCGCTCCATCACCTTCGCCCTTTGGGTCCTGTCCGAAATAGCCATCGCCGCCTGCGATCTCGCCGAAGTGCTCGGCGCGGCCATCGCCCTGAACCTGCTGTTCCATATACCCCTCCTGATCGGCGTGCTGCTCACCGCCGCGGACACCCTGCTCATCCTCTGGTTCCAGAGTTTCGGCATCCGTTTCGTCGAAGCCTTCGTCCTCGCCCTCATCGCCGTGATGGCCGCCTGCTTCTGCGTCGAGATCTTTCTCGCCAAACCTACCGCCGCGCACGTCCTCCTCGGCGTCATCCCGCGCATCAATCACAAAAGCCTGTACGTCGCCATCGGCATGCTCGGCGCCACCGTCATGCCCCACAATCTCTACCTGCATTCCGCCCTGGTGCAGACCCGCCAGATCGGCCACAGCGATGCCGGCAAGCGCACCGCCTGCCGCTTCAATCTCCTGGATTCCGTGGTGGCCCTCAACGCCGCCCTGCTGGTGAATGCCGCCATCCTCATCCTCTCCGCCGCCGTCTTCTTCCGCCGCGGCATCGTGGTCACCGAGATCCAGCAGGCCCACCTGCTGCTGGCGCCGCTGTTGGGCACCGGCGCCGCCGGCGTCGTCTTCGCCGTCGCCCTGCTTTGTTCCGGCCAGTCTTCCACCCTCACCGGCACCCTCGCCGGCCAGATCGTGATGGAGGGCTTCCTCACCATCCGCATGCGCCCCTGGCTGCGCCGCCTCATCACCCGCACCATCGCCATCATTCCCGCCGCCCTCACCGTCTATATATCCGGCGACAAGGGCACTTACCAGTTGCTCATCCTCAGCCAGGTCATCCTGAGTATGCAGTTGCCCTTTGCCGTCATCCCCCTGGTTCACTTCACCAGCGACCGCCGCCGCATGGGCCCCCTCGCCAACCGTGCCTGGGTTAAGATCGTCTCCTGGGCCGCCGCTGTGCTCATCCTGGGGCTGAATGTCTGGCTGCTGGTCGACGGCACTGGAGAGTTGTTGGGAGCCTCCGCCGGCCGCGCCATTGTCTGGCTGCCCCTGCTTCTCCTGGCCGCCGCCCTGGCTGGTCTGCTGCTCTGGATCTCCTTGGAGCCGTTCATCTCGCACTGGGCCCGCCACGGCTTCGGCCGCGCCTCCCTGGTCATTCCCGAACCCGCCGCCGAGCCCCCCGCCGCGCTCGCCTACCGCCGCATTCTGGTCCCCCTCGACCATACCGATCTCGACCGCCAGGCCCTCGGCCACGCCGCCGCCCTCGCCCGCATGCACGGCGCCACGCTCTATCTCCTGCACGTCGAGGAAGGCGTCACCAGCCGCGTCTATGGCCCGCTGTCCTCTACCGCCGAGGTCGAAGCCGGCCAGCATTACCTGGAACGCATCGCCGAATCCCTGCGCGCCGAAAACATAGCCGTCGAAACCGCCATCGTCCACGCGCCCCGCCCCGGCCGCGAGATCGTGCGCTATGCCGCCGGCATCCAGCCCGATCTCATCATCATGGGCGCGCACGGCCACCGCCGCTTGAAAGATCTGATGTTTGGGAATACCATCAATCCAGTGCGGCACGAACTGCGCGTGCCCCTTCTGATTGTCAGGAAATTGTAGCGCCGCACTGGGACACGCCGCCACGAGCGCGTGTCCAAGCAACCCAGCCGGTCACTTTGACAAAGTCGTAAGTCGTTATGTTTCAATAAGTTGAATTGGCATGCGACGTGCTCCCTCGGCATCTGTGCCGAAACCCATCCGACTTGCGCTGTGCCTCGCCCTCGGCCTGGCGCCCGTTTGGGGCGCCACCCTCGAGTTGCTCAGCCTCAATAACCTGATCGCCAAATCCACCGCCATCGTGCAGGGCCAGGTGACCGCTTCCTCGACCGTCCGCAAGGGCGCGGCCGTCTACACCGATTACAAAGTCGGTGTCACCCGCCAATGGAAGGGCGGCGCCGCGTCCGCTATCGATGTGCTGGTCCCCGGCGGTACCGCCGGCGGCATCCGCCAGACCGTCCCGGGTGCGCCACAATTAATCGCCGGTCAGCCCTACGTCCTGTTCCTGTGGACCTCCAGTAAGGGCCTCAACACCACCCTCGGCTTCACCCAGGGAGTCTTCGCCCTGGCCGCCGACGCTTCCGGCAATCTCACCGCCTCCCAGATGCCGACCACCGAAACCATGCTCGACCCCGGCACCGGCCAGGTGGTCAACAATCCGCCTATCGCCATGCCTCTCGACCAACTGGCTGCCGCGATTGCCGCCGGAGTGGGGAACTGATCCATGCCTCGACTCAGAACGCCGGCCCTGTGCGCCGCCCTCCTCGCCGCGGGCGTCACCACCTCCCCGGCGTACTATCACTACGTCCACTATCTGACTTCCTCTTCCCCGTACACCGTCGCTCCGGAAAAGTTCGATCTCACCGCCCTGCCCGATAAGACCGTCACCTTCTTCGTCTCCGACAGCGGCCCCACCAGTTATACCGCTAACGACAGTTTCCCTTCGCTGCTGGCCCAGATCCGCAATGCCACCCAGGTCTGGAACGCCGTGGCTACTTCCGGCCTGCGCGTCGCCTTCGGCGGCCTGCAGGTGGCCAACACGCCGCAAAGCGTCCCCACCGGCGAGATCGTGTTCGATGAGATCGGCCCGGGCCTGCTGGCCTACACCAGCTTCACCGTTCCCCAAAGCGTCCCGGCCGGCGGCGCCTTTGTGCCCATCGCCGAATCGTCCATCCACCTGAACGTCAACATGACCCAGCAGCCCGGGCCGGCCTACTCGGATAGCTTCGCGGGAGCCAGTTACTCGGAGAGCCTCTTCACCACCCTGGTGCATGAAATCGGACATGCCCTGGGGTTACAGCACACTTACACGGCGTCGGCTATGTCCACCGCGGTTTCGCGCGCCACCAACCGCGCGCGCCCGCTCGATGCCGACGATATCGCCGCCATCTCCCTGCTCTACCCGCGCGAAGGCTTCCCCTCGGGTTACGGTTCCATCAGCGGCCAAGTGACCATGAACGGCAACGGCGTGCACATGGCTTCCGTCGTCGCGCTGCTGCCCAACGGCTCCGCCGTCAGCAGCCTGACCCTTCCCGATGGCTCCTACGAGATCGATGGCTTGCAGCCCGGCAATTACTGGATCTATGTGCACCCCCTGCCGCCTACCGCCAACATCGCTGGGCCTTGGGATGTGAACGGCAACGTGGTTCCTCCCAGCGGCCCGTTCGTCAGCGCTTTCTATTCCGGCGCGGCCAGTCCTAACCAGTTCACCGCCGTCCCCGTGGCCCAGGGCGCCGCGGTTACCGGCATCGACTTCACGGTCCAGCCGCGCGCTGCCGTGGAAGTCTACGATGTTACTTCTTACTCCTTTATCAATAGTTACAACCAGCCAGCCTTCCTGAACGCCGGCTCCGCCGTCCAGACCGTGGTCGCGCAAGGCGCAGGCATCACCGCCGGAACCAGTTCCAGCGCGGTCCAGAACGTCTGGGCCCTGGGCGCTCCCGGCGGCCCGCTGGAAGACTATTCCCAGTCCGTCTATCGGGATTCCGGCACGGTGCTGCTGGCCATGTACTTCGATTACACCGCCACCCCCGCCCTGGGTCCCGAGCACCTGCTGTTTACCTTCCCGGACGATATCTTCGTGCTCCCGCAAGGCCTCCAGATGGTCGCCGATCCGCCGCCCGCCATCACCGCCGTCACCCCCAACGCGGATGGCTCCGTCACCGTCGCCGGAACCAACCTGAACGCCGCCAGCCGCGTGTTCTTCGACAGCCTGCCGGGCCAGGTGACCGTCCCCTTCGCGGCCGCCGCCCAGTCCGGCGCCGCCGCCCAGCCCTCGGGTTCCGTCACCGTCCTGCCGCCTCCCGGCGCCGGCGGCCAGACCGCCACCCTCACCGTCTTTAACCCCGACGGGCAGAATTCGATGTTCGTCCAATCCGCGAATCCGTTGACTTACTCGTACCCGCCGGCCAGCCCGCCCGCCGCCGCTATCTCCATCTCCGCGCTGCCGCAGGGCGTCTCCGCCATGGTGCGCGTCACTTCCGCCAACATGCAGTTCGCCGGCGGCTTGACCACCCTCGGCTTCGGCTCCGGAGATGTCATCGTCAGGCGCCTGTGGGTGCTGAGCCCTACCGAGGCCTGGGCCAACGTGACCGTTTCCCCCAACGCCCTCGAACGCGCCACCGTCGCCAGCGTGATCTCGGGATTCCAGGTCTATGAGCAGCCCCTCGGCTTCCAGGTAACCCCGGCCAATCCCATCGTGCCGGTCATCGCCCTGCCCGTCGCCAACGCCTTCTATCCGGTGCAGAACAGCCTCTACCAGGGCGCCATCGCTTCGCTCTACGGGCAGCAACTGGCGTCTCCCACCGGCACGCCCAACATCACCGTGGCGGGCCAGAGCGCCCAGATCCTCTACTCCTCGCCTACCCAGATCAACTTCGTGATCCCTTCCGGCGTGCCCGTGGGTCCCGCGGTGCTGGCTTTGAGCGGCGCGTTTCCGGTGGTCTTGCAGATCGATCCGCCGCCGCCCGTGATCCTCAGCGCCCTCTCCGCCGCCGGCGTGGTGCCGGATGCCTCCAACCCGGCCGCCCCCGGAAACTCCATTACCCTCACCGTTTCCGGATTGGACCCCGCCGTGATTTCCAATCCCAGCCGCGTCGCCATTACCGAAGGCGGTGTCAACATTCCGGCCTTCACCATGCAACAGGCGCAGGATAACTCGGGCAATCTGCTGATTCAGTTCGCCCTCACCGCCTCCGTGACCGGCCAGCAGGTCCCCGTCACCGTCTCGCTCGACGGCGACTTGAGCATGCCCTTCTATGTCACGGTGACCGCGGCATCTCCCGCTTCGCACTGAGCCCGGCTTATAGCAGCGCGGGGTCCAGCGATGGGGCGCTCAACGCCGCCGGCGCAGCCATCGCCGCGCGCGGCTCATCTTGCAGGAAACGCAGTAACTGCTCCGGCGAACTCTCGAAATAGGTGTCCAGAAACTCCTTCAGCGCCAGCCGCCGCATGGCGTCGCGCGACACCGCCGGCGAGTATACAAAGGCCCGCCCTTGCCTGCTCCGGGTGACCAACCCGCGCCGCGCCAGGCGGTCCAGCACCGTCATCACCGTGGTGTAAGCCAGCGCCCGGATGGGCGTCACCAGCGCGCGTACTTCCTTCACCCGGCCTTGCCCGATCAACCACAGCGCGTTCAGGCACAGCAACTCGAGCGGCGGCGGAATCTCGCGCGCGGCGGCTTTGCGCATCAGCCTTCCTTCTTGGCCTCCTCGGGACCGAGCGCCCGCACCAGTTTCTCGCCGAACGCCGAATTGATCCTGGGAACCGCCGCCGCCGCGCGCGCCGGCGCTGGCTGCGGCGCCGGAGCCGGCGCCGGAGAAGCGGCCGGTTCCTCCAGGTACTTGTCCTTCTTCAGCAGCGCCCGCTCCAGCGCCGGACTGTAGCTGGTGAAGTTGCCCGCCACCTGCCGGTCCCCTTCGATCAGGTGGCGCATGCACTCCATCTTGGAATCCAGATCGTCCAGATAGTGCAGCAGCATGGCCTCCGGAAACACCGGCGTCTTGGGCGACCCGAATTCCAGTTGCCCGTGGTGGCTGATGATCATGTGCTCCACCAGCGACCGCAGCCGCGGCGGAAAATCGGGAATCCCGCGCAGCTTCTCCTCCACCAGCCGCACCCCGATCAGCATGTGCCCCAGTAACTGCCCTTCGTCGCTGTAACTGAAGCCGCGCTCGTAACTCAGCTCGTGGATCTTGCCGAGGTCGTGTAAAATCACGCCGGTCAGCAGCAGGTCCCCGTCGATCATGGGGTAGTGGCCCGCCGCCATGCGCGCCAGGTGGCACAGTGAAAGCACGTGCTCCACCAGCCCTCCCAGGTACGCATGGTGGATCTGCTTGGCGGCCGGCGCCCGGCGGTAGCGCCGCGCGATTTCATCGTCGTCCAGCAGCGCCGCCACCAGCTTGTGGAGGTGCGGATTGCCGATGCCCGCCGCGAACCCCCGCAACTCGCTCCACATCTCCTCCGGATCCCGCGCCGACGCCGGAAAATAGTCGCTGAAGTCCACCTCCCTGCCGTCCAGCCGGTGGATCGTGTGCAGCGTCAATTGCGGCCGGTTGTGATAGACCTGGATCAGCCCCTTGACCTTGACGAAATCGTCCCGCTCAAAGGTCTCCACCACCTCGGCCACCTTGTCGAACATGCGCGCGTCCAGTTCGCCGGTGCGGTCGCTGAGCTGCAGCGACAGGTACGCGTCGCCTTTCTTGCTCTGCCTGACTTCCTTGGAAGACACCAGGAAGCTGCCGGTGATGATCTGATCCGGCTTCAGTTCGTTCACATAGGGCGATTTCATGGCGGCAGCCGTGCTACGACTGCGCGGATTTGGCGGGCTTCTTGACCGTGCCGCCCGTAAACGGAATCGGAATGATCCAGAGGAGCTTCTTGCGCGGCCGGTGGGCGGCCACTTCTTCCTTGGTGACGGTCTGCGGCTTTAGTTGCGCGACGTCTTTCCAGGTGGTGTCTTTGCCTGGCGCGGCGCCGCTGTCCACGTACCCCGGCTTGATCTCCAGAAACGCTTCCTGGCGCAGCGTGGTCAAATACGTTCGCACCTTGGCGTTCATCTGCGGCATGGCCATGCGCTGGCTGATTTCGGGTTCCACTTCCTCGAACGTCGCCAGTCCCTTCTCGTAGCGGTCGTCGATCTTCAGAATCAGGAACCCGCTCGGCGCCCGGATCGGATCGGTGACGAAGCCCTTCTTCTCCTTGAAGACGATGTCTTCGATCTGCTTCATCAACTGGCCCCGCTTGAAGGGCGGCAGTTCGCCGCCGTTGCGCGCGGTCTCCAGATCGTCGGAGTTGGTCGCCGCCAGGTCCGGAAACTTCTCGCCCTTGCGCGCGCGCGCCGTGATGTCCTTGGCCTTCTTCTCGGCCGCCGCCACCTGCGCCGGCGTCTTGCCTTCCGTCGAGATCAGGATCTGCCGCAGAAACACCTGCTCGTCGCGCACGAACTCCTGCTTGTGCTCCTCGTAATACTTGCGCTTCTCCGGCTCGGGAATGTTGATCCGGGAACTGATCTCCTCCCCGATCACCCGCTGCGTCAGGAGCTGGTTCTTCACCTGCGCCTTGAAGTCCTCGAATGGCATGCCCATCTGCTCGCGGATGAAGTCGTGGAACTTATCCGGATCCTCGATCTTGCTCTGCACCTGCATTTCGGCCAGCCGCTTGGTGATCTCGCTGTCCACGTTGATGTTCAGGTCCTTGGCTTTCTGCACCAGCAGAAGCTGGTCGATGTGGTCGCGCAACCCATCGGCGGCCCGCTGGTTCAGAGCCTGCGTCAGCTTGGCGCCGGCCAGCCCCTGCTGGTGCAGTTCCGCCTCGATCTCCGCGCGCGTGCGCGCCAGTTCCCCGCGCGTGATGATGTCGCTGTTTACCTTGGCGACGATCTCCTCGACAATGCGGACGTCGGCGGCCGCGCCGATGGAAATGGACACAGCCAGTAGCGGTATGATCTTGCCGTACATATACCTGACATTCTAGCATTGGGCCGCTCAGGCGGACTCCAACTGCTCCAGGCGCTGCTTCAGCAGACTCAGGACCTCCGGCGGCGCCGCCGCGCCGTCCAGCGGCAGCATCAGCACCCCCGCCGGCGTGAACTGCGCCCCCGCCACCCGGCTCACCAGGTTCATCAGCCGCGCCGGGTCGATGCGCGTGCCCGGGTGGAACTTCACGCTGAGCAGGCTCTGGCGCCGGTCGATGGCCTCGATGCCCAGCCTCTCCGCCGCCGTCTTCAGCCCGGAGTATTCCAGCAGGTTGCGCACCGCTTCCGGCACGGGACCATAGCGGTCCTCCAGTTCCTTTTCCACGCGCTCGCGCTCGGCGGGCGCTCCCGCGTTGGCGATCTGGCGGTAGGCGCGCAGGCGCTGGTTTTCATCCGCGATATACTCCGCCGGGATGCGTATATCCAGTCCCAGGTTCAGGCTGGAATGAATCTCCACCGGCGCCTCTTCACCCTTCAGCTCGCGGACGGTCTCCTCCAGCAGGCGCACGTACATGTCGAAGCCCACGGCGTTGATGTGCCCATGCTGCTCGCCGCCCAGCAGGTTGCCCGCGCCGCGCAGTTCCAGGTCCAGCGCCGCGATTTTGAAGCCCGCGCCCAGGTCGCTGAACTCCTTGAGCGCCGCCAGCCGCTTGCGCGCCACCTCGCTCAGTTCCGCATCCGGAGGCACCAGCAGGTAGGCGTAGGCGCGGCGGTTCGAGCGTCCCACGCGCCCGCGAAGCTGGTACAGCTCAGCCAGGCCATAGCGCTCCGCATTCTCAATGATCATGGTATTGGCCAGCGGGATGTCCAAACCATTCTCCACAATTGTCGTGCAGACGAAGATGTCGTATTCGTGCCGCATGAACTTCAGCATCGTTTTTTCCAGTTCCGCCTCGCCCATCTGGCCGTGCCCCACGCCGATGCGCGCGCCGGGGACCAGTTGCTGAACGTCGGCGGCCCGCTTCCAGATCGAATCCACGCGATTGTGCAGAAAGTAGACCTGGCCGCCGCGGCCTAATTCGAGTTCCAACGCGGACTTGATCAGGTCCGGGTGATAGTGCGCCACCGTGGTCTGGATGGAGAGCCGGTCCTTGGGTGGGGTCTCGATTACGGACATGTCCCGCAGACCCAACAACGACATGTGTAGCGTGCGCGGAATCGGCGTGGCGCTCATGCTGATCACGTCCACGCTCTTCTTAAGCTGCTTGAGGCGCTCCTTGTGCTTGACCCCGAAACGCTGCTCTTCGTCCACGATCACCAGGCCCAGGTCCTTGAAAGCCACATCGGAGGAAAGCAGCCTATGCGTGCCCACGGCCAGGTCCACCTTCCCCTCGGCCAGGTCGGCCAGCACCGCCTTCACCTCCTTCGGCGTGCGAAAGCGGCTTAACATTTCCACGCGAATGGGGAAGGGCTGAAAGCGGCGCTTGAAGGTTTCAAAATGCTGGAATGCCAGCACCGTGGTGGGGGCCAGCACGGATACCTGCTTGCCGTCGCCCATGGCCTTGAACGCGGCGCGCATCACCACCTCGGTCTTGCCGTAGCCGACATCGCCGCACAACAGCCGGTCCATGGGCTGCGGGCTCTCCATGTCGCGCTTGATGTCGTGGATGGCGCTCACCTGGTCGCGTGTCTCGGTGAACTCGAAGGCGTCCTCAAACTCGCGCTGCCAGTTGCTGTCGCGTGAGAAGGCAAAGCCTCCGGCCATTCTACGACTCGCGTAGAGCTCAAGTAGCTCGTCCGCCATGTCGCGCATCCTGGCCTTGACCTTGGTTTTGGTGCGGCTCCAGGTGGCGCCGCCCATACGGTCGAGGGCCGGGGTGGATTCGCCCGCGCCCCGGAAACGCTCGACCAGGTCCATGCGGGTGAGCGGCACATAAAGTTTGGAGCCGCCCGCGTATTCGAGCAGCATGTAATCGCCGTGCGCCTCGCCGTGATCGATCTCGCGCAGGCCCAGGAAGCGCGCCACTCCGTGTTCGGCGTGTACCACGTAATCGCCGGGCTTGAGATCGATCAGGCCTGCGGAAAAAGTGGCCAGCCCGGACTTGCCCGCGGGGGCGCGCGCCACCAGTTCGGAGGTATCGAACAGGTCTTCGGTCCCGAAGATCGCCAGGCCGGCATCGCGGAACACCACCCCGCGGCGGATGGCCCCGCGGATCAGGTAAATGGACGCGACCGACCCGGCCAGGTAGGCGCGCTCGGCCAGGTAGGCGGGCGTGGATTCGGACTGGTCGAAACCAAGCTGATAAGGTACGCCGTATTCGTTGAAAATGTCGGCTACGCGCTCGGCTTCGCCGGACGATTCGGCGAAAAACGCCACGCGCGATCCCGCTTCGGCCAGATTGCGGGCCTCGGCAATGGCCACCGGCATGTTGCCGTGAAAGGTGAGGGCCGGACGCGTGGGGATATAGAACTCGGCCGCCGGTTCGGCGGCTACCCCCAACTCGAGGAGTTCGATATGAGGCGGCTCCAGATCTTCCCAGCGAAAGAACACGCTGCCCGGGTCGTAGACCGGCGACGCCTGCGCCTGGTCCAGACGCTTCCACAATCGCTCCGCGGCGCCGCGCACCTGTTCGGGCTCGTCCCACAGGATCAGGGGCCGGTCGATCAGCGAGAAGACGAAGTTGGAGCGCGGGCGGATCAGGGGCGCCAGCAGCTCCCATCCGGGAAACACCTCGCCCGGCGGCATCCCCAGGCGTTCCGCCAACTCCGCCAGCAGGGAATGCGATTTCTGATACTCCGTCAATGGTAGTAGGACAGCTTCCTCGACCTTCAGGACGGAGCGCTGCGACTCCACGTCGAAGCGCCGTATGGATTCCAGCAGGTCGCCGAAGAGGTCCATGCGGAGGGGCTTGGCGGACTCCGGCGAGAACACGTCCAGGATTCCGCCGCGCACCGAGTACTCGCCGACCATCTCCACCGGCTCGCGCCGCTCATAGCCGACGCTCTCGAGATGTTCTACTACATCCTGCAAAGACAGCTCGTCGCCAACCCGCAGATGCAGGGCAAGCTGGCGGTAAAAGTCCGCTGGCTGGGTGCGCAGCAGGGCCGCCGCCACCGGCATGATGGTGAGCGGTACGCGGCGGGTGGCCAGCCGCCACAGCCCGATGGCGCGCTGCTCGCAGATCTGGGCGTGCGGCGACATGCCCTGCATGGGCAAAACGTCCAGCGCGGGAAGCAGTTGCGGGCTGGCCGGACCCTGGTTGCCGATCAGCAGGGCATAGAAGGTGGCCACGGCTTCGAAAAGTTCCTCGGCCCGTTGATTGCCGTCCACCACGATCGCCAGCGGGCGTTCGGTCAATTGCCACAGCAGCACCGAGTAGACGGCCTTGGCGGTAGTGGTCAGCCCGGTCAGCCGCGCGCGTGAAGGCGAAGCGGGCAGGCGCCGGAGGAGTTCTTGAAATGCGGGATGACGGCCCAGGCCGAGGAAGAGGTCACGTATGGCAGAATGGATCACGCCCAATTCGAGTGTAACAAAGGGAGGCGGCGATGCTACCATGTACGGCATGAGCGCCGCGGTTCGCATCGCCGTGGTGGGCGATTTCAATCCCGATTATCCGACCCATCACGCCATCAACGCCGCGCTGGGCCACGCGGCGGACGATCTGGCGGTGCGCATGGACTCGAAATGGGTGGCCACCGCCTGCGCCGCGCGCGATGCCGCCCGCGTCCTGCGGGGCTATGACCTGAATCCGGCGTGAAGATTACGTTTTAGATCTGGATCGGTTTCAGT
>VFSW01012795.1_pt1 | contig 11686 bp, 8 predicted proteins | sample 5358111 | NCBI WGS metagenome assembly VFSW01 (sample SAMN11554181, study PRJNA540505) | mine drainage metagenome | isolation source: sediment from site ElyBrook_90M | place: USA: Ely Copper Mine, Vershire, VT | collected 2017 | reverse complement strand
AAGGGCGATGGCCGTGCCACCGACCACAGCGCCGAGTAATGAAACGATAACTTGAACCCACGAATCTCGTGCGTGTTCGCGAATGCTAGTTTGCGCGACGATCCAGAAGCGATAGAAAAAATAGACCGCGAGCAACGAGAAGACGTAGACGAAGCCTTCCGGCGTGGCAATGCGCGATTGCACGAAATGCATGCCATCGAACGTCAAAAACGCGGCTGCAACGGCTGCAAAGAGTGTCGATTTCGTGACGCGCTTGGCAAAGGCAAAGAGCACGACGACGCCGATTCCCGCGAAAACGACGCTCAAGAAACGCCAACCCGTCGAATTATCTCCGTGGGCGAGACCGCCGAACATCATCGTTGAGAGCGTTACTAATAATTTCGTAAATGGTGGATGCGTATTTTCATAGATACGCAGATTTTTGAGATACTCTTCGGCCGCTCGGGCGAAATAGACCTCATCGAAAATCTTTTCCGGCGGAAACCAATAGTTCACGAACGAGAGCAGGAACGCGCCGATCCCAAGACCGGTTGCAACAAGATAATCTAGGGGCCAAACGAGTCCGCCGAGCCCTTCACCCGGTTCGTACCAGCGGCGAGGAGCATTGTCTTCAGGCGCTGCTTTTGCCGGTTTCTCGCGTTGCAGCGTTTCCGGTGCATCGTCGACAAGATACGCATTCCCGAGATAAAAGAAAATCAACACGCCAAGCGTGGAGAAAATGATCCGAGCCGCCGGCCAAAGATCCGCCGCATCGACACCCGCGAGATGATTCTGCACCGCCGAAAGATAGGCGAGCGAATACGCTAGATTGACGCCGAGGACTAAACTGAGCGCGATGGCCGACCACAGGTACCGTCGATTGATCGCAACGGCCGCAATGACAAACAGCACACCATCAAAGCTGTACCGCTCGTGCATCCGCGTAGCAAACAAAAAGAAGGCGAGCAACGCCAGCGCACATCCTTCGATGAACGCTCGCGCGGTACGCGCCTGCATGTACCGCCAGGTAAGCAACGCGACCGCAGCAATCACTAAGCCGATGCCAAACGTATACTGCGGAAATAATGAAATGGGTCCGAAGTGCAATAGCGCTTTATCCGGCTGCCAGAATTTCGACGTAACCGACCACAGGTTAAACGCATTGACCGAATTATACGGGTACACGTTCGAACCGAAGACGTAGCGTTCGTAGAGCCATTTGAGCACCGCAAACGGATTGATGCTCGGATGGAACGGCAGCGACGTCAACCAGGCCAGCGCGAAGGACGCAACGATACCGGCTCCGGTTGCAAGTAACCGCACCCGCATTTTCACCGCGTCGATACATGCAAAGGCGATAAATAACGGGATAACGACGGCGGCCTGCGGCTTGATCAGCAACGAGGCAGCAAGTGCTAGCCATGCAAAAACGATCGATGCGGTGGGCTGCGCATCGTCGTCGCTCCGAAGCAACAGATACGCGGCCAATAACGCCAATCCACCGGCAATCGCATCGACTTGACCCCACGCAGCCGAAATATAGATGACTGCCGGGTTAAGTACATAGAGCGCTGCGACCAATAACGATCGCTTCTCATCGGTAAAGCGTCGAGCCAACGCATAGAGCAGCGCGCCGACACCAAGATCGGCGAAAATTGCCGGAAGCTTCACGAGAATATGCAAGAGTCGATACGAAGGGTCGATTCCGCGCAAATATTCCCACAGGTGCCCGATCACGGCGAGCACATAAAAATACCCCGGCGGATAATCGGCGAATCCCGATGTCCCGTAGAAGGCCCACAGCGGGTGCTCGGCCAGCGTAACGGCCCAGCTCGAAAATGCATCGACGTCGTTCGTGAAGCCGGGAATACCGATGAGCGCGATGCGTAGCAGCAAGCCCCCAACGAGAAGAATCCAGAGCAACGCACGCGCATTAGCGCGGTTCTTTATACCGTGGGAATCAAGCATAGGGGCGAGGTTTTGCACCCCGCGGCATAATCGCCTGTCCGGGGAGGCGAATTACGGCCGTGAGGCGAGGGTTTGGCCCGCGAAGGCGGCCATCGCGTCGGCCGCAAAGCCTGCGACCGCCTGCGTCTGAGCGAGGATTTCAGCCTCAAGCGCATTGCGCGCTCCCATTGTATCAAGGGCGGAGACGACGCGCTCCACTTCTCCGGCCTCTAAGGGGCGCATCTTGCCATAGGCATCCTCGACCACGGCTCGCGCGGCGCTTGGCTCCTGTGCCAGGGCCCAGACCACCGGGTACGACCACTTCCGCCGGGCCAAATCGTGGGCGACCGCCTTCCCGGTCGTATCGGCATCGGCCCAAATGCCGAGCAGATCATCGCGCAGTTGAAATGCCATGCCGTAGGCAAACCCGGCATCGTAATAGGCACGGACATCGCGATCATTCTCGTCGCGATTGCATGCGGACATCACGCCGAGTTCCGCCGAGGTGGCAAAAAGTGCCGCCGTCTTATAGCCGATCATCGCACGATAGCGCGGAACATCAACGTGGCGTTCACGTTCAAAGCCGATATCGAGCGCTTGCCCATCGCACATGATGCGATGCGCCCGGTGTAAGCGACGGACCATCGAAAGCGCGACCTCCGAATGGATCCGCGCATCGACGTGCATTAACGCTAAAAACGAGAGTGCGCAGAGCGCATCGCCCGCATTGAGCGCCTGGGCAATCCCAATGCGCTTCCACAGCGTCGGCCGCCCATGACGAAATTCATCTTGATCTTCAATATCATCGTGAATCAACGAATAATTATGCAGCAGTTCAATGCCTGTTGCGGCCGGGAGCCACAGCGAAGTCTCCGCCTCAAAAGCCTCGGCACTTAGGGCCACCATACGTGGCCGCAACCGCTTTCCGGTCCGCGCCGGACCATACGGATCAAAGCCGAAGTGATAGGCGAGAGAATCGACGACAATCGAATCCTGCGTTTTTGCATCAATCACGGCCGCTTCCAAGGCGGCCTCGAACGCGTTAGACCAAGACGGGTGCAAACGACTCCATCTTCTTTTCAACGGCGTCAACGAGCCAACCCGGTGTCGATGCACCCGACATCAAACCTGCAATTTTCACCCCATCGAACCATTCCGATTGCAGTTCTTCCGGCCCCTCGATGTGATAGGCCTTGGCCCCTTGCATCTCGGCAAGTTCGGCCAAATGCTTCGTATTCGCAGAAGTTTTACCGCCGACGACGACCATAACATCGACTTGCTTGGCCAAGGTGATTGCCTCGGTTTGACGATTGTTCGTATCCGTACAAATCGTGTTCACGGCCCGCACTTCGTAATAGCGGGCACTCATCGCCCGAACGATATCCATAAAGCGTTCGCGTGAATACGTGGATTGTACGACGACACCGACGCGCGATGCGCGTGGCAACTTGGCGACATCGTCGACGGTTTCAATGCACCATGCACCCGGTACGTGCGAAAGCGTGCCTTTGACTTCCGGATGATTCGGATCTCCGACAACGGCAATCTTATAACCATCGGCTTTGAGTTTCTCGGCCTGCACGTGAATTTTTGTCACCATCGGACACGTCGCATCGATGATTTCTAAGCCTTTGCTTTTTGCCGTTTCGAAGACTTCAACGGGGAGGCCGTGCGCTCGAACAAACAGCGCGCCAGCATCGACTTCATCGATGTTCTGGGCGTTTTTTAACCCGCGCTCTTGCAGTGACGTGACCATCTGCGGATTGTGCACGACATGACCGAGCGTCGTGACATCATTGCGCGAGGCAATGGCTTCCTCTGCCTTTTTCACGGTGATAGCCACGCCGAAACAAAACCCTTGAACGCGCGCCTTACGAATTTCCATCTTCGAGCCCCATCTTTAGAGCGCGAATTGCGCTCATTACCTCAACGGTAAAGTTCGACAAATCTTCACGAGTTGCTTTCCGATCCGTCGGTAATCGCAACGGCTCGCCGAATGCGACCTTTATCTGATGCAATCGGCCTGCCCGATCGGTGCCGGAAAGCGCAGCCGGGACGACCGGCGCGCCTGAGAGCGATGCCAGCAAGGCGACGCCTTGCTGCGGCTCGCGCGTACCGTCCGTGTTTCGCGTCCCTTCGGGGAAGATGCCGATGGCGCCACCACCGTGCAGGACGGCGAGGGAGCGTTTGATTGCAGCTTTTGCACTGCCTTTGCGATCCACCGGATAAGACCCAACGCCGGCAATCAACGCACCCAAAATAGGGATGTCGAACAGCTCTTTTTTCGCCATATACGAAATCTGCCGGGGGAGCGCAACGCCGAGCATCGGCGGATCGAGATAGGAAAGATGATTTGCAGCGACGATGAGCGGCCCATCGAGCGGCACGCGTTCTATTCCATACGCCCGTAAGCGCCAAACATGCGAGAGCCCAGCGCAGACGGCTCGCCCGAACTTGAACATCCCGGGTGCCGGACGAGCGAGTTTCGTGGCCATTTATGCGGCGAGATGACGCGCTAGTGCGGCAATCCGTGCAACGACATCATCGACAGAGAGGAGCGACGAATCGATCACATGCGCGTCGGGTGCGATCTGTAGCGGAGAGACGGCGCGATTTTCATCGAGAGAATCGCGTTCTTCGATTTCGCGTGCGAGTTGATGCAACGCGATATCGACACCCGCACTCAATAACTGCGCTCTCCTCCTGCTTACACGCGCTTCAACCGTCGCCGTCAAATAGATTTTCACCGGTGCATCGGGTAACACGACCGACCCGATATCGCGGCCCGCCATAACGACCGGGCCGGAGAGCGCGATCCGCCGCTGCTCGCGAACCAATGCCTCGCGCACGTGCGAATGAGCGGCGATGGTCGATACGACCGCCGATACCGAATTTGACTGCAACGTCGACGATTCGAGTTCGCGCGTTCCGGCGAAGACGCGAAATCCCATCGGCGCGTTTGCATCGAGACGAACATCGATGGGATGCATAGCACAGATTCGGAGAACGGCTGCTTCATTATCGGCATCGAGGCCGGCAGCTAACACTTCGGAGGCAACGGCGCGATACATCGCACCGGTATCCAAATATAAGATACCTAAGCGTTGCGCCAACGCATGCGCAACGGTCGTTTTCCCGGAGCCGGCCGGACCATCGATGGCAATTTGAAGATGCGGTGCAATCACGACGTCGGGGGCTTCGCGTCGCTTATCACGCGCCCCCGCCATGGCAAAAAGTACGTCGGCAATCGGTGCGACTACAAGAGAGTCGATAACGCAAACGCGTCGGTCAACCGATGACAGCAGTACTACACAGTTGCCACACTCGTTCGAGCCCGAAACGCTTCGAGGCATGCCACGATGCTGGACGCTCCATTGCGAACCGTACATTACACATGAACAGACGGCTCGCCATCCACACCGATACGGGGATGGCCGTACGGTAAACTTCCGGCATGAAAATCGGCGTCGGGCCGAAATCGAAGCGGAATCCATCCCGCTGCGCCTGTGTCGCCCGCCCGCCAGGAATACCCTCCTTTTCGAAGACCCGCACGTCGTAGCCACGATGGGCTAGCTGCGCCGCCTCATTCTCACGCCTCTAACCCACCCTCCGCGAAAATGCGTGCGTCTCCAGGAGGCACAGCGGTCTCGTCCTAACTCCCAAAAGATGCGTGTGCCTGCGGCAACAAGCCGATGGATATCTCACACAGCCATGTTTCTCTTGCTTCTCGTCGTGCTGCCGACGATGGTCGGGGCAATGGAATATTTGCCTATGCCGCATGGAGAAATCGGACTTTCGGTCGCATGGCAGAAGTCCGGTAGTCACGATCGGTCCCTGGTTGTAACGGCCGTAACACGCGGCCTCCCGGCAGATCGTGCGGGCGTTCGCGTCGGCGATACGATCGTTGGATTTCCGACATTTTCCGATAGAATTACGGTCGTCGGCGAAGGGACGCTCTACTCCATGGCGCCAGGGCAACGCGTCGCCTTTACGCTACAGCATAGCCGTCGCGTTACACCGCTCACCCTTCAAGCTGTAGGTCGTCCATTAACGCGCACAATTTTCTTAGCCGAGTTTCGCTTAGCTCTGTATTTGCTTGGAACGTGCATCGTCGGCGCATTGGTATTCCTACGCCCAAGTAAAATCACATGGGGCTTCGCACTTTTCGTCATCTTTGCGACCCAGCCGACGCTTGAAATTACGGAGTTCATTGGATCGCTACGGTGGCCGCCGGGATTTCTTGCCGCCTGGTTTCTTACCGATGCCGTCTACTACGTCGGACTACAGGGCCTGCTTGCGTTTGCAATAGCATTCCCCGACAATGCTCCACCCAAAAGTCACCGCATCCTTGAACGCATCGTGCTTGCCTTCAACGGGCTTCTCATCATTGCTCTCATCGGCGGCTTCGTCAACGCATTTTTCGGGATCCCGGCATGGTCCATATGGAGCCTCCCCGATCTTGCAACGGTTATCATTTACAACGTCCCCGCCATCGTTGCAATTACCGTACTGGCCATTAAACTAACGAGTGCAAAAGGCGACGCACGCATCCCGCTGATCTGGGCATTAGGCGGTCCACTCGTTAGCATGATTCTCTTTGTTGCCGATATGTACTGGTCGGCGCTCCCATTTTTGGGCACATCGACACCAATTCTGCTTGGCATGCTCTCATCGATTGCGCCGTTTTCGATGATGTATGCAATCCTTCGACATCGCGTTATCGACATTGGATTTACCCTCAATACCACGTTTGCCGAAGCGGTTTCACAAACGAAAGGTGCAACGGAGCCGATTGCCGCACGGCGGCAGATCGTTCGACGCACGGCATTGCTCCTTAGTGCCGATCTGCCGTTGCAAACGCTCTATTCCCAATTTGCTCTCCTTCTTGCATCGTTTGTTGATGCTTCGACAGTGCTGCTTGCCGTCAAATCCGCAAAAGGGTCACACTTTGAATTTATTTTCGAGGACGGTGTGAGTGGAAAACCCGATGATACGACGGTCAATCCGAATGGAAATACCGGAAGCGTGCTGCGTGACTGAAAGTCGTTGCTCTACCGCAACGCAAAAGAATGGCCTTCGCAACGCTTTCTCGCTCTCGGTGGGCGGGCCTCGCGTCCAACGCAATCGGCTATTTTTGTGCCGATTGTCTTTGGCGGATCCATCGTCGGCGCACTCAGCGTCCAGTCGACGGCAATCAATGCCTACAATGAAGAAGATCTCGAACTCATTGAGACGTCCGCCGTCTATCTCGGTGCTCGAATCCACGACGAAGATCAGCACGCGCAACGTGCGGAACTTCGCGTGCTTGCAACGCACGACGCACTCACCGGATTAGGAAACCGTCGAGCCTTTGATGATGCCATTGCAACCGAGTGCCTTCGCACACGGGCGGCGGGAGAAACCTTCAATCTCCTGATGATCGATATCGATTATTTCAAACCGTTTAATGATGCATATGGCCACGTCGCAGGCGATGCATGCTTACGGCAGATCGCCCATGCGTTGCAATCAAGCCTCAGCTACAATGAAGGCATCGTTGCCCGATTTGGCGGCGAAGAGTTTGCCGTCATCCTGAAAACGGGGGATAGGCAACACGCCATCGGCATTGCCGAGACACTTTGTGCTGCAGTCCGTGCCCTTGCCATCCCGCATCAGGGCTCATCGCTTGGCTACGTCACGATCAGTATCGGTGTCGGTTCGGTGACCGCCGATCCTGGTTGCGATCCGCGCGTGCTCATTCTGAATGCCGATGCATGCTTGTACGAAGCGAAAGATGCCGGGCGTAATCGCGTCGGAGCCCGCGGTTATCGATCGCCATCACCACCGGCGCTGCCTCGCTTTATCGAACGCAACAATTTACCGATACCGCAAACCAGTTTCATTGGCCGACAACCTGATATCGACGAGATCGAGACGGCGATGAACGCACATCAGCTTGTCACGATCGTAGGAGCCGGTGGTGCCGGAAAAACGCGAACGGCTCTTGAAGTTGCGCGCCGTTCCGTCGGGCGGTTTCCGGATGGTGTCTGGTTTGTGGATCTCTGCGCGGTTTCAAGCGAAGATGCCGTCGCACAAGCTATTGCCAATGCCGTACTCCCCCGCTCGGAACGCATCGTCAGCATCGAGAGACTAGCCGAACTTCTTCGCGACCATCGACTCTTAATCGTCCTCGATAACTGCGAACACGTAATCGCTGCGTGCGCGCGCATTCTCGCCGCTATTCTGGTACGCGCGCCCGGCGTCGCCGTACTGGCAACGAGTCGCGAAAATCTCGCAATTAGCGGAGAGCGAGTCTACCGCTTGCCGGCACTCTCCGAGCAAGACGGCATCTCGCTCTTGCTTGAGCGCGCACGTAGCGCAGGCATTGCAGAGATGCCACCGCAGAGCCGTGGCGTGGCCGAACGTATTGTAGGCGCGCTCGACGGATTGCCAATGGCCATTGAACTTGCCGCCGCCCGCCTGGTGATGCTCTCGCCCGACGAGCTTTTGCTGCGGCTGACCAACCGACTTGAGGCTCTCCGCACGACAAGTCGTGAAATCCCGGTGCGCCAACAAACGCTCGGAGCGTTGCTTGATTGGAGTTATAACCTACTCCCCGAGAACGAACGCACGATTTTTACTCGCCTCGCCATTTTCGTTGGAGGGTGGACACTCGCAACTGCGGCGCTCGTTTGTGGGGATCACGAATTTTCTCTCGATGCGATTGAAGGCGCCCTTTCGGGCTTGGTTCGTAAATCTCTCGTCGTCGTCGACGAACGAAGCGCGACGCGCCGATTCTATTTTCTCAGTACGACCGCTGACTACGCCCGAGCATTGCTCAAGGAAAGCGGCGAATTTGGCGAAGTCGCATTGCGGCACACAGAATGTTTTGCAGCAATGGCTCGTGAGCGAACCGGCCAAAAACGTTCGTTGCCATACGTCGATTGGTTGCGATTACAACGCGACGATCTTGAAAATTATCACGCCGCATTAGGTCACGCACTTTCTACCGCGAACTATAATCTCGCCGTCGATATTTTGCGTTCATTGGGCGGCCTCATGCTCTCGTCGCAGATGTTTGAAGATATCTCGTCGCCTCTACGCAAAGCCTTAAAGGATACAACGCTACCAAACGCAACGCAAGGTTGGCTCCTCCTTGGATTTGCAGAACTCGCGCAAGCAAAAAGCCCTGGCGATGCGCTTGAAGCTGCGCGTCGCTCTTACGATCTTTTCACCCAATGTAATGACGAAAAGAGTGCGGCCTATGCTCTGTGGATGCTTGCCAGTGCGCAGTTACGCGTCGACGGCGCCATTGACAATGCCCTCCATGGTCCGCTTCAATCATGCCTCATGACCGTCCGACAATATGGTGACCGCCATTTAAGCGTCGGACTTCTCCGACACATCGCCTACATACGATCCGAAGCCGGTCGGTTTTCCGAAGCGCGTGCCGCGCTTCGGGAAGCGGCAGAGATCATCGATCGCACCGATGTGGGCGTACTCGCGGCACTTCTTGGCAGTAGTGCACGAGAAGAGTTCCGTTCGGGAAATTTTCGAGAAGCGGTGACACTCTGGCGACGTGCATCGGCGCTCGTTGAAGAGAGCCTTTCCGCGTATGCCTCGCTCTGCCGGCTCAATGCGGGCCTCGGAGAATTAATGCTCGGCGATACCGAGAGTGCGAGTACCCTCTTACGGGAAGGATTCGCAGATCTCGAAAAGGCTGGGCATGCCTTCGGCATCGCCATTGCCTTCGATTATTTTGCGCTCCTCGCGCAAAAGCAACGCGACCCCGTTCGCGCGGCGCGACTGGCCGGCTTTGCGGCTCGCAGTTTTGAAGCCGGTCCACGTCGCGATTCCCTCGGCCAAGCGATGTTCGACGAGCTGATCGAGCAACTCCGCAAGGAACTCGGACCCGATACATTCGAACGCGAATGGTCGCGTGGCCGCATGCTCGATCTCAGCGAAGCAAGCGCACTCGCGACGTTAGAGTGAAACGGTCCGCAGCTTCCACGCAGTCGCGGACCAAGCAATGCCGGCCAAGAAAAAATTCAATCCGACGGCAAACCCGAGAAACCACGTCGCAGAAAACGGCCACTGCGCCCACAGCAGTACTCCCAGCAAGAACGAGGCGAGGGCACTAAAGACTGCCCACCCGTAGTGGGGAAAGCGCAACCAGAGCGCTGCGATACTCCGATAAATCCCGCCGAAGACGAGGAGTGCTGCAAGCAGTAGGGTCGTAATAAGCGCACCCGCGATCGGATGTTGCATCAACATAATACCGACGACGATGTCGAGCATGCCGACCAACAGCAACAGGATGATATGCCCCGTACCCATGACGCGAAATGCGAGGGCAACTTGCGCAATTCCGGCGACCGTGATGAGCGCGCCAAGGGCAATCACCGATCCAAGCGTTGCACTCGTTTCAAAGATCATCGCAAGGACGCCCATGATGATCAGCAGGATGCCGAGGCTAAAAAACCATGCCCAGTGATTCTGTTTCATACGCTAGGGGTATACCCAACAAAGGCTTTCGGCAAACGATCAAACGCGTTCGGTTTCATTCTGCCGTAACGCTTGAATGAGAATGTGCGCCGACACCATCGCATCGGCAAGCGCGCGATGTGCGTCAAGCGTGGCAATGCGCGGATCACGGTCGAGGCGGAGATACTTTCGCAACGTCTGGTTTTGATGATTCGGTGCTCGTGGAAAAGCGCGCCGCGCAAGTTGCATCGTACACAGAGAATCGTGCGCAGCCAGAAAGGGCAAGAAGCTCAAATCAAAGCGGGCATTATGAGCAGCAACGATGCGCCCGTCGCAGCGTTGGAGAATCTCGGCTTGCAACTCTTCCATCGTCGGCGCTTGCGCCACATCCTCATCGTAGATGCCGTGAATCTGCGAGGCCCGTGCCGGAATCGGCATCTCGGGGTTCACCAGCGACGACCACGAATCGATCACCCATTGCTCATCCACCAACACAACGGCAATCTCGACGACCCGCTCGACCCTCGGGTCCAAACCCGTCGTCTCTACATCGACCACGGCATAACGCGACTTTTCCACCTACCTCCTATCGGCAAAACGCCACCCAGTTGGCACACCAGCACACTATGATATGCCCATGAGCAGCGTTTCTCAAAACGGAAGCGGTAAACCGGGCGCTTCGCGGAAAGCACCGTAAGCGATGGCGAAAGCGAAATCGGTCTTCTTTTGTAATGCCTGCGGCTTTGAATCGGCACGCTGGCTCGGCCGTTGCCCGCAATGCGAGGCGTGGAATTCCTTCGATGAGCGCCCCTTTGCCGTCGCCTCAACCAAAAACTCACTGCGGGCCGCTCGGCCGCTTGGTTTGGGCCCGGTGCCGCTGGCCGATGTCGATGAAGCGCGCGTCGCCCGGACGACCACGGGATTCAAAGAGTTTGATGCGGTTCTGGGCGGAGGCATCGTCCCGGGCTCGCTTGCGCTCGTAGGCGGCCCCCCGGGTGCCGGCAAATCCACGCTCCTGCTCCAAATTGCCGCGCGACTCGCCGGGAGCATGCCGGTTGTCTACGTGTGCGGCGAGGAGTCGGCCGCCCAAGTGAAATTGCGGGCGCAACGTTTGGGAATCGGCGGCGATCTGCTCGTCTATCCCGAAACGAATCTGCGCGATGTTCTCTCTCACGTCAACGATATTCGTCCGCGCGTCCTGATCGTCGATTCGATTCAAACCGTGTGGCTGCCGGAAGCTGAATCCTACGCCGGAAGCGTCACGCAAATTCGCGATTGTACGCAAGCGCTTATGGAA
>VFSW01012794.1_pt1 | contig 11686 bp, 27 predicted proteins | sample 5358111 | NCBI WGS metagenome assembly VFSW01 (sample SAMN11554181, study PRJNA540505) | mine drainage metagenome | isolation source: sediment from site ElyBrook_90M | place: USA: Ely Copper Mine, Vershire, VT | collected 2017 | reverse complement strand
CCCACTGCGCGACGGCGGCCCCGCCCCCCCGCCCCACCCCCCCGCCGACCCCCGGGGGGGCGCGGGCCCCCCCCAACCCCCCCACCCCCGCGGCCCCCGGCGAGGCTTTGTCGGTCGAGGACATGGGCCGCGAGGCTGCGCAACACGGGGAAGCTATCTTCAGAGCTTTCTACAAAGGCCGCACGCCGGCAGAGAAAGCTATGCTCAATGCTATCGGCGACGAGCTGCGCGGGCTGTTTCCGAAAGAGCCCGCCGACATTCGTGATTGATCAACGCAGGAAACAGGAGATTGAGCCATGTTTGTAGCCTATAAGGCTCCCGGCGAAGTGCAACCGAGGCAACGATCCGCCAAATCCGATCCGGCAAGACGTGGCGCACCGGAACCTATGCTGTCGGCGGCTTTACGTCAGCGACGGCCAGTGCCGCCGCTCGACTTCGCCACAACGCTGCGGAGTGAGAGAAAACAAAATGCAAACCCATGACCTTAAAAGCTGGCCAGAGTTTTTCGAGCCGTTGTTCTCTGGCGTCAAAACCTTTGAGCTTCGTTTGAATGATCGGAGGTTCAAGGTCGGAGACAGGCTTCGTCTCCGGGAATTTGATGATCGGAAGGGAATCTATACCGGCCGCGAGGTCAGTAAGACCATAACATACATGATCGACGGCATCGGCCCTGGATGTATCACACCCGCCAAAGGTCTTTCGCGCGGCTATGCGATTCTGGCGCTCGCCTCTACAGAGGGTAAGAAATGAGCGATCTTCTTGAGCGCCTCGCCGAGCAATCGCTGATGAAGCTGACCGAATCTTGGCAGCGCCAAGATGGAGGCCAAGACCTTTGCATTGGGGCTCAGCTCGCCGAGGAAGCCGCCGACGAAATCCAGCGTCCACGATCCACGCTGGAACGGATTGCGCGCGGGCCGGCAATGCCGCTGCCTGATCCCCTCGCGCATTCTTGGATGGCCTTTGGTCGGCAGGCACACTCCGCAATGCGTGATCTGATGCGAACCGCCAGCGACGCACTCGCCACCTCCGAATGTAAGAACGCCAAGTCGTAGACCCAGGAGAGCTAAATGTATCCCAGGACCGAATACGAAATGACCGAGGCCGACCTGCAGACGATCTTGGATGCCTCAAAGTCAGTTCCAGTAATGTTTCTGAGCGGCGGCGGGTCGATGTTTGGGACACCGCAAGAAAATGCAAATCGAGCTTGGGGTGCGATCGGCACAAAGATGGGCTTCGACTACATGACTGTTCGGCCAATTTCCGGGAAGGGTCAGAGATTTTTCACGGCTATCCAAAGCGAGAACGAGACACAGCGCGCGGAGCGCGCTGCTCGCGAAGCTGCCGAAACGCGGCAAAAAGAGATTGCCAAGCTACGGGCCGAAATTGTCGAGCGACAAGAACGTCTCGACGCGCTCGCACCTCACGAACGGAAGAACGAAAAGTCGTGATCATGGTCGCCGCCCTCTTCGTCGAAACCAATGGCGTCTATTTCGGCCTGCCGAATGTGGACCCGTGGGACAAGGCGCGAGACGCGCGGACCTATGCCGGGCCGCATCCTGTGGTAGCTCACCCGCCGTGCAAACGCTGGGGTCGCTACTGGGGCGGCGCCCCGCGAAAGCCGCATCAGTACCAGCTCGGGGCCGATGAGGGATGCTTCGCCGCGGCGCTGGCGGCTGTCCGTCAATTCGGCGGCGTGCTTGAGCACCCCGAGGCGAGCAAGGCCTGGCACCGCTTCAATCTCAACCCACCCCCCCGTGACGGCGGATGGGTCGCCGCGGACTTCCTGGGTGGCTGGACGTGCTGTGTCTACCAGGGGCACTACGGCCACATGGCCGGCAAGGCAACGTGGCTATACGCCTGCGGAGTTGACCTGCCTGCCCTGCGCTGGGGTCAGTGCGAGCAGAGAATTCATCCGATCGCGCTAGCGAAGCACGGCTACGCGAAGGCTCGCCGCATCGGCATGATGGCGATGGTCGGCGGCAAATTCAAAGAACAAATCCGCGACCGCACTCCGATCGAGTTTCGCGATCTTCTGCTTGGAATGGCAGTCGCCGCATCAGAGGGTAAGAAATGACCGAGATCACCTACGACACCGTCCCACTGACTTGGCATCGCGGGTTCCCGCCGAGAACGGGAATGTATCTGGTTGAGTTGCACGATGGTGAACACGTCGTCACACCTTACCAAGCCGAACGGCGATGGGTCGAGGCTGACGGCGATTGGGACAACAAGACCGGATGGGTATGCCTCACCCATTCACACGCGACTGTTGCCGCTTGGGCGGACATACCGAAGTCGAGGAGATCATGACCATCGGAGGGGGAGGCCATGCATATCGCTGAAGTGACGTGGCGTCACAGGAACGATTTTCACTTCATCTGCGCCTGCGAGCACTGCGGCCATCGCTTCAAGCGATGCGATGGATACGCGGGCGCCTATTTTCAGCAGATGGTGGTGCCCGGTCAGCATTGCCCGAAGTGCCACACGAACGCTCATGGCGAGGTGGCACTCGCACGCCCCGAACGTAAGGACGCAAAGTCGTGAACTACCATGTCGTCGAGCGGAAGGGATGGTCCTATGTCGTCGGGCCAAACGGCTACCGCGATGGCCCATGGCGCTATCGATGGGAGGCACAAGAGCTTGCCGACGATCTGAACAAGCGCCCCGAATGCAAGGGAGAGAAGTCGTGACCCGCGATGAATGGGACAGGTTCGAAAAGATCAAGCGCGACCCGGATGTCCGGCACGCCATGACGGCGCGCTGCGAGGAGCGAATGCGAGCTTGCCCGGAGAGGCAAATGAGCCAGCAGACCCCCGACACGCTCGAGCCGACGCTCTACGTCACCGATGCGGAGATCATCCGTAGGCTCGGCGTGCCGTCAAAGATCGGCTACACGAACATCAAAGCGCTCGACGCTGAGCCCAAGTCGGGCTTTCCACAGAAGGTCAAATTTTGGGGTGGACGGCGCTACTGGCCGGCGGTTCGGGGCTGGCTCGACCGCACAAACGGTCTAAAACAAGGAGGCGCGGCTAGGCTCGCTACCGAAAACGGGGACCGTAACCCGCCGCCGCGCGTCCCTTATCCTACGGAGCTTCCGAAACGGAGGAGCCTCCCATGAACGATCGTATTGCGCCTAAAATCGACAACGCGCCCGGCTTGCGGCTGAAGGAACGGCGGCGGCCGCAAGGCTGGATCGCCCGCTGGCAGGCCCGCACGGACCTGAAGCGCCGCGGCTATGCCATCAAAGAGCGGACCCTGCTGTTCATCGGCGACGAGCCGACCGATGACGAGCGCGCCTACCTGGCGGGCGTCTGCCAGTCGCTGCAGGACGACATGCTGGTGTGGAGCCGAGAGGGCATTCCGGTCGCGCCGGCAGGTTTCGACGGCATGCTGCGCAGCCTGATCCGCTGCTACCAGACCGACCCCGATAGCAGCTACAAGGCGATCCGCTACCACACCCGGAAGAACTATGACTCGTTCCTGAAGCGGCTCGAGGATGAGCACGGGTACGAGCGGCTGGCGGAAATCAAGGGGCGGCAGATCAAGCGCTGGGATGAGGAATGGGGCCAGATCGGGCGACCGACCGCGCGCGGCATGATCATGATCCTCCGGGTGATCCTGGGATTTGGCACTTCGATCCTCGAGGACACGCAATGCCAGCGGCTCCGTGGTCTGCTCAGCGCTATGCGCTTCAAAGGCACGGCGCAGCGCAAGGAAGTCTTGGAGCTCGACCAGGTCATTGCTATTCGGGAGCGTGCCCGAAAGATCGGCTATCCCTCGATCGCGCTCGCGCAAGCCTTCCAATTCGAGTGCACGCTGCGCCAGCGTGACGTGATCGGCGAGTGGATACCGCTGGAGGAGAAGGGGCCGCCGTCCGATATCTGGGATGTCGGCCGCCAATGGCGTTGGCTCCGCGGCCTGCGGTGGAGCGAGATCGACAATGAGAGCCTCAAGCTCGTCCACGTCACCAGCAAGCGGGACAAAGAGATCGAGGTTGACCTGCACAATGCTCCGATGGTGATCGAGGAGCTGATGCTATCCTATCCGAACGGTCTGCCGAGCGCGGGGCCGGTGATCGTCTGCGAGCGAACCGGGAAACCCTGGAACGCCGCGAGCTTCCGCCGCGACTGGCGCAAGATCGCCACAGCCTGCGGCGTCCCAAAGTCCGTCTACAATATGGACACGCGCGCCGGCGCCATTACCGAGGGCACGGACTCGGGCGCGGCGATCGAGGACGTGCGGCACGCGGCGGCTCACAGCAACATCGCCATGACCCAAAAATACAGCCGGCAACAAGCCCGCAAGACGGCGAAGGTGATGAAGATGCGCGTCGAGGCTCGTGTGAACAAGACCGGAACGTGAGAACCGAAACGCAAAGTGAACGATGACTGGACGGATCGACTGGACGGAGCATTGACAACAAAGGGCTTTTTCTGCTGCTCATTCTTAGGCAGTCGGCAAAAGCCCTTTTCCAATCAACGCGCCGTCCACCAATCGAGTCCTCAAAACGCCGCAGGAAGCGGCAGAGAGAGGTGAGATGATGGAAGTACCAGCAATCGTCCCGACCGTGCTCGATGAGCCGATGGACTTCACCCTGATCGCCACCAATCCAGAGGCGATGCAGACCGCACAACGACAACTAATCCTCTGGGCTGCCCGGAAGATGCAAGCGATCAAAGAGGAGATCGTCGAGACCGAGGCCGAGCTGTGCCAGGCGATCGAGAAGAAGTGGAACACATCGGGCTGGCGGCGCGAGTTGCTGAAGCAAAAGAACCGGGTCGAGTTCTACCGCAAAATCAAGATGGCGCTGGAGGCCGGCTACTACATCGTGCCGCCCTTCCCGCTCGATATCTTCGCCATCCGCACCAAGAAGACTAGCCCGAAGCTGATGGACGGCACGTCAAGCAACAACCACGACCAGCCGGCGCAAGTCCTGCCCGCCGGCGCGGGCCGCTACGTCGATCCGCGGCCTTTCATCGAGTCCTACAGCGAGGACGAGAAGCAGCGCGACGGGTCCATGAAGGCCGTCAAGCGCTACTACGCGAGCGAATTCGACAAGGTCGATTTCCCCTTCAAGCTCGCCAAGGCCGAGATCAGGATGGCAACCGACGCCGCGCTCAAGGCGAAGATTTTTGACCGCCTCGGCGTGATGCCGGCGCAACGCGCGCCCGACCCGGTGGTCTGTGGCGAAATCCTGTATCCGCACCAGACCATGCATCGCTGGGGCACGCCAAAGGCCGTCACGTTCTTCGTTGCATGGTGGCTCGACACAAAGACGCTCTGACAAACCGCGGCGGGAGCCGCAAGGAGGACGGATGGCGAAGCTGGTCGAAAAGAGCGAATGGGGCTGGGCGATCATGGGCAAGTTCGGGCTCTATTGCGGCTGGAGAATGACACGCGCCGCTGCCATCGCCGAACACGTCAACGATATGAAGAGCGTGGGACAGTTTGCAATCAACGGAAAACTAAGCACCGCGCAAACAAAAGTGTGGATGGAATGTCGGCAGAGGGGCGATCGAGCCGTGAAGGTTGTCCTGAGCTATTGGGCTTAGAGCCACACAGACATGCAGAGCGCAAGAACGGAGGGAAGAATGAGCAACGTCGTTCGCATCAAGCGCAAGCCGCGCCCCTTGCAGAAAACCTACTCCCCCGCCGCGCCATACGTGGTGCACCGGGAGGATCAAGAGGACGGGTCGATCACCTTTGAGGTCTACGACGAGCGGCCGGGCTCCTATCGCTTCGTTTGCGGCGTGTCCGATGACCTTGGCCAGAACGCCTATGCAAAGTCCGACGCCGAGCACATCGCGCGCGGGCTCAACCTGCTAGTCCAATACGGAATGGAAACCGTGCCGGCGGTTCGCGAGACGGATTGAAAAGGATGTGCGACGATAATCCCTATGACCTCGACGCCCTGCCCGAGGGTTGTACGTGCAGCTACCGCATGTCCCCGGTCAACAGCGCCACGATCGATCCTCCCGAGCCGATCCTGCATCGCGACCCGTGGTGTCCGATTCACGGCAAGGACCCCGACGAGGAATACGAGCGGCAGCGCGACGACGCTCGCGAATTTCCGAACGCGGGTGACAACTTCGATTTCTGAAAGCTGCATTCGGAGCCGCAGACTGAGCAAACAAGGGAGAGGAAAATGGCTGAAGGTGGATTAGACGAGTGGACGAGCTGGCGCTGCTGTCACGACGGGACGAAGTTCTGCCCGCCCGAAGGGTGTCCCAAGATCGGCCCGAGCGGCGCGCTCTACGGCTGCGCCCGCGATCATGGTTGGCTACCTGGACAGCCGACGCCGAACGCATGCATCGGGCTTCCCGATCAGCCTCGATAGCCACTCTTCACTAGCGAGGGGCAGAAAATGCACGTCGAAAGCTACGGCCCTGACCGCAAACGCCTCTGGTTCAAGTGCCCAAGGAGGCCGGGCGAGATGTGCATGGTGCTGCTCGAGCCTTGGCCAATCCAAGGAGCGCCGACTTGGAAGTGGGACGGCAACGAGGAGGCTCCGACGCTTGAGCCCTCGATCAATTGTAATGGCCCCACATCCTGCGGATGGCATGGCTTCATTAAAAACGGGAGAACCGAATGAACGAAGCATTCCTCATCGGCGGCGGCCAGATTCATCGGCTCATCGGCGAGCGTGGCGAGACACCGCCATGCCCGGAGGCCAAGTTCAAGCGCGGCGACGTGGTAAAGGTGCGCCGCAATCAGGCGGTTGGGCATTTCCCACCGGAATTGATCGTGCTGGTCGCCATCCCGCCGGGCTTCGCGCCGGATGATGCGGTGGCCGATCTGCTCGGCAAGCCGCGACCGCTGATGAAGGAGGTTGGGCGCCGAGTGATCTCTTACATCCTCTGCCGCGAGGGCGACAAGACGGCCTACACCTGCCGGGAGCGGGACATCCTGCCGAGCGGCAAAGGGCCGGTCGAGGTCGGCACCGTTTCGACCGAATAGCCACTCACATCACACATGCGGAGGAACGGCATGGAGATCACGCACGAGGCCAGATGGAAGATCAAGCGAGCAATCGAGCACGTCTTCATCCACCAGCAGCGTATCGGCGAAATGCGATTCCTTCCGTCAGGGCAGACGATCGATGCCGTAGCCGACGCCGCGATAGCCGCTCTGGCCGACGCGCTCGAAGGTGAAAAGGTGCGGTGACGATGACACAGCGAGCAATTGGGCCGTACACGAGCCGAGACGATCGGCAGGCTGTTGTGGTCGATTGGGGGCGCCGCGCGTTCGGCGCCGATCATATGGCCGACAAGATCGTGCGGGCTGCAAGGTTCTTTGAGGAGGCGGCCGAGCTAGTGCAAGCGATCGGACTGCCCGCTGAGCATGCCATGCGAGCGTTCAATCACGTTTACGGGCGCGAGCCCGGCAAGGTCTCCCAGGAGGCCGGCGGCGTTGGGGTGACTCTGATGGCGTTGTGCGATGCCGTTGGCCTTTCGACGGACCAATGCGAGGTCGCCGAAATTAATCGCTGTCTCTCTAAATCACCCGAACACTTCGCGGCTCGCAACCGCAAAAAAGTTGAGCAAGTAGACACTCCCGGTGAGGAGCAGCCACGATGACACAGTGCCCACGCTGCGGGTCGTCGGATGTCAGGGTGACACACTGCCGTCTCGCCGGCCTTACTACCGCACTCTCTTGCGGGCATTGCAACTATGTCGGGCCGGTGCGGTCAGATAACTGGTCGGCGGGCGAACAACGCCGATATCACGCTCTCGGTGAGGAGGTGAGCAAATGACCGACATTGTTGATTGCCCCGCGCTCCACGTCCGCCGCACCGACAAGGGCTACCCGTTCGGCGACAAGGTGCCCAAGACGGTGAGGCTCAAGCAGACGGTGACGACCGATTTCATCCACGGCATGCCCATCAGCAAGGATGTGCTGGTGGCCGTGAACAACGCGACCTATCCCGCGTGGACGAACAGCTACGGCGCGGTCGCCGCCGTCTTCCAGGACGGGAAACACCTCGGGCTCAAGCCGGACGAGTTTGAAATCGTCGAGTGGCATTGAACACTTGTACCTGAGGAATGAGCAAATGACCACATTCTCAGATTGGCGATCGATGCCAGACAGCATCAAGGTCCACCTCCGCGAGCTGGAGCAATTCATCGGTGACGTGGACGGCAAAATGCTCTGTTCGTCGGTAGACGACAATTCCGTCATCGACGAGGGGGTCATCGATGCCGAAGACGCCGTGAAAGCCGTCAACGGGCTGATGGAGGACAGCATGCTTGCACATGATCGAGAGGCCGAGCTAGGGCGCCAACTCCAGGAGGCACGCGCCGAGATCGAGCGGCTGCAGGCCGCCAAGAAAGCGTCGATGGCGATCGCCGACGAGAGGTCGTTCGAAAACATGGGGCTGCGCGGCGAGAATGAGAAGCTGCGGGCGGCGCTCAAGCCCTTTGCTGATCTTGCGCAGAGCTACGAAGACGCAGATGCAGCTCGCGCGACCCGCTATCGTGATGAAGGCCGCATGAGTGGCGCGTATCACCAGGATAGTCACCGCGTGGCGATTGGGCTCGGTGATTGTCGGGCAGCGCGACGCATACTTGAGGCGGCGACCAACATTCGCGCGCAGACAGCGGCAGAAAATCCATCACGCGATGATGGCGATTGGGATCACCGCACGGCCGGGAAGGCCAGTTTTTTCAACCGCGTTCGTGAGCAGGGAACGCAGGAAAAGCCACGAAGTACTACTGCCGAGCTTCAAAAATCACGATTGGAATGAACGCAGGAGAAGGCCGATGGTTGCTGACGTTTTTGGGCTGCACGGCCGCGAGCCGACCGATCAAGAAATTGACCGGGGCGGCAAGGCCATCCGTCAGCTAGAACAGGGCGGACGGTTACTGCGAGAATGGGACGGGCTGCGATTGCCACATCCCGAACACGAGCCACAGCAGCATCAAAATCCAGAATGCGAGTCCTAGTGTCATGACGTTTCTCCTTACCTTGCTGCGATTGATGCGGCCTCGACCGTGCCGGCGGCGACGACGAGCGGCCCTGGAATGCTGTCGGCAATCTCGCGGCCGGCAACAGTGGGCATGGTCACCACGCCCTTGATCGCGGGGTCCGCCTGGATGTCCAGAAGCTTCTGCTTCGTGGTGGCCTTGTAGACACCGTAGGCGCCGGTCGCGATCGGCATGACCAGCGCGGCCAGCTTGCCGACCGCGACGACGACCGTGTTGAGCTGGTCGATGATGGCGTAGAGATCAACGCCCTTCGTCGCGAGCCACATCGCGGTTGCGGTCGCCGCGCCTAGAGCGGTGCCGACATGCGTGGTAGCGGTGCGGACTTGAGGGGTCATGGCGTTTCCTCTGGGATCAGTTTCAAAATCTCGATGACCCGCAGCGCGGTCGAGCGCCCCATGGTCAGCAGGATCGCGCGCAGGTCGTCGGTGATTTTCATCGTGTGGTCCTCGGTTATCTGATCAGAAACATCAGAAGCTCGAACGTTGACAGCAGGCCGACAGCCAGGACGGCGACATGCCGCTCGTCGCCATAGCGCAGGATCGCCACGCCGATGAGGTATCCCATGCAGATATGGGCAAATGCCTCATACGTGCCGGGCCAACTCAGGCCGTGACCAGTGACGGTGAAACGTCCGAAGAAGACGAAGATGGAGATGATGACGATGGCTACGATGGTTTGGTTCATGGCCGTCCTCCGTAGGGATTGCCGTAATACTCGATATAGCCCGCCTGCCAGTCGCGAAACTTCTCCAGCGCTTCGACCACCGATAGCGTCCCGGCATCGGGATAGTGGTCGCAGATCAGCTTGCAGACTTTGACCTCGAACCGATCCTTCATCACCGCGTTCCATCGGCCGGAATAGCATTGCGCCGAAAGATTGGGCTCGACGTCGGCGCCGCCAGCGCAACGCGGGATGAGATGATCAATTTCGATTCCTCGTTTGCCGCGGCAATGCTTGACGACATCGGCATAGTGCTCGCGCGTGTGCCGCCTCATTGCTGGCGTGACTGATCGGTGATCCCGGCCCCATTTCGTCGTACAGATTTCCTCGAGCGAAAGCTCGCGCGCCACCCCCGGCGTGAACTCCGGGTCAGGCATGGTCCGGTCCCGCGCCGTCGCCGTTGACGCCAGCATGACCAGCAGGATGGCGAGGGACCGGATCACTTGCCAAGTTCGCGCTCGGCGACCTTCTTCATGATCTGGCCGTGCAGCCAGATGTTCATCTTGGCCGAGTCGTCGAGATCGCCGCGCCAGCCGAGTTTGGCCGCCCAGGCCTTGCGATCCTCGAGGTTGGAGTCGAAACCGAGCAGCTTGCACAAGTCGGTGGCCGAGTGTTCCCAATCGAGCTTTTCGGGGTTCTTAGCCGCAAGCTCGGCCAGTACCCGGTGGACCTCCTCGGGAGTGCGCGGGCCGAGTACCTTCGTCTCCAGGCGGGCTCGAGCTGCATCGACGAGTTCACAGATCACGCGGATAATGGTTTCGAGGATCATGGGTCATCTCCTTTGAACTTCGGGACACGTGCTACGGATGCAGGCTTTGCCGCGCGCCCTTTGTGCTCCGGTCGGTGAGCAATAGCCGTTGCTCGCCGCCAGAGATTCAAGCGCGCCTTCTGAGAATTGCCGAGCCCACCAGCAAATATCGCTGCAGCTCTTATTCGGGATTGGCTTGCACCCTGCCGCCTGCTGCTTCGGCGCTGGCCGAACGCGCTCCGTCTCGCGCCGTTGCTGCGGCTTGGCCTGTGGCGCAGCCCGCGGCTTCGCGACCACGACCGGGGTGGGCTTTGTGACGGCTTCCGGGGCGGCTACCGGCGGGCTCGCCACGGGCGGCGCGGGGGCATGCACGACTGGCAGCATGGTCCGGTTGGGCACCAAAACAAGCGGCGGCAGGAACCTGACCGGCTCCTCTGCCTCCATTTCGGCCACGAGGTCAGACGGCAGCATGGGGGGACCATGGCTGGCCGACACGGCGGCGCCGCCGAGCGAGCTGCCGAGCAGGGCCGCCATTGCGCAGCGGAGAATCCAGGTTTTCGTGTTGTCTTGATCCTCCATTGCCTACCTCGTTTGCCCAGCTCATGCGGTAGAACCCGCTCCGCTGGCTCTCGATCTGCAATCCGGCCGCGACGAGCTGTGACCGCTCCCGGCGCAAAATGTACCAAAACGTTGCTTCCGGGCGATCCGGGCCACCGTCGATCCGCAGCCCGTAAACCGCCGTCGTCAGTTGCTCGAGCGACACCGCGCGCCCGAAGCTCTCAGCCAGGCGGGCGAGCAGTGGCCGCGCCACGACCGGGCTGAGCCTCATGACCGCCACCAGCTCGCGCGGGTCCGGCCGGGACATGGGCGCGCCGCAGCATGGGCAGGGGTGCGACATGGCCGCAGGATGGGCCGCTTACAATCGACGGCAACGCACCACTACGGCTTCGCGGGCGCGGCCTTCTGCAGCTCCTCGACCTGCTTCTTGAGCCGGTCGTTCTCCTCGGCGAGCGTCGCGGCCTGGACCTGCAGCCCCGCCGCCTGATCCATCGCGGCGTTGCGTTGCTGCTGGAGCGCCTGCACGGCCTTTTGGAGCGCGGCGGGGTCGGGGGGTTGCTGCTGGGCACTCGCGGGAGTAGAGAGGATCAGCGCAACCGCAACGAGTGAGGTGCGCGCCATGGTGTTGATCATGCTCGTCATCGGTCTATCCGTCCTTGCGATTGCTGGTCTTTGG
>VFSW01012793.1_pt1 | contig 11686 bp, 8 predicted proteins | sample 5358111 | NCBI WGS metagenome assembly VFSW01 (sample SAMN11554181, study PRJNA540505) | mine drainage metagenome | isolation source: sediment from site ElyBrook_90M | place: USA: Ely Copper Mine, Vershire, VT | collected 2017 | reverse complement strand
TCCGGTATACTGAATAATATTTCCTGGCGTTATCATGAGGTAAATCAATATAAAATCCCCGGGAGATGAGAAGAAATATTTATGTGTGGGTGATATTGACAGGGGTTACATTAATATATTCATGCGATCGTTCTGTCAGATCATCAGAAAAAATGCAGGTGGTTGCTGAAAACAGAATATTTCAACAGCCTGACGGAGACATTTCACTGAAGATTGATAAAGCGGAATGTTATCATGATATGACTGATCCATCGTCCAACACTGCCGAATGGAGCGTCGTCGTTTCGAAGTCGGGACGATACAATGTATGGTTGTCAAGCGCTACAAAAGACACAACCGACCTTAACTATAAAAAAACAGTTCTGGTCAGCGTACGCGACAACAGGCTGGAGACCCTTCCGATATGCGACAGGGTGGTGCGGAATACAGGGGAGGTCTCAGGACCTTACTACCGTGCAGACTCCTTCATGGGATCTCTTTTTATCCTGGATACGGGTGTCTATAACGTGCAGGTGATAAGTGATAAGATTATTCCGAAGAATTATAAGCCGGATGGATCATCTGCTGATGATGAGACAAAGCTGCTGTCAGTATTGCTGACTCCGGCCAGGCGCTGAGGAATTCAGGTGTGTTGAAGAGATGTCAGGTCAGCTTTTATGTGTCCTGACCCATTCTCTTGCGTTAACGAATGCCTTGATCCAGGGTGTGACTTCATCATTTTTCCTGCCTGATGGGTAATAACCGCACTGCCAGGGAAAATATGCCCTTTCAAGATGTGGCATCATTACCAGGTGCCTTCCATCTTCAGATACCAGACCTGCAACGTCGAAATCTGAACCGTTCGGATTGGCGGGGTAATTATGCCTGCTGAATTTTAAAGGAATAGCATACCTCTCTTCTTTATATGGAAGATTGAACTGCCCCTCTGCATGAGCTACCCATATTCCCAGTTCCATGCCTGACATGTTCGCCAGCATTACCGAATTATTTCTTTCAATTTTTACGCTGACGAATCCCGATTCAAACTTGCGCGATTTGTTAAGTGAAAGTCCTGGCTTCTCGGCATGATCAGGATAGACAAGTCCAAGTTCAACCATCAGCTGACACCCATTGCATACGCCCAGGGAGAGAGTATCTGATCTTTTGTAAAATTTCTCAAGAGCGATCCTTGCTTTGTCATTATACCTGAAGGCTCCTGCCCATCCCCTGGCTGAACCAAGCACATCCGAATTTGAAAATCCGCCAACGAAAACAATCATACTTACCTCTTCAAGGGTTTCCCGGCCTGAGATCAGATCAGTCATATGAACATCCTTAACATCAAAGCCTGCCAGGTAAAGAGCATAAGCCATCTCTCTGTCTCCGTTAACACCCTTCTCCCTGATTATTGCTGCCCTGATACCACTTGCGGTTCTTCTGTCCGGTAAAATTCCCAGTGACTTAAAGGTTCCCTGAAATTCTCTGAAATTAAATTTCAGTTCATTGCTTTTGAAACTTCTGAACCTTTCCCGGGCAAGCTCCGGACCGCACTGACGGCGATCGAGAAGGTAGGAGGTGTGGAACCATTTGTCACGAAGATCGTCAATATCGAAGGTGATTGACTGGTTATTGCTTTTAATATATAATGATCTCTCATTAACAGGTTGGCCTATAGACAGATAGGAAATTCCGTTTTCCAGAAGCAGCTCTGCCACCTCATCTTCGTCACTTACCTGGATTATAATCCCGGGATTCTGGCTGAAAAGGATCTTAACGGTATCGTTTCCGTCAAGGGCCGACAGGTTAACTGTTAATCCGCCTCCGGGGTTTGAAAAGCACATCTCAAGAAGAGTGGTCAGCATACCGCCTGCCGAAATATCGTGCCCCGCAAGTATCAGGTTTTTATTTATAAGCTGCTGGATAGTATCAAAGACGTCAGCAAAATAAGCCGGGTCTTTAACGGTCGGGGCGCTATTTCCCAAACGGTTTAGGATCTGGGCAAAGCTGCTGCCTCCTGTTTTAAATTCATCCCGGCTCATATCTATGTAAAGAAGGCTTGTGGAGGGGTCGTTCACAATAACCGGTTCAATGATCTTTCTTATATCGCTTACTTCGCCGGAGGCAGAAATAATAACAGTACCGGGAGAGAGAACAACATTGTCGCCGTATTTCTGTGTCATGGAGAGGCTGTCTTTTCCGGTAGGTATGTTGATGCCCAGGGCAAGAGCGAAGTCGCCTGCGGCTTTTACCGCTGAGTATAGCCTTGCATCCTCTCCCTGATTTTTGCAGGGCCACATCCAGTTGGCCGATAAAGAGACGCTTCTGATCCCGTCAGCCAGAGGAGCCCATATAATGTTTGTAAGAGCCTCGGCAATTGATAATACTGAACCTGCTTCGGGATCTATCAGTCCTGCTGCAGGAGCATGGCCAATTGATGTAGCCATTCCTGATCTTCCCCTGTAATCAAGTGTAATTGCGCCAAGATTATTTAACGGCAGCTGAAGAGGTCCGGCGCATTGTTGTTTTGCAAGGCGTCCGGTCACCGACCGGTCGACCTTATTTGTAAGCCAGTCCTTGCATGCAACTTCTTCAATCTGAAGTACCAGCGCGGCATATTCATGAATTTTACTGAGACTATATTCCGGTTCTTCGTAGCAATCAGGAATGGACACATCGTTCATTATTGTTTTCGGAGGGTCTCCGAAGAGCGCCTCGAGAGCGATATCGATGGGTTTTTCTCCGGTTACGGGATTCTCGAAGGTGAATTGATTATCGCCGGTTATCTCACCGATTATATAAATAGGGGCTCTCTCCCTTTCAGCGATGGATTTCAATACCCCGAAATCGGCCTTTTTTATAACAAGGCCCATTCGCTCCTGTGATTCATTACCTATTATCTCCCTTGCTGAAAGGGTGGGGTCTCCGACAGGTAGTTTGCTGATATCAATTTTCCCTCCGGTAGCTTCGACAAGTTCTGAAAGGCAGTTCAGGTGACCCCCTGCTCCATGATCGTGGATTGATATCACCGGATTGCGATCAAGCTCGCTCATGGCCCTTATCGCGTTATAGACTCTTTTCTGCATTTCAGGATTGGCCCGCTGCACTGCATTAAGCTCTATAGTGCTGTTGTACTGTCCCGTATCGACTGATGAAACAGCTCCTCCTCCCATTCCTATGCGGTAGTTGTCACCCCCAAGCAGTACAATTAGGTCACCCTTTTCAGGTATATCCTTCCCGCTGTCATTCATCTTCCCGATACCTATTCCGCCGGCGAGCATTATTACTTTATCGTACCCGAATTTTTTAAGATTTTCAAAATGTTCGAAAGTAAAAACCGACCCGCAGATAAGAGGCTGTCCGAATTTATTTCCAAAGTCACTTGCCCCGTTTGATGCCTTAATCAGGATGTCCTCGGGGGTCTGGTACAGCCATGGCCTCTCCTCTGTGGCTTTTTCCCACTCGCGGGGGCCATCAGGCCTTGGATAGGAAGTCATGTAAACGGCTGTTCCGGCTATCGGGAAGGCTCCCTTACCTCCGGCGATACGATCCCTTATTTCACCTCCGGTACCGGTGGCAGCCCCGTTAAAAGGTTCGACTGTCGTCGGAAAATTGTGAGTCTCAGCCTTTAATGAAAGGACAGATTTGTAGTCTTTTATACTGAAATAATCAGGTTTATCCTGTGATACCGGAGCAAATTGCTCAACAACAGGTCCCTCGATGAATGCACAGTTATCCTTGTATGCAGAGACTACTTTGTTGGGGTTTACTTTTGTTGTCTTCTTTATCATTTCAAAAAGAGTGGCCTCTCTTTCTTCACCGGAGATGATAAATATCCCATTGAAAATTTTATGACGGCAGTGCTCCGAGTTAACCTGGGAAAAACCAAAGACTTCACTGTCAGTAAGCTTTCGTCCGATTGAACCGGCTAATTTTTCAAGATACCCGATCTCTTCATCATTAAGGGCAAGACCTTCCTTATCATTGTAATCCTTAATATTTTCAACAAGAATTATAGGATCAGGCTGTTTCCCGATCGAAAATAATGTCTGATCCAGTCCTTTGTAAAGAGACTGAAGCATAGGATCATAATGGGGTTTTGAGGTGTCTGAGATCTGGAACTCTTCTATTCTTTCGATGCCTGTAATGCCCATATTCTGTGTCATCTCAACGGCATTTGTGCTCCAGGGAGTTACCATCTCTTTTCTGGGCCCGGTGAATGTGCCTTCAATCAGCTCTTTTTCAACAGGTCTGGCATTTCCAAACAGCCAGACAAGCTTTTCAACATCTTTCTCAGTGATAATTTCTTTAGTACCAGCTGCAATGATATTTTTGTCAGTGCCTTCGAAAAAGAGGATCATATGGCCGAGTATAATATATTGATTAATAATATTTTATTTCAGAATAGCCGGGTCTGAAACCCGCTGATAAATATAACTCAAGTTTTAGGAATATCCAACCGGGATTTCTCCTTCTGCGGGGCAGGAATGAAGATCCGGAGAGCTCATTTAAATTAATCCGCTTCTTCTGAGAAGAGCGTCAATGGTTGCTTCTTTTCCCCTGAATCTCACATAAAGTTCCTCCGGTCTGTCTGTTCCACCCTTTTCAAGGATATTTTTCCGGAAGGAAGCAGCCGTATCCTTATCGAATATTCCTTTTTCGGTAAATAAGCTGAAGGCATCAGCATCAAGTACTTCCGCCCATTTATATCCATAATATCCGGCTGCATACCCTCCTGCAAAGATATGGCTGAATGATGCACTCATGTTTATCCCATCGATTGAGGGGAACAACTCGGTTTTTCCTGAGACCGCTTTTTCAAATTCGGTTATTTCTGTTTCGACAGGATTTTGGATAGTATGCCATGCCATATCGAGAAAAGCATATCCCAACTGCCTGAAGAATGCGTATCCCTCGTTATAGGCCGATGATTCCCTGATTTTGGTTATTAATTCATCGGGAATCTTTTCGCCTGTCTCATAATGCGATGCCCATGTATCGAGCCATTTCTTTTCATATGCAAAATTTTCCATGAACTGGGAAGGCAATTCAACAAAATCCCGGGCGACATTTGTTCCGGACAGGCTTTCATAGGTGCATTTAGAAAACATTCCGTGGAGAGAATGTCCGAATTCATGAAGAAAGGTTGTCAGCTCATTGAAAGTGAGAAGCGAGGGTCGTGTCCTGCCGGGCCGTGTGAAGTTAGCAACAATTGATATCAAAGGTCTTACATCTCTTCCTTCTTCACCTCTCTGGTCCCTGTAGCTTGTCATCCAGGCACCGCCATTTTTTCCGGGACGTGGATGAAAGTCGAGGTAGAGTAATGAAAGAAATGTGTTATCGCTGTCAAATACTTCATATGTCTTTACTTCACTGTGGTACACTGGTATGGAATTATTCTCCACGAACCTGATCCCATAAAGAGATGAGGCAAGACCGAATACAGCCTTCCCGGCATTGTCAAGAGAAAAATAGGGTTTGAGAATCTCATCGTCAATTGCAAACAGTTTCTTTTTCAGCTTCTCGGAATAAAATGCCCAGTCCCACCGTTCCAGATGACCCTTGAATCCTGTTTCTGCCGCGAATCTGCTGACCTTCTCAAAGTCCCTTACTGCAGCAGGTTTACAGGCGGAATATAATTCCTCAAGAAAACTATTGACCCTGGCAGGAGTATCTGCCATGCGGTCGCCAAGGATCATTTCTGCAAAATTGGTGAATCCCAGCATCACTGCGATCTCTCTTCTGAGATTTACTATTCTGATTATATTATTCCGGTTATCGAACTCATTTCCCCTGAATGCACGTGAGGAATAAGCCATGAACATCTTTTTCCGGAGCTCTCTTTTTTCCGAATACTGCATAAATGGCACATAGCTTGGGAAATTAAGGGTAAATACCCACCCCTTTTTCTTCCTTGATTCAGCTTCCATGGCAGCCGTTTCGACAAGGTTTTCAGGCAATCCGGCAAGATCCTCCTTTCCCGTAAGATGCAGTTCGAAGGAATTGGTCTCTTCAAGTACATTCTCATCAAATTTCAGAGAGAGCGTGGCAAGTTCTTCGGAGATCTGCCTGAAACGTTTTTTTTCACCACTTTTTAAGCCGGCTCCGCCAAGTGCAAAATTCCTGTATTTTTTTTCTGTGAGTATCTTTTGCTCAGTATTAAGGCCTGATATTTCCCTTGATTCATAAATTTCCTTTATTCTTCTGAAGAGCTTCCTGTTCAGGGTGATGTCATTCGAGAAACGGGTAAGAAGAGGGGATACCTCCCGGGCAACTGTCTGAAGTACCCTGGAGGTTTCGGCACTGTTAAGGTTAAACAGCACGGAGGTGATCCTGCCCAGATCTTCTCCCGATCTCTCAAGGGCTGCCACGGTGTTCATGAAATCCGGTGGTTCAATATTGTCTGCAATATCTTTTATTTCAGCCGCGGCTGTCTTAATTGCTGCCTTGATTGCAGGTTTGAAATGGCGGATCTTAATTTTATCAAATGGAGGTGATCCGTATGGGGTTTCCCATTTCTGAAGCAAAGGGTTACTCGTCATATTATGTTATATCAGCATCATTTACCTGTCATCATCTGTTTCCCCGTTTGAAGGGCCGGCATACAGGGCCGGATAGGGTATATCGCCTTTGGCAGCAAACCAGAGTATCCTGTTAAGAAGGTCATCATTACCCATGTCTACTCCTTCGAACTCGGGGAGCATGCTTTTCTCTGCAAAATAGCGGGCATTGCCTTTCAATGAGATCAGCGGCGGGTTCATTTCATCCAGAGGTATTTTATTTGGAATGGCTTTATACGGTGTTTGATCTGGTGCGGAGCCGAAACAGTTGTCCATAGTTGGTGCGATCGCATCCTGTATATTCATCGGAGGGAGGCCAAGGATCTGTTCAATTGTCCGGACCATTGATGGCTGGGTGTAATATGTATGATTAGTATTTCTTAATCTTGAATAGGGACTTATTACAAGTGCCACAGTCCTGTAGGCGGACACATGGTCCCATCCGCTCTGGGAATCATCCTCTACTACAAAAATGACAGTTTCCTTCCAGAACCGGCTTTTAGTAAAGGCTTCCACGATCCGTCCAAGGGCGTAATCGTTGTCGGCAACCATTGCCCTGGGTGTGGGTGATCCCGGTCTTACTCCGGCGGTATGGTCATTCGGGAGTGCAACAATCATCAGTTCGGGAAGTTTATCGCCCCTCCTGGCCTCATAATCGTGAAGTTCCTTTATTAATGCGTCTGCTCTCATGGCATCAGTGAACTCCAGGTTTCCATATGAGGGATAAGTCTGACTCAGAATTTTTTTTACAGGCTCAATTGTAGTATAATTGGTGAACTCAACTTTCCTGCCGCTTTTATATAGTTTATAGATATTTGTCCAGTCAAGGGTATCGTTCAGCAACGGTACTGACGCTTCACCGTAAATACGCACGGATTTTCCTTTTCGTACTGCATTATCCCAGAGGAATCCTGTAGGTGCATAGACCAGGGCATCGGTCTGGACATGCGGATAGCTTCTGAACCATGCCCTCATGTTCTTTTCAATGTAGTCGGTAACTATCGATGCATCTGTCCATTGGTGTCCCTCTGCCGAACATTTTCCTGAAACGCGGAAATTGTCAAGCAGTAAAAATTCTTCCGATAATTTATGTGTATTTGGTGTTATTTCAGGCCCGTAAATGCATAGCCCCGGATCACCGTCGCCCAGTTCCATGTCGCCCAGGACCTGATCGTAGGTCCTGTTTTCCTTTATTATATATACCACATGCTTAAAAACAGAGGGTTCTCCGGTTCTTTCGGGCACAGGCCTGGGATGAACTGATTCCCCTGGTTTTTCCAATGCTTTCAGTGCCCTTGAAAGGTCATTAAGGGCAATTACCGTATCAGTATATGCCTTGAGATCTTTCATGCCGGGATAGGGGATGACAGATACGGAAGCTTTCATGTTATGGGAATTATAGATAAGGTTGGGGGTGGCCGGGTTCGTTATGCCCCATCGTGCTCCGGCAGCCTCCAGGTTTGAAACATAGAGGATCCCTTTATCCGACATGGTTACAGAGGAAGGATAGGCTCCTGTTGGAATGAATCCGGCAACCCTGCTGCCCTGATTTTCACCTGAAGTCTTTCCCTCGTTATTAAGATTTATTACTGCAAGGGCATTATCCATACCGTTTGCCACAAGCAGAGTCTTGCCGTCCGTCGTGAGACACAGTCCATCGGGCGAATCGCCAAAGAAGGGATTTATCTCAGGTTGCAATCTCACGCTTATTGTTTCCTGTATCTCATCTGTACGGGTATTGATAACGGAGACATTGTCACTGTTGGAGTTTGTCAGGTAGATAAATTTGCCAGCCTTGTCACTGATGATCTCATTGGGGTGAAGTCCGACTACAAGCTCCTTCAGTATCCTGCCGTCTGAAGGGTTAATTATGGTCACACTTCCTTCCCGGGTGGAACCTCCGTCATTGTTGTTTACCCTGGCCAGGCCCCACGGAACGCCGGCAACATTATTATCATCGGCGGCAGGATGCCTTCCTGCCCAGTTTGTAACATAGAGTTTCCCTGCGGCCATAGCCAGTCCGTATGGTGCAACTCCCGGATCAGCGACCCATATTGTATCTCCCGAATTTAATTCCTGCTTGATCACTTTGTTATTGCCATTCAGAACCACATACAAAAACTCCTTTCCTGTTTCCCTTGTAATGAGAATTTCATTTGGAAGTGCCATCTCTGAACCGGCATCAGGCTTATATTCAAATATTTGTCCGAATTCGGCCCTGGTTCCATCCCATCTGGCTGAGACGACAAATGATCTGTTGTTTCTTCCTACGGTACTCCAGTAGACCTCAGGGCCTTTCTTGCCTGAGTGCCATTTTATGCCGGAATAGGTGTTCATTCCTCCCCTCAGATCGATATTGGCACTGTTCCTCAGTACGAATTTCACACTGTCGTCTGCAGTGCTTATGAAAACTATGCTGTATCTTTCCTCCACTGCAAGCCATTTACCATCGGGTGACAGAACAGCATCAAGAGCATGGTTTTCCATGGAGATGTCTCCAAAAAATACCTGAATGCCCGCAGGTTGTATCAGCCTGTTATATGGAAGCCGTACCTGCCGCGATTTTAGTAATACCTGATCTGTAGCCACCTGTGAATGAAGGATTGCAGCGGTGATAGCAAAAACTGCGAGAAAGAATATTTTCATAATATTATAATTTTGACTTTGGCTTTCCTGTCTTTTTGAATGAACCGGCAGCTTGCCTTAAATTAATTGCCAGGGAAAGCCGGTATTTAAAAAGGCTGCCTTTTTATCAGGCAGCCTTTTAACAAATTTTTCAGAACGGAAGATCACTTAACTCTTCATTTTCCGGTGGTATATCCTCCAGGGTTGTAGGCGAGGGTATATTCTGGTCTTTTACCTGGGATGATATTTTCTCAATTTTCCAGGCATCGAGATTGGTAAAGTAGTTAATTTTACCATCCCGTTCCCATTTATTACCCTTAAGGTTGAACCATATTTTGATCTCTTCATTAAGAAAAGACTCATTTATGAGATCGCACTTATCCTGGATAAGCTGGAATTTGATGTAGTCAATAAAGACAGCGGCTCCGCCGGTCTCTTTTTTTTCAATGACAAACTCCCTCTTTCTGAATTTATCGCTTACCTGGTTAACAGGTGAGATATCGATAACTTTTCCGGAAATCTCAAATGACATATCTTCTATTCTTCGTAAATAATTATTTTTTCAATTTTATCGCCCTGCCTTATTTTGTCAATAACATCAACTCCTTCATATACTTTTCCGAAGCAGGTATGCTGTCTGTCAAGATGTTTTGTGTTTGTACGGCTATGGCAAATGAAGAACTGTGATCCTCCGGTGTTCCTCCCGGCATGTGCCATTGAAAGAACTCCTCTGTCATGGTACTGATTTCCTCCCGTAAGTTCACAGTCTATCTTATAGCCCGGTCCTCCGGTACCTACCCTCGGGTCACTGAGATCCCTTGAAAACGGACATCCTCCCTGTATGACAAAATCGGGTAAGACCCTGTGAAAGGCGAGCCCGTCGTAAAACCCCTGCCTGGCAAGGGTAACAAAGTTCTCGACAGTATGCGGAGCGTCAGCCTCGAAGAAGCTGACCATCATATTACCCTTTGGAGTCTGTATTTCAGCCCTGATCATACTACTTGACAATTTCAAGAAGTTCGACCTGGAATATAAGTGTTGAATAGGGTTTGATAACATCACCGGCCCCTCTTGATCCGTACCCAAGTGATGCAGGGATTACAAGTATGAACTTTGAACCGACAGGCATAAGCTGTAAGGCCTCTGTCCAGCCCGGGATCACACCTGAAACAGGAAATTGGGCAGGTTGATTTCTCTTGATGGAAGAATCAAATTCCTTTCCGTCAATCAGTGTTCCGACATAATGAACTTTTACTGTACTCTGAGCAGTTGGTTTGGGACCGGTTCCCATTTTCACAACCTCATACTGGAGGCCGCTTGCAGTAACCACAACTCCTGGTTTTTCTTTGTTTTTTGCCAGATAAGCTTCGTTCTGTTCAATGTAATCCTTATAAGTTACCTTATTTTGCTCATCAAGTTTTTTTGTTTTCATTGCTTCGCGCTCATTGACAAATTTCATGATTGTTCCTCTTGCAATCTCTTCAGTCATTCCCGGCTTCCCTTCTTTTCCATCTAACATAGCTTTTGCCACAAGCATTGGATCCAGTGTCAGAGAATCAGCTGCAAGAGAATTATAAATATTAATTCCGAATGCATAGGAGAGTGAGTCTGCACTGCTTTCCATTTTTGTGTTTTTAAAAGAACCTTTTGCACAAGAGCCTAAAATTAAGGCCATTATGGCAGTCATAAGCATTAATCCTTTAATTTTCATACATTACATTTTTAATTTTTAAAATTTCCGCTAAGATAATACTTTAGGGAAAGCAAAAGGTCGCGGGTAAAATTTATTTTAAATTTTTACTGCCCTTATAATCTGCCGTTTCCCCGGAGGCCCCGGAAGAAGACTTACCTCAAATCCGCATGCTTTCAGATTCCTTCGGACTTCTCCCTTGGCTGAATATGTCACAAGAATACCATCTTTTACTGTTATTGAAGCAATCCGTGCAAAGAGTTCCCTGGTCCAGAGTTCAGGCTGTTTGTCAGGTCCAAAAGCATCAAAGTAGATAAGGTCGTAACTTTCCGGAGATGAATATGTTGTGAAATCTCCATGTATCTTTCTGATCCTGAAATTTTTACAGATATCAACCCGGGTATTCCACTGAGATGCGTGGATAAGATCAGATAATTCCTTTCCGGATTTGCCGGCAAACCGGTGATGATTCAGTGTACTGACCATATTATTATCAAGAGGATACTTTTCAATCGCAGTATAATTTACCGCTCTTTCTCCCGTTAAGCTTTTAACTGCAGTAAGGAGTGCATTCAATCCGGTTCCGAATCCGACCTCAAAAATATTTACAGGATTTGCCCGGCAAAAGTTAAAACCGTTATTGATGAATATATATGTGGATTCCTGAACTGCACCATGAATGGAATGATAATGTTCATTAAGCTCAGGAACATATATTGTGTGGGAACCATCCGTGGTGGAGACTATTTTATTCAATTTTAACTGAATTAAGCGGCATAATTAAAAAAAATAATTGAATGCTAACGTAATTACATGAAATGTATTATTAATTGAA
>VFSW01012792.1_pt1 | contig 11687 bp, 11 predicted proteins | sample 5358111 | NCBI WGS metagenome assembly VFSW01 (sample SAMN11554181, study PRJNA540505) | mine drainage metagenome | isolation source: sediment from site ElyBrook_90M | place: USA: Ely Copper Mine, Vershire, VT | collected 2017 | reverse complement strand
GCACCCCGGTGGCGATCAGAAGAACGTGGCAGGAAACCTCGCCCCCGTCACCCAGCCTTACCGTCCGGTAGTCTCCATCCACGCGGACGGAGACCGCCTCCTGCGGCGAAAGGATCTCCACGCCGAAGCGCCGCGGCACGGGTCTGCAATCCGATGCGCCCGGCGATCGTCGCCGCCGTAGCGTCGGGCACCGCCGTTCCGTCTGCGAAGATCGCGATCGGCAGCGGCGGGCGCCCCGTCCCATACGATTCCAACAGCGGCCCGACCTCCTTCGCGTCGCCCGCCAGTTCGACGTCGAGCCAGCGATAAGGCACGTGGTTGCGCGCCAAAAAATCGCGGATCTCGTAAGATTTTGGCGACCAGCGCGTCCCCAGAATCCGCACCCCGTCGAAGGGTGGACGGTACGCGGCCCGCCAATCGCTCAACAAATCGTCCACCACCGGATACAGCGATTGATCTGGCGGATCCCAGGGCTTCAATAGGTAGTGGTGCAGGTGAACGTCGTTGATGGCGCGAATGGCCGCGCCGGTGTCGGCGTAGGCGGTCAGCAATACGCGCCGCGCGTCGGGATAAATCGCCTTCGCCTGCGTCAGAAACTCGATCCCGTCCATCTGCGGCATGCGATAGTCGGCCAGCAGCAGCGCCACCGGCTCGTTCCGTTGGCGCAGCTTGGCCAGAATGTCCAGCGCCGACGGCCCCGACGCCGCACGCAAAATCCGGTACTCGCTCGCGTACCGGCGCCGCAAGTCCCGCTCCACGGCGCGAAGCACCTCCGCGTCGTCGTCGATGGTCAGAAGTACGGGTTTCGTCATCGTTTCCTTCTTTGGATGCCCGTGCCGCAAGGCCGGTACCGGAATTCTCAAGGTAGCATCCGGCAGCCGGGCAAATCCTGGCGCCGAATAGCGCCTTCCGGGTATGGGGAACCACTTGACGCATGTGTTGCAATAGAAGGAGTGATCGTCTTCACCGACACGACTTGCGGAAGCCTTGCCGGAGCCATGAGCCGCGAATGGCTGGAGACCAACGGCATCGGCGGATTCGCTTCCTCAACTATCGCCGGGATGAATACCCGGCGCTACCATGGCCTCCTGGTTGCCGCGAACGTCCCCCCCGTGGGCCGCGTCGTGGTATTGTCCAAACTCGAGGAGACGCTGGTGATCGACGGCCAGCGTCATGAACTCGGCACCAATCAGTACCCCGGCGCCATCCATCCGCACGGCTATCTGCTGCTCAAGGAATTCCGCCTCGATCCTTTCCCCATTTTCACCTTCGCCGCCGATGGCGTCACGCTCCGGAAGTCCGTTTTCATGGTTTACGGCGAGAATACGGCGGTGGTGATTTATGAGGCCGAAGGCGCCGCTGGGCGCGAAGTGACGCTCGAAATCCGCGCTCTCGCCGCCTTTCGCGATTATCACGCGATGACGCACGAGAACGACGCATTCGACGCTTCCGTGCGGCAGAGCGGCGGCGTCGCCCGGTTGCAGCCATATCCGGAATTGCCGACGCTGTACGTGGCGCACGATGCAAAGCAACTCGATTCAAAAGGCTGCTGGTATAAAAACTTCGAATACGACGCCGAGCGTGAGCGCGGGATGGAGTTTCAAGAGGATCTCTACCACTTTCTGACGCTCACCTTCGATCTCGGCCGCCGTCCCACCGCAACCGTGATCGCCTCCACCCTCGAACACTCCGCCGGCGAAGCCGAGGAGATGCGGCGCCGCGAACGGGAGCGGCGGGTAAAATCCCCCACTCCCGGCCGCGATGAACTGACCCATGCCCTGTGCCGCGCGGCCGATCAGTTCCTGGTCCGCCGCGACGCCTTTCAAACCGTCATCGCCGGCTATCACTGGTTCGGCGATTGGGGACGCGACACCATGATCTCGCTCCCCGGCCTCACCCTCTACACCGGAAAGCCGGAGGTGGCCCGCCAGCTTTTGCTCGTCTTCGCCGACCACGTCGCCCACGGCCTGCTTCCCAACCGCTTCACCGAGACCGGCGCCGCCGAGTACAACGCCATCGACGCCACGCTCTGGTATTTCGAGGCCGTCCGCGCCTATGTCGAACACACCGGCGACCTCCAGTTCATCCGCCAGAACCTCTATCCCGTGCTCCGCCAGATCGTCTCCTGGCACGAGCGCGGAACGCTGTTCGGCATCCGCGTCGACGCCGACGGGCTTCTCGAAGGCGGCGAGGAAGGCTCCCAATTAACCTGGATGGACGCCAAAGTCGGCGATTTCGTCGTCACTCCGCGCCGCGGCAAGCCAGTGGAGGTGCAGGCTCTCTGGTACAACGCGCTCCGCGTCATGCATGATCTGGCCGCCGGGTTCGGCGACGCCCAAGGCCAGGCGCACTATGCGGAATGTAGCGCCCGCGCCAAGGACACGTTCTCCAGCCTCTTCTGGAACGAGAACGAAAACTGCCTCTACGACGTCGTGCGCGGCGACGTTCGCGACGGTTCAGTCCGCCCGAACCAGATCTTCGCCGTCGGCCTGCCGCATTCGATGCTCGACGACGCCAAGAGCGCGGCCGTGCTGGAGCGCGTCGAGAAAGGTCTACTCACTCCTTACGGCCTGCGTTCGCTCGCGCCCTTCGACCCGCGCTGCCGCGGCCGCTACGAAAGCGATCTGCGCAGCCGCGACACCGCCTATCATCAGGGAACCGTTTGGCCCTGGCTAATGGGGCCGTATTTCCGCGCTTACCGCCGCGTTCACGGCGACGGGCCGGAAACGCGCGCCGTCGTCCAGGAGTGGCTGAACGGCTTTCGCGGACATCTTTTGGAGGCCGGCCTCGGTCAAGTCTCGGAGATCTTCGACGGCGACCCGCCCCACGCCCCGCGCGGCTGCATCGCCCAAGCCTGGAGCGTCGCCGAACTGCTCCGCGTCGCCGTGGAATTTCAAATCCAGGACGAGGCGCTGAGCGCCAAGGGGGACTAATGGGGAACGCGACTCTTCGCGGTCAGAAAGCGTTGGTGACGGGCGCAAGTTCCGGCATCGGCCACGCCGTGGCCATCGCTTTGGGCGAGGCCGGCGCCGACGTGGTCGTGAATTACTACGGAAACGGCCTGCCCGGCGCCCAGGAGGTAGTGGACCGCATAACCGCCGCCGGCGCCCGCGCCTACGCCCACCAGGCCGATGTCTCTAGCGAACCGGACGTGAAGGCCATGTTCGCCAAAATGTCCGCCACCTTCGGCACCATCGATATTTTGGTGAACAACGCCGGACTGCAGCAGGACGCCTCCATCGACACCATGACGCTGGCCCAATGGAACCGCGTGATCGGCACCAATCTCACCGGCCAGTTTCTCTGCGCCCGCGAGGCCATCCTGGAGTTCAAGCGCCGCGGCGTCGTCGAGAGCGTCTCGAAAGCCGCAGGAAAAATCCTTTGCATGAGTTCCGTTCACGAAGTCATCCCCTGGGCCGGCCACGTGAACTACGCGGCCTCGAAAGGCGGCGTCATGATGATGATGAAGACGCTGGCGCAGGAGGTTGCCCCTCACCGCATCCGCGTCAATAGCATCTGTCCCGGCGCCATTCAAACTCCGATCAACCACTCCGCGTGGGCCACGCCCGAGGCGCTCGAAGCCTTGCTGAAGCTCATCCCCTATGGCCGGATCGGGGAACCGGAGGAGATCGGCAAAGTCGCCGTCTGGCTCGCCTCCGACGACGCCGACTACATCACCGGCGCCAGCATCTTCGTCGACGGCGGCATGTTGCTGTATCCTGGTTTCGCGGATCGAGGTTGACCGCAACCGAATTATGACGAGACGAACGTTTACCACGGCGGTCGCCGCCGGATTTGCCGGCGCGGCTTGGTTGAGCGCGGACGAACCCCTGCGGCTGGCCATCGGAGGATTGCATCACGGGCATGCCGCGGGCTTCCTCACCCGGCTCCAGAAAAGGAACGACGTCGTCCTGGTCGGGGTGGCCGAAAGCGACGCCGCGGTGGCGGGACGTTACGCAACCAAATACGGCCTCCATCGCTCCATCCTTTTCACCTCCATGGACGACATGCTCTCCAAAGCGAAGCCCGACGCGGTTGCGCTGTTCACTAGCACCGCCGTACACCGCGCCGGCGTCGAGGCCTGCGCGCGCCACAAGACGCCGGTGATGATGGAGAAACCGCTCGCGGTAAGCGTCGAAGAAGGCCGCGCCATCGCCAGCGCCGCCAAAAGCTCCGGCATCCCCGTCATCGTCAATTACGAAACCACCTGGTACCGCAGCAACCGCCAGGTGTGGGAGGATCGCGACGACCTCGGCGGCATACGCAAAGTCGTCGTGCATGACGGCCACCAGGGGCCGAAAGAGATCGGTGTCCAGCCGGAATTCTTCGCCTGGCTCACCGATCCGGCCCAAGGCGGCGCCGGCGCCCTCTTCGATTTCGGCTGCTATGGCGCGGACCTCATCACCTGGCTCATGGATGGACAACGGCCCATTACCGTCACCGCCGTCACCCAGCAGATGAAGCCCACCATCTACCCCAAAGTCGACGACGAAGCCACCGTCATCGTCACTTACCCCCACGCCGTTGGCATCATCCAGGCCTCCTGGAACTGGCCCTTCGACCGCAAAGACATGGAGGTCTACGGCCAGACGGGCTACGATCTCACCGTCGGCCACGACCAAGTGAAGCGCCGTCTGAGCCGTGGGAAGGAGGAGTTAATCGAGTGTCCCGCGCTCGCCGCGCCCGAGGACGATCCCATCTCCTACCTCGCCGCGGTGGCGCGCGGAAAACTGAAACCCTCCGGCCTGTCGTCGCTTGAAACGAATCTCATCGTGACCGAAATTCTGGACACGGCGCGAACCTCCGCCCAAACCGGCGAAACCATCCGTCTGCCCGTTTGAGCGCGTCTCGATTAGTTCTGCAGCAGCGTTTCGTCCACTAATTTTCGCTTTCCCAACGCCATCCGGAAGCCCAGATAAGCCAACCCCACGATGAGCGCGAGCATGACGAGCGAACTCGCTCCATACCAGGAGAAAACGTCCGTCGTGAACAATTCGTTGTTCGTGGTGTCGATGAAGTAGATGGTCACGGCGAGGGCGAACAGGCCGAATCGCATCAGAATCACGACGACGATTCCGAAGATCAGCGCGAAGAAAATGCCGTAAAGGTACGGATGATCCGTTGGAAGCGACTTCGCGACCGTCCAAAAAAGCACGAACGCCGAGGCCGCCAGCCATTGTTTACGAAGCGCCACGCGCAACAGGAAGATCATAAAAAAGAATCCGGGAGCGGTGGTGAGCGTGTTGAAAAGATGACCAAGAATCAGCCCCGCCACCGCACGCGCGCCGAGAAGGTTATCCAACGTGAAGTCGCCCGGAGGCGCCTCGCCGAGATGTACGGAAGTAAACTCGAGCGCGACGATCAGAAGACAGTAGAGCAGGCCGAAAAGAATTCCGAACAGCAGATCGCGCCCGACCAGGGGGTCGTAGAATTTGCCGCTCAACACGCGCGACCAGGTGATCATCGTCTGCGGCCAGCGCCGCCGCACCCAGGGCTCTACGGCGAGATAGATGCCCCACATAATGGCGCCGGAAATCAGACTATCGCCGACACCCCGGGCGAATAGCGTCAACTCCCCCGACGTGGGCACGTGATGGACGTAACAAACCCACATCAGCATTCTCAGAGAGAAGGCGAGAAGTCCCAAACGGATGGCGCCGGAAGCGTCGCCCCGTTTCGCGCGCAGGTTTTGCCGCGCCATCCCGATCGCCGCCAGCAACAACGCGGCGAGTACGACGTTCCCCAGTATGTTGGATATGCGCTGGCCATTGGACGGATTATCCGCCTGCATCCGGCGCGGCTTGGTCCACGGCCATACGATTTCGAAGTAGACCGGCTTCCCATGCCACGCCGCCGCCTCGATGCGAACCGGCAGCCCCAACCCTCCCGGCATCACGCCCGTCCACGCCGCGCGCGCGTCGATGGCGGCGAGAGGCGTCCACTGCGGGCTCGCCGTTTGAAATTTCGCCGCGTCCAGGCCGGCGGCTTGAAACAGAGGAGACCAATCGGCCGGCGCCGCAGCCGCACCCGCCGTGTCGAACTGCGGAGGAACGGCGTCGAAGCCGAGAAGCCGGCCCTCCATATCCAGCTTGAGCGACACCATGCCCGAAATTGTCGACGGCGGGTCGGTGGGCGTTACGCCCCCTCCGCCCACATCCGTCTGCGCTTCCAGCTAGCGGGGGCTTTGCCGGTACAGAAAAACAAAACTGCTCGGCCGCGTCGCAAGCAGGCGATCCCACTCGGATAGGCCGCGTACCTTCTTCTGCATATAGTCGGTGTAGCCATCCAGAGAATCGTAAGATTCGGCGTAGTCGGTGGGTTTCCCCGCGTAACCGAGTTGCCGGACGATATCGCGGGCCTTCGCGGCTAACACCTCGGGCGGATTCTCCAACGGCACCATACTCGCCTGACGGATCGGCGGAGCGAGAATCAAATACGCCGCCAATGCCACCGCGACCCCGGCCAGCGCCGCGATCGCCACCGCCGGGCGCAATGCTTCGTTATCGCCCGCCGCCGCCACCACTTCCGGCGACGGCGTTTCTCCCGCGGCCAGCGCCGCCGCCAGCGGATCGCCGCCAGGGAGCGCCGCGGCCACGGCCAATGCCGACGCCGGACGCATCCGCGGATCGGGCTGAAGACAGCGCAGAATCGCCCGCTCCACCGCCGGATCCATATCGCGTATCAGCGTGGAAGGATTCTGCAGGCTCGACGATTCCCGCGCCCGAATCATCGCCTCCAGCGATTCCGCTTCAAACGGCTGCCGCCCGGTGAACATCTCGTACAACAACAGCCCCAGCGCGTACAAATCGCTTTGAACGGAAACTTCCTTGCCCGTAAGTTGCTCCGGCGCCATATAAGCCGGCGTGCCGTTGCGCACCTCCGCTCCCGCCAATCGATCGGCGAATCCGGCCAGCCCGAAATCGGTGATCATCACCTGGCCTTTCGAATCGATCATCACGTTGGCGGGTTTCAAATCGCGATGCAGCACCCCCTGCGCGTGCGCCGCCGCCAACCCGGCGCAAAGTTTCCGCGCGAACTCGGTGGCCTTGTCGGCGGGCAGCCGTCCAATCCGGCGCAGCAGCGAACCCAGATCCTCCCCGTCGATATATTGCATCGATAGAAACGGCTGCCCCTGCACTTCCCCGATGTCGTATACGCGGCAGACGTTGGGATGCGTCACCTTCCGCGCGATTCTCACTTCGTCGTAAAAGCGCGTCAGCAGCCCCACGTTGCTGGTGGCCGCTTCGGGCAGAAACTTCAACGCCACCGCCTGCGCCAAAATAATGTCCTCGGCCCGGAACACCTCGCCCATCCCGCCCTTGCCCAGCCGCGAAACGACTCGATAGCGCCCCGCGATCAGCGTTCCCGGTGGAAAGCGCTGGCTCTCGATCTCCTCCGGCGCCGTTGCGCGCGAGCGCGATAGCGACGATACCGCCGACGGGGGAACCTCCATCGCCACCGTCGCGTCCCCATTCACCGCCGCGGTCGCCGCCGCCCCGCACAATAAACAAAACCGGCTCGATGCCGGAAGTTCCGCCGAACAGGAAGAGCAGCGCGTCATGCCGGATCCTCTTTCATCTCCCTAAAATCGAAAAGAACATTTTCACAAAAGCGAACGCGGTCAGCGCCAGACAAACGCCCGCCGCGCCTTTCAAAATCGGCTCCTTCCACATCGCCCGCGCCCGCGGCGTTCCGGCGATCAGGCCGCACAAAAAACCCGCGCTGATTCCTCCCACATGGGCCGCGTTGTCGACCGGAAAAAACGGCAACAACCCGATCGCCAGGCCATAGATCGCCCACCGCACGTACAGCGTTTTCGCCGCCGCCCCCATCGACGATTTATCGGTCACTCCGAACGCGATCATCGCCCCGATCAATCCGAAAATTCCCGCCGACGATCCGATCGAAATCGCCGGCGACCACAACGCGCTCGCCAAAAAACCAAGCACGGTCGAAACGAAATAGAACACGATAAACCGGCTCGTTCCATAGATCGCTTCCACCTCCGCTCCCACGTCGAACAGAACCCACGAGTTCATCAAAATATGCAAAATGCCGCCATGCAGAAACCCCGCGGTGATCAATCGCCACCACTCGCCGCTGCTCGCCATCGCCGCAAAGGAAATCTTTGCGCCGAAAATGTACAGCGTCGATCCCTCGGACGTATTTGACCTCATTGTGTACAGCGACGTCGCCGCAAACAGCGCCGTGTTGATCAGCAGCACCACCACCGTCGTAAACCGGGCCTGCGGAATGAAGCCCCCCAGAATATCTGCCGCGCTGCGCCGGTCGACCGCTCGCGGCCCAACCTTCTCGTTGCAGTACGGGCACACCTTGTCCGAAGTGGTAATGAAAGCCCGGCAATTCGGGCACATGCGGCGTTTATCCATGAAGACGTTCTTTTATTCTACCGTTCGCGCCGCGTGTACCCTGAAAACATGCCCGCTCTCGCGCGCGCCGCGATTTTTCTCTGGACGCTCGCCGCATCGCCCGCTCCGCCCCCGGTCCGCGCATCGCCGAAGGCCTACACTCTCACCCCTGCCGAATTCCGCAAAGCGAAGGCCTTCGCCCGTTCCGGATACGAAGTCTACTTCGGAACCGAAGCCGTCGATCTTCTCGCTCTCGCCGCCCTTATTCGCCTCGGCGCCGGCCGCCGCCTCCGCGCCTGGGCCGAGTCGATCACTTCTCGCCGCTTCCTGCAAGCCTCGCTGATCGTGCCACCCGTCCTGCTCACGGTCGCCCTCGTCGAACTGCCCCTCGACGCCTACGCCGAAACCGTCTCCCGCCTCTACGGCCAATCGATCGAAGGCTGGGGACCGTGGTTTGCCGACTGGGCCAAAGGCCAGGCGCTCGTAATCGCCGCCGGCACGCTCGTTCTTTGGGGAGTCTACGCCCTCCTGCGCCGCAGCCCTTCGCGCTGGTGGCTTTACGCGTGGCTCGTCTCGCTCCCGCTTCAAGCCGCCGCCGTCACCGCCATGCCGCTCCTCGTCGAGCCGCTCTTCTTCCACTTCGATCCCCTCGCCCAGCGCCATCCCCGCCTGGCCGCCGATATCGAGCGCCTTCTCCACCGCGCCGGCGTCGCCATCCCCTCCGGCCGTCTGCTCGAAATGCGCGCCAGCGACAAAACCAACTCCCTCAACGCCTACGTCTCCGGCTTCGGCCCCTCCAAACGCGTCGTGCTCTACGACACCATCATCGCCAAAGAAAACGGCCCTCCACTGCTCACAACCATCGGCCACGAGCTGGGCCACTACGTCTTGCACCACATCCGCGACGGGCTGCTCTTCGGATTCGCTCTGTCGCTTCTCGTGTTGTGGGCCGTCGCCCTCGCGCTTCGGCGCCTCTATCGCGGCCGCGAAGCGGAATGGGATTCCCTGCCCTCGCTCCTCCTTATCGCATCGCTCGCGGCCTTCTTCCTATCACCGCTCGTCAACGGCTTCAGCCGCCGCCAGGAACACGAAGCCGACGTGTATTCGATCGAAATCACCCACGGAGTCGTGCCCAACAGCGGCGAAGCCGCCGCGCAGGCGTTTCAAATCGAAGGCGAAAATTCCTTCGCCGATCCCAGCCCCAACCCGCTCGCCGTCTTCTGGCTCTACTCGCACCCGCCCATTGCCGAGCGCCTGCGCTTTTCCCTCGACTACGATCCCTGGAAACGCGGCGAGCCCCCGCGCTACGTTCCCCATCCTTACTGAATCTCGTGCTGCGGCAGGACGTCCTCTAACGGCGCCTCCACCACCCGGCGCACTCGCGTCCGCTGCCGCTGCCCCTGCATCTTTACCAGCATCGCCGTGAGCCCGAAAACCAAAAGCAGCTTGGCGATCTCCACCGCCGTGAACAACTTCTGCATCCTTTCGAACCGGAAATCGGACGGCGGCGGGCCCTTCGGCGGAAAACTCCTCACCAGCTCCAGATAGACGATCTCCGGCGTCAACCAAAAATGCTGGAACGCCACCAGAATCGTCGCCGAGGCCGCCAGCACGATCAGCGCCCGCTTTTGCCGGTCGATAAATAAAACCATCATCGCTCCCGTGCCGAGCCCCAGTTCCGCCCACTCCCATTCCTCGAAGTACGACCGGTTTAATTGCGCCTGCATATATCGCATCAGGCTCCTCGCCACCGGCCGCCCCCGGCCAATCGCGATCACGTGAATCTGCGGCAGCTCCGATTCCAGAACGCGATCCGCAGCCGCATAATTCAACGAGGTAATCCGGCTAATAGCCAGGCTTCCCATGAACCACGCTCCTAGTAACCAGCAGGCGATACGGCGGTAATGCATCGGAATTCGCTTTCTCCGCGGCGGCGGTCTTTTTCTTTATACCTTATCGGTCCGATCCGTTCATGCCATCACCGCGTCCGCCGAATCCCGGTGCCGGTTGCGCAGCCACACCGACAATTGCGCCTGGGCGCCCGCCAGCGGCCCCAATTGCACCGTGTAAGTCCCCAATTTTCCCGAATACTCCCGCGTTTGCCCCTCTTCCCACGCCTCCCTCCGGCTCGCCGCCACCCCGTCGATCCTCACCGTCAACAGCGCCTGCGCCGCCTTCGCGATCACGTCGTCCACCACCAGCAAACAGCCTCCATCCGTCGTCGTCGCCGCCCCGCCCTTGGCTACCCAGCGCGGGCTGAGCGCCACCGGATCGGAAGTAACGTGCGCCACCACTCCAGGATGAAAATGTTTGGCATGCTCGCGCTCCAGTTCTCCCCCCCTCCGCCGCAGCCGCTCCCCCTCGTCCCCCCGCAGCAGGTTCCGCGCCGATTCGAATATCACCCATCCGCCCACCAACACCGCCGCCATAAAGAAAAAAACCAGAACCGGCAGGTTATCGCGGATAAATCGAAGAAAAAACTCTCCGTCCCTCATAAAATCGTCCGCCCCGCCATCATAGCGTAACGCCCGCCGATCCCAGCAACTTATAACGGCGTCCGCGCATCCAACTCAATAGGAGAGAAGATCGGATTCCCATGCGAAATATCCACGCGATTTCAAACGTCAAAACCCGGACCCTCGCCGCCGCCCTCGGCGCTGCCTTATTCCTGGCGCCTTCCGCCGCGTGGGCTTCCAACAACGATCTCGCCAGTTTGCCGGCTGAGGTCCGGCACGAGTTGATCATGCTGCCGTACTTCACAATTTTCGACAATCTTTCCTTCCAGGTCGACGCGCGAGTCGTCACGCTCACCGGCCAAGTGCGGGATCCCGTGCTTAAATCCGACGCCGCCGCCGTGGTCCGGCGGATCCCCGGCGTCGAGAGCGTCGTCAATCGCATCCAAGTTCTCCCCGTATCCGAGTTCGACGATGGCATCCGTCTTGCCACCGCCCGCGCCATCTATGGTTACGGCCCCCTGCAGCGCTATGCTCTGGGCGCTTTACCCCAGATCCACATCATCGTCGACAACGGCCACGTCACCCTCGTCGGGACAGTGCTGAATTCGATGGATAAAACCTTGGTCTATATGCAGGCCAACCAGGTTCCCGGGGTTTTTTCAGTCCAAAACGATCTCCAGATCGAGCAACCCTCCAAGAGCTGACGCGCGCCGCCTCCGGCGCGTTTCCGGGCCGGCCCTATTCCTCCCGCCGGCCCGTTCTTTTACCTCCCGCCCTCCTTCCCCATTGCAACTCGATGAAATTATGCGCAGCAGTTTCGGAACCTACGATAAACCGATCCCGCTAACTCCTTGACCCGGCA
>VFSW01012791.1_pt1 | contig 11688 bp, 9 predicted proteins | sample 5358111 | NCBI WGS metagenome assembly VFSW01 (sample SAMN11554181, study PRJNA540505) | mine drainage metagenome | isolation source: sediment from site ElyBrook_90M | place: USA: Ely Copper Mine, Vershire, VT | collected 2017 | reverse complement strand
ACGTCCGTAACGCCCAACAGTATTTAAAACGGCACGGGGAAATACGCTTCGACGGCGCACGCTGGCACCTAATCTCACACCCCGCCCCTCGGCCAACTTCATAAAGCGTGCGAATCAATTCCGACAGATAGCGATGTGACCGAGGTCCTTTCATAAAACCGGTATGATGCCCCTGCGCGGTTTGACTGTCCACAAGTAAACGGCCGCATCCTATGTTGCTACAACGGGTCGTTTTATCTGCGAGAACCCGTGGGTGGCGGTAACCGGAGCGGCTTGTTTTGGCGGCATCGGGATGCCAAGTTGCGTAGGCGATGGCGCAGCAGGCTCGGCTCAGAAGCAGTTTCATCTACCTTGCAAATGCGGTAAACGATTTGCGCGGCAACTGGTTGGTGCTCGCGATGGTGCTGGGGCCGCTGGCCCTGGCCTCGGCGCTGTGCCTGCTGCCCGACGCGATAAACCTGCAATACCGGCTGGCGCACACCTTCGAGCCCGCGGCGACCTCGGTTGCGTGGACGCCGGTCCAGGCGCCCTATGCGCCGCCGACGGGAGTTCCGGCCGCGCCGCCGTTTCCGTGGTGGGCGACCACGATTCTGCATGCGCTGTCGGGAGTGATCGCGCTGGTCGGAGTGAAGCTGGTGGTGCTGTGCGCGCTCAAGCGGATTCACGCGGGCGAACGGGCGGTGGACGCACTGAACGAGGCGGCGGAAGTATACCGAAGTTCGAGCCGGCTTCTGACCCCGTTTCTCTGGGTCTCGTTCCTGCAGTTCCTGGCGATTGGGGTGGGCGCGGTACTGCTGGTCGTGCCGGGAATTCTCGCCTACGTGTGGCTCTATTTTTCGCAGTACGCGCTGGTATTTGACGGCACGCGGAGCTGGCCGGCGCTGTTCCGGAGCCGGGAGATGATGCGCGGGAATTTCCTTGGAGTCGCGACCCGAATCGTGATTTTCCTGGCGTTCTGGTCGGGCCTGAATTCATGGGCGGGCGGTGTGTTTTTCGCGGTGAGCCTGCTGGTCGGATGGATCGGCCTCATCACGGGCGCATTGTGGATATCGATCTTTACCGTCGATCTGCTGGCGGTGGCGGTGGCGTATGTGGCGGCGGCATTTTTGCTGGCCGCGGCGGTTCGGTTGTATCAGGACTTGAGCGCCATCGCCGGCGAGCGGACCGGGCAGACAGTCGCGCCCGTCCTTCCCCCGACCGCGCCACTCAGTTCCGCGACGATTCCCGGGTAAGCGAGTTACCAGGAATCCGATTCCGCGACATGACGCGGCGATCCGAGGCTTAAGGTCAGGTCGCTGCGACCCGGTGGCATGCGAAACTGACTAATCAGACCGGCTTGCGATGAGCCTGCGGGGCGGGGTTATCCGATACGGAGCGGGCGAGGCGCGACACTGAGCGGATCGCGACCTGGAGCGCCGGCAGTCCGACCGATTGCATCGTGCGCAACTCACCCATCACGCTGGCGGCGGCGTCGAAGACTCGCTCCCGGCCCTGCCGCAGGCGGGCGATCGCGCCGTCAGGATCGTCGGAATAATCGAGCAGCGCGGCTGAGAGCGTGAGGCGCGCCTGGTCAAGCTCCGACGCGAGACCCTCGGCCGCGCGATGTTCCCATCGATCTTCCGAGCCGATGCGCTCGAGCGCGTCCTGGAGCGGTGCGAATTCGATGATTTGGCTTAGACCGAAGTATACCCGCGCGACCTGATTCAGGGCGGCGCCGCTCGAGAAGCTCAAGTTCAGAATATTCAGAAGATGATCGGCGAAAGAGAGCCGCGCCAGTTGATGGGCGACCTGCTCGGTGTAGACGGCGGAGCGGAGTTCGCGATAGCTGCGCTCGAAGCGGTCGCGCTCGCCGTCGGCCAGCATCGCTTCGAATTCCGCGCCGAGCCGGGTCAGCGGAGGCTTGAAGCGCTCGATAGTGGCGCCCAGGGACGCGTCGGATGGCAGATTCTCGAGCGCCCATCGGCAGGCGCGCCGCGCCGCACGTTCACATGCGAGCAGGGCCGCGAGCTCGGCTTGCGCACCCTGCTCTCCGGCACCGGCGCGCAGCCGTTGAGCCTGATCGAACAGGTCGAGCGCGCCCTCGGCGAAGAGCCAGGCGCGGATCACGTCGAGCGGCTCCGCACCGTGGCTGCGCGATAGCGTGAAGACGAAGGTCGAACCCATCAGATCGACCATCGCGTTGCCGATAGTCGTCGCGATCAGCTCGCGGCGAAGTCCGTGATTTGGAATTTCGGACGGGAAGCCGCGCGCGATCGAGACCGGAAAATATGGCTCGAGAAATCGCTCTACAAGGTAAGGATCGTCGGCCAGCCGCGAGGATTCGAGCTGCGCTACCACATCGATCTTGGTGTAGGCGGTCAGCACCGCGAGTTCGGGGCGGGTCAGGCCGGCGAAGCGCGCGCGGCGTTCGTGCAGCTCCTCGTGGGTGGGCAGCGATTCCTCGGCCCGCCGCATCACGCCGCGCTGTTCGAGCGCACTGATATGGTCGCGAAAGGCGCTCAGATCGTCGCGGCTGCGAACCTGCTCGAGGCTCAGCGACACGACCTGGTCGCGGTTGTGGCTCAGCACCAGAGCGGCGACTTCGCTCTCGGCGGCGGCGAGCACGCGGTTACGATCCTCGATTGAGATTGCGCCGCGCGCGACTGCCGGCTGCATCAGAATCTTGAGATTGACCTCGTGGTCCGAGGTGTCGACGCCGGCCGAGTTGTCGATCGCGTCAGTGTTGATCCTGCCGCCCGTCATCGCATACTCGACGCGTGCGCGCTGGGTCAGGCCGAGGTTGCCGCCTTCGACCACGATCTTTGCGCGCAGGCCGGCTGCTGCGATACGGCATGCGTCGTTGGCATGGTCGCCGACATCGGCGTCGGTCTCGGCGCTGGCGCGGACGTAGGTGCCGATTCCGCCGTTATAGAGCATGGTCACGTTGGCGCGCAGAATCGCCTGCACCAGGCTTTCGCTGTCGATCGGCTGCGGCTCGCATCCGAGCGCCTTCCACGCCTCGGGCGTGAGCGCGACGGTCTTCTGTCCCCGGCGGTAGATGCCGCCGCCCCGGCTGATCAGCGCCGGATTGTAGTCCGACCATTGCGAGCCCGCCATCGCGAACAGGCGCTTGCGTTCGGCGAAGCTAGCCGCCGGGTCCGGGTCGGGATCAATGAAGATATGGCGATGGTTGAAGGCGGCGATCAGTTTGACGTTGTTCGACAGCGTGAGCGCGTTGCCGAAGACGTCGCCCGACATGTCGCCGATTCCGACCATTGTGATCGGCGCGCCATGCTCGAGGTCGATTCCCATCTCGCGCAGATGCCATAGCGCCGATTCCCATGCGCCGCGCGCCGTAATACCCATCGCCTTGTGGTCGTAACCGTGGCGTCCGCCCGAGGCGAAGGCGTCGCCCAGCCAGAAGCCGTGGCGCTCGGCAATTTCGTTGGCCAGGTCCGAAAACGCGGCGGTGCCCTTGTCGGCCGCGACCACCAGGTAGGGCCCGTCGGTGTCGAGCACGCGGACGCGATTCGGACGCATCACGCGGTCCGCAACGACGTTGTTGGTCAATTCGAGCATCGCCCGGATAAGCGTGGTGTAGGCCTCGACCACGTCTTCAGGCGCCGCCGCGCGTCCGGGCCGCGGCTTCAACACGAAGCCACCCTTCGCACCGACCGGCACGATGATCGCGTTCTTGGCGGTCTGCGTCTTCATCAGGTCGAGGATCTCGGTGCGGAAGTCGTCGAGGCGATCGCTGTAACGGATTCCGCCGCGCGCGATTCGTCCGGCGCGCAGATGGCATCCGGCCATCCGGGGATTACTGACGTGGATTTCGTAAAGCGGAGTCGGTCCGGGGAGGTTCGCGATCCGGGCGCTTTCGAACTTGAGCGCGATCCAGGGCGCGGGCCGCGTGACGAAGTAATTGGTGCGTACGGTCGCTTCGACCAGCGAGAGCAGCGCGCGGGCGGTGCGATCGTCCGCGATATTGTCGACCGCGCCCAGCGCGTCGAGGTAGGTCGCGCGTAATTCGGCAAGCCGCGCCGCCGGGGTCTCGGTCTCGGGGCCCATCCGCGCCTTGAACAGGTCGACCAGCGTGCGCGCGAGTTCGGGATAGTTCACCGCCACGCGTGTGAGCGCAAGGCGCGCGGGCGCCAGATGCATCTGGAAGGCGGCACTGAGATAGGCGCGGAGCAGGGCGGCCTCGTGCCAGTCGAGTGCGGCGCGCAGGACGAGCCCGTTGAGCGCGTCATCTTCCGCCATCCCCTGGCGCACAGCGGCCAGCGCGTCGGCGATAAGCGCCGCACCGGGCATCGCGGTCAGCGGCTCACCCGCCGGACCCTCGACGCAAAACGATTGCACGAAGGCGCGGCTCGCGACGCCGGCCGGACCCGGCCGCAACTCGTGCGCCGCCTCCGAAATTACGGTGATGCCGCAGTTCTGCAGCATCGGCATGATCTCGCTCAGGCGCAGCGGCTCTCCCAGCTCGAACATCCGAAGCTCGCGCGCCGCCCGCGCACCTGCCTCGGCGGATTCAGCGGTCGCCAGCTCGACGCCGAACGACTGGCCCTGCTCGCGCAGCCGCTCGATCCGGGCGATATCGCTGACCGCGCGCTCCACGCTGGTCGAGGCGCGATAGGGTTCGTCGAACGCGGCGAGCCATCGCGACGCGAGCGCCTGTGCGCGCTCGGCGCCGAGGCGCTTCACCAACTCGTCGCGCAGGCGGTCGTCCCAGCGTCGGGCAATCTGTTCGATCTCGCGCTCCATCTCGCGCACCTGCGCGGCGGTGGGCGAATCGGCGCCGTGGCAGAAGTGCAACTGCGCGCTGTAGCCTTCGCCGAGCGCGAGATAGTAGTAAATCGATTCGCCCTTGAGGATGCGGCCGATCGCGTCCTGTATCTGCTTGCGGACTTCGGCGGAAAAATTTTCGCGCGGGATTATCACCAGCGTCGCGACGCTGTTGCGCACCGGATCATAGTTGACGCTCAGGCGCATCGCGGCTTCGTTCTTGAGCTCGAGGATCAGGCGGAGCTGCTCGCGCATTTCGCTGACCGGCGCGCGAAAAAGTTCCTCCTTGGGGAAGCTGTTGAACGCCGTCACCAGCTCCTTGTAATCGTGCGATCCGGGCTCCGCCTTTTCCGCCTCGAGCACCGCCCGCAGCTTGGCCCGCAGCATCGGGATTCGCTGCGCCTCCTCGGCGTGGGCCTTGGACGTGAACATCCCGACGAAGCGGTCGAATGCATCAACGCTGCCATCGGGGCCGAACCGTCGAATCGTCACGTCATCCATGCGGCGGCGGCGATGGACGTGCGAAAAGGCGTGAGTCTTGCCGATGATGAGTGCGGCGCCCTCGAACAGCAGACGCTGAAGCGCGGGCGCGAGCGCCGCTACGTCCACCGGCGTGGCGTAACGCGAGCGGCTGAAATCGCGCAGGATTCCCAAGCCCGGCTCGGGTACGGCGACGATTCTGGCTTTGCCCTCCTGCTTCGATACGCTGTAGCGGCGGTAGCCGAGGAAGATGAAGCCGCCGCCCACGAGCCATCGCAGCAGATCGCGCAGCTCGACCTGGTCACGCGCGCCCGCGGTCTCATCGCAGATTTCGAGCGCGCGCGAGGTCATCGCCTCGAAGTCGCCGGTCGCGCTCCGCACCTCTTCGAGCACGGCGCGGATTCCCGCTTCGAGCGCGGCAGGGTTATGGAGGCTCGGATCGAGTTCGATTTCTATGTGGACGAAGGATTCGGGATGTTCGGAGGCGCGCACGTTTTCAAATGAGGCCAGCCTGCCCGCGCGGTCGCGCGCCGCATGGATCACCGGATGGAGCAGCAGTCCGACCCGCACCCGCTCGTGATGGAGATACTCGAGCAGGCTGTCGATGATGAACGGGCAGTCGTCCATTATCGTTTCGACGAAGGCCGGCGCGCCGGCGGCGGCTGGCATCACCCGCACCTGCACCGGTTCGCGGCGCTCGGCGAGAAAGTCGAAGGCCTCGGCGGCAAGGCTGTCCCCGCGCCCGGCCGCGCTCCTCTGTGCGCTATCGGCCGAGAGCCGCGCGAAAAGGATGCGGGCGAAAGTCGCGGCCTTGTCGTCGCCGGCCGTGGTCGAGGATTGGCTAGCGATGTTCGCGCTAATCGTCACTTGATTCACCTGAAAGGAAACCGCGCTAGAAGGAAATCACCCGAACGGAAACGAAGATCGCGGCCGCTCGCCACGCGTCCGGCGAGCGGCTAATGCTGCTTATCATACGACGGATAGCCCGCGGCGGCTATTCATGCGCTTTGATTCCAGCGGCGCGGGTCCGCAGCCGATTTCCGATACACTGACTCCGAGGATACCATCCGGCGGCAATGGCGGAAGTCGAAATCAGCGCGATGACGTTCGGGCCGTCCGGGATAGGCCGGATCGGCGCCAAGACCGCTATGGTGGCGGGATGCGTGCCGGGCGACCTGCTCGAAGTCGGCGTCGAATCGGAGCGCCGGGGCTACATTATCGCGCGAATCGAGCGTGTGATCCGGCCGGGCCCCAGCCGCCGGATTCCGCCGTGTCCCTATCTGCCGCGATGCGGCGGATGCGACTGGCAGCAGATCGAATACGCTGCGCAGGTTCGGTTCAAGGGACAGGCGATCGCCAGGGAACTGGCGCGCGTGCCCGGCCTTGAGCATCTCGCGGCGGATGGCGCGGGCCTCGTTCAGGCGGCTCCCGCGGAGTTCGGCTATCGCGCGCGTCTCCGATTCAAGGTGGGATCCGATAGCGTGGTCGGATTCCATGAAGCGGGCAGCCGCCGGCTGGTTCCGATCGATCATTGCATGGTCGGCGATGCGGCGCTGAAGACGCCGGTCGAGTTCGCCCGGGCGCTCCGATGCGGTGAGATCGAAGTCGTTGCGAGCGGCGCGCGCCAGGTGGTCGTGGCGCATCTGCTGAAGCCGGCGCGGCGCGGCGAAATCGATCGCGCGAACCGGATCGTCAACGACGATCCGGCGGTCGCGGGCGCGATCCTCAAGTGCGGGCGCGATCGAATCGTGCTGGGCGACGCGTCCGTGCGCATGCGGCTCGAGGCGGGGCTCGAGCTCGAAGCGGACGCCGATCAGTTCAGCCAGGTCAATCGCGCGCAGAACCAGAGGCTCGTAGCGGCCGTGATGGAGATGGCGGCGCCGGCCGCGGGCGTCACCGTGCTCGACCTGTTTTGCGGAGCGGGTAATTTCAGCCTTCCCGCGGCGCGACGCGGCGCCGTAGTGACTGGCGCCGACGCTGAAGAGGCGGCGATCGAAGCGGCGCGGCGCAATGCGCTTCGGCTCGGGTTCGAGAGCGCGCAATTCGTCGCGATCAAGGCGGCTGAGATGGCGAAGTTTCTAACCCGCGCGCGATCGCGTCCCGACGCGGTGATTCTCGATCCGCCGCGCGAAGGTGCGCCGGAACTTATCGGGGCGCTTGCGGCGATGCGTCCGGCGTGCGTGATTTACGTCTCATGCGACGCGGCCACTCTCGCGCGCGATCTGCGCGGGCTCGTGGAAGCCGGCTATTGGATCGATCGCACGGGCGCTTTCGATTTTTTTCCCAACACCCATCATGCCGAGATTGTCGTCCGCGCGGTATTGACTTCGCTAAGAGGCCGTTCGTAATCTGAGAGAGTACATCCGGCGACTTCCCGCCAGAGGGTTAGCGAAGCGATGCCCAAGCAGGAAAAGGAAAAACAGCCGCGCCCGAAGATTACGATCATCCCGGGACGTGGCGTCGCCCAAACCATCAACTATCTGCTCGAAGACCGCGATGACTTGGAGTGGATCATAGCTGTGGGGCGCACCAAGAGCGGCGAGCTTTTCTTTTACGATACCGGCGGCGACATCGTCGAAGACCTTGGGACGCTCGAATATCTGAAGGCTCGAATCGTGCGCGCCCACTTTGGCGACGAGTACGAATAGGCCTTCGCAACGAAGATCGCGTAACAGCCTCTTCGGCTTCTAATTCCCGCTTTTCCCGGACGCCGGGGAGCTAGCGGGAGTTATTCTGTAGTAAATCTATCGCTCCAATACGGCGCGCGTCGCGCCTCACCTGGCCGCCTGCATGGCCGTCACGACAGGCGACGCGCCTCTGGTCTCCCTGAACCAATGAAAGACGCGCCGCTGTCGGACAGGATTGCGGCGGCCGTTGTCCGGCCGCCGCAGCCGCTATCCGCGAATCAATGGATATAGTTGGGATACTTCTGGGAAATCTTCTCGGCGGTGACGAAGTGCTTCATCGCGGAGTCGTAGTTTCCTGCGAAGTAGTCACGCTGGCCGCTCAGGAACTCCTGCTGCATGTGCTGAGCGCTCGCGCCCGAGTACTGTGAGTTCCAGACGTCCTGCGAGACCTTGGCCATCGTCGCCTGGACGTCGGTCTTCCGATACTTGTGCCAGGTCTTCGGCGGTCCGGTCGGCGCCGCCGACGCTGCAGCGGCCGGTGCCTCCTGTGCCCGCGCCGACAGCGTGTACGAGCCGGCAACGCAGACTGCCACAAGACCCACCGACATCATCTTCATAACCTTCTTCATCATATTCTCCCCTGGCTAAGTGCGACTCGCGAATTCCGTTGTGCATACCAAAAAGGATCGATCTGACGCAACGGGGCTGTAACGCGCAGGCGCGGTCCGGCTACCCGCCTCGCTCTGGAGCGACGCCCCGATTCAGTCGGCGAACTCCTGCAATGGCGCACGGGCGTAGATTATTTCATCTCTCACTTCCAGTGGCACACAGTAAAGAAATTTTCCACAGGTTCCCGGCGGCCCCGCCACGCATTCACCCGAATCCGGCTCGTAATAGGCGTTGTGGGTTTGACAAATCAGGTAGCGGCCCTGCTCGCCGAAGAACTGATTGTCGACCCAATCCATTGGGATGGGCACGTGCCGGCATCGATTGACGTACGCGTGATAGCGCCCATCGAAGTTCACCACGAAGCACTCCTCGTCGGCGCCGCGAATCGGCATCATGAACTTGCGTGACTCGCCAGGCGCCACATCGGCGGTGCCGCAGACCCGATAGAGGGTCGCAGCATCGAGCCGCCGTTGGATCGCCTTGGCGCGTGTGGGCGTCCGGGTTTTTCTCATCCGAATTGATTATACTCGCAAGCGGCCTCCGGCCCTCAACTTATGCTGGTGGCGCACGATCGCGAGGCTTGCAAGAAGAGATGGATAAACCAAGGATTCGGTCGGTCGAGGCGTTCCCAATCGAGCATCAGGGCCAGACCATGATTTGTCTGCGCGATCCGGGCGGCATCGCTCCGGATCCGGTGATGCTCGGTCCGGGGGCGTACTTCATCGTCACGCTTTTCGATGGGACCAATACCCTAATTGACATTCAGGCCGCCTTCACGCGCCGCTTCGGCCAGATAATACCGTCGGCCACGATCGCGGAGTTGATTGAAGCCCTCGATCGCGCGGGATTCCTCGACTCGTCCGCCTTCGCCGCGCGCCTCGAGCGGGTACGCGGCGAGTTCAGCCGCGCGCCGGTCCGTCAGGCTGCGTTTGCCGGGCTCAGCTACGACGCTGACGCCGTTCGCCTGCGCGCCGAGATCGAATCGTTCTTCATTCGGCCCGGCGCGCCCGGACAGGTGCCGCCCGCCTCGACCGCTGCGCCAGCGCCTGCTATCGCCGGCCTGATAGCGCCCCATATCGACCCGCGCCGCGGCGCTATCGCCTACGCGCACGCCTATGGCGAACTGAGGCGGCGCGAACGTCCCGAGCTGGTCATCATCCTTGGCACCTCGCACTACGGCCCTGGCCCTGAACTCTTTGCCGCCACCCGCAAGGATTATCAGACGCCGCTCGGCGCGGTCAGAACCGACGCCGGCTTCGTCGATCGGCTCGCCCGCCGCTATCGCGAGGGAGATCTTTTCGCCGGCGAAATTTTGCATCGCAACGAGCATTCGATCGAGTTCCAGGCGCTGTTCCTGGCCTGGGCGCTCGGTATCGAGGGCTACGAGGTCGTCCCGATTCTCGTGACTTCATTCCACGAGATGGTCGCGGCGAATCGCACTCCCGCGCGCGACGGGCGGGTGAACGGCTTTCTCGACGCGATGCGCGCGCAACTTGCCGCCGAGCGCCGCCGCGTGCTGATTCTGGCCGGCGTCGATTTCGCTCATGTCGGACGAAAGTTCGGCGACTCTTTTGGAATCGACGGCGATACGCCGGAGCGAGTTCGCCGCGAAGACCGCGCGCTGATAGCGACGATCGAGCGTGGCGACCCTGACGCGTTCTTCGCAACTATCGCCGCCGAACGCGATCGCCGCAAAATCTGCGGACTCTCCCCGATGTATACGCAACTCGAACTGCTGCGCGGCCGCGCCGCCCGCCTGCTCGCCTACGATATCGCACTCGAGCCCGACAGCGATTCGCTGGTCTCCTTCGCGAGCCTCGCTATCGGCTGATCGCGCTTGGTCCGCCGCGCCGGCCGCTAGCGATTCGCGCGCAGAAATTCGCGCACCTTCGCGACCGCCGCTTGCACCGCGTCGGGGGTCTTCCATTTCATGACCAGCTCGGCGTGCGGCGCGAGTTCCGCTACCTCTTGCGCGATCGCCGCCGGATGATACAGGTCGTCTCCCGCGAGGATCATCATCGGCGTGCGGCAGGATCGCACGAAGTCCCGCGTAACTGAAAAGACGAAGTCGCCCCCGTACATCCGGTCGCGAAACTCGGCCAGGCCCGCGTCGTTGGGAATGTCGGCGCGGCGCTTCTTCAGATCTGCCGCCCATCCGTCGAACATCTCGATAAAGGCCGGCCGGTTCTCGGGGCTTAGGCCGATCGGATTCTGCAGCACGGCGGCGCTGATCCGCGCGGGCGCAAGCTTAATCAGCCCCAGGCAATAGGACGACCCGATACATCCGCCCAAAATATGGCTCCGTTGAATCCCCAGATGGTCGAGCAGGGCGAGATGATCGGAGGTATAGGTCTCCCATCCGTCGCTTGCGGCAACCGGGGCGCGCGAGTCGCCCGCGTTGCGCTGATCCATCGCGATAACGCGGAACTCCGGCGCGAACTCGGCGGTCGGATCGAACGGGCTGCGATGCCAGAACTCGATACTCGAGCGCATCCCGCCCGGCGCGAACAGCAGCAGCGGATGGCCCGAGCCGTACTGCTCGTAATGAAGTGAAATCCCGTTGCGCTCGAACTTGGGCATCGTGATTGGCGTCCTTTTTATGGTAGTGCTTCAGACTGAATTGCAGAAGGCACCCACGCCGGTCAAGCGCCGCGCGCTGGGAGTGAGTTTACGCGTGCCGCCGTAGGCGATAGCGTCGCTGAAGCGATCCATTCCGACTTTACAGATCGTAAGTTTATCCATTATCATCGCGGATATTCTTGACTTGCGCGGAGGAAAAAATCATGAGGTGGCAAACTGGCCCGAGAATCATGGCCTTCGTTTGTGTCCTGCTGATAGCCGCCGCTGGGGTGGGACTGGCGCAGGGCACTGGCCCGTCAGGCGGGTCACCATATAATCCCACCCTTGACAAATGGGGCGTCCCCGAACGGGCTCTGCCAGGATTCAGCCCTCAGGATTGGCCGGCGTTGCGCGCACACTGCGACTCAGTTATCGCGGATGTTGCCCGTCGCCAACATATGAGTCTTGCGGAAGCCGAGAAGCTTCCGCCGTTAGATCGGGAAGGATATTTCTGGTGCATCGAGTTGGGCAAGGGACAGTACATGCCTAAGAACCTTTCAACAGCGACGCCTGGCAATTCCTCCGGTTC
>VFSW01012790.1_pt1 | contig 11688 bp, 7 predicted proteins | sample 5358111 | NCBI WGS metagenome assembly VFSW01 (sample SAMN11554181, study PRJNA540505) | mine drainage metagenome | isolation source: sediment from site ElyBrook_90M | place: USA: Ely Copper Mine, Vershire, VT | collected 2017 | reverse complement strand
CCAAGAAAAAAATGCGCCATCACCGCGGTCGATACCGGCATAACCAGGGACAACAGCGCCGCATTGGAGGCGGGAGCAAATCGAACGCCCCAGGTGATGAACAACTGGGCGACTAACTGCCCCGCGATTCCGAGATAAATGAAATCCCAAAGATCGCTCCGGGTGATCGCGGTCGGCCGCGTTCGGCGGAGTACGACAAGCAGCATCAGGGTAGAAATGGCGATGGGAAAGGTAACCGCAAAAAGCGGACCCATCTGCGTCTGCACCAGCTTTACCATGACGAACTGGCTGGCCCACATGAGATTGCAGCTCAGCAGAAGAAGCCAGTCGACAACTTTCTTGCGGCGATCCGTCACGAAGCGCTCACTCTTGCCAAGGCTTGCTGGAGGCTCAAGTCGATCAAAGAATACATCTCATCGATATCCTGCTCTTCGGCGATCAGCGGCGGCGCGACGGCGAACCAGCTCGGATCGGCGCGCAGAATCAGGCCGTTTTCGAGCGCCGCCAGTTTGAACTGCTTACCTAATTCCGGGAACGGCGCCATGGTGCGGGTATCTTTGACAAACTCCACACCGAGCAGGATTCCGCGGCCCCGAACCTCGCGGACGATGCCATACTTCTTCAGGCAGGCGAGTTTGCCGCGCAAGTAAACTCCCAGGCGCTCGGCTTTCGCGCAGAGATCGTTTTCCACAATCTCCTGAAGCACTGCTGAGCCGACGGCGCAGGCCAGGGGGTTGCCCGCAAAAGTGTGGCCATGGGCGAAATGCCGGTTCTGTTCCGGCGCGCCCTCGAATGCTTCGGCCATGTCCTGACGGGCGATCATGGCGCCGAGCGGCACGGCGCCGCTCGAAATCCCTTTTCCGGTGCAGATGATGTCCGGTGTCACGCCGTAAGTCTGGGCGGCAAACATGCTGCCTGTCTTCGCGAATCCGGTGATCACTTCGTCGAAAATGAGAAGGACGTCGTGGCGGTCGCAGATGTCGCGGAGGATGGCGAAATACTCCTCCGTCGGGGTGATGATTCCGCCGGTGTTTCCGATCGGTTCTACAATGAAACCGGCAACGGTGGCAGGGTCCTCCTGGACGATCACGTCCTCTACGCATCGCGCGGCGAACCGGTTGGCTTCTTCCCAGGTGTCGAACTGATCGCGGTAGTGGCTGGGCGGAAACACTTTCAGGAATCCGTCCATCTGCGGTTCGAACTTGGACTTGCGCGGTCCATTTCCGCTGGCGCCCATGCCGCCGAAAGTGGCGCCGTGATAGCCGTAGTAACGGCTGATGAACTTGTACTTCCCCGGTCTTCCCGTCTGCTTAAAGTACTGGCGGGCGAATTTGAGCGCCGATTCCACAGCCTCGGAGCCCCCGCTATATGGCTTGACGTATTTCAGATTTCCCGGCGTCACCTGGCCGATCTGTTCGACAAAGTCGAGCAGTTCGTTGGTCACGCTGTGCAGGGGCGGCGCGAAGCTCAGCTTGTCCATCTGATCGCGCATGGCCTTCATCAGGCGCGGATGGCGGTGGCCGAGTATGGCGACAAAGATTCCGCCGATCGCATCGAAGTAGCGTTTGCCCTCTACGTCCCAGTAGTAGAGACCATCGGCACGGTCAATGATGAGTGGATGTTCGAGGAATTCAGAAGTGGCCTGATAATCGATGAACGTTCGTTGGAGCAGCGAACGCTGCCGCTCGGTGATTTGCATGGTGGAAGTCATTCTCCTGGAGGCAGTCCTGAGCTTAAGCCGCCATCGACGGCAATGGCTGCGCCGGTGATAAACGAGGCCTCATCGCCCGCGAGAAAGACAGCCACACGCGCCACTTCCTCCGGCGTGCCGATGCGCCGCAGAGCGTGCAGCTTTCCGGCTTGGGCTCGCGCCGCATCCGGGTCGGGCTGGGCGAGAAAATAGCCCTCGGCCAAGCCCGCGTCAATGTAGCCCGGACAGATGGCATTTACGCGTATTCCCTCGCGGCCGTGATCGATGGCCAAGGCCTTGGTGAAGCCGAGAATCGCCGCTTTCGTCGCGCAGTAACCGGAACACATTGGCTCCACGAAGGTGGCATTTACCGACGACATATTGACGATACAACCCTTTGACGCGCGAAGATGCGGCAGAAAGTATTTGCTGCACAGAAATACTCCGCCGACATTCACGGCCATTTGACGGGCCCACTCCTCCGGGCTTGTGTCCTCGATGAACTTGTTCACCTGAATGGCGGCGTTGTTCATGAGTATGTGGACCACGCCGAATTTGCGGATGGTTTCGGCGGCCAACCTTTCAACCGCCGGCGGATCGGCCACGTCGGTGGGAATGGCGGCAGCCGAGCCGCCCGACTCGGCGATCATCGCTGCCGTCTGGTTCGCCGCCTCGACCTGAATATCCGCGATGATCACGAAGGCGCCTTCGGCCGCGAAGGCCCGGGCGATCCCGCGCCCGATTCCGGCGCCCGCGCCTGTTACCACCGCCACGCGGCCTTTCAGTTTCATCGGCAGACCTCAAGAAGCTGTGTATTCATTTCCCGCACTCCTTCATTCGGAGGTGCTAAAAGAACAAGCGTAAACCGAACTGCATGCGCCGATTGTCTACCGAAGTAGAGAAGATCTGGCCCATGCTCGGATCGCCGACAATCGCATCCGGTGCGGAGAAATTCGGGTGGTTGAAAGTGTTGAAGGCGTCGGCGCGGAACTCCAGCGAAAAGCGCTCGGTCAGCGTAAAGGTCTTAAAGAGGCTGGAGTCCAACTGCTGCAGGCCATCGGTGTACAACGGGTTGATGCCAGCGTTTCCGTAGACGTCGGGGGACGTGACGTCAGTAAAGCAACTGGTATTGAACCAATCGTTCACCGTCGGGTTGGAGATCGAGCCATTGCAGATGCGGTTGGCGCGGTTGCCCTGACCATTGTTCAGCAGACTGACCGCGGAGCTGACGTCGAATCTGAGTCCGCTGCGAATGGTGACGAAGGCCGAGTATTCCCATCCGCCAATCAGGGCGTCAACCATGCGGTTAGCGTTGGCCAGGTACTGTCGGCCCTTGCCGAAGGGAAGTTCGTATGTGAATTGAGCACTAAAAATGTGAGCGATGTCCTGTTGGGTCGGGCCGTAGTATTGCCAGAGGTTTGTCTGGTCGATGTTATTTCCGTTGGCGAAGTTGCGCCCGTGGGCGTAGCTGGCGCTCAAGGTCAAGCCGTGTCCTGGACGTGCCACCACGCGCGCAGTCACCGCATCGTACCAACTGGCCGCGTCCGAATACTGGATGGGGATATCGCCAAGCTGAGGATAGAGATTGGCGAGCGGCCGGGCCAAATTGTAGTCTGCTCCGGGAGGCTGCGGCGGCGCCTGATTGATGTTGGTCGTGTGGTTATTGTGCAAGCCGCGGACGCTCAGATAGCCGATATCGACAAGGATGCCGCGAGTAATCTCGCGCTGGATGTCGAATGTGGTTTGCGCCACCTGCTGGCTCTGCCAATTGTAATTGGTGCCGCGAATTACGGCATTCGCGGGGATAGCTAAAGTGCCGTTGGAGTTATACACAGCGCTCGCGAGCGGCAGTCCGTTAGCCGAAAGCAGCAGGTTCGGCGTCATATTATTGGAGGACAGATACTGCTGCTTGGTGTAGTTCGGATAGCCGAGGCCGAGAATGGTGAGCGGTCCGGACCAATAGGCTTGCCAGTAGGAAATGCCGAAGCCGGCTCGAATGCTGGTTTTGCCTTTGTCCGGCGACCAGGCCAGGCCGAGGCGGGGCCCCACATCGCCGGCGTCAAGATTCAGCGACGGGCTGCGGTCGTTCGCGGTCGCCACCACAAGCTGGTTCGTCGTCGGGTCCCAGTTCGATTGCCGGTTGTAGCGCTCGATGGGCCGCGTGGTGAGCTCGTAACGGAAACCGATGTTCAGCGTAAGAGACGGCAGAAGCTTGATGTCATCCTGGGCGTAGAACGCATTTTGCCAATAGGTCTGGTAGGGCCAGCCATTGACGAAGCGCGCGCGGGCGCTGCTGGTCATCGTTCCCAGGAGAAAGCTCGGATACGCGAACGGCGGCGCCACACCGTTATATGACGTCATCGCCGGATCGAAGGTCAGCGAGCCGCGCGGATCGTCGCCGCCGATGGTGTCGGCCGACGTGTCTTCGACGTGGTTGAAGTTCACGCCGAACTTAAAAATGTTGCGGCCTTTGACCAACGTGTAATTGTCCGTGGCGGCGATCGTGTTGCTGATAATGAAGGCTACCCAGTCGGGCTGGCCGAAATTGGAGATAGGGGGCAGGGATGAAAGCTCGAAGATTCCCTGCGTCATCGGGTCGCCAAGGTTTCCGTTCGGGATCCCGAAGGAGTTATTCCAGTTCTGGTTCATCGCATTTGTGCCGGTGTTCACGTGAGTCCGATTGTAGCCGAGCCGGAATTCGTTGGCCTGACTGGCGCTGAAGGTGCTCAACAGAGTCAGTTGCATGTTTTGGTTCAGGCTGTGAGAATTCGCCTGTCCGTCCTGGAAGAACTGATTGATGTTAGTGGAATTGCCGTTTGTCGAATCGAGCACCGAATATCGGAAGAACAGCCGATGCTTATCGGAATAGTTGTAATCGATGCGCCCGTCCGCCGCGTGGGAGTCCTGCTGGTTGCTGTACAGATACTGAAGGTTATTGGTGATTCCAGGCAGGTTTGCGACGCCGAAAATATGGATGGCGTTCATCTTTGCGGCCGCCGGGTCGAAGCGCGAGGGGGGGATGATGTTGCCGGGGAACGGAGTTACCGAAAGCTGGTTCCCGTTGGCGTCGAAAGTCCGGCTGAACGGATCATAGATCTGCGAATATGCACTGGTTGTGCTTCCCGTGGGAGGAGCGAGTGAATAGAGCTCGGAAAAGTTGCCGTTATACATCTGCGCCGTCGGAGCGCTGGTGAATTCCGACGTGCTGGTTCGAAAGATCGTGCCCTGGTAGTCGCCGAAGAAAAAGAGTTGGTTCTTGCGGATGGGACCGCCGAGGGCGCCGCCGAATTGATTTCGGCGGAACGGCGTTGAGCTGGTGGCGAAGTAGTTGTTGGCGTCGGTCGCGTTATTGCGCAGGTATTCAAACAGCGAGCCGTGCAGGTCGTTGGTGCCGGACTTGGTGACAACGTTGATCACCGCGCTGCCGGAAAATCCGTATTCGGCGTCATACTTGCCGGCGTAAACCTGAACTTCCTCGATACCCTCAATGGGCGGCACAACGCCGATATAGGCGTTCTGCGGTTCGCGATTGTATATCCCCTCGATGTAGACGCCATTCGCATTGGCATCGACGCCGCCGATGGAGGCCAATTGCGGCCGCGTAAGGCCGACGGCCGACCCGTTTTCACCGCCGTTGCTGCCATAGTTGCCGCTTCCCGCTCCGTTGTTCGCTCCCGGCATCAGGTTCAACTCGTAAAGCGGGTTGCGGTCGATATTCGGAAGCTGATCGAGCGACTTGTAGTTGAATGTCTGTGTAAGCTCGGCGCTCTCGGTATTTACCGCGAGCGGATGCGCCTGAACTTCCACCGATTGCTGGACCGCGCCCACTTTGAGCGAAAAATCAAGACGGACCGAGTCTCCGGCGTTGACCTCGACTCCATTCTCAAAACTGCGCTGGAAGCCGGATGACTCTACGGAGACCGCGTAAGTTCCGGGGATGAGAAAGTTGATCAGGTAGTCGCCGTTATCTTGCGTCTTGGCAGCGGTGACGACGCCTGTCTGCGTGTTGGTCGCCCTGACGTCGGCGCCAGCCACAACTCCGCCGCCGCTATCGGTCACAATGCCGGTGATCTTTCCGGTGTTGATCTGCGCATGGAGACCGCCCGGGAAAAGTGAGAGCGCACACAGCGATAACAGGGCCAGCGAGACTGGCGGAACCGCGGGGCGCGAAGCAGAGACTCGGAGTGAACGCATGGGGCCCTCCCAGGGAACGAGATGAAAAGATCATATGTTAGGTCCGATTCTTTGTCAATTGAAAATATGAGCGGACGCAGTCCCTTGGCGAACCCGGGCCGAGGTGGAATGTGTCCGGCAATCGCCGGAGCGACCTCGCCAGGAACGATCTAATGAAGGCTTTTCAAAGCGTTACGGGAATCGTGCAGCGTCTGCTTCATCAGCCGGCGGACGGCCTGCCGGGCGCCGACCGGATTGTGGGCTTTTATCTGCATCAGAATGTCGCGATGCTGGCCCAGGCCGGTATCGAAGCTGTCGGTAAGCCGGATCTGGAGCAGGAAGACGGACATGACGGGGTCGGCGACGAGCTCCAGGTATTGGTTGTGCGCGGCATGCATCACGGCGCGGTGGAAGCGGAGATCGGCCTCGATGGTTTCGTCGAGCTCGGCATCCTCACGCGACATTTCCGTGAGCGCGGCCTCGATGGCCTGAATGTCCTGGTCGGTGGCTCGAACGGCGGCCAGCGAGGCGCTGGTCTCTTCGAGCACCTGGCGCAACTCCAGCAGCGATTCCATCTCCCCGAGCGTGGGCATCGGCTGGTCGCCAAATAAGCGCAGCAGCGACTCCCGGACGCGATCCGGCGACGGCGCGACGGTGAGGGTGCCGCGGCCGGCGCGGACCTCCACCACGCCGCGGTCCTCCAGGATCTTCATCGCCTCCCGGACGACAATGCGGCTCACCTGAAAACGCTCGGCCAACTCCGACTCTTTGGGAAGCCGGGAGCCGGGCTGCGAGTACTCCTCCGAGATCAGGCGGCGAACCTCGTCCACCACCTGCTGGCTCAACCTGCCGTTACGGAAGCTTCGTTGCTTCATACCCGACTGCCACAATCTTAGCCGAGATTGCGAGCGATGCGTAATGGTATGATCATTCAATGCTCGATGAGACCCTCGCACCCCTGCGGGTGATCCGGCTCTCCACCCCGAACATCGAGGTTTCCGTGCTGGCCGGCGTCGGAGCCAAAATTTACGACCTGATTCATTCCCCCTCCGCCCAAAACTTTCTTTGGCACAATCCGCGCGTGCCTCCGCAATCGTATCCGGTCGAGGCCAATTTCGACAACTACTGGTGCGGCGGGTGGGACGATGCGTTCCCAACCTGCGAGACCTGCACGCACGCCGGCGAGGTCTATCCGAACCTGGGCGAACTGCGCTCGGTGAGTTGGAAGATGGAAGGCCACGAACCGAATGCGGAGCATCCGTGGGTGCGCCTGTCGGCCGGAGGGCCAATCAGTCCGGTCCGCGCTGAAAAACTGGTGCGGTCGAGAGGTGAGACGCTGGAGATGGAGTTCACCATCCGGCATGAAGGTTACGCGCCCTTGGATTTCATCTGGGGCACGCACCCGGCCTTCGCCATCGAGCCCGGCTGCCGCCTTCACATACCGGCGCGCAGCGGTCTTGTCAATGTCGCGAATCCGCCGCGATTGGGAGAGCCGGGCCAAAGCTACTCGTGGCCCGTTGTCGAAACGCTGCACGGCCGCGCCGACATGAGCCTGGTGCCCGAGGCCGGCAATCACAATGCCGGACACTACGCATTCGATCTGCGCGCCGGATGGTATGCCATCGAATACCCCCACCGGAACTCCGGAATCCTGGTGGAATTCCCGCTCGATACATGCCCGAATCTGTGGCTGTGGCTCAGCTATGGCGGCTGGCGTGGTCATTATCTGGCCGTGATTGAGCCCTGGACGAGCGTCCCGGTGACGTTGTCCGAGGCGTGCGCGGCCGGCACGCACCGTGTGTTACGGCCCGGCGAGTCGTTTCACGCCGCGGTCAAAGCCACTCCGTGGGCGGACGGGGAGGCCGGCGGCGCGGGCTTGGAGGCCTTGCTCGCCAGGCGTGGTTTGAGCGCAGCACGATAGAGACCGTGACCGAGACACTCCAAATCGCATCGCTTCAGCTTCGGCCGGCCGGTGCGGATGAGGACTGCCGCGAGAAGGGGATTCGTTTCTGCCGAGCCGCCCGGGACATGGGCGCCGCGGTCATTGTCTTCCCCGAAATGTGGAGCAACGGCTATCGCTCGGAGCGATCGAGCGACGGCCATGTCCGCTTTTCCGGCACGCCGCGACGGCAGGGCGACGACTATGTCGCGGCATTTCAAGAGGCCGCGGTGAAGCTCGGCCTCAGCATTGTCATTACCTACCTCGAATCCGGCGCCGATGGTCTTCGCAACAGTGCGACGCTGATCGATGCCCGCGGCCGTGTCGCGCTTCAATACTCTAAAGTTCACACCTGCGCCTTCGAGGAACCCGAATCGTTTCTCGCTCCGGGCGATACGCTCGACGTCTGCGAGCTCGATACGCCCGCCGGCCCTGTCACCGTAGGAATCCTGATCTGCTTCGACCGCGAGTTTCCCGAGAGCGCCCGCCAGTTGGCCCGGAAAGGCGCCGAGCTCATTCTGATTCCGAATTGCTGCGAACTGGAACACCATCGCCTCGCACAACTGGACGCTCGGGCGTTTGAGAATATGACGGCAATCGCCGTGGCCAACTACGCGGCCCCAAAGGCTAACGGCCGCAGCGTTCTGCTCGACGGGATCGCGTTCGACGATAGCGGCCAAACGCGCCCGATGCGGGTGTTCGAGGGCGGCGAGCAGGAGACGGTGCTCGCCGGCGAAATTGACCTCGGCGCGTTGAGAAAGTACCGGCAGGACCAGCCGTGGGGAGAGAAATGGCGCAGAGCGGATTTGTACTCCGAGCTTTCAAAACGGGAGAACCGAACATGACCAACGACGGGCAAGCGAATGCGGGTGAAAGGATGGGAGCGGCTGACAAGGCGGCGGCGAGGCTCCGTCGGACGCCCCTTGGCTGGGCGGGCGTCCTGATTCTGACGGCCCTCTCGGGCGGTGTCCATACTGCGGCGCAGACCGCCTTCCCCGTCGTCACCGTCGTTAATGTCAAGACCATCGCGGGCCGCCCGGTTGCCGCCGACGCCAAAGGCAAACTGCTTCCCTTCCCGATGCCGGACAACATCGGCTACTCTTACAGCTCGCACCTTCTCACCCAATGGGCGATTCTGTGGGACCAATACAATCGCCAGCGCTATCACGAATTCCACTGCTGCTTCGACTTCGACCGCGACACGTTTGAAATGCAGCCCGACTTTCATTGGGCCAACTCGACCGGGTATCTGCGCGCCATGATGCAGGGCTTCATGGAACGGCTCTACCCGTTCACCGGTAATCCGGACACGATTACGTTTCTCGCCGACCTGATCGACTACGAGCTGGAGAATGGACTGACTCCGAAAGACTACCTGTGGGCCCAGGTCCCCTATGCCTCCGCCAATCCCGGCGGCCGCAGATACACCGGCTGGAGCCATCACGGCGAAGACTACATCGAACCGCATGTCGTCGGCGAAGACGGCTACGGATATCTGCGCTTCTATGAAATGACCGGCAACACGAAGTACCTGAAGGCCGCCATACGGTGCGCCGACGCGCTGGCGAAAAACTACAAGCCCGGGGACGAAAAGAATTCCCCCTGGCCGGTCCGCTGCTACGCCCGCGACGGGAAAATCCGCATCCCCGGCATGGGTCCTTACTCGGCGAACGTTGTCGAGCCGATCATGCTTTTTGACGAACTGCTGCGGCTCGGGCAGGGCGACGTCGCCGCGTACAAGAAGACCAGGGAGGGCGCCTGGGCCTGGCTCCACAAGTACCCCATGAAGAACAACGTCTGGGTCGGATACTTCGAAGACGTCAATCCGAGCATGGAGAACATGAACCAGGTGATCCCCCTCGAATACGCCCGCTATGTCCTGCTCAATCCGGATAAGGATCCCAACTGGAAAGAGAACGCCCGGAAGCTGATCGAGTGGGTGAAGACAACGCCGAAGTGGCCGAAATACGAGGTGCTCGGCGCCACCGTGACCACCGAGCAGGGCAATGGCACCACGTTCTGCTGCAACAATCCGAACGAATGTTGCGACAGTCATACATCGCGTCTGGCGGCCGTGGAAGCCCTGTACTACGCCAAAACCGGCGACGAGGCTTATCGCGAAGCCGCGTACCGTTCTTTCAATTGGGTCACCTATTATCAGGGCATGCCCGAGGACTCGAAGCCGCCCTTCGGCAATCAGTGGTGGTTTACCGACGAGTTCTCCGACGGCCCCCGGAGGTTGATGGACGGTCTATGGGCTGTGCCGGAATGGTCGCCCGAAGACGAGTCGCACCTTGTGGGTTCAACTTCCGTTGTCACCAAGATCGCCTACGGCCGCGGCTCGGTGACTTACTCCACTTTCGACAACACTTCTTCTGATGTGCTTCGGCTCAACTTTACGCCGGACTCGGTTTTCTCCGGAGGCCATCCACTGAAGCGGAGCCCGCAAGTGCCCGCCGAAGGCGAAGGCTATACGCTCGACGAAACCACTCATGTGCTGCGCATTCGCCATACTTCGCGCGACGTTGACGTTCAAGGTCCAAGCGAGGACTTGCCGGTCGTGAACATCGGCTTTGACAATCCCCACCTGGGCGCGCACGTGACGATGCGCGGCGAGTATCCTTCGGGCGGCGTGAACTGGGGCGAGGGAATCTGGCGCACGGTGACGCCGGGCGGACGCCTGACGACGTTCGGCGTTGGAACCGCCGATGCCGGCGCCACCTCGGCCGCATTCCGATTCAGCTTTCCGCGCGTGTTCGTCCGGTTCGACGTTTATAACCCCACCGCCTACCCCATCAAGCTCACCGTGCATGCCCCGGAAACGCAGGACGTCACTTTCGAAGTGAAGCCCGGCGCCCTCCAGCGTTTCAAAACGGGGTGGAGGAACCGGGTGTCGGAAGTCACGCTGCGCTCGGGCGGGCTCGGGCTCCTTCGTTTCGACAATCTCGGCTATTCGACCGCGTTGTGGACGCAACTGGATTGGTCGCTCTAGAACCGGCGGCGAATTTCGCATCCTGTCCGGGCGCCGCGGCCCTCATTCCATGATCACCAGCGGCGTCCGCCGCATTCCCTCCACCTGCGCCCCGCTCAGTCCGAAATTGTCGGCGATCATCCCCGCCGGGTTCGCCCCCAGCCACGCGGACAGCGAGATCTCCTCGTAAAGCGGATTATTGAAAATCGCCAGAAACCGCACCGGCTCCGGCCCGATCTGCTCCACGTAGTGCCCGAAGCCCTGCTGAACGAACCCGATGTGCCCCGGCCCGAACTCCTGTGTCGCCGCCCGCCCGTGGGCCCCAAAGATAGTCATGCGCGCGCGCCCGGAAATGTAGTACTGCCACTCGTCGGCGTTCGGATGCCAGTGCATTTCCCGCACCGCTCCCGGCTTGATCTCCTCGAGCGCCGCCGTCATCGTGGTCTGGATCGGAAATTCCCGCGAGCTCACCAGCCGGATGCTCCCGCCGGCAAACTCCCGCGCCGGCGCCTCGGCCAGCCGGAACTTGTGCGGAAACTGGTTGGTCGATGGGTCGCCGTTCCGGAACTCCTCCGGCACCGCGGGCGGCACCTTGCCCGGCGAAATGTAGACCTCGCTCTTCGGCAGCCCCGCCAGCAGCGATGCCGGCAGCCCCAGGTTCCGCGAAGCGATGGCCGGCGGCGTGTGGGCCAACCAATCGGTAATGCTGAACGTGCCGAACTCGGAAAAATGCCCGTCGTCGAAGACCAGCAGAAAATGAGCGTCGCCCGGCCCCAGCCCCTGCAGCGCGTGCCCATGGCCTTTGGGAAAATACCAGACATCGCCGGGGCCGAAGTCGGACGATTCCGCCTGCCCGTTTGGAGCAATCACCGTCGCCCTCACGCGCCCCTCGAGCTCAAACGCCCATTCCGCGGC
>VFSW01012789.1_pt1 | contig 11690 bp, 7 predicted proteins | sample 5358111 | NCBI WGS metagenome assembly VFSW01 (sample SAMN11554181, study PRJNA540505) | mine drainage metagenome | isolation source: sediment from site ElyBrook_90M | place: USA: Ely Copper Mine, Vershire, VT | collected 2017 | reverse complement strand
CCTCGCGCGATGCTTCCACAACGTCGCGCATGAACGTGGTCGGGTCGCCATCCGAAATCCGCGGCGGCTCCGCGTTCCCGCGCGGGCCGGCGCCGGCGTGACCCGCCGGTGCGGCGGCGGCATTGCGCGGGGCAGGGGCGCCGCCCTGGCCCGACTTCTGGTCAATGATGTACTCCATTGCGGGCGTCCTCGCCTTGCTCGTGGGCCATAGATGTTGCGCGTATAAATGGCCACAAGCCATGAAACGCCGTGCCGGGCAAGCGGCTGGCTGGCCCCCGGCGCCATCGCGGCGAAACCCCCTTGCAAACCCCGGCAAACCTAGCCTAAAAGGCGCGCCTCCGCCGAGATGGTGGAAAACGGAGCGCGGGCGTAGCTCAGGGGTAGAGCACAACCTTGCCAAGGTTGGGGTCGAGGGTTCGAATCCCTTCGCCCGCTCCAGATTTTCTCAAGAAAATCAAGAAGTTGAAAGCGGTCCTTCGGGGCCGGTTTTGCTTAGAGGCCCTTCGGCGGACGGCAATCTGAGCGGGTTCTATGAAATCGGCGGGATATCGCCGGATACTGCGTCGCAGGTTCGGCGGCCCACCAACCCAATCTAAGCCAGGGCAGCCCCAGCAGATGCTCACGCTCACGCTGTTTGCCGATCCCAAAGCCAGGGTTTCGGCAAGTCCGCCTATACCAGGCTCTCGTCGAGCAACTCGTCCCGAGGACGCTACGAGCGCCATCAAGCGAATTTCCTAGGCCCGACGGGGTAGCGACGCCGTATCCGCCGTTTGCGCGACGCTCCCCCAGTTTGCCGCGAGGACGGTTCCTGGCCCGCCGCTCGGTCGGTCGCCAAATTTCTGACTTGAGACGCTCTCAAACCCGTTTGACTCGCGGCGGACGGTTTTGTAGTTTGAGGCATGCTCGAACTCAGAGACATCGCCAGCGTCCTTTCCGGGGTCTCGGTTCGCGAGATGAAAGATGGCTCTGCGCGCTTTATGAGATTGTCCGATCTGTCAGACCTTAGGGCCGGCCGACATCCCGTGCTTGCTGCTGGCGACGTCCCTGCCGTTGCTCGTGCGCTGACCATCGAGGAAGGCGACCTGATTGTCGGCGCGCGTGGATCTGCGACGGATGTTTGCCTCGCGACCGGCGCGGTAATCGGGGCATTCGTCTCGCTCGACCTCTATTTGGTGAGGCCCGACAGGGCAAAGGTGAGCCCGCAATACCTCGCCGCATTTTTGGAGCTTCCTGCCACGCAAGCCGTGTTTGCCGGTGGCAAGCAGGGCAGCGCTCTTGCGCGCCTTCCCAAGGACGCACTGGAAAAGACCCCGGTTCCTGTTCCGCCCATGCAATCGCAGCTTCTGATTGCCGGCCTGGCGCTCTCCTTCGAGGAAGAGCGAAAGCTGCTTCAAAGGCTGTCCGACCTCAAATCGTTTTTCGGCCGCGAGACGGTCGCGCGTGCAATCCGCGCTGCTGAAGCGCAGCCCAATTCCCACAGGAGTCCAGAATGACCGCTCTACGGCAAGATGACATTCTTTCGGCGGTCTGGCGCGCCTGCGATACGTTCCGCGGCGCCGTGGATGCAACGCAGTACAAGGACTACGTCCTGACTGCCCTCTTCCTGAAATACATCAGCGATGTGCGGCGCAAGCACGTCGAAGAGTTTCGGCGGGAATATCGTGGTGATGAAGTTCGCATCCAACGCCGCCTGGATCGCGAACGCTTCAAGGTGCCGACTGTTGAACTGAAGAACGCCAAGACCAACACAGTTGAAGAAAGTTTCCTTGGTGATTTCTATAGCCTTTACGAACGGCGAGGCCGAGACAACATCGGAGAGCTGATCAACATCGTCCTCGATGCGATCGAAAAGGCCAACGAAGGAAAGCTCGGTGGCTTGTTCCGAGCCATCGACTTCAACTCGGAAACCAATCTCGGACAGACGAAAGATCGCAACCGCAGGCTCAAGACGCTGTTGGAGGATTTCGCGAAGCCGGGGCTCGATCTGGGCGACACCTCGGAGGATATCCTGGGCGATGCGTACATCTTCCTGATCGAGCGCTTTGCTTCCGATGCCGGGAAGAAAGCGGGGGAGTTCTTCACGCCGCGCAAGGTCTCCGAAGTCGTCGCCAAGCTCGCTCATCCGAAGTCGGGTGATCGCATTTGCGATCCGGCATGCGGTTCGGGCTCACTGCTATTGCGCGCCGGCGAAGAAGTAGGAGACGGAAACTTTCAGCTGTTTGGTCAGGAATCAAACGGCCAGACGCGCTCGCTGGCACGCCTCAACATGCTGCTCCACAAGCAGGATGGCGCCCGGATCGATTGGTGCGACACGCTGAATTCGCCGACTCTGATTGAGAGCGACCACCTGATGCGGTTCGACGTCGTCGTCGCCAATCCCCCCTTCAGCCTCGACAAGTGGTGGGACGAAGAGACCAAGACCGATCCTTACAAGCGCTTCACGCCCCATATGCCGCCCAAGAGCCGTGGCGACTACGCGTTCATCCTTCATATGCTCGCGATCACCCGGCCGACCACGGGCCGCATGGCTGTGGTAGCGCCGCATGGGGTGCTGTTCCGGTCCGGGGCGGAAGGGAAAATTCGCGAGAAGCTCATCCGCGACAACATGCTCGATGCGGTGGTCGGTCTGCCCGCGCAGCTCTTTCCGACGACCGGGATTCCCGTTTGCATCATGGTATTCGACAAAGCGCGCGAGGCGGGTGGCTTGCGGTCGCATGAGCGCGACATTCTCTTCATCGATGCGAGCCGCGACTTCGAGCCGGGCAAGAAGCAGAACCGGTTGCGGGAAGCTGATGTGGACAAGATCATCGACACCTACCGCATGCGGACGGAGCTTGAGCGTTACTCGCACAAGGCAACTTTCGAAGAGATCGAGGCGAACGGGTTCAACCTGAATATTCCCCGCTACGTCGATACCTTCGAGCCTGAGCCGGAGGTTGATCTGCAAGCCGTCCAGAACGAGATCCGTGATCTCGAAAGCCAGCTCGCCGAGACGCGCGAGCGGATGAATTTCTATCTGAAGGAGCTGGGCATCAATGTCTGAGGCTCATTCCAGAGCGGTCGCCCGTCGCGGCCGAACATTGAAACTCTATCTTGCCGACGGCACGCCATCCGGGGTGATCACGGCTGAGCTGGGCGTCTCTTCGGTGCGTGCGGCCGTCGCGTCGCGCACGGCACTCCCCGAACTCATCCGCCGCGAAGAGGCAGCGCGAACGGGCATTTATCTCCTGGTCGGACCCGATCCAGATCTGCCTGGGCGTCAGTTGGTCTATGTCGGCGAGGGCGACCAGGTGAAGACTCGCCTCGCGGCGCATGACGCGGACGAAGCGAAGGAGTTCTTCACCCGTGCGGTGCTGATCGTCTCGAAGGACGAAAACCTCACCAAGGCGCATGGGCGCTATCTGGAAAGCCGAATCATCGCGGCCATTCGCGGTGCCGGTCGGGCGAAGCTGGTCAACAACACAGAGCCGCCGTTCAAAGGCCTGCCGGAGCCGGAAATTGCCGACATGGAACGGGTCCTAGACGACATCGAAATTCTGCCGCCGGTGTTGGGTTTCGATGTGCTGCGGCCGGCGGGACATGCGGTGGGTGGGCCGAGTAGGCCCGACACGAGTGAGCGGAGAATGGACCCAGAAGCGGCCGACCAGGACGCCCTGTTCGTCTTCACGGAATCGGGCACGAATGCAAAGGCGCGCGAGGCGGGTGACGAATTCGGCGTGCTGGCAGGATCGATCGGGAAGGCCCAGGAAGTTCCCAGTTGCGATGACGGCCTGAAGCGCCGTCGTGCGGAACTCGTCGCCGATGGTGTGTTGGTCGCTGCGGATGATACGCGCTATCTTAGGTTCGCAAAGGATGCGCCGTTCGATACACCGTCAGGTGCCGCGCGCGTCATCTACGGCGGCAATGTCAGCGGACCGCGCTATTGGCGTCACGCCACCACGGGCCAGACTTATGGTGACTGGCGTAAGCAGCGAATTGGCGATGGGGGAGTGCCATGAGCTGCCGCCCTCGCCTCGGCGACTTTTTCAGCAACAGACAAGAGCCCGGCCGACCCGGTCTGCAGGTCATGTCGGTGACGATGAATGACAGCCTCGTGCTGCGCGACGATCTCGAGCGGCGGACCGAGTCCGCCCTACGGCCTGACCAGCACTTGCTGGTGAGAAAAGGAGACATCGCCTACAACATGATGCGCATGTGGCAGGGCGCCTGCGGCTTGGCCACCGCTGATGGCGTTGTCAGCCCCGCCTATGTTGTGCTGGCTCCCAAGCCCGGGATCGATAGCCGCTTTGCCTATCATTGGTTCAAGGCGGCTCGGATGATTCACCTGTTTTGGGCATATTCCCATGGCCTTACAGAAGATCGTCTCCGTCTCTACTTCGATGAATTCGCCGAAATTCCGACCGTACCGTTGTCACTCGACCAGCAGCGCCGTGTTGTTGCCGTTCTTGATGCTTGGGACCGGGCGATCCGCCAGACCGAGCGCCTGATCAATGCGAAGCGCAAATACAAAACCAGCATTGTAGGGCGCGCGCTGTTCGACATTGGGGCGAAGCGTGGATTTATACGTGATTTGGCGGCCGTAAACCCGCGGAACGAAAAGGTAGCAGCCAACACGATCGTCTCCTTTGTCGGGATGGAAGATGTGTCAGAGGCCGGTGCTCTTACAACAACGACAGACCGCGTCCGGAGCGAATTGGGGAATGGCTACACGCAATTCATCAATGGCGACGTCTTGGTCGCGAAGATCACGCCATGCTTTGAGAACGGCAAGGGTGCGCTGGCGCACGACCTGAGCAACGGCGTGGGCTTCGGCACGACGGAGTTCCATGTCGTGCGGCCGAATGATCCGGAAGACGTTAACTATTTACACCAAGTGACTTTGACACGCAGCTTCCGCATCGCGGGCGAACGGCAGATGACAGGAAGTGCGGGTCAACGGCGTGTCCCTGCCGAGTTTATCGAAGATTTTCCGATTTTCATTATGGATGACACGGCCCGACAGAGTATCGGGAGCTTGCTTGCCGCTATTGACGCTGAGATTCAAATTCTTGAGCTTCAGGCATCTCTACTCCGCAACCAAAAGCGCGGCCTGATGCAAAAGCTGCTCTCCGGAGAACGGCAACTCGATGAGCGCTTCGATCCATCTGCCGCCGCATGTCGGCCGACATTCGTCGGAGGCATGCCGTGACAAAGAGGTCTCAGACCATTTCCATCCGTCTTCTGCGTGTTGGAAAGCAGCCTGCGGATAGTGTTCGTGATGGTGTCGACCTGTCGGCTTGGGCCAAGCTGGAGGGGGCGCAAATCTCTCTCGACACGATAGGCGGCGGCGCGCCGAAATGGGCCAGATTTCTCGATCTGACGGCTGAGGAAAGGGCCAGCCTGACCAACTCCACGGCATATGGCCTTGTATTTGTTCAAGCCTCAGCACGCTGGTTCGCCGTTTCGTTTGGCCTTGGGCATGTGAAACTTGACCCAGATGCTTTCGAACAGGATTTCGGGTTACGCGTCGTCCTGAACACGGTCCATCCCGACAAGCTCCGCAGCGCGGACATCCGCACACCCGATGAGAACACCACGTCTCGCCGGACACAGACCGCGCGCCGGTCTGACCAGACGGCTTTCAGCATCGATATCGAGCGCGACATTGTGCGCGGCCTCGCCGGCGAACCGAAGGACGCGACTTTCGCCTCCCGCGTGGCGGGTAGCGATGGGCTCACGCTTACCAAGGAAATGGACGTTTCCGACCTGCCGCAGGTCTGCACCGACGCGTTCGCCGCCTTTGGCAAATCGGACTACAAAGCAAACTTCGCTTGGATCGACCAGATCAAGCATGTCCGCGACAAGGTGCTGATCGAACAGTTGGACACCGCGCTCGTGGCTGCGTTGAATACGAGCCTGACCGCGGCGATACCTGACTCAATTCACCTTGCCTATCCTGTCATCTATGACCCGGAGAAAGCGCGCCATATCCGCTATAAGGGCTTCAACAGCTCGAACATCCATACCGACCTTGAGATTGGCGGCTATTTGGCCGACCTCACGGAAAAGGCTCTTGCAGCCTATCTCCCGGAGTATTTGTCCGATCATAAGGTTCATGAATGTAACGACGAATGCAAGGACGATGGCCAAATCTGGCGGGTCAAGGAATGCCTTGTCTTTGAGACCGATCTAAATGGCGAGAAGTTCGTTCTTTCGGCAGATCGCTGGTATCGAATCGACACAAACTTGGCGACCGAGGTCGAAGCGTTCTTCGCGTCGATTACGTCGTACCGAATGCCGCCCGCATTGGCCGACGAGAATGAGGAAAAGTACAACAACCGCGTCGCGGCCGGTGGGCATCAAATGCTCTGCCTTGACCGAAAACTCGTGAAGCCAACCGGCGCATCCTATCCCATCGAGGTTTGCGACTTCATCTCGGACCAACGTGCATTGATCCATGTGAAGGATCAAACTTCATCGTCTCGCCTTAGCCACCTGTTTAATCAAGGGACGGTGTCGGCGCGTGTTCTCAAAATCGATGCGGCATTCCGCGATGAGGTGCGGATGAGGATCGCTGAGCAGGAAGCCGCTCTGACGCTGACGGGCTATCAGGCGTTGGTAGCCGATTCCGGGTCTCCTTATCGCGAGGTCGATCACCTCGTCGTCTATGCAGTGCTTTGTTCAGGCGCAGGCACGGGAGCCAGTCGGCTTCCGTTCTTCAGCCTTGTCACCTTCCGGCAAGCTGCGAACGAGCTTCGTGCGCTAGGTTATAAATGTGCCTTCGCATGGATCCCGAAGCCCGCCCCTACCACGAAGAAGGCTAGGCGCGGGCCAAAGGCTGATGGAGCGCGCGCCGCGCCATGACATTCAAACCCCTCTCCTTCGGCCAAGCCCTGGAAAAGGCCAAAGCGTACGGTAAGAAGCACCTACTCCTCGGCAACGGGTTCAGCATCGCCTGCAAGCCCGACATATTTGCTTATGGCTCCCTTTTTGAGGAAGCCAAAAAGACAATGTCTAAGGAGCTTGCGGCAATCTTCGCGGCGATGGGGACGCAGGACTTCGAAGAAGTCATCCGCGCGCTTCAGCATGCCGCTGTGATCGTTAGCGTTTACCGCCCCAAATTCACACATACAAAGAAGCTCCTGCTCGCGGACGCTGAGAAGCTGAAGACGGACCTTATTCAGGCAGTGGCCGGTCGACATCCTGCACGTCCTAACGACATCGCCGACGAACGCTATACCGCGTGCCGCACATTCCTCTCCCATTTCGTGGGGGACGGCGCCGGCGGCAAGATCTACACGATGAACTACGACCTTCTTCTCTACTGGGCCCTAATGCACGAGGAAGATGACCCTGATGAGTTGATTGCCCTCAACCATGACGATGGCTTTCGGAAGGATCAGGAAGACTACGACGCGCCCTATGTCGAGTGGCAAGGCGAAGGAGCGGCCCACGGCCAAAATATCCATTACCTGCATGGCGCTCTTCATATGTTCGACGCGGGCTATCACCTGCAGAAATATACCTGGGTGAACACGGGCAAGGCACTCGTTGACCAGGCGAATGAAGCGCTGAAGAAAAATCTATTCCCCGTGTTCGTCGCTGAGGGTAACAGCAAGAGCAAGCTGACAAAGATTCAACACAGCGCATACCTGCAGCACAATTTTAAAAGCTTTGCTGGCGTCTGCCATGCTGGTTCGAGGCAGGGCACGGCACTGTTCGTGTTCGGCCATTCCTTTGCGAAGAACGACGCACACGTTCTCAACATGATTGGCTACGGAAAGGTGACACATCTGTTCGTCAGCCTGTTCGGTGATCCTTCCAGCGCCTCCAATCAAATCATCCGGGCCAATGTCGACAAGATAGCCGCCCTACGCCCGCGCGCGTATCCCGCGCTCCACGTCGATTTCTTCGATGCGCAATCAGCCAAGGTTTGGGGCTAGCACATGGCTCTATCCCCTGAATTCACCACCTCAGAGGCCGGTGGCGCACAGCTTCAGACACTCAACACGCTGATCAATTGTGGGTGGCGCTACGTCACGCGCGCCGAGGCCGATCAGTGGCGTGATGGACGGCGGACGCTGCCGTTCCTTGAAACCCAGCTTCGGGCCGATCTGGCGCGGATCAATCGCATCTATCTCGACGAACGCGCCTACCCTTTCTCTGAGGCCAATATTGACGCCGCCGTCCGGCGGTTGGCTGACCGCATTCCAGAGGGCGTGGTGCGTGCCAACGAACGGATGACCGATGACCTCATGCTCGGCATCGCTCTTCCACAAACCATCGGGGCAACGTCGCGCGAATGGCCGTTCAAGTTCATTGACTGGTCGGACTGGCGGGCAAACACATTCCAGGTCACCAGCGAATACACGGTAACCGAAGCGGGCGGGCCGACGATCCGTGTTGATCTTGTGCTATTCGTCAACGGCATCCCGCTTGGCGTGATCGAGGTGAAGGCCTCTCACGTATCGTCGGACCAGGGTGTCAGTCAGCAAATCCGGAATCAGAAAACAGGCGAGGGCGTGCCCGCGCTGTTCTATTCGGGGCAACTCCTGCTCGCCGCCAACAGTCATGATCCTCGCTACGGCACCGTCGGCACGCCTCGGAAGCTGTGGAGCGCATGGAAGGAACGCGAGGATCCCGCCGACTTCGCCGTTGATGTCGTTAACAGGCCGCTAGATAGCGTCGAGAGCAAGCGGGTAGCGATCGATTTCGCGCCTTATATGAAGCGGCACAATGGACTGATGGAGGAGCACCGCTTCGTAACGTCGCTCGACGAAACCATCGTTGGCCTCTGCCGGCCAGAACGCTTTATGCGGTTGGTGCGCCGCTACATGTTGTTCGATGGCCCGCAGAAGAAGGTCGCCCGCTATCAGCAAATTGCGACCATCGAATCCCTTCTGAAGCGAACCGAAGAACGTGACGAGACCGGTAAGCGAAGGGGGGGCGTCGTCTGGCACACCCAAGGCTCCGGCAAGAGCCTGACGATGGTGATGCTGGCCAAGGCGATCGCGATGAAAGACCCGCTCGCGCGCATTTTGATCGTGACCGATAGAACTGACCTGGACGACCAAATCTCCAAGACGTTCCGCGCGACAGGCCAGGAGCCGAAACGGGCGGCGACCGGAGAGAATCTCCTTGCGCTGATCGAGGAGAAGACGCCGGTTGTCACCACGCTGATCCACAAATTCCGTGCCGGGCTAAACAAGCGGCGTGTCGTTGATCGGTCATCTGACATCTTCGTCCTGGTCGATGAAAGCCATCGCAGCCAGTACGGAAACCTCGACAGTCTTCACGCGCGGATGCGGGAGGTGCTCCCCAACGCGTGCTTTATTGCCTTCACGGGCACGCCGATTGCCAAGAAGGAAAAGAGCACCTTCGCCAAATTCGGCGACCTGGTGCAGCCGTCCTATTCGATGCGCGATGCCGTCAGCGACAAAGCCGTCGTGCCTTTGCTCTATGAAGGCCGTGAGGTTGTGACGGATGTGGACGAAGGCCAGATCGACCGCTGGTTTGAGGTCCACACCCGCGGACTGTCCGACAAGCAGAGGGCGGACCTGAAGCGCAAGATGAGCCGGGCGCGCGAAATCGAGGGCATTGAGTCACGGCTCCAATCGATCGCCTTCGATGTGGGTCAGCACTTCTCGAACAACTTCAAAGGAACGGGTCTAAAAGGCCAGCTTGCGGCTCCGTCCAAGCGGGCAGCGATCCAGCTCAAGAAACTCTTCGACAGCTTCGGCATGGTGACGGCGGAGGTAATTATCTCTGCCCCTGAGATGCGGGAGAGTGAAGACGAAGTCGACGAGTCCGACGATGATGTTGTCCGCGCATTCTGGCGCAAGATGATGGCCCGCTATGGCGGGGAGGATGCGTACAACAAGACCATCGTGGAGCAGTTCAAGGGCCCAGGCGAGCCCGACATCATCATTGTCGTGGACAAGCTGCTTACTGGCTTCGATGCGCCCCGAAACACGGTTCTATACATCGCACGCCGTCTCAAGGAGCACGGGCTGCTGCAGGCCATCGCTCGTGTGAACCGGGTCTTCGACGAAGAAGGGGCGCCGGACAAGCCGTTTGGATTCATTATCGACTACACAGGGGTGCTGAAGAACCTCGGCGCGGCCCTTGCGAGCTACGACGCGCTTCAAGGCTTCAGCGAAGAGGACATCGCGCGCAGCGTCGTGGCCATCCGCGATGAGGCGAACAAGGTGCCCGGCACCCATGCGGCACTCCTGGACGTGTTCAAGTCGGTCTCGAACACTTTCGACGCGGAGGCCTATGCGCGCCTCCTCGCTGACGAAGAGGTGCGTGCGGATTTCTATCGCCGTCTGGCTGAGTTCACTCGCACGTTTACCGTCGCTCTTGCGTCTCCGAGCTTTGTGGAAAGTACGAAGCCCGAGTTGCTCAAGCGTTGGAAGGACGATCTCGGCCGCTTCACGTCGTTGCGCGGTTCGGTAAGCCTTCGCTATGCGGAGAGGGTCGATTGGCGGGACTTTGAAAAGCGCATTCGGCAATTGCTCGATCGTCACGTCGTTGCCCGGGATGTTGTGCGTCTGGTGGAGCCGTTGAATATTTTTGACGACATCGCGATTGAAGCCCGACGGGAAGAGAAGACCGAAAGTGAAGCGTCCATCGCCGATACGATCGCGCACCAGCTAACCCGGTCGATCGAGGAGAAATGGGATGAAGACCCAATCTTTTTTGAAAAATTCTCAAAGCTCATACGCGACACCATAGCTGATTTCCACAAGGGACGGATCAGCGAGATGTCCTACCTCTCGAAGGTCCGCGAATTGCGCGAGAAGGTGCAGCAACGTCGAGACGATACGGACCCGACGCCCGCACGCCTTCGCGACGATAGCCATGCCCAGGCGTTCTGGGGTCTCGCGCGGCGCAACCTGGAAAAGGCTGGGGTTGGTGATCCAGAACTGGCTGCCGATATAGCACTCAAAGTGAGCAACATCGTCCAGAAGCGCTGCAGGGTGGGCTGGCAGAATGACCGTGACGTCGAGAACATTATCCGGAATGACATTGATGACTTCTTCTTCGAGGAACTGCTGGGTCGGCGTGAACTTGTAATCGATCCGGCGGTTCTTGACGCGGTGGTAGATGATGTTCTCGCTTCGGCGCGTGTGAGACTGGCTCAATGACGCCAACAGCTTCCATCACTGGAGATTGCGAGCAAATCGAGGTGGGATGGGGCGAGCGGCGCACCATTGCAGCTCTGCGGAGAACCAGTCGACGTGTTCTCCGAATTGAGGTCCAGCCATCAGGCGCTGTGGTGGTGTTTGCTCCGTCCGGCGAGAATCTTGATACGATACGGGACCGCGTCAAAAGGAAGGGTGGATGGATCTTCAACGAGCTAGATCGGATTGCCACCCGTCCATCAGTGACGCCGGATCGCCACTTCGTATCCGGCGAAACCCATCTTCTGCTGGGTAAGCAGTACCGTTTGTCGATCGGACTAGCCGATGACCCCGGGGTCCAAATTGAAGGATCGCGCCTTAAAGTTCTAGTGCGGCGGCTTGACGATCAAGCCCATTGCCGGCGCCTCGTCACTGCCTTCTATGCAATCATGGCCCGGGGGATATTCAGAGAGCGTCTTGACGCGATGGCCCCACCGTTTGTCCGACGAGGTCTCCTTCGGCCCGCGCTAGTCATTCGCCGAATGTCGAAGCGGTGGGGAAGTTATACGCCGAATGGACGCATAG
>VFSW01012788.1_pt1 | contig 11690 bp, 8 predicted proteins | sample 5358111 | NCBI WGS metagenome assembly VFSW01 (sample SAMN11554181, study PRJNA540505) | mine drainage metagenome | isolation source: sediment from site ElyBrook_90M | place: USA: Ely Copper Mine, Vershire, VT | collected 2017 | reverse complement strand
TCACCGACATGAGCGTTATGCGCGTCCTGGTGCGTCACGGATTCAGCATCAACTTTGCCGATGGGCTGCTCGACGACGTCCGCTGGTCTCTGGACTATTTCAAAACGCACCCGGTTTCCAAACCGATGACCGCGGCGGAGGGCGCTTCACACAGCCACGATGCGCACCCGAAGTACGTTGCCGGCTAGCCGTCGACGCTGGGCGGCGCCGCGTCGCAGCCGGTCCGCGCCCTAAGATCGAGCGTTTCCGGGGCCGCCTACCGCGAGGGGCCGCTTGCTTTTTGCCTTTTCCAGGCAGCCGCGCCCTTATTTGGGCAGCTTGCTTTGCTCGGGCAAAGCCGCGACCTAGGCTTGCACTCTCCGAGGGAGTCTGCTAACATCGGTGTTGGCGCTCTCGGTCCGAGAGTGCTAATCCCTGAGATGTCGTAGTAGTTGGAGGTTTTCGTGAATCTCAAGCCTTTGGGCGATCGCGTGGTCATCGAGCACGTGGATCAGGATGATAAGAGTTCCGGCGGCGTGTTCTTGCCCGACACGGCCAAGGAGAAGCCCCAAGAGGGTATGGTCCGTGCGGTCGGCACGGGCCGCGTGACCGATGACGGCAAGACGCTGCCGATGAGCGTCAAGGCCGGCGATCGCGTCATCTATTCGAAGTACTCGGGCAGCGAAGTCAAGATCGACGGCACCGAGTATCTCATCGTCTCCGAAAAAGACGTCCTTGCGATCGTCGACAAAGTTCCCGTCGGCGTCTAATACCGTAGAAAGTGTGAATTTGAACCATGGCTGCAAAACAAATCGTATTTGACGAGAACGCTCGGCGGGCGCTGGAGCGCGGCGCGAACATCCTCGCGGATGCCGTGCGCGTGACGCTCGGTCCGAAAGGGCGTAACGTCGTTCTCGACAAGAAGTTCGGCTCGCCGACCGTGACCAACGACGGCGTGACGATCGCGAAGGAGATCGAGCTCTCCGACGCATTCGAAAACATGGGCGCGCAGCTCGTGAAGGAAGTTGCCTCGAAGACGAACGACGTCGCGGGCGACGGTACCACGACCGCAACCGTCCTTGCCCAGGCGATCATTCGCGAAGGGCTGCGCAACGTGACCGCGGGCAGCAACCCGCTGCAGATCAAGCACGGCATCACCGAGGCCGTCGATGTCGCGGTCAAAGAGATGGAAAGCTACGTGCAAAAGGTCGACTCGAAAGAGAAGATCGCGCAGGTCGCCTCGATCTCCGCGAACGATCCGGAGATCGGCAACTTCATCGCGGAAGCGATGGAAAAGGTCGGTAAAGACGGCGTGATCACGGTCGAGGAGTCGAAGACGCTCAAGACCGAGGTCGAGACCAAAGACGGCATGCAGTTCGACAAGGGCTACATCTCGCCGTACATGGTCACCGACAGCGAGCGCATGGAGGCCGTGCTCGACGATCCCTTCATCCTCGTGACCGAGCGCAAGGTCTCGGCAATCGCCGACATCTTGCCGCTGCTCGAGAAGGTCGTGCAGGTCCAAAAACCGCTCCTCATCATCGCTGAAGACGTCGAGGGCGAAGCACTCGCGACGCTCGTCGTGAACAAGCTGCGCGGAACGTTCACGTCCGTTGCGGTGAAGGCACCGGGCTTCGGCGATCGTCGCAAGGAGATGCTCAAGGACATCGCCACGCTCACCGGCGCAACGGTCATCTCCGAAGAGCTCGGCCTCAAGCTCGACAAGGTCACGCCGGATCAACTGGGGCGCGCGAAGCGCGTCACGGTGACGAAGGAAGAGACCACGATCGTCGACGGTGCCGGCAAGCAGGCCGACATCAAAGGCCGTATCGAGATGATCAAAAAGCAGATCGAGGATACCGACTCCGACTTCGACCGCGAGAAGCTGCAAGAGCGGCTCGCGAAGCTGTCGGGCGGCGTCGCGGTCGTGCAGGTCGGAGCGGCAACCGAGACGGAGCTCAAAGAGAAGAAGCACCGGATCGAAGACGCGCTCTCGGCAACGCGTGCGGCCGTGCAAGAGGGAATGATCCCCGGCGGCGGCAGTTCGCTCGTGCACGCGATCAAAGCGATCGACAAGCACCTTGCGGCGCGCGGCCCCAAGGCGAACGGTCACTCCTCGACGTGGGCCGACGAGAAGATCGGCATCGACATCGTGAAGAAGGCGCTCGAAGAGCCCCTCAAGCAGATCGCGCACAACGCTGGATTCGAAGGCTCGGTCGTCGTCAACAGCGTCAAGGAGAAGACGGCACCGCAAGGCTTCGATGCGATGACCGGCAACATCGTCGACATGTTCAAGGCGGGCATCGTCGAGCCGTTCAAGGTGACGCGCTCTGCGCTGCAAAACGCCGCGTCGATCGGCGCGCTCATCCTGACGACGGAGACGCTCGTCGCCGACAAGCCCGAGCCGAAGAAAGAACCGGCGATGGCCGGCGGCGGCATGGGCGGCTACGGCGACATGATGTAACGTCCGCACGGGACGAAAAGGAAAGAACGAAGGGCTCCGGCAGTCGCCGGAGCCCTTTTCGCATTCAGCTCGTTCGCAGTATCGTCAGTAGTCGCTGTCGGGCGACTGATGATCCGGCGGGAGGCTTTCGAAGTAGTCGGCCGAGAACGGCGCGTCGATCCTGAAGAACGGTTGCGGCGCCTGCGCGAAATCGAAGCAGTCCGAGAGATCGTCGGCGCGCGCGTCGGTGTAGCCGAGCGACCCGAGCCCGAAGACGCGCTCCGTGAAGTGCAGGATGCTGCCGAACTCATGCTGCACGTGCGAGACGTAGCCGAGCCTTGCGTACGGCGAGATCACGATGAGCGGCACGCGGAAGCCGAGTTCGTAGTGGTTGTACTGCGGCGGTTCGACGTGATCGTAGAAGCCTCCCCAATCGTCCCACGTCACGAAGATGGCGGTCGTGTTCCAGTACGGGCTGTCCCCGATCGCGTTGACCAACGCCGCTACCCACGATGGTCCGGTGCCGTCGGTTATGGTTGCATGATCCGATTGTGCGGCATTCGGGATGATCCATGTGACGGCCGCGAGTGGTTTCGTCGCGATGTCTCGCAAGAAGCGCTGCGGCGGCGAGACGACGTGCGCGTACTCGTCGGGTTCGTTGCGAATGTGACGAATCGCGTCCGGAGCATCCCAAAGCCCGGCATAAACGTCCGGCTGGTAATAGCGCCAGGTGAGATTGGTCTGGTCGAGGAGATCGAAGAGCACCGGGTGGTCGAAGCACGGGAACGTCGCTCCGGGTTCGTCGCCCGTCGCAGGGTCGATGAGGCTGACGACCGACCCGGCGGGCGAATCGCATCCGCCCGTCGAGTGACCTTGTGGCGTTCTCGGGTTGTTCTCCGCATAGTACGAGCTGCCGGTCGCGATGACCGACGTGCCCGCGATCAGATACTGGTGTGCCGGGAAACTCGGACCAGAGTTCGTTTGGAACATGCGATCCGCAAACGCGTAATGCTCCGCCATGTCGAAGTAGGGCTCGACCTCCTCGCGCGGCACGTAACTGTAGGCGCGCGTGTCGGGATCGCGGCACGTTGCGGTGCAGTGGCTGCGTTCATCGCTGAAGCCGTTCATCGCACCGCCGGCGTACTCGGTAAGGAACGCCTCGTGCCGGTGGTCGAGATCGTACGGGGCGGTCAGGGGCGTCGGCTCGAGCGGAAGGCTCCGGCCGTCCGCGCTCGGGCCGGTGCCGGCCGTATCCGCACCCGGCAAACCCTGGAAGAGATCGTCGACCGAGCGGTTCTCCTGCACGATGATGACCACGTGCTGAATCTTGCCGCCACCGAGAAGCGCCGGATCGTGCCCCCCCGGAGTCTGTGCGCCCGCGGTGTTCTCCGCCGCCGGAACGAGCATCGCGGACAAAGCAGGCCGCCCAGCTGCGCAAGCGTGGAGCGACAGAACTGCGCCGAGCGCAAGCACGCGACGTGCGCTCGCCGGCCCACTGGGCATTGAAATCATCATCCGTCGCACCCTGTGGTACGGCCGTTCAACGGGGCGGCACGGTCGACCCTGCTACAGAAGTCCGAGGTTTCGCGCGTCAGCGTGAGGAGTTCGTGGTCCATTGCGCGTATTCGCATAGTATCCCCATCACTAAGGAGGGCATCGGTGCCCGGTCCGGTCGTCAACGATTTTACCATCCGCATCGCCACGGTCAACGGTTCCGGCAGTCAATCCTCCAATCTCGTTTTGAGCAACGCGATCTTCCGTCTTGGAATACCGGTCGCGCCGAAGAACGTTTTCCCATCGAACATCGAGGGTTTGCCGACGTGGTTCGACATCCGCGTTACGGGGAAGGGCTATCAATGCCGCAGCCGCGACGTCGAGGTGCTCGTTGCGCTCGATGCGGCAACGTGGCGCGAGGACGTCGCGGCGCTGAAACCGGGCGGCATCGCGATCCACGAGAGCGCATATCCTCTCGACGGGAAGACGCATCGCGACGACGTGACCTACTTCCCGGTTCCGTTCACCGAGATGGGCAAGAGGCACTTTGCAAACGCCGATCTGCGCAAATACCTCGTGAACATGATCTACGTCGGCGTCCTGGGCGAGCTCGTCGGCCTCGACGACGCGACGATCGAAGCGGCCGTCAAGACCCAGTTCCGCAGCAAGCCCGCCGCGGTCGAAACGAACATGCAGGCGGTGCGGCTCGGCGTCGAGTACGCGCGCGATCACCTGGCGAAACAAGATGCGTTTCGCCTCCAGCCGATGCGCGGCAAGACCGACGGCACGATATTCATGGACGGCAACCGCGCGGCGGCGCTCGGTTGCATCATGGGCGGCTGCACCGTCGCTGCATGGTATCCGATTACGCCGTCCTCGTCGTTATGCGAATCCTTCATCGCGCTTGCCGAGCGGTATCGCGTCGATGCGAAGACCGGTGAGAAGAACGTCGCGGTCGTTCAAGCCGAGGACGAGCTCGCTGCAGCCGGCATCGTGTTCGGAGCCGGATGGGCCGGTGCGCGGGCGATGACGTCGACATCTGGCCCGGGGCTCTCCTTGATGGCGGAGTACGCCGGCTTCGGTTACTACGCCGAGATTCCGGGCGTAATCTTCGACGTGCAGCGTGCGGGACCGTCGACGGGGCTGCCCACGCGAACGATGCAAGGCGACGTGGCTTTTGCGTACACGCTCTCGCACGGCGACACGAAGCACGTGGTGCTTCTACCCGCCAGCGTCGAGGAGGCGTACGCGTTTGCAATGGAGGCGTTCGATCTCGCGGAGCGCTTTCAGACGCCCGTATTCGTGTTGAGCGATCTCGATCTCGGAATGAACTCGTGGATGAGCACGCCGCTGCCGTATCCCGAGAAACCGTTCGATCGCGGAAAAGTCTTGAGCGCCGAGGATCTCGCGAAGCTCGACTCGTGGGGCCGGTATCGCGACGTGGACGGCGACGGGATCCCATACCGCACGCTTCCCGGAACGAATCACGAGAGCGCAGGTTTCTTCACGCGCGGAACCGGCCACGACGAGCAGGCCCGGTACTCGGAGAACCCGCAGACGTGGCAGCATGGCCTGGACCGGCTCGTACGCAAGCACGACACCGCCCGCGCGCGCGTTCCGCAGCCGATTGCGGACGAAGCCGGACGCAGGGTCGGGCTCATTGCGTACGGCACGACGCACCACGCTGTCGTCGAGGCGCGCGACGTGCTCCACGACGACGGCTTGGACGTCGACTATCTTCGGGTGCGCGCGCTTCCACTCTCACCCGGCGTCGCGAGCTTCGTCGAGCGCCACGAGCGCGTCTACGTCGCCGAGCAGAACCGCGACGGCCAGCTCTACGGCATCCTGCGCACGGAGCTGCCGGCGCATCTCGTCTCTCGCCTCCATTCGATTCGCCACTACAAAGGCGTGCCGATCGACGCGCAGGCCATCGTCGAGCCGCTCCAAGCCGCGGAGCGCGATCCTTCGACTCCGCATCCTCGCGCGGCACTCGAGGTGACGGGAACGTTATGACGGTGAATATCATCGGTCTCGCGCGCGACGTCTACAAAGGCTTGCCGACGACGCTGTGCGCGGGCTGCGGCCATAACTCGATCACGAATCACCTCATCAAGGCACTGTACGAGTTCGGCGTCGATCCGCATCGCCTCGCGAAGATGAGCGGAATCGGCTGCTCCTCGAAGACGCCGGCGTATTTCGTCGAGCAGGCGCACGGGTTCAACGGCCTGCACGGGCGCATGCCCTCTGCCGCAACCGGCGCTAAGCTCGCGAACCGCGAGCTTAGCGTGCTGGGCATCAGCGGCGATGGAGACACGGCCTCGATCGGCCTCGGTCAGTACTGCCACATGATTCGCCGCAATCTCGACTGCGCGTATCTCATCGAGAACAACGGCTGCTACGGGCTGACCAAGGGCCAGTTCTCCGCCACCGCCGACGCCGGGTCCAAACAGAAGAACGGAAAGATCAATGAGTTCACGGCGATCGACCTCTGCGGGCTCGCGGTCGAGCTCGGCGCGTCGTTCGTGGCGCGCTCCTTCTCGGGCGACGGCAAGCAGTTGGTCCCGCTCTTGCAGGCGGCGTTCGCGCATCGCGGCACGGCGATTCTCGATATCGTGAGCCCATGCGTCACCTTCAACGATCACGTCGGCTCGACGAAGAGCTACGCCTACGTGAAGGAGCATGGCTTCGCTCTGCATACGCCCGACTTCATCATCGGCAGCAAGGAGATCGAGGTCGATTACGAGCCCGGAACCGTTCAGGACATCGCCTTCGACGATGGGTCGCACGTCTTGCTGCGCAAACTCGAGCGCGACTACGATCCCACCAGCCGTCTCGGCGCGCTCGCGGTGATCGACGAAACGCGCGAACGCGGCGAGCTCGTCACGGGGCTGCTCTACGTCGACACGGCCGCGCAGGATCTCTGCGAACGCGAGCAGTTGACGCAGACGCCGCTCGCGCAGCTGAAGGAAGACGACCTGCGCATCAGCCGTGAAGAGTGGGTTCGGCTGACGGCGCCGTCGGCATAGGCCCTTCCCTGCGCCGCAGGGCGACGAAGCCGTAGTACGCCGGGATTGCCGCGAGGAAAAGCCCGAGCGTCACGAGCGCGTTCAGGAACGAGGCAACGTACGTGGTGATTACGACGGCCACCGCTACGAGCGCAAAGAGTGCGGTGCTGTACGGGTGCAATGGCACGACGAAACCCGGACGCGCCTCTTGCCGGGCGCGATCGCGCGCGCGAAAGACGAACACGGCGATTGCGGCGAGCGCGAAGAAGACGTAATCGACCGAGATGACGTAGGTTAGGATCTTCGGGTAGTCCTTCCAGAGCGTGATGAGAATTGCGACCGCGCCTTGGAGCGCGATGGCGATTACCGGCACGCGCGTTCTCGGATGCAGCCAGCCGATCTGGCGAAAGAAGAGGCCGTCTTTCGCCATTGCGTGGTAGACGCGCGGAGAGACGAGAATCTGATTGCTCAAGAAGCCGAGGGTCGAGAGCGCGATGAGCGCGGCGATGAGCTGCGCGCCGCGCGAGCCTAGCAGCGCGCGCAGCACCTCCGACGCCGGAGCATCGGTGCGCATCAGACCCGTGGGACCGAGTACGCGCAGGCACACAACGTTGACGAGCACGTAGAGGACGACGACGCCGCACACTCCCCACACCATGCCGCGCGGAAGCGTTCGCGACGGCTCCTTGAGCTCGCCCGTCATGAAGCTCGACGTCTGCCACCCGCTGTACGCGAAGAGCACCGCGATCATCGAGACGGCCATCGCGCCGAGCAGGGAGAGCGCCGCTCCGGAGGCGGCGACGGGCGCGGCAGCGCCCGCGGTGGGATGCGCGAGAAACCCGGCCGCGATCAACCCGGCGATCGCGACGATTTTCAAGACCATGAAGACGTGCTGGAGATTGCTTCCTTCGCGGACGCCGAGACAGTTGACGAGGGTGAAAACCGCGAGAACGGCGAGCGCGAGCAGCGTCGGATCGACGTTGATGCCGGTAAGCGGTTGGAAGTATCCGGCAAACGTCAGCGCCGCCGCCGCCATGCCGCCGCTCTGCGAGACGAGCAGCAGCGTCCAGCCGTACATGAAGGCGACGATGGGGTGAAAGGCTTCGCGCATGTACGCGTACAGGCCGCCGTCGTGCGGCCGGCGCGCGGCCAGCTCGGCGAAGACGAAGGCGCCGAGTAGGGCAACCGCACCGCCCGCGACCCAGACGGCGAGCACCGCCCACCCTTGGTGTACGATTTTTGCGACGACCGAAGGATTGCGAAAGATGCCCGAGCCGATGATCCCGCCCATGACGATGAGCGCGGCATCGCGCGTGCCGAGCCTGCGCAACAACGTTGCGTTCAGGCCGCCGGGCAACAAAGGTTCCCGAGTGCTACGGATGCGAAATCCCCCTGCATGATCGTCATAGCCGCGCTCCTGGCCATGCTGCTTGCTCCGCTCACGGTCGCTCAGGCAACCCCCGTGCCCTTGACCGTTCCGCCGACCGTCGCTCCGCTGCCGCCCGCTACGGACACGCTGAACGGCGGACCCTGCTTGGATTCACCTCGCTCGGTGCCTCATGTCCTGCAAGAACCGGTCGTTCGCGAAATGCAGATCGTGCGCATCGACCGCGTCGTCTCGACCGCGACGATGACGCGGGACAACGTCATCGGCTTCCTCTACACGACCGACGACGGCACGACGTGGCTCGGCCAGCGCTCGCCGGATTACATGTCGGCTGCCAACGCACGTGAGATCAACCACGTGTTGGCATCGACGCGCGTCTCGCCGCTCGATCCGGATGCGTTTCCGCCGACCATGCGATACGGCGTGCCGGTTCGCGCGGACCGCTTCTTCCGCGTCCAAATTCCCGAGCGGGCAATGGTACCGCTGCGCATTCGCTTCGACGCGTGCGTCGCGTGGCCGCAGGGACGCCCGCTTCCCGACCCGACGTTCTGACGGCCGTCGGGCCGGCGCTGCATCTGCGCGCCGCCCAGGCGGGTATTGATAGAAAGAGATGGATTTCGTGATCCGCTCGCGGACGATTGCTTTCGAGCCGAACGCCGACGTCTTCGTCGACGACGCGCGCTCGTCGGTCGTCGTTACCGTGGAACTTGCAGGTGCGGACCCTGAGAGCTTGCGCGTCGAGATCGACGACGAGCGGCACCTCGTCATCTCGGGGAACCGCCCGCGCGGCACGCGATCGTCGGGATCGTGCGTGCAGAAAGAGATTTCCTACGGAGAGTTCAGCAAGCGCATTCACCTTCCGGTTGCCGTCGAGTACGACGGCGCCGCGGCGACGTACGGCGACGGCGTCCTCGTCATCGCCCTGCGCATCTCGCAGACGGCGTACCGGCCTACCGAGCGCACGGAGATACGGATGATCGTCAAGCGGGTACCATTCTAGTGGCGTCGCGTAAGAGAGACGCGCAAAACGGCATCCCCGTGGGTTCGATCGGGATTCTGCCGTTGCAGGACGCCGTGCTCTTCCCGAACACGGTGATTCCGCTGGCCGTCGTCAAGAAGCCGGGGATTCAGCTCGTCGAAGAGGCGCTGCGCGAAGGCAAGGCGATCGGCTTGTGCGTGTTGCGCGACCGCGACATCGAGAATCCCGTTTCGCAAGACGTGCATCGCGTCGGCACGATCGGCGTCATTCAAAAGATGCTGAAGGTTCCCGACGGCACGCTGCGATGCATCGTGGCCGGCCAACAGGTTTTTCACGTCGAGCGGTTCACGCAAGAAGAGCCGTACATGGTTGCGAGCTACGCCGAGCTGCCCGAGGTGACGGTGGAGAACGAGGAGCTCGTCGCGATGCAGCGCAATCTCGCGGGGCTCTTCCAGAAGCTGCTCTCGTATCTGCCGCAGGCGCCGCGCGAGATGGAGATGGAGGTCCAGAACATCACGGACCCGAGCGTGCTCTCCTACTTCGTCGCGTCAACGATGCGCTTGGATGCCGCAGATCGCCAGGCGCTCCTCGAGGAGCGCGACACGGCCAAGCGCATGCGCAAGCTCACGATGCTGCTGACCAAAGAGTTGGAAGTCGTCGAGCTCGGTCACAAGATTCAGAGCGACATCCAGCGCGAGATGGAGAAGAATCAGCGCGAGTTCTACCTGCGCCAGCAGCTGCGCGCGATTCAGGAGGAGCTCGGCGAGGTCGATCCACAGCAGGCCGAGGCGAACGAGCTTCGCACGAAGATCGAAGAGGCGAAGATGCCCGAGGAGGCGCGAAAGACCGCCGACCGCGAGCTCGAGCGCCTGTCGCGCGTGCCGCAGGCATCGCCCGAGTACAGCGTGATTCGTACGTACCTGGACTGGCTCGTGCAGCTCCCGTGGAACACGGAAACGGCCGATCATATCGATATCGAGAAGGCGCGCGCCGTGCTCGACGAGGATCACTACGACCTCGACAAGATCAAGGACCGCATCGTCGAGTATCTGGCGGTCGGCAAACTCAAGAAGCGCCTGACCGGGCCGATTCTTTGCTTCGTGGGGCCGCCGGGCGTGGGAAAAACCTCGCTCGGTCATTCGATTGCACGTGCGATGGGTCGCAAGTTCGTGCGGCTCTCCGTCGGGGGCGTGCGCGACGAAGCCGAGATTCGCGGGCATCGCCGCACGTACATCGGAGCGATGCCGGGCACGATCGTCCGCTCGATGCGCGACGCTGGCACGAAGAACCCAGTGATGATGATCGACGAGATCGACAAAGTCGGTGCGGATTTCCGCGGCGATCCTCAGTCGGCGCTGCTGGAGGTTCTCGACCCGGAGCAGAACGTCAACTTCCGCGACCACTATCTCGACTTGCCGTTCGATCTCTCGCACGTGCTCTTCATCTGCACGGCGAACAGCCTCGATACGGTCTCACCCGCTCTGCGCGATCGCATGGAGATCATCCAGCTCTCCGGCTACACCGAGCTCGAGAAGATGCAGATCGCCAAACGATACCTGCTCGAAAAGCAGCACATCGCAAACGGCGTCCGGGACGCGCAAGCGCATATCAGCGATGCGGCGCTGCGGACCATCATTACCGACTATACGCGCGAGGCGGGCGTGCGCAATCTCGAGAGGCAGATCGGAACGGTCTTTCGCAAAGTGGCCCGCAAGATCGCGTCCGAGCCGCACTACAGGGCGCGCATCAAGCCGGAGAGCCTGAGCGAGTATCTCGGCAAGCAGCGTTTCTTCAACGAGGCACGCCGGCGCATCGCGTCGATCGGCGTTGCAACGGGTATGGTGGTGACGCCGGTTGGCGGCGATATCGTTTTCATCGAGACGCAGGCGATGCCGGGTACCGGCAAAGTCTCGCTCACGGGCCAGCTCGGCGACGTCATGAAAGAGAGCGCGCACGCGGCGGTCTCGTTCCTGCGCTCGCGCTCGAGCGAGTTCGCCCTACCCGAGGATTACTTCGCGAAGCACGACCTTCACGTCCACGTACCGGCGGGCGCGACGCCGAAGGACGGCCCGTCGGCCGGCATCACGATTGCAACGTCGATTGCCTCGGTACTGACGGCCATCAAAGTCGATCCTGCCGTCGCGATGACCGGAGAGATTACGCTCACGGGTCAGGTGCTGCCGATCGGGGGGCTCAAGGAGAAGGTTCTCGGCGCGAAGCGCGCCGGCATCACGAAGGTGCTCTTCCCAAAGCGCAACGAGGTCGATCTCGACGACGTTCCCAAGGAAGTGCGCGACACGATGGAGCTGATACCTGTCGAGCAGCTTTCGGAAGTCTTCGAAATCGCGCTCGGGAAGCGCGTCATCGCGCCGACGATCTTCGAGAGCGGCCGCCGCGCGAACA
>VFSW01012787.1_pt1 | contig 11691 bp, 6 predicted proteins | sample 5358111 | NCBI WGS metagenome assembly VFSW01 (sample SAMN11554181, study PRJNA540505) | mine drainage metagenome | isolation source: sediment from site ElyBrook_90M | place: USA: Ely Copper Mine, Vershire, VT | collected 2017 | reverse complement strand
CCGATCACCGGGAACAGCGACAGGACCGCCATCACGAAGCCCCAGAAAACCGGCGCGGGCAACCCGAGCCAAAAGAACATCAGTCCGCCCAGCAGTCCCTGAATCGAGGACGTGACAAACTTGCCGCCCAGGGAGATGCGCAGCGTCTGCACGATGCGCTGGAACGTGGCTCGGGAAAACTCAGGGTCTAGTGGAATTAGTCGCATCGCTGCCGCGATCATGGCGTCTCCGTCGCGAAGGAAGTAGAACAGGACGAAAATCGCAGTCCCGATCTGGGCCAGGAACCGCATCGAGCCCGCGACGAACGAGGATAAAGCGGAAGACACCGAACCGGCCGCGGTGCGCAGAGATTCCGCCACCGCGCCGGTGACGTCTATCCGCGCGTCGAGCCAGCGAAAAACACCGCCCACGAACGGCGTGCGCTCGACCGCCGCACGCAGGCTCGTCGAATCGGTTCCCGTCTGCTCCACCAGCGCTGCTGCTTCATGGAACAGCGCGCGGGCCAGCAGGACGCTCGGCACGATAACGACCCCGATGATCAAAATCACTGTAAGCACAGAAGCGACCGTGGGTGAGACCACGCGCAGGCGCAGCCGCCGGTAAACCGGCGCCGCAATCACCGCGAGTGCGAAGGCCCAACAGATAGCGGTCAGAAACGGGACCAGGATGCGCCAGCACAGATATAGAACCAGCACGGCGCCGGCGGCGAGCACCACCACGCGTAGCAGTTCCTGCCGGTCCCTCCACCATAACTCCGCCGGCCTCTCCCGTTCCTGCTCACCCCGCGCAGGAGTCATCTCAAATACTCACCACCGGGCAAGGCGACTCCCGAATCAGCGCGTAGGCGTGGGTGCGCAATCGCCCGAAGCCGGTCAGCGTATGGCCGCGTCCGATGACGATCGCATCGGCGCGGTGCCGGAGCGCGGCCTCGCGAACCACTCTCACGATCGGCCCTCCGGCGAGCGAAACATCCACCGCCATTCCGGCGCCCGACAGCAGCCGGACAAATTCGGCCTCGGCCCGCTCAAACAGAAACCGCCGAAGCTCCACCTCGCCACGGTTGTCCGAAGTCTCATCAGCCGCCGCAACCGCATGAACCACGTAAAGCTTCGCGCCGGCCAGCTCGCAAAGCTCGCTCGCCCACTGGATTAGCGGTACGCAAGTAGGATCGCATTCCACCGCACAAACGATGTTGTCGATCTCCATCTTCAACGACAGCGGCGCGTCCGCATGATGAACTCCCGTCCAGACCGGGCAACTCGAATCGTGCAACACCTTCGCGGTCACCGAGCCGAGCAGGAACCGGCGGAACCGTCCGTGGGCATGCGTCGGCATCACGATCAGGTCAACTGCATTGATCTTCGCGAACTCGACGATCTTCTCCGCCGGATCTCCCTCCAGCACAACCGTGCCCCGGTGCACGCCGGGAACCTCCGGCCCCACGAAGCCTTTCAGCCGCTCAAGCAACAAAGGATCGCCGACGGGGAGGCACAACAGTTCGGCACGCAAAAGACGTGCCAGCTTCGACGCATACCGCGCCGCCCACGCGCAGCGCGGGGAGAAATCGATGGGCACAAGAATCTTTTGAATGGAAATCATGACATCTGCCTCCTATGGCTGGCCTTTAGCCGCCTCACGGTCTTCAGCAGCTCAAACCAGGCAAGGCTTGCCAGACCGCCGGCGGCGCAAATGGCAAGCTCCTGCGGCTTGAGCGGGCTGAACTGAAACAGTTCGCGCAGTGGCGGCACATAGAGCACCGCGCCGAGTACCGCGAGCGCGCCGCCCGCGATCCACCACATCGCCGGGTTCGGTGACTTCAGGATCGAGCGAATCCCGCCGGCAAACGAGCGCGTCGTCAAGATCAAACCCAAGTTCGCAATCACCAATGTCGTGAACGTCAGCGTCCGGGCCACTCGCTCGCCTAAGCCGCTGTGCAGGGCGATGGCGAAAATCGCCAGCAGTATCATCAACACGCCTGCACCTTGCACCAATGCCATGGCGATCATCCGCCCGCTGAACGGGCGCTCCGACGTGGACCGCGGAGGCCGCCGCATCACATCCGGCTCCTCCCGTTCGGCCTCAAAAATCACCGAACAGGCCGGGTCAATGATCAACTCGAGAAACGCGATGTGGGCCGGAGCAAGAATCAGCGGCCAGTCAAACAGCACCGGCGCAAACGAAAGACCGGCAATCGGCACGTGAATCGCGAAAGTGTAGGAGATTGCCTTCTTGAGGTTGTCGAAGATGCGCCGGCCCATCCTTACGGCCTTCACGATGGAAGAAAAGTCGTCATCGAGAAGAACCAGATCCGACGCCTCCCGCGCCACGTCGGTGCCGCGCTCGCCCATCGCGATTCCGATGTGCGCCGCCTTCAAAGCCGGAGCATCATTCACCCCGTCCCCAGTCATCGCGACGATCTCGCCTCCGGCCTTCAGCGCCTTCACAAGCCGCAGTTTCTGATCCGGAACCGCCCGCGCGAACACACGCACCCCGCGGACTCGCGCCGTTAGCTCCGCCTCGCTCATCGCGGCTAATTCCGGCCCCGTGACGACGCTGGGCCCATCGGCAAGTCCCGCTGCGCGGGCAATGCTGGTTGCTGTCCCCGGCAGGTCTCCGGTGATCATCACCACGCGAATCCCAGCCGTCCGGCACTCCCGCACCGCTTCAGGGACGGAAGGCCGCAACGGATCCGCCAGCGCGACCAGACCCAGAAGCCGGAAACGAAAACCGTGCGGATCGTCCGGCAGCACGCCGGCGCCGGTCCAGGCCCGGGCCACCCCAAGCACCCGCAAACCATCCGCGGCCATAGCCGCCGCCTGCATCATGAGCGTTTCGCGCCCAAGCCCGTCTAGCTCGCACAAACCCGCAATCGCCTCAGGTGCACCCTTGGCCGCGATGAAATACCCGTCTTTGCCCGGAATGGCCCACACCTCAGTGATGGCGAGCAGCGCCGGCTCGATCGGATACTCGCGGACGAGCGCGCCGTTTGCGTACGCTTCGGGGTGTCTAAGCGTTGCGCCTCCCAGCGCGCGAATCGCCCGGTCCATCGGATCGTGCGTGTCGGCGCGGCTGGCCAGAACGGCGAACTGCACCAGCGTTTGAAACTCCTCCGGCAGCGGGCGTTCCCCGGATGCGGCATCGAACGAGCCGTGGTTCACCGAAAGCCGCCGCACCGCCATCCGGTTCGCCGTCAACGTTCCAGTCTTATCGACACACAGCACACTCGCCGACCCGAGCGTCTCGATCACCGGCGCATGACGCGTCAGCACGCGCAACTTCGCCAGCCGCCACGCCCCGAGCGCGAGAAATACAGCCAGCACCACCGGCAACTCCTCCGGCAGAATCGCCATCGCCAGCGACAACGCCGACAGCAGTCCGCGCAGCCAGTCGCCGCGCAGCAGACCGTAAGCCACTACGAGCACCGCACACGTCAGTGCGGCCGCCAGCGCAACCCTCCGGACAACCTGCGCGGCATCTCGCTGTAGCAGCGACTGCTCGGTTTCCACCGTCTGAAGCGATTTGCCGATCTTGCCAAGCTGCGTCCGAACTCCGGTCGCATCAGCCAAGGCGAGTCCTGTACCCCGCACGACCAGCGATCCCGAATACACGTACGGCAGGTCATCCCCGCCCGGTTGAGGAGCGCTTGCCCGTTCGCGGTCCGCACCCGCTTGCTTGCGAACCGGGACCGATTCCCCTGTCAGTAGCGACTCGTCGATCGAAAGATTCGTCGCCGCGAACAAAAACCCATCGGCCGGCACCCGGTCTCCCTCGGCCAGCACCAACACGTCGCCGCAAACCACTTCGCGTCCGGGAATTCGCTTCTGCTCCCCGTCGCGGATCACCAGCGCGCGCGGGCTCGACAGATCCCGGAGCGCATCGAGAGCCCGTTCTGTCTTTTGCTCCTGATACAGAGTAAGTGCAATCACCAGCACCACAAACAGCGTCAGGACCGCCGCCTCTTTCACATCCCCCAGCGCGAAGTACACCACCCCGCAGGCGAGCAGCAGGATCAGCATCGGCTCGCGCACAACGTCCAGCGCAATACGAAATACGCTGCGCGGCTTCGCCGAAGGCAGTTCGTTGTAGCCGTCCTGCCGAAGTCGTTCCGCTACCTCACGCTGCGACAACCCCGCGATCGCCTCCCCCGCCGGGGAAGCCCGTCCACTTACGCCGAGTTCCGTCACGACATATTTCTCACTGCACGAGCATGACCGAACCGCAAAATGCACGAACGGCCGCCGGATTGCCCAATCCCCAGCAAGGCATTGTGTCGTGGCCATCGCTTCGCTATCAAGCGCGGACCCCGCTCCGGAAGCACTCTTCCGCATCCAGGGCGTAACGAAGGTCTACCGCATGGGCGACGTCGAAGTGCAGGCCCTTCGCGGCATCGATCTCGACTTGTACGCCGGCGAGTTCGTCGTCGTGCTCGGCCCCTCCGGCAGCGGGAAATCCACTATGCTCAACATTCTCGGCGGCCTCGACGTCCCGACCCGCGGCAAGGTCCATTACCGCGACCACAACCTTACAGCCGCCGGCGACGCCGCCCTCACCCGCTTCCGCCGCGAGCATGTCGGCTTCGTGTTCCAGTTCTACAACCTCATCCCCAGCCTGACCGCGCTCGAAAACGTCGCCCTCGTCACCGAAATCGCGGAACATCCCATGGACCCTGCCGACGCCTTGCGCTTGGTCGGCCTCGGCGACCGTCTCCATCACTTCCCCGCCCAACTCTCCGGCGGCGAGCAGCAGCGCGTCGCCATCGCCCGCGCCGTCGCCAAACGCCCGGAGGTCCTGCTCTGCGACGAGCCCACCGGCGCTCTCGACTACTCCACCGGCAAACTCGTACTCGAGGTCCTCGAACGCGTTAACCGCGAGGTCGGAACGATCGTCGTGATCATCACCCACAACGCCGCCATCGCCGGCATGGCCGATCGCGTGGTGCGTGTCAGCAGCGGAGGCATCGCGGGAATTGAGCGCAACCCGACCCGCATCTCCCCCTCCGATCTGGCTTGGTGATTCGCATGACCGCCCTCCACTCCAAACTCCTTCGCGACCTGCTCCACCTCCGCGGCCAGACCATCGCCATCACGCTCGTGCTCGCCTGCGGGATCGCAACTTACGTCACCATGCGCTCCGCGTTTCAATCTCTCGAACAGGCACAAACCGACTATTACGCCCGGTACCGCTTCGCCGACGTCTTCGCCCACCTCAAGCGCGCGCCGGACCCGGTATCCACGGCCGTCGCCGCCATCCCCGGCGTAGCCGCGGTCCAAACGCGCGTGGTGATGGATGTCACGCTCGACGTGCCCGGCCTCAACGAACCCGCCACCGGACGCCTCGTCTCGGTCCCGGAGCATCGCACGCCGATGCTCAACGATCTCTTCCTCCGCCAGGGCCGCTACATCGAACCAGGCCAGCGCGGCGAGGTCATAGCGAGCGAGGCCTTCGCCGCCGCCAACCGCCTCGCCGTCGGCGATTCCATCGAAGCCGTATTGAACGGCCGCTGGGAGCGCCTGCGCATCGTCGGCATCGCCCTGTCGCCCGAATACATCTACGAGATCCGCCCCTCCGAGGTCTTCCCGGACAGTCGCCGCTTCGGCGTGCTCTGGATGAGCCGCGACGTCCTCGGCCCCGCCTTCAACATGAAGGACGCCTTCAACGACGTCGCCCTCTCGCTCGCCCACGGCGCCGAAGAAGCAGACGTCATCGCGCGCCTGGACCACCTGCTCGATCGCTACGGCAGCCTCGGCGCTTATGGCCGCTCCGATCAGATCTCGTTCCGCTTTCTCACGGACGAGTTAGGCGAACTCCGCGCGTACGGCATAATCCTGCCCACGTTGTTTCTCTCGATCGTCGCCTTCCTGCTGAACGTCCTGTTATCCCGTCTCGTAGCCACACAGCGCGGCCAGATCGCCGTGCTAAAGGCGTTTGGCTACACCCACCTCGAAATCGGCATTCACTATCTCGAACTCGCACTGGTGGCCGTTTTCCTCGGAACGGCCGCCGGCGTCGCCTCCGGCCTGTGGCTCGCTTCCGGATTGATGGGCATCTACGAACAATACTTTCACTTCCCCGCTCTGCCCCTTCGAGTAAGTGCCCCGCTGATTATTACTGCAGCGGCCATCGCGGTCGGCTCCGCTTGCATGGGCGCGGTCTCGGCGGTCCGCCGCGCCGCCGCGCTGCCTCCCGCCGAAGCCATGCGCCCGGAGCCGCCCGCCGCCTTCCGTCCCGGCGTCCTCGAACGCCTCGGCGTGCAGGCGCTGTTGAGCCCAGCATCCCGTATGATTGTGCGTAACCTTGACCGCCGCCGCTGGCGGGCGTTTTTCTCAGCCCTTGCCGTCGCCCTCGCCGTCGCCATTGTCGTCTCCGGCCGCTACGCCATCGACGCCGTGAACCATCTCGTCTCCGTGCAGTTCCACGTCGTCCAGCGCGAAGACGTCACCGTGGTGTTTCAGGAACCCCGCCCCGCTCGCGTGCGGCACGAGTTAGCCCAACTCCCCGGAGTCCTTCGCGTCGAGGCACTCCGCGAAGTTCCCGTGCGCCTGCGCCTCGCCCATCGCTCGCGCCGCGTCGCCCTGCTGGGGCTTCCCGCGGGGAACGAGTTGCGCCGCCCGGTAGACCAGCATCTGCGGCCCGTCGATCTCCCACCCGATGGCTTAGTGCTGAATACCAAGCTCGCTGAAATCCTCGGCGCGAAGCCGGGAGATACCGTCACCGTCGAAGTGCTGGAAGGCGCCAGGCCCGTGCGTTCTCTTCCCCTGGTGGCGCTGGCCGACGAACCCGTCGGTCTCGGAGCCTACATGCGGATTGACGCGCTGCACCGCCTGATGCGCGAAGGCGGCGCCATCTCCGGTGCTTACCTGAAGGTCGATCCCGCCATCGCACCCACTCTCTACTCGATCCTCAAGCGCACGCCATCGATCAGCGGCGTCGCCGTCCGCGAAGCGATGCTCGCCAGCTTCTGGAAAACCTTCGGCGAATCCATCTGGGTTTCGACCGCCTTCGTGGTCGGTTTCGCATGCGTCATCGCATTCGGGATTGTCTACAACGGAGCCCGCATCGCGCTCTCCGAACGCGGACACGAACTCGCTTCTCTGCGCGTACTGGGTTACACGCGAGCCGAGATCGCGCGGATCTTACTCGGCGAGCAGGCGCTACTTACAGCCGCCGCCGTGCCCGTTGGCTTCGCACTCGGATTCACGCTTTCGGCGATGCTGGCGCACTTCTTCTCGCGAGACCTCTTCCGTTTGCCGCTGGTGGTGAACGCCGCCACTTACGCCTTCGCGGCGATCGTTGTCGGAGCGGCCAGCATCTTCTCTGGTCTCGTCGTGGCCCAACGCTTAGGGCACATGGATCTGACTGAAGTCCTGAAGTCGAGAGAATGAGGACAGAATGAAACGCATCGTCAAGCGGGTTCTACTTACTCTGGCGCTTGTTACCGCGGCGATCCTGATCGCACTCGCCTTCCGCCCGAAGCCCGTGGAAGTCGAAGTGGCGCGTGTTACGCGCGGGCCGTTGCAGGTCACCGTCGAAGAAGACGCCGAAACACGAGCGCACGACCGCTTCACCCTCGCCGCTCCCATCGCCGGCCGCCTCTCCCGAATCCAGCTTCGCGAAGGAGACGAAGTCACCCCGCGGACGCCAATCGCCACCATCAGTCCCCTGCCCCTCGACGTTCGCGAATCGGCCGAAATCCACGCCAGGGTCGAAGGCGCCGAAGCGCGCCGGCGCGAAGCCGAAGAGCAATTGGCGCGCTGGGAAAGCGATCATGCGCAGGCGATCCGCGATCTCGACCGCGCCCGCCGCCTCGCCGCCGATGGCATCGTCGCGCAGCAGGACTACGAGCAGGCGCAAAGCAAGGAAACCGCGGCGGCCAAAGAAGTGGGAGCCGCGAAGTTCCGCCTCCGTTCCGCGGCCGCGGATGTCGAACGCGAACGCGCCGGTCTCGTCTCGCTCGAAGCGCATCAGAACCAGGCCGGCCGCCTCGTCACCCTCTATCCCGCCGAGCGCTGCCGCATTCTTCGCATCCTCGAGAAGAGCGAACGCGTCATCCCCTTCGGCACTCCGATCGCCGTACTCAGCGATCCGAACAAGATCGAAATCGTCGCCGACCTGCTCTCCACGGACGCCGTCAAGGTGCGACCTGGCGCGCCGGTCATCGTCGAGAACTGGGGTGGGCCCGCGCCCCTGTGCGCAAAGGTTCGGCTCGTCGAGCCTTATGGCTTCACCAAAGTCTCAGCGCTCGGCATCGAAGAGCAGCGGACCAACGTCATCGCGGATTTCGTCGATCCCCCCGATGGCCTCGGCGACGGCTATCGCGTCGACGTGCGCGTCGTCATCTGGGAAAGCCCGAGCGTCCTCAAAGTGCCCGCCAGCGCGCTGTTCCGCGTCGGTCAACAATGGAGCGTCTTCGCCGTCGAAGGCGGCCGCGCCAGCCTCCGCTCCGTCGAAGTCGGGCACCGCAACGCCGCCGAAGCCGAGATCGCGAAAGGACTCGACTCAGGCCTGCCCGTGATTCTGCACCCCGCAAATGACCTCAAAGACGGCATGCGCGTCGCCGTTCGCGCCAACAGCGGATTCTGAACCCGGCTTAGCGCCCCGCCGGCGTAATGTCGGTCACCGGCAGATCCCAGTGCGCCAGCAGAATCTCAAACCGCCTCTGTTCCTCGCGCTGATAAGTCTTCTGGTCCGGCCAAAGCTCGCGGATCAACCGCTCCTCATCCGGATTCGCCGTCGTACCCAGCGCCGAGTTCTTAAACCGGATCGTCACCCGGTAATCCCAGCGCGACTCTTCCGTCATGTGATTCGCCGGAGTCTCGATCTTCACCGAAAGAATCCGCCCGGTCTCCGCTATCTTCTTCAACAGCGGGTAGTGGTTCTTCAGAAACAGGTCTAGAAACTCCTGCTGGTGGCCCCATTGCACCTTGTAGTAATACTCAACCGCGTAAGGCTGGTCCGGCGCCCCGTGCGGCGGCGCGCCCTGCGCGAATAGCCCCGGCATGGCGAAAACCGAAACCGACAGCGCCAGCAGTACTTTCTTCATCGATCCCCCTCTAATGCCGCCACGAGCCTTCCTCCCGTTTCCCCGCAACTAACTTCACGTCTTCCAGCACAACATACGGCGTCAGCGCTTCGTGGATGCCCAGCGCCTTCACCGTGTGCAGCGGGTCGTTGCCCGCAAACACCAGCACCATATGCGCCGCATTCATCGGATTCTTCGCCGCAAACACGAGTGAATCGCGCTCGGAGGCATACGTCTTCTCATTCACCTTCACCACGCCGCCGTGATAATCGAGCCCAAGCGTCCCCGCCCACTTGGCCAATGCCGAGTTCGTCTCCGGCCGCCCCACAAACACGACGTCATGGTCTTTCAACTCCGCATCGCTCACGTCGAAGTCCTTGCGGATCGCGACGTCCTCCTGCCCGCGGTCCCGGTACATCTTCTGTAATTGCTCTGCCGCATACCGGTTCGTCGCCGCTTCCCGCACCGTTCCGTACACAATCACCGCCGCCGCCAGGCGTTCGCCGATGTCCCCCGGTAAGTAAGCCGGACCGTCTACCGGTTCCGTGAACTGATAGCTGGTTCCCGCCTTATCCAGGAACGACTGCGCCGTCACCGTCTTCGTCGTATTCGCCGCGAAGTAATCCGTCATCAGCTTCAGAAACGCATCGTCCCCCATCTTTCGCCGCAACGCATCCAGAAACAGCGCGCCCTTGGCCTGCTCGAGGCGGAAGTGGCTCAACGGCGTATCGGAAGCAAGCTTCAAGCCGCGGTAATGGATGCGCTCGGCCTCGATCGACGCCTCCGGGTCTTCTGATTTCAACAGCCGGTAATACGCCGCCGATCCCGCCACAAACCAGGTATCACCATCGGCGGCCGGCATTACCCAACCCTTCCACAAACGCTCCGAGTAAGTAACTTTCTTCTTCTCGTTCGGCTTCTTCTCCTCCGGCTTAGCCGCCAACCGGGCCGCCTCGTTCTGCTGCACCTCACGGAGCAGACTCTCCGAAGCTTGGCCCGTGAAAAGATGGTAGCCGCCAGGATACAGCCCGTGAACCGGCCCGGCATTAACCTCTGGCGCGGCCCATACGGTCTGGTTTGGCCGCCCCATCTCGGCCCAAACCATCAGGTTACTCGCCATATCGGCGGTCGCAATCTTCGCATCGATCGTGCTGTGCGCCACCAGCGGCGTCGTGCGAAACGCCAAAAACCCAAACTGCTCATCGATCCGGCCCTTGTACTCGTTATAAAGCTTCTGCCACGCCAGATCTCGCACCGCTGGCACATAAGGCACATACGCTGGCGCACCTTGCGGATCCGGCTCATACTCCAGGTTCACCGTCAGATCCTTGGCGTTGTTATCTCCCCAGTAAAATCCCGTCGTGCCTCCGAACCACTCGTTCTTTGAACTCCGCCACAGCCGCGTGTGATTCGTTCCCAGCTCATACATCGCGATCTCATTATTCTTGGCGTCGCCAATGATCCACTCGTTCGTGTACAAACCGTTGTTCCGCGTCCCCAACTCGTGAATCACTTCATCAATGTTCCCGCCATACTGAATCGCACGTCGCGCCCGGAATGCCACCGGAGCGCCGTCGATATTGAATGGAGTCTGCCGGATCGTCGTCTCCGTCAGCACCACCCCCGCATCGTTCTGATACCAGTCCGTGCCGCTCTCAATCCCGCCGGCGTAACTCTGCATCAGAATCCGATGCCCCGTCTCCGGCTTGATGTCGAGCATCACATTGGTCATCTCGCCGAGCGTCTGGGACCACCAGGTCACGTGCCCGATCACCATCTTGCCGTCACGTGTCGCCGGCCCCGTCGCCGCGAAAGCGCTGCAATGGTCCGTCACCGCGTCTCTCCCCGGCCGGTTATAGCCCGGAGGCGCGAAATGCAGCCCTTCCAGCCCCGTCGGCGTCATCGTCACCGCGGCCCGCAGTTCCCCCATCTCCACCGCCGTGTTCGCCACCACCAGATCCGTCAAATCCAACTTCCGCTTCAGGAACTTCGCGCCGTTGGCATTCGCCCCGTCCGCAATGCCGCGCATCTCTTCAAGAATCTCCCGGTCAAATCCGCGCAGGAACAGAGCGCTCGCCGAGGTCCGATAAGCGTTCCAAGTCTCCGCATCCATTCTGCCGCCGAGTAAGTAGGAGCAGCGCTCCAGGTACTCGGATATCTCCCGCGCCATCAGATACCCATGTTGATAGCCGCGCTCATACGGCTTCCCTTCAATGTGCAGGTAGATCCATCCGCCCTTCGGATATCGGTAAGCCGGACCGAACGTCTCCACCGCCTCCCGCGCCGGCCACGCGTCCTCGGATGAGGCCTCATCGATATTCACCCCGGCAAACCAAGCCTTGCCGTGAAGCGTGCCGCCCTCGCCGGCCGTCAGCAGAATCGTATCCTCGGACCGGCTGGCCACGAACCGAAGCGTCAGCCGCGTCCATTCCTGTGTTCCGCCCACCGACGCCGAATGCACATCGAACGGCATCGATCCCATCGTCAACGCCGCCCCCGACGCAATCGGCGCATTCGGCAAATCGCGGACCGCCACGTCTTCCGTGCGCACCCAACCGCTCAACTCATACCGCTTCCCGATGGTCAGGGACACAGGAGTCAGCCGTACGCAAGCATCTCCGCCTGTCGCCCCTGCCCCCAACCGCAGCGCCTCTTTGTGGGCGTGCATCCCG
>VFSW01012786.1_pt1 | contig 11691 bp, 5 predicted proteins | sample 5358111 | NCBI WGS metagenome assembly VFSW01 (sample SAMN11554181, study PRJNA540505) | mine drainage metagenome | isolation source: sediment from site ElyBrook_90M | place: USA: Ely Copper Mine, Vershire, VT | collected 2017 | reverse complement strand
AAGAGCAATTCTCTCTGGCCTGGCCGTTTCTGGTTTTGACGTTGCCGCGGCGGCGCCTCCTGGGTCTTTGCTCGGGCTTGGTGGGATTTGCTTTCGTCCTGCGAGTTGTTTTATTGCGGCTTCAGCTTCCTGACGCTGCCTACACGTGGACCTTCGCTCGGACGGACTCTCTCGCAATCGGGGCCATGCTGGCGCTTGCCGCACGGAATCCCCAAGATTGGAAGACGATTGTGGGATGGGCGTCCCGCCTAACGCTACCCGCGCTTTGCGGAATAGTTACATTGACGGCGCTGCTGGATCTCAGACCGCAATTCATGTCCGAGCAATTCCTGTTGTCATCCTTCAAGTTCAGCCTCCTGGGAATATTCTTTGGTGGATGCTTGGCCATGGCTGTTGGCACAAGAAAAGAGAGTCTGGTGAATCGATCCCTTACTTCGCCATTTCTAAAGTTTTTCGGAAAGTATAGCTATGGACTCTATGTCTTCCATCAGCCGCTCATGATTCTCTTTGTAAAAATCGGGATTCATACCGATAAACTGACTGGAACCCTGGGGAATAAGTTTTTGGCGGTTGTTGCGGTCAACGGTATCGCTTTCGCCGTCTCGATCGCTATCGCCTTGGCGAGTTGGAACCTCTACGAAAAACACTGGCTGAAACTGAAAGACCTTTCATTCCTGCAACGCGCATCCGAAGCATAGCCGGCTGGCAATTCTGAGTATGCTGCTAGGGATAGGAAAATCGGAAAAAATGGCGGAGGGGGTAGGATTTGAACCTACGAGCCCGGTTTTGCCAGGCTACCCGCTTTCAAGGCGGGCTCTTTCAACCGCTCAGACACCCCTCCTCAACGATGCAGCCATTTTAACGGAAGCACGCAAACGCGGCAACGCCGGGTGCTCCAAGTGCTGACAAAAGATTAATGAAGCTTAAGTCGCGCTCGCGGCAAAAAAAACAACTTTCAATTCCGCGTCCTCCACTTGTCTTGCAGCCACGTCTCAAGTTTTCGCAACAAGATGCTGCCCACGAGGCATCCGAGCGCTGCGATCAAAAATCATGACGGCAATTGCATAGCTGATATCATTTAGCTTTCGGCCCGCCACCAGCAGTGGGCCGAGTCCGAACGCTTCAAAGAGCATATCGTCGGTGAATGAGGTACACCACGCAAATACCCAACCCTGTTTTGGTCCGGTCACGGAGTACGCCAGGCTCGCGGGGAGCAGTACGTGCCAAAATAATTGCGGTCCCAGTTTTAGGAAAAACCGATTCAATCGCGATTACAAGAGCGCGGGAGGCCTGGAGGCGCGGGGCGGGATCGAACCGCCGATAAAGGTTTTGCAGACCTTTGCCTTACCACTTGGCGACCGCGCCTACGAGTCAAACATATTCTATCAGATGATCTCCTGCATCGTCTTTCTACCGGCAAAGCCACCTGAAAAAAAATCGAGGAGGGTGATATTCCACCCCCCTCGAAGTTGCCAGACTGATTTCGTCCGACTGATTGGTTAGAACCCGAGCTTTAACCCGAGTTGAATCGTCCGGGCACTTCCCGAACCGACAAGCGGATTGCCGGCCATGACGTCGGGCGTGGCACAACCGCAGCCGAACGTGCTCTGCTGCGTCCCGGGGTCATTGCCTATACCCCAGCCGGCCACCGACCCGTACGGGTTGGCATACTCGGGATGGTTGAATATGTTGAAAAGCTCGACCCGGAACTGGGCGCTATACCGCTCCTTGAACGTGAAATTCTTGAATACGGAGAAATCCATGTTCTTGTAGCCGGTATCGCGGAACAGGTTGCGGGCCATATTGCCGAAGCTTCCGGCGGGGGGAGGAGTCATAACAGAATGGCCGTTTGCGGACGCAAAGCAGCCAAAGGTGACAAGATCGGCGCCGGGCCTAGCGGCATTTTGACAAGACGTCCACAAGGTCCCAGGGTTGGATAGGGTGGTGGTCTGACCAGTAACTCCGCTGGTTATGGTGCAAACAGCGCCGCTAATTCCTGAGGCTGGACCCGTGCAATAGGGAAGGGAGTTTGCACCCTGAGACTTGAAGTCAGAGGGACTCCCGGTGAAATCCCACCGACTCGTATTTTCGGAGCACTGCAAATCGCACCCGAAAGTGTTCCCCTGGTCCCATACGGTCCATGGCTGCCCTGTCTGCACGCTGATGATCGCGTTCAGCTTCCATCCTTCCAGCATCTGGGCGTAGCCTCTGATCCCCGGGATATCGTAACTGGTGGTAAATGTGAAGCGGTGACGCATGTCAAAATCGCCGCTGGCGTAGTCTGCCATTGGATTGTTGCTGTCTTGCGGGAGGAACCCGTTGCGGTTCAGGGAACCATTGTCGAGGCCATGGCTATACGTGTAACCAAGCGTGTAGGAAAACCCGTGGGTCATGCGCTGGGTCAGCGTCGTCTGCAGGCCGTTATAGTTGGACACGGTATCGTTGGTGAACTGGTTAATAAACCCGAGGTAAGGAAATTTCTGCCCAATTGCATTCGGGCTCCCGTCGGAATTCGGCTGATTCAGGTCGCGAAAACCAGTCAGCCTAGCGCCATGATCGCCGACATATTCCACCTCCAAGGAGAGGTTGTTGTTGATGGCGTGCGTAACTCCAAAGTTCCAAGCCATGACGTAGGGATTGGTGAGATTCGGGTCCACCGCCATGATGTTGCAAGGGCTACGGGAAGTGCAAGCGGTCACAACGCCGGTCGGAAAGACCTTGCCGCCGTTAAGGCTAGAACCCTGAATTGTGGGGTCATAATTTAGAAACTGCGATTTGATTTTGTTGTTAGCAAGGGTATTGTTGCCGCCAAACGTCATACCGGCGGGGCAAGGGACTCCGGGCGCTTCAGATATTTGACAGGCGCCAGTCGGAACAGCGGCAACGGTGACGGCCGTGCTGTTCTGGAAGTTGACCTCCTGAATCAGCGTGGCCATGGTGAACGTCGAGTAAATAATGTTGAATCCGCCCCGGATCACCGTTGTGCCCTTGCCCGTGAGATCGTAGGCAAAGCCCAAACGCGGCGAAAAATCTTTGTAGTCCGGCCTCCAGAGGGAACCGCCCAATGCCTGCTGGTCAACCATTCCTTGCGTCGCGCTAAAGCTGCCAAACAAACCGTTAGCTTCCACCGCTGGCGACACGTAGGAATAGCGCAGACCCAGATTGAGGGTTAGCTTTGGCGTCAAGCGCCAATCGTCCTGGGCGAATCCTGCATACGAACCCCAAGACGATGAGCGGGCAGGATTGCCATTCAAAAGAAATCCTCGCGAGGGCGCTCCGGCGAAGAAGTCTTCGAGTGGCGTGGCAGCACCGGCCAGGGACACACTACCCTGAAAATCGATCCGGCCCCGGGCGGTCTCAAAGGAAGCATTATCGACCTGGATGTGCGCGATCTCGACTCCGAATTTCAAGCTGTGCTTGCCCACCAGGTACGAAAGGCTGTCCTGCCCATCGTAGTAAGGGTTATGGAAATAAAAGGGACGATTGTGCTGCGTACCCAGGCTCGCAAAACCACTGATATTGATATTCGGCAGACCACCCGACCCGCCCGGCGCCCCCGAAAGGGCTATACCCGTGTTGATGGGGTAGCCCGCACCACCCGTGAGGCCCGAACCGTCAGCGAGCACGGTGGCATCGGCGGGGTAAAAGTCAAAGAGGACTTTGTCGTAGCCAAATCGAACTTCGTTCACCAGCCGGGAATTAGGAGTCCAATCCCAGCTGCCGGAGGCGGTATACGTCTTCATCGGTATATAGTCTTCGAAGTTCGCGTTCAAAAAGGGGTGATCTTCTCCGAGGGCGTTGTAACGGCTAATCAACACAAAGCCGTTCAGGGTGTTCTTGTCGTTGATGTGGTAGTCGATTTTCCCGACCCCATTGTCGCTCTGATTAGCGTTGGGAAAAGTACTGGTGTAGGCTTTCGAAGCCCCGGTATTATTCGGGAACAGGCCGCCATTACAAGCCACCGGTATTACAGTTCCGGAAACGTCAAGCGGAGAATCGCCGGTGCAGCCCGCCAATTTCTCGCTGACTATACTTCGCGCCGTCCCGGCCTTCTGCAGAGCCGTAATCGCATCCACCATGCTGCTCTTCGGATTCGGGGTCGATTGGCCGAGGGTCTGGGGAGAGTTCGTGGGAATCGCATTGCCAACAAAGGAACGCAGACCCTCGTAGCCGCCGAAGAAGAAGAGCTTGTCCTTCTTGATCGGTCCACCCACCACGCCGCCGAACTGCTTTAACTGCTCCGGCAGCTTATCGCATGCATGGGGAGTGGGATTGGCGCAGCCATTGGCCCCTGGCGCCGGATCAAAGGCGTTGCGGGCGGCCCAAGCATCGGAGCGGCCAAACGCATACGCCGTTCCATGAAGGGAGTTAGTTCCGGATTTGATTCCGACGTTCACGACGGCGCCGGGCTTCCACCCGTATTCCGCCTTGGGATTTTCCTCCGTATTGAATTCCTGAATGGCGTCGATCGCCAGGATCGTCGCTCCATCGGTGAACGGACTCGGCATATTGGCGATGGGGCGGGCGTCGTAGAAATTGACATTGATCACACCCTCCAGCAACCAGCCAGATTCATCGGGACGGACGCCATTGGTACTCTGGGTCCAGGGTCCGCCACCTGGCTGAAGCGCAACGCCAGGGCGCAGGGCCAGCAGCATTTGATAGTTGCGGCCATTCAAAGGCATATCGTTGATGTCTGCGTTATTGAGCGTGCCGCCCAAGGTGGCGTTGGTCGTCTCCACCAGGGGAACGGATTCGGTGACCGTGACGGTTTGCTCCTGCTCACCCGGCTGAAGGGTCAAGTCAACACGAATTTCCTGGCCCACTTGAATCACAATGCCTGCCCGCTCCAATTTCTTGAACCCTTTGGACTCGGCGCGCACCGTGTAATTGCCGGGAGTCAAGTTCGGAGCGTTATACTCTCCGGCGTCATCCGTCGTCAGCGTTCGTGTGACGCCTCTATCAACGTCCAACACTGTAACCGTGGCGCCGGCAACGACGCCGCCGCTCTGGTCTGTAACGGTTCCGAGAATGCGTCCGTTACTTGATTGTGGATAGCCAGGCAGACATAGTAAAAGTACACCCAATGTGACAGTCACCAATTGGATGGCGGTCCTGCACCAGCCACTCGAAGACGCCTTACTCATCGAATCTAAAGAATTCATTGCTGGACCTCTCACTTACAAGGATTGAATTCTAATTCGGGCCCCGACTCCCTACCTAGATCCCAACCTCTAAAGCGCGAGAAAAAATCGCCGAGAAATTCAGGTTTCCCCAATACAGACACACACCCACGCAAGCACCAGTCAGCCAAAAACTAAATCTTGAGCGGACTGACGCTACAAATAGAACGCCACGAGATCCGAACCGGATCGCGCGACTCAACCCTTTGGGCCCGGTGTTTCCTGTTCGCCAAACAACACCGCACAAAGCGTGCGGCGTTTAGGATTGCGCATGCCTAGTTCGATGAGATTTTAGATTTATATTCAGTTAATACTAAATATTAGGTTCCGACAGCACCCGACACTGATGGCGGGAGAGTATTCCCAAAAGGTTTGAAAAGTCAAGCGCTTTTTTTGGATTTTGGATACAAGCTCGCGGGAACACATGCCGTGCCTGGTTCTTTGTCTCAACCGCCTGCATTCGTTATCGGAAGCCGAATCTGAAAAATCGAGCCGTGCCCCGGCGAACTGTGCACTTCAATCGTCCCGGCATGGACTTCGGCAATCCAGCGCCCGATGGAGAGCCCCAATCCGACTCCTCCGGATTCACGGGTGCGCGCTTTATCGGCGCGGTAGAATCGCTCAAACACATTCGGCAGATCCGCCTCGGCTATGCCAATTCCAGTGTCGCGCACTTCCGCTACCGCGTAGCCGTCGTTCCGCTGCAAGGAAACTTCGATCTTTCCGCTCGCGGGCGTATATTTCACCGCGTTATCGATCAGGATCAAGAACAGCCGCCGGAGCGAACTCGCGTCTCCCTGAATCCACATGGAGTCGCCGGAAATTTGTTCTTGAAAGGCGATCTGCTTCGCTTCCGCCAAAGCGCTTCCCTGATGGCACGCCTCCCGGAGGACCTCCGCTACGTTGGTGGCGGCGAAGTGAAGCGTTTCCGCGCCGGAATCGGCCCTGGCAAGGAACATCAGCTGTTCGATCAAGCCGGAAGTTTTTTCGAGTTCGCTGAGAACCTCGGCGATGACGTCCCGATATTCGCCCGCGGAGCGCGCCTTCCGCAGGGACAGTTCCGCGCGCGTTCGCATCACGGCCACCGGCGTGCGCAATTCATGCGAAGCGTCGGCTGTGAATTGTGTGATTTTCTTGAACGCGGCTTCCAAACGCTCGAGCATGCCGTTGAGCGTTTCCGAAAGACGCTGCAACTCATCGCCGGTATGCGGCACGACCAGCCGGCTCGACAAGTTCTGCGCGCTGATCGTCCTCGCCGTTTGCGTAATTTGGTCCACGGGAGCAAGCGCCCGCGTGCTGATCCAATAGCCCCCGGCCGCCGCGCACAACAGCAGCGTGGGAATGGAAATGAAGAGCAGCAGCGCGAAATGGTCCAGAGCTTCATAGAAGTCGTCCATTTCAATAGCGACCTGAATCAGATACGACTGATTCCCCGCCCTGAATACCTCGCCCCATACTCGCAGTGGGACATCCTTCGAAGTAAAATCCACGGGCCTGACCGACACCTTCACGGTTCTCGGGACCCCGTAATCGCTCATGGCCTGAGAGCGATACAGCCAGCCGCCCTGCTCGTCCGATACTTGCAACAGGGCTCCGCCGGCCCGCATTTCCGTATGTTCTCGAAGCTCGTCTTGCAGCTCGTCCTCCTCGCCACGTTGGATGGTTCGCGCAATCATCTGACGGACACCGTCGGCGCGGATTTGCAACTCCTCATCCACCGTTCGATGAATGCTGTGGCGCATCTCGAGATAAGCGCCAACACCAAAAGCGGACAACACCACGGCGAGAACCGCAAAATACCATGCGGTCAGGCGGAGCCGAATGGGAAGCGTCATCATACTTTCGTCGTATCCCGAATGGTGTATCCCGTTCCGCGAACGGTCTGGATCAGCTTCACCTTGTGATCCCGATCCACTTTATTGCGCAATAAACTGATAAAGGCATCGAGTGTATTTTCCTCGACGTCGTCGTTGGAATCCCACACCGAATGAACGATCGTGTTTCTAGGGACGACCCGGCCGGCGCGCCGCATCAGGAATTCCAGCAACCGGTATTCCGTCCGGCTCAGGGAGATCTCCGCGCCGGCGCGCGTAGCCTCGTGGGTGGCCGGGTTCAAGACCAGATCTCCCACTTGCAGAATCGTGGGGCGCGGGGCAGAACCACGCCGCGAAACTGCTCGGAGCCGCGCAAGGAATTCCTCAAATGAAAACGGCTTCGTCATGTAGTCGTCGGCGCCGATGTCGAGCCCTTTCACAACGTCCGGCACGGTGTCGCGGGCGGTAAGGACCAGGATCGGTGTTTTGTTCCCGCTCTTGCGCAGGCGGCGCGCGACCTCGAATCCGTCGATTCCCGGAAGCATCAGGTCCAGCACGATAGCGTCGTATTCGAGGGCCTGTGCCATTTCGAGGGCGTCGCGGCCGTCAAATGCCAGGTTGACGGAATGGTTTTCTTCCTCAAGCCCTTTCTTGAGCAGTTCCGCCATTTTCTTCTCGTCTTCGACGATGAGGACGTGCATCGATGGCATACTCCAATCAGAACACAACAACCTGAAAATGTACTGAAATGGCCCGTCTATAATTCTAGGCCCTTTCTCCCACACATGGAAAGATAACGTAGGGGGGGATCAAATCGGCATTCTGACGAACTAGGGATTTTCACGCTTCATTCAGGTTGATTTGGTAACCTTCTCCGCGTGCGCGTCATTGGGTTCCAACAGGAGAAGTAAAAAATGAAACGGTGGAATGTGCTTCTCCTCATCCTGATCGTTATTGCCGTTTTTGTGGCCGTTTACGGGACGGCCGTGATCCGGCGAGGATTCAGCGCAACGGATCAGCCTTCTGCCGTTGAGAGAGTCATGGCGCGAACCGTGCGCAACTTGGGCATTCCGCGACGCGCGCGGAATGAAGCGAATCCATGGACCGCGACTCCCGCTTTGTTGCAGGAAGCGCGTGAGAATTTCACCGACCACTGCGCGGGTTGCCACGGCAAGGATGGCGATGGACGATCCGGGATCGGCCAGAACCTTTATCCTAAAGCGCCGGATTTGCGCGGAACCGAAACGGAAAAGCTCACCGACGGCGAAATCCATTACATTATTCAGAAGGGCGTGCGGTTGACGGGGATGCCGGCGCTCGGAAATCCGCACAGCGGTCAGGATGACAATGCCGCGTGGAAGCTGGTTCTCTTCGTTCGCTCCATTGGGCTGGCGACGCCCCAGGAAAAAGCCGAACAGGGTGCAACGGCCGCTTCGGCGCGCTACGTCGGTTCCTCCGCGTGCCAGAAATGCCACGCGGAGATTTACGAGCGTTGGAAGAAAACCCCGATGGCGAACGTCGTGCGCGATCCGCGCGAATATCCAGACGCGATCATTCCCAATCTCGCCACAAATAATGTAAGTCTGAAGTTCACGAAGGACCAGGTCGGGTTCGTTTATGGCAGCATTTGGAAGCAGCGCTACTTCACCAAAATCGGCGACGACTATTTCCCCGAGCCCGCGCAATGGGACGTGATCAATAAGGCGTGGCATCCCTATTTTGTGCCGAAGGGGGCGGATTGGTGGGAACCGTTCTATCCCCCCGACAATTTCAAACGGCCCACGGGTCCAACATGCGACGGCTGCCACTCGGTGGACTACAACATACGGACCAAGCAGGTCGCGGAATGGAATGTGGGCTGTGAGCGCTGCCACGGTCCCGGGAGTACGCATGTTGATCGCGCCACTCGCGGGAATATTCTAAATCCTGGGCGGATGGATTACGTCAGCGCCAGCGACACATGCATTCAATGTCATTCGCAGGGGCGTCCGCTGGCCAATCCAATCGAAGGGCAATATTACGACTGGCCGGTCGGCTTTCAGGTGGGACTGAATCTGAGGGATTACTGGCAACTCGACGACTACAAGCTCGGCGAGCTGAGCTTTACGCATTTCCCCGATGGCACGGCGCATAAAAACCGGATGCAGGGAAACGATTTCGTGCAGAGCGTGATGTACCGCCGCGGGGTGACGTGCATCGATTGCCACGACGTACACGGTACGAAGAATTACGCGCAGCTCCGAAAGCCGGTGAACGAGATTTGCATGGATTGCCACGGAGCAGGCTCGCGGAACGGGCCGCGCGAGGCAACGCTCGCGGAACACACGCATCACAAGGACGGATCGACGGGCAGCGCCTGCGTGGCCTGCCATATGCCAAAGATCGAGGCGGAGATTCCCGGCGTCTTTGTGAGCGCGCACACGTTCGCTTTTATCACGCCAGCCACGACGGACAAATACAAGATTCCGAATCCGTGCACGTCTTGTCACATGGATAAACCCACCGCTTGGGCCGCCGATGCCATGCGCCATTGGGCTGATGAATCACCGTGGCGGATGGAATAGAATAGCCGCCGGTTCTTAAGGTTCCATTCAGGTTTGGAAGATAGAATCACCGGCGATGGTAACCGTTCAATCTGAAATCAGGTTCGGTTCAGTGTCTCGCGGGGAATTCACCGTTATTCGGAATTGCGTCAGAGCCACAAAGGAGCCCAGGTGAAATCCGCCCTCGCAACGTTGGCCTTGTTTTTATTTGCCAGTCTTCCGATCAATGCTCAAGTAGCAGGAGGATCGATGAGCGGCACGGTGTCGGGAGAGTCCGGCGCTGCGATGCCGGATGTCCGCATCTCCGTGAAAGACGTGAGTACGGGTCTCGCCAGAACGGCCACGACCAATCCGGCTGGCCTTTACAATGTGCCCGATCTATCCCCGGGAAGCTATGAAATGACCGTTTCGGCTGCCGGATTCGTCACGCAGGTATGGACGGGAATTGCAGTCACCGGTGGAGTCGGGCGCGTTGTCAACGTTGTAATGCATCCGGGAAAGCCCGAGCAGATCGTGCTCGTCACGGCGCCTCCCGCAGCGGTCAGCCAGTCCTGCCCCACAACTTGCGGCACCGCCAACACCTCGACGGTAGTGAACACTCCCCTGAACGGGCGCGACTGGGCGCAGCTCACGACCCTGCAGGCCGGCGTCACCGGAGTGCAGACAGGAAGCGCAACCGGCGGAGGGAATACCGATCGCGGGTTTGGAGCCCCGGTGAGCATTTCCGGGTCGCGCCCCGACGAGAACAACTACCGCGTGGACGGAATCAGCATCAACGATTATGCGAACGGCGCGCCGGGCAGCGTGCTCGGGGATAATCTGGGAATTGACGCCGTGGAGCAGGTGTCAGTGCTGGGGAACGACTATCCGGCCGAATACGGGAGAACTTCGGGCGGCGTCATAAACGTCGCGACACGCTCCGGGAGCAACAACTTCCATGGCTCCTTGTATGAATTTTTACGGAACAGCGCTCTGGACGCTCGAAACTTCTTCGATGGCCCGGTGATTCCTCCCTTCAAGCGCAATCAGTTTGGAGGCTCGGCAGGATTGCCGATTCAAAAGGGTCGGACGTTTATTTTTGGGGACTATGAAGGGCTGCGCCAATCGCTGGGTTTGACCACCGTGGACACGGTGCCATCGTTGGCGGCGCGCAACGGCCAGCTTTCCACGGGAACGGTCACCGTGGATCCAGCGGTGGCCCGGTTCCTTGCGGCCTTCTACCCGCTTCCCAACGGGCGCTTGCTTGGCGGGGGGGACACTGGAATTTACTCGTTCGAGGCTCCGGTGGTCACCAACGAAAACTATTTCACCATCCGGTTCGACCACAAGTTTTCGGAAAAGGACAGCCTCTACACCACGTACATGCGGGACGCCTCGGAGACCGTGCAGCCCGACACCTTCGGTGAATTGTTCTCGAACGTGGTATCGAGCCGCCAGTCGGCAACGGTGCATGAAGAGCACGTTTTCACTACGAATGTTCTGAATGCTGCCCGAATCGGTTTCGTCCGCGCGATTGGAATTGAGGGAGGGTTGTCCCAGGTGCTGAATCCTCTCATGACCGATCCTTCCTACGGTTTCGTCCCCGGACAATATGCCGGGGCCGTACGGAATGTGCCTGGACTGACTACCTTTCTTGGTGGCCCGACCCCGCAGGGGCTGCTGTCTTCCAGCCGACGAGTTTTCTGGAATTCTTATCAAGGGGGCGACGACCTCTTCGTTACTCGGGGAGCGCATTTGCTGAAATTCGGTTTCGACGTTGAGCGAATGCAGGACAACGAACTAAACCTCAGCAACGTAAACGGAACCTTCCGATTCGATTCCTTGCAACAATTTCTCACCAACCAGCCGGCGGCTTTCGAGGGTCTCGCCCAGCCTTCCGTGCCCGAGTTCGGAACACGCCAGACTCTGTTCGGCGCCTACGCGGAGGATGACATCCGGCTGCAAAAGAACCTGACGTTCAATGCCGGCTTGCGCTATGAAATGGTGACGGTGCCTACAGGGGCCAATGGACGCATTTCCCATTTGCCCAGCCTGACCGCCGCTCAGTCAAGTGCGGGAACGCCCTTGTTCCAAAATCCCACGCTTCTGAATTTCGAGCCACGCCTGGGCTTCGCTTGGGATCCGCGCGGCGGGAAGACTCTCATCCGCGGG
>VFSW01012785.1_pt1 | contig 11691 bp, 7 predicted proteins | sample 5358111 | NCBI WGS metagenome assembly VFSW01 (sample SAMN11554181, study PRJNA540505) | mine drainage metagenome | isolation source: sediment from site ElyBrook_90M | place: USA: Ely Copper Mine, Vershire, VT | collected 2017 | reverse complement strand
GAGCTGAGCGGGTCTCTGATCGTGATCGAGGGGACGGACGGGTCTGGGCGCTCGACGCAGATTTCGCTGCTGACGGAATGGCTGGAATCGGAAGGGTTTGCGGTGCAGACGATGGGGCTGCGGCGCTCGTTTTTGGTGGCGGAAGATATTGATACGCTGCTGGCGGAGAATTCGGTGACGAGGCTGACGCTGGCGCTGATGTACAGCACGGATTTTTACGATCAACTGGAGCGGCGGATCATCCCGTCGCTGCGTTCGGGGCTGGTGGTGCTGGCCGACCGGTACATTTTTACGCTGATTGCGCGAGCGGCGGTGAGAGGGATCGGGCAGGATTACCTGCACGGGATCTATGAGATGGCGCTGCGGCCGGACCTGACATTCTGGCTGAACGTACGTCCGGAGGTGGCCTTTGACAGGGAATTTCGGAAGGCGCACACGATCAGCTACTGGGAATCGGGGAGGGACATGTCGCTATCGAACGACCTGTTCCAATCGTTCATCCTGTATCAATCGATGATCAAGAAGGAGTACGAATACCTGTCGGGGCGGCACGGATTCATAGAAGTGGATGGGGAAGCGACAGTCTCCGCGGTGAACCGGGAGCTACGGTCGCGAATCGCGGCCCACCTGGGGATACGGAATACGCGATACGAGCCCTCGCATGCGCTTGCGGGGCTGTGGCGCTAGAAATCGATATTGGCCACTCCGATCCATCACGCGGCAATTGACGCCGGCTCGAATGCGCTTCGGCTGGTGATTGCGCGGTCCTATTCGCCCCACCGGATTGAAATCCTGGAAACGGAAAGGATACCGGTGCGGCTGGGGCGAAACGCGTTCACGAGCCACCGGCTGGATCAGGAAACGCTGGCGCGAGCGGCGCGGGCGTTTCGGGAGTTCCGGCGGATGATGGATCGCTACCAGGTGGTGAGGTACCGGGCGGTGGCCACGGCGGCGGCGAGAGAAGCGAGCAACCGGCGTGCGCTGCTGGAGCGGATCCGGCGTAAATCGGGGATTGAGCTGGAAATCATCACGGGGGAAGAGGAAGCGCGGCTGGTGAGGAGCGCGGTGCTGGCGTCGATGAAGGAGGAGGCGCTGCCGGAGCTGATCCTGGATCTGGGCGGGGGAAGCCTGGAATTAAGTTTCATGCGAGGAGCGGAGGCGGAGCAGTGCGCGGGGCTGCCGCTGGGCGCGGTGAGGCTGATGGAGACGGAAAGGATCTCCGGAGCGATTAGCGAGGAAGAGGCGGCGCGGCTGCGGCTGCATGTGCTCTCTGTGTTGCGGGCGGCGCTGGAAAGGAACGGCCCGGCGCGGCCGGATCTGGGAGGGAAACTGGCTGCGGCGTGCGGAGGGAACGCGGAGGCTCTGGCGCAAATCGCACCGGGAACGCGAGGGAGGAATGCGCCGCTGCTGGACCTGCGGAGATTGCGTGAGAGGATGTGGCAGATACTGGATCGGGATGTGCTGGGGCGGATGAAATTTTTTGGATTAAGGAGGGACCGGGCGGAAGTGCTGGGTGTGGCGGCGATCGTGCTGTGTGCGGTGGGGGAATGGCTGCACGTGGATACGCTGGCGGTGCCGGGAGTGGGCGTGCGGGAAGGAGTGCTGCTGGAGCTGGTGGCCGCGGAATATGCGCCGGCGCCGCTGACGAGGGAGCAGGCGGCGCACGCGCAGCAGATGGAGTCCGCGGCGGAATGGTTTGCAAGGCGGCACGAGTATGACGCCGCGCATGCGGAAAAGGTGAAGAACCTGGCGCTATCGTTCTTTGACCAGCTGCGGCCCGTGCACCAGATGGAGCCGGAGATGCGTGTGCTGCTGGCTGTGGCGGCGACGCTGCATGACGTGGGGCGATTCATCCACACGAAATCGCACCACCGGCATGGAGATTACCTGATTCGAAACGCGGAGATACCCGGATTGAACGGCTGGAGGCGGAACCTTGTGGCCTGTCTGGTGAGGTATCACAATGGAAAATCTGATCCGCACTCGGGAGACAAACCTTTTGATGCGCTGGATGGGCCGCGGCGGAGAGATGCGGCGCGGCTGGCGGGGCTTCTGCGGATTGCGGAGAAGCTGGAGACAGCGCACGAACAGTCGGTGGAATCGGTGGAGATTGAGGTGGAAGACGGCACGGCGCATTTTGACGTGAGGATGAGAGATGGCAGCCGGCTGGATCAGGCGGGGCTGCAACGGCGTGCCGGGCTGTTTGAGAAGCAATTCCATCTTGGGGCGGAATTCCGGCGAGTGGTGAGCCGGGAAAAGGTGGCGTGAAGATGCTGGTTTACCTGGTTCGGCATGGAATCGCGCAGGAGCGAACGGATGCGGCGGCGCCGGCGGACGGGGAGCGGCCGCTGACGGCGAAAGGAATCGAGAAGACACGGGGAACGATGCGCGGGCTGAGGAAGCTGGACGCGGATCCCGAGGTGATGATTTCGAGCCCCTACCTGCGAGCGGCGCAGACGGCGGAGATTGCGTGCGAAGAGTTTGGATTTCCGCGGGATAAGGTGCGGCGGAGCGAGCAGCTGAAGCCCGGCGGGGATGTGCGGCTGCTGCTGCAGGAGCTGGGGCGGATACGCGGGAAGGAGATCATGTGTTTTGGCCATGCGCCGAATCTGGATCTGGCGATTGCGGCGGCGCTGGGGCTGGAAGGCCCTGTGACGTCACTGAAGAAGGCAGGCGCGGTATGCCTGGAGATCGAGCGATTTTCGCCGCTTCGTGCGCGGATGGTGTGGCTGCTGGAGCCGCGGATGCTGAGGAAATTGGGGGAATGACGGCGGGCGAGGAATAGAGAGCCGGAGGAAACTAGGCGCCGAGGCGAAGGACGGGAAGGCGGACGGGACTGGCGCCGCGGAGGATGACGGGCCGTGCGGTGATGGCCTCGAGCAGATGCTTCCGTTCCGCGAGGCGCGCGGCGGAGAAGAGATCGTTGACGTAACCATCGGCGCGCAGCACAATCGCTTCGCGAACGCTTTCGACTTCAACATTCAAGACGCGGCCGTGATGGCCTGCATCCAGTGCTTCGGCCAGACGGAGAAGGGCCGCGAGCCAGGCAAGTTTCTGCTGTTCATCCAAACCGAGTGAAGAAAAGCCAGGGTGAGCGGGCCGCGGTTCGGCGCCGCGATGGTAACGTGCGACCAGGGCCATGAGGCGAATATCGTCTGCCGTCCAGCCAATGGGGGGCTTGAGGCGGCGAATGAGTTCGCCGGAAGCCTTATGGTGGCCGGCATCGCGGCGGGAACGGCCTACGTCATGAAGCAAGGCGGCGCCGTGGAGGACGCGACGAGCGGCCGCATCGCGGAAAACGCTATCGAGATGGGCGGAGGCAAAGCCATCGAAGAGTTCCATGGCGAGGCGCGCGACACAACGCGAATGAACGGGGTCTGGATCAAGGAAGTGGGCCCAGGTGGTGAGCTTGGCGAGGGCGGCGGCTTCGAGGCGGCGGCCGGCGGGGAGGCTGGCGCGGAAACGCTCGAAAAGAGCAGGAGAGCCGCCCGTGAGGGCGCGATAGCGGAGGATTCTGGAAGCGATCTCGGTATCCAGGCGGGCGAGCCACTCGTCGCGCACAGCGGCGGCCAGGGCGGGGCGAAGGGCGCGGAGAAGCCTGCGGAGGTCATCGAGATCGTGAAGCTCGCCGAGCAGATCCTGGAGGAGCTTGAGCTCGTCTTTCCATTCCGCGTAGCGGCGGGGAAGGAAATTTTCCGCCGTATAGCGAAAGCGCTTGAGGCTGATGCGCAGCTGATGCCAGGCGAGGCGGCTTCTCCTGCGTGTGGCGCGCTTGTGGAGTTCGGCAAGCTGCAGCCAGGCCTCGAGGGCAAGATGCTGGAAGGCGAGGCCGTCGAGGGGGATGCGGGCAGCGCGTTCGGGCAATTCGGAGATCCAGCCGCGCCATTGGCGCCCGTCGAATTTTTTGAGGGCGATTTCGGCCTGCTGGCGGGAAACCAGTTCGCGGGCGGCGAGAAGGTCGAGCAGTCGCAGGCGGGTGGGGTCTGATTCCAGCGAGAGCTTGCGCACCCATTGCCCGGCCACCTGGACGTCGCGGAGGCTGCCGAGAGCGCGGAAGAGTTTGCGGGAGGCGCGATTGAGGCGAGACCAGCGCGGGTCTGGATCAAGAGCGCGGAGCGAAGCGGCCATGGAGCGGCAGCGGCGGAGCGCGACGCGAAGATCGTGGACGGCATCGGGGCGGAGATCGCGAGCTGCGCGCGCCGATTCCTTGAGCACGCGCCTCATCGCCCGGACGAGACCCGAGCGCTGGTGAGGAGGCTGGCTGGGAAGGGAGGAGGCAATTTGCATAGGTGAAGAATCGGGACGATACCGAAACAAGCATTTTACACCTTTGGGGAGCGCGATGGCAGCAGGGGGAGCCAGGAAGGGCCGGCGGCGCCGGAGGAGCAGGAGGGAGGGAGAAACCCGGCGTGGGGCGGCAGGGGAATGGGAGCAGCCGCGGCGCAGCAACAGGCTGCCGCGCCGGGGCTGGCGGATGGGTGGTGCGGTTAGATGCCGGTGCCGGAGAGCGCCACGTTCTGCGGACTGTTGGGCGCATTATCGGTGAAGGTGAGGTCCGCCGTCCGGGAACCCTGCACCGTGGGATCGAAGAACACGGTGGCGGTGCAGGATTGGCCGGCCTTTAGGGAGGTGCCGCAGGTTTTGGTGAAAGAATAATCACCGGGATTCGAGCCGGTAAGGGCGACGGTGGTGAGGGTGAGGGTAACCGTGCCGGTATTCTTCACGGTGATTTTCTTGCCCGCGCTCTTTTTACCCACGGTTTGATTGCCGAAAGCGAGAGAGGTGGGAGTGAAGGTGACGGTGGGCAGAGCGCCTGTCCCGGTGAGGGCCAATTTCTGGGGGCTGCCGGTGGCATTATCGGCCACGGAGACATCCGCGGAGAAGCTGCCCGTGGCAGCGGGGGTGAAAGTGACGGTGATGGAGCAATTGGAGAAAGGAGGCACGGAGGAGCCGCAGGTATTGGTCTGGGAGAAGTCCGCGACATTGTTTCCGGTGATGGTGATGCTGGTGATATTGAGCTGGCCATTGCCGGAGTTCATGAGCGTGTCCGTCTTGGTGATGGGGACGCCGACCGCTTCGTTACCGAAGGCGAGAGTGGTGGGCGAGAACTTGACGGTGGGAGCCGAGCCTGTGCCGGTGAGTGTGATTGTCTGGGTTTTGATGGGCGCATTGTCGGTGAGAGTGCAGGTGGCGGAACGCGTGCCGGTGGCGGAAGGCGTGAAGGTGATATTGATGTTGCAGGAGTTGCCGGGCTGGACGACACCTCCGCAAGTGTCGGCTTCGGCGAAATCCTTGGCGTTGGTTCCGCTGATTTTGATCGAGGAGATGTTCAGGACGCCGAGGCCGGAATTGGTGAGCACGGAGGTCATGGTATTGCTGGTGCCGACGAGCTGGAGACCGAAGGCAAGGTCATAGCTGGAAAGCGTGACGGCCGGAGCGGGAAGGCCAGTGCCGAGCAGCGTGATAATCTGCGGGCTGGTGGGATCTGAATCGGTGACGGTCATGGTGCCCATGAAAGGGACGGCGGCGTTGGGAGTGAAGGTGACCGAAAGCGTGCAGGTCTTGCCGGCGTAGACCTTTCCGCCGCAATGATCGGTCTCCTTCCACTGGGGGCTGGTGACGATGCTGGTGATGGTGAGGGTGGTCTTGCCGTAATTGGTGATGGTGGTAGTGAGCGGGGCGCTGGTGTAGTTCACCTCCGTGGCGGGGAAATTGAGGGTGGCGGGAACGATGCGGATGCTGGAGGTGGGAATGATGACGTTGAACTGAACCACCTTGGTGGTGTTTCCAGAGCCCGCGGCGTTGCTCACCACGGTGAGCGGATAGGTGCCGGGAAGGATTGTGGGCAGGGATGAAATGGAAAGGGTGGCTGTTCCGGGCGTGGGAATGGAGGAAGTGTTCAAGCTGCCGGAAAGGCCGGGAACCTCGCTGATGCCGTCGAGAAAGAGGGATACGCCGGTGGTGAAGTCGCCGACGGGGAGGGTGCTGATATTGAAGAGGGCGGTGCCGTCGGCCGCGACCTGGAGTGTGGAGTTATCGACGGCGAGCCAATAATCGGGATAATCGGGAGGCTGGAGGACGAAGGTGAGTGCGGGGTCTGGAATGGGCTCCTGGAAAGTGGAGGTGAGGTCCTGGAGCGTGGTCAGTTGCCAGGTGAGGAAATCGACGTAGGTAAAAGTGACGGGGACAGGCTCGCCGAAGACCACGGAATTCGAGGGGTTCCACCAGGTATTCTGGCCGGAGACCAGCGTGGTGTAGAAGCTGGTCCAATCGGTGCCGTTGAGGAAGGGATCATCGAAAGTGTAGGCGGAAGCTGCGGTGCTCTCCATGACATCCTGGGAGAAGGTGAGATAGGAACTGACGAGATTATACTGGGTGCCATATTGCCAGTCTGTGATCATCAGGCCGCCGGCGGCGCCGGTGATGTACAACTGGGAATTGCCATTGCCAAAGATCTGGTTGTTGGTGAAGGTAAGATTCTCGGAATTGCGGATGAGGATGCCGCCGCCCGCGAACTGTGGAATTTCGGGATTGGGGGTATTGTCTGCGATGGTGCTATTGGAGAGGGTGAGGGGGCCGGGATCTTTTTCGTAAAAGATTCCGTTGAGCATGTTACCGGCGGCGAGGACGTTGGTGGCAGTGCTCTGGATGTTGTCCGTATCCCAGTGATATCCGTTGCCGACGGTATACATGGCGGTGAGGTTGGAGACGGTGGCGTAGTGGTCCTGTGAAAAATAGAAGCCGCCCATGGCCCAGCTATAGTAGGAGCCTTCGGCGCCGCGCCAATTGTTGTAGTTGGCTGTATCGTTGGTGTATTCGGCGTAGAGGCCCTGGAAATCGGTGAAGCCGGTCTGGCCGTTGTGCAGGCCATAGCTATTTTCGACGGTGACGTTATTGAAGGGGACAACGAAGTTGAGGCCCTTGGCATTATTCCACTGAAACGTATCGGTATCGAAGAGGATGTTGCTGGAATTGGCCTCGACCCAGACGGCGCGGTCGTTGTGGCAGGAATTGGCGTATTGGAAAGTGATGCCGCGGAAGACGAGGCTATTCCAGCCCATGACGGTGACCAGAGGATCGCGCGTGGCTACCTCGACGGTGGCGGAATTGATGTCCACGCCGGCGGGAGGCCAGACGTAGATGACGCCGCTGGTCTCGTCCACATAAAACATGTCTGGGTAGACGACGTCGGAGAGGGAAAGCACTTGAGTAAGAGGGATGCCATTCATAAAGACCATTTCGCGGCGAAGAAGGAGGGCAGTCTGGTAGGGAGCGCCGTCGCCCAGCTCGGCGGGACAGAGGCCCCAATTGTACGCCCAGGAATTGGTGTAGATCTGGGGATTTCCGTTGTAGACCTGCCAGCCGGTGTAGACGTCGGCGCCGGAAACGGTGACGGTGCCGTTGGTGGCGGCCTCGACGGTGATGGGCAGGCTGCCGGCGGGGGAATTGGCGAAGGTGATGGATTCGCGGTAGGTGCCGGGATTGACGATGATCCTGGAGCCCGTGGTAGCAACGACGGCGGTGGCCACGCTTACGCCTTTTCCAATGGTCTTGAAGGGCAAAGCCTGGGTGCCGGGATTGGAATCATTGCCGTTGACGGTATCCACGTAGAGGAAGTTGGTCTCGAGGCTTTCGTTGACGCTGGCCTGGCTCCACGCCTGATTAGAAAAGAAAAGGGTACAAAGCAATACCGAGACGGAGAGGAAAGTACGCCTCATGAAAGCCCCCATGCAAAGCCGCGTTTCTGCAGGGCACCCCACGCACCAAGCAGTTGCAGAGACTGTATCGCATATGGACGGCTGAGACAATAAGAAGTTTTAACGAGCCGGGGCACGGTGACCAGCCCGGTATTTCCGGGTGACTCCAGCTTCGCATTGCGTGCAGCGGGCTGCGGGGCAGAGGGCGCCCGAAGACTTTGGGCGGAACGGCGGGCGCAAAGGGCGAATTAGCGATACACTTTATTACGGCTTTGCTCCAGCAGCCGGCGAGAGCGCCGGGAGCCAGAGGAGCGACCCCGGCGAAGGAGGCTGGAAGGCAGGAGCCGGACCCGGAAAGGAAAGTTTGTGCAGCAGAGGATGAGCTCGAGAAGAGAGACAAGGGGCAGCGAGGCACCGGTCATTGCCGCGACCGCCACGGCTGTGCCCCCCTACACGCTGACGCGCGACGATGTAAAGTATTACTACCAGAAAGTATTTTCGCTGGAGGCGCGGCGGCTGAACGCGCTGATGAGCGTGATTGACAACTCCCGTGTGGAGAAGCGGTATTGCATTTTCCCGGTGGAGTATTTTGTTGAGCCGCGGCCGCTGGCGCAAATCAGCGTGGAATACCAGGAACACTCGATCAAGCTGAGCCAGGAGGTGGCGGAGGCGTGCCTGGCGGCGGCGGGATTGAAGCCGCAGGACGTGGATATGATCATCACGGTATCGTGCACGGGAGTGATGATCCCATCGGTGGATGCGCACCTGATCAACCGCATGGGGTTCCGCTCAGATGTGCGGAGGCTGCCGATCACAGAGCTGGGTTGCGCGGCGGGGGCCGTGGGATTTTCCCGGGCGGCCGATTTTGTGCGGGCGTATCCGGAGGCGACGGTGCTGCTGGTGGCGCTGGAGCTGCCCACGCTGACCTTTCAGCGGCAGGATCTCTCGCAGGCGAATCTGATATCGTGCGCGCTATTTGGAGATGGAGCGGCGGCGGCAGTGATCACGGGGCGGATGGCGCACGGACCGCGCATTCTGGAGACAGAGAGCTATTTTTTTCCGGATTCGCTTGGGGCGATGGGATTTGACCTGAAGGATTCCGGATTCCACATCGTGCTTTCGCGGGACGTGCCGGAGATGATCCGAGCGGATATCGGGCGGCTGATCCATGGATTTCTGGAGCGGAATGACCTGTCCGACGGGGAAATGGCGGCGTTTGTGCTGCATCCCGGGGGGCAAAAGCTGCTGCGGTTCATCGAAGAAGAGCTGGGGCTGCCGAAGGAGAAGACGCAGCCCTCCTGGGACGTGCTGGCACAATACGGGAATCTATCGAGCGCCACGGTGCTCTTTGTGCTGCACCAGTGGCTGACGAAGCGCGTGATTGGCAAGGGGGAGCACGGGCTGATGGCGGCCTTTGGGCCGGGGTTCAGCGCGGAGATGCTGCTGCTGGAATGGGCGTGACGGGGATGCTCTATCTGGCGCTGCTGGCGGCGGTGGGCGCGGGAAGGCTGATCGAGCTGCGGATATCGGCGAGGAACCGCCGGAGGATGAGCGAGCGCGGTGCGGTGGCGGTGGCGGAGCCGCGATTTCACTGGATGGTGGTGTTGCATACGGGCTTCCTGGTGTCCGCGGGGCTGGAGGTGTATCTGCTGCGGCGCCCGTTTCTGCCGGTGCTGGGGCTGTGCATGGGCGCACTGTTTCTATTTGCGACGGGGCTGCGGTGGTGGGTGATCCGGACGCTGGCCGGCCACTGGAATGCGCAGGTGATGAATTCGGCGAAGCTGGGAATCATCAGCCGCGGGCCCTACAAGTGGGTGAGGCACCCGAACTATCTGGCGGTGATTATCGAGATGTTTTCGCTGCCCCTGATCCACACAGCGTACTTGACAGCGATCTGGGCGACGGCGGCGAATGCGTGGGTGCTGAAGAGCCGGCTGGCGGTGGAAGAGGGCGTGCTGGGGGCGGACCCGGCCTACCGGACGGCAATGGCGGGCAAGGCGAGGTTCCTGCCGGGGATTTTCTGAAGGAAGAACGCTGGCGAGGCGTGGCGGGGCGAAGGGCGGGGATGAAGGAGTATCCGCAGGGCCACCGAAGTCAATAAGGAGTTTTGCGCGGCTGGAGCTTCCATTGCTCGAAAGGGAGCAAAGCTTCGGGGAGGGCGATGCGGCGGATGGGGATGCGGCGTGCGGAGGCGGGCAGGCACAGCTCTCGAGCGATGAAGGCATCGTCGAAACCCGCGGCGGAAGCGGAGGCGGCGGTGGCCGCGAAATAGACGCTGGCGGGGCGGGCCCAGTAGATGGCGGCCATACACATGGGGCAAGGCTCGCAGGAACAATAGAGTTCGCAGCCGAGGAGCTGGAAGCTGGCGAGCCTGGCACAGGCGGCGCGAATGGCGACGATCTCGGCGTGTGCGGTGGGGTCGTTGGAAGCGGTGACCAGGTTGGAGCCCTCGGCGAGAATTTCGCCATTCTTCGTTACCAATGTCCCGAAGGGTCCGCCAAGCGCGGAGCGTGCGCTGGCGGCGGCGATTTCGCAGGCACGCCTGAGGAATTCCGCGGCTTTCAATTCATTCGAATTCATAGGACCTCCATCGCCGGCCCGCGCGGCTGCTCCGGCGGGGCCAGCGTATGCTCAAGAAACATTCGAAGCGCGCAGCAGGCCGCGGACCAGGCGAAACCAGACAAGGAGGAGCGCGGAGCCGATGAGGATGAGGGAGAGGGAAAGGCCTGCCCAGATGCCCACCGCCCCCCAGCCCTTGCGGAAGCAAAGCCACCAGCCGAAAGGCAGGCCGACCAGCCAATAAAAAACCAGGTGACAGAACATGGGAGTGCGCGTGTTTCCGGCGCCGCGAAGCGCACCGGTGGTGACGGCCTGGATACCGTCGAAAAGCTGGAACAGGGCGGCGACGAGAACCAATTGCGTGCCCTGCAGGATGACAGAGGCGTCGCGGGTGAAGAGGCGGACGATCTGGTGTGGAAAGGCCACGAAGGCGAGAGCGGCACAGAGCATGAAGGCGGCGCCAATGGCGATGGCGGTCCATCCGGAATGGGTGGCAGCGCGGGGATTCTGGCGGCCGAGAGCCTGGCCGACACGGACGGCAGCGGCGGAACTGATGCCGAGAGGGACCATGTAGGTGAAGCTGGCTACGTTGAGAGCGATCTGGTGGCTGGCGAGAGGGACGGGACCGAGCCTGGCGATCATCGCGGTGGCGACGGCGAAGACGCCCACTTCCAGGGAAAACTGCATGGCTGCGGGAGCGCCCAGGAGCACAAGCTGTTGGATTTTATAGCGCTGGGGCCAGCGGGGAGCGTCTCTGAGGCCGGCCTTCTGCCGATGGTCAGAATAGAGGATGAAGGCAAGCAGCATCAGCGCCATGTAGGTTCGCGCAATGCAGGTGGACCAGCCGGAGCCGGCGACGCCGAGGGCGGGCATGCCCCAATGGCCGTAGATGAGGATCCAATTGCCGAGCACGTTTACCAGGTTGGCGGTGAGCAGCGCAAACATGACGGGATGGACACGGTTAATCCCCTGAAGATACCGGCGGAGGACAAAGTAGAGAAGAAGGGCGGGCATTCCCCAGACGAGTGCGTGGAGGTAGGGAATGGCCTGCGAGAGCAGTGTGGGCGAAAGGCCCAAGCGCGCGAGCACCGGACCCCAGATCCATACAGCGGCCATGAGCAGAGGAGAGACCAGCAGGCTGAGCCAGACGCCATTCACCAGGGAATGGTGGGTATCCGCGGTGCGTCCCGCACCATGCGCCTGGGAAACCAGGGTATCCAGGCCGAGGAGCAAACCCATGCCAAAAATAGCGACGGCGTAGAAGAGGACGCTGCCGAGGCTGACGGCGCCAATGGCTACGGCGCTCGCTGGCAGGCGGCCAACCATCATGGTGTCCACGATGTTCATGCTCACCCAGCCGATTTCTCCGAGGACGATGGGGCCGGCGAGGGTAAGCATGGGGCGCAGCTCGGCACGGAAGGGCGGGGAGGAGCGG
>VFSW01012784.1_pt1 | contig 11691 bp, 9 predicted proteins | sample 5358111 | NCBI WGS metagenome assembly VFSW01 (sample SAMN11554181, study PRJNA540505) | mine drainage metagenome | isolation source: sediment from site ElyBrook_90M | place: USA: Ely Copper Mine, Vershire, VT | collected 2017 | reverse complement strand
CGGCAGGATCCGCGCACTGCTTATTCCTGGGCGTATGCGATGGCGCACTCTGGCCAGCAGCAGCGAGCGAACCAACTGGCGGATGAGTTGTCCAGTCAGAATCTACCCGCAGAAAATCTCAGCCTGGTATGTCATTTGTATGTCGATACGGAGAACTATGATCAGAGCGCTGCGTGCTATCGCAAGGCCTACACGGCTGATCCGAGTCTGAAGCTGGCGCATTTCGAAGTTGCCGAGGCCTTGATCCATCTTGATCGTGCTGGCGAGGCGGTCCCGGAATTGCGGCAGGAGTTACTGCTCAGTCCGGATGATCCGAACGTGAAGTATTCGCTGGCATTTGCACTGCTGCAGAGCTCGCACAAAGAAGAGGCGATGACGATTCTGCAGGAGTTGACGCAGACGACTCCGACCCACGCACAGGCCCAGTATCAACTCGGCAAGCTGCTGTTGGAGCAGGGGGACACTGCGGGAGCGATTCAACATCTGGAGCTGGCAGAACAAAGTGATCCTGGGCCTGACTATATCCACTACCAACTGCAGGCAGCCTACCGCAAAGCGGGGCGTACGGCCGATGCAGACCGCGAGCTTAAGCTTTACCGCGAGATAAAAGCTCATAACAGGGAAGTGACACCAGCGCGCTAACCCACACACTGTCTGCGGTCAGTTGGCCACAGCATCTGGTTGCACGATGAGGTCAGCAGCAAGCGAAGAGATTAGTGAGAGACGATGATGAATCCTATGAACGACACACCGCAGGTCGAGACCTTTCCTCATGCCATGTTGCGTGAGATCTACGAGCAGCCACAGGCACTCGCCGCAACTATCGAACGGTATCTGCCGGATGCGACGGGGCCGCAAGAGCCATTTGCCAAGCTGCTGGAGATCTTTGGCAAGCGGGAGCGATTGGTGATTGCCGCCAGCGGCTCCAGCCGTCATGCTGGGCTGGCAGGCGAGATCATGATCGAGGATATGGCTGGCGTTCCGGTGGATGTCGAGTATGCCAGCGAGTACACCTATAGCTCGAGCCACACGCTGCATAATCCTGGCGTGCTGGTGCTGTCCCAGTCGGGAGAGACGGCCGACACGCTCGCAGCGCTGCGTCGAGCGTTGTCGCGTCATCTTGCAACCATTGCGGTTACAAACAAGGCCGATTCTACGATGGCAAGAGAGGCAGCGATATCGCTGCCCACGCTCGCGGGTGTGGAGAAGGCGATTCCAGCGACCAAAAGCTTTACCACGCAGCTTGCCGTTCTGTATTGCTTCGCGCTGCAGTTGGCCAGATTCCGCAGGACCATGGACGAGCAGGTAGCTGCTGCGAATGCGAAACGCTTGCGTGAGATCCCTGCGCTGTTACAGAGAGCGTTGCCCGGATGGCAGAAGCAGATTGAAGCTCTTGCTCCAGAGCTGATCCACTCGTCCAGCTTTCTTTATCTGGGGCGTGGTGTGCACTATGCGATTGCCCGTGAAGGAGCTTTGAAGCTGAAAGAGTCAGCCTACATGAACGCTGAAGGCTACCCCACCGGGGAGCTGAAGCATGGGCCAAACGCGCTAGTCAGCAAGGCTGCCCCGCTCATCATGATTGCGACGGTTGATCGCGATGATCCTGATTCTGTTCTGCGTTACTCCAAAGTGTTGCAGTTGATGAAGGAGATGCGGGCACAAGGCGCACGAATCGTTGCACTGGCGAACGAGGGCGACGAAGAAGTCCCTCAGTCCAGCGATGCATGTCTCTCTATACCTGCGACCAGCAATCTGTTGGCAACGATGCTGGAGGTGGTCCCATTGCAACTGCTCGCGTACAGCATGGCAGTGGCACGCGGTATCAATCCAGACTCGCCGCGCCAGTTAGTCAAGGCGGTAGTGCAGGAGTAAGCGTATGGCAACAGGCGGCTGCTGATACCTACAGTCAATGTGCCGAATATTCCTGTAGCGTGTGACTTGCTTCTTGTTCCGGCAACCAGACGTTAGACCACGCGCCCGCGAAGACAAAACTGCTGCATGATCATTCCTTTCCGGATAGCTCGATTGCCCGAGGAAACAAGATGTTGTTTTCGAGATGGACATGATGATGGGTGAGCGACTCAAACTCCGTGAGCGTCAGGTAGAGAGCGTAATAGGTGGGGCAGGCGCCGTCTGGCAGTTGGTAGTTGTTCGTCAGGGTGCGAATCTCGGCGAGTGCGCTGCCGACGATGTCGTGCTCGGCCATCATTGCGGCGATAGGATGTGCGACGTTACCAAAGAAGGCGCAGGGCTTTGACGTTCCGTTCTGATCCGCCTGCTCCAGATTTACGATGTAAGGAAACAAGACGCGCTCTTCCTTCTCCATGTGGGGCATCATCTCGTCCAGGATTTGCTGCACCAGCGACTGAACATGGGCAAGCTCTGGATGCCTGGCTCCATGTCGATTGTGAACCTTGTCGGCCAGAGCGGTGAGTCGCTGCAATTCAGTGCGTGTTGGTGCATGACACTTGTCCATAATGTAGGTTGCTAATTCTTCCAGTGAAGCTTTCGTCCACGGACTGGTTGGTTGTGGGGTGGTATCGGCTGCTTCGGCGAGTCGCTCGAGAATCTCCGGCAATGAGATCTGCTGCTCCTCGCAGACCTGTTCCAGCGGCTTTCTTCCACCACAGCAGTAGTCGATTCCAAAGCTCTCAAATACTCGCACGGACGATGGCTGTTCTATGGCTAAATCACGAACCTGTTTCACTGCAGTCTGCATGTCGATGTCCTCACGACCTACGTTAGCGAACGGTTGATCACGACTCAGTGACTTAAGTGCCAGCGACGATCAATGGATCAGAAGTTGTTATGGACCGTGGTATCCGACGCTCATTTTTCCAGCAGAGACCGCTGGGTGTTGCGGGGGATTCGCTATGGGTATTTGTCGGCTGCTAGACTGCACAGAATGATCACACAACGCATGGATATTGGTGCGGTTTTGCAAAAGACGGCCCTGTTGTCGAGCCTTAGTCCTGAAGAGATTAAACTGCTGGCGGTACGCACAGTCCGCAAGCGATTTGAGGCAGGTGAGCTGCTTTTTTCTGAAGGAGAGATCTGCCATGGCCTGCATATCATTGGATGGGGCAGGGTGCGAATCTTCAAGACGTCGCAGGGCGGCCGAGAGCAGGTGCTGGCAGTCAACAACCCAGGCGAATGTGTCGCGGAGTTACCCGTCTTTGATGGCGGCACCTACCCGGCCTCTGCGGTGGCGATCGAGCATGCTGAGATCGCCTTCATCTCGCGACGGGATTTTCAAGCGTTCTGTATGGAGCATCCAGAGGTGGCACTGAAGGTTCTGGCCGTGGTTGGTGGGCGATTGCGGCGACTGGTGGGAATTATCGAAGAGCTATCGTTCACGACGATTCGGCAACGGCTGATTGCCGCGCTGGTGCGACTCGCTGAGAGTGAGGGAACGCAGACGGAAAGCGGTATCGAGTTTCAGTTGCCGGCGAGTCATCAGGAACTGGCCAGCCAGCTTGGCACGGTGCGCGAACTGATCTCGCGAAACCTGATGCGCTTGCAGGCAGAAGGCTTGCTGGAGGTCGATGCGCGACAGATTGTCGTAAAGAATATCCAAGGGCTTCGTGCCTTGTTGACTACATCGTCCTAGCGCGATGCGGTCTAGTGTTCATACTCGTCAGCGTGCGGAACCATCTGTTGATAGACATCGCGCGAGATGTTGGTCTGCCAGTGTCCAGTTGCCCGAGCCACGCCGATGAGTCCGAAGAAGAGCAGCGCCAGAGCGAGTACGACAGCCCGTGGCTGCAGGACTCGACTACGCCAGCGAGTGGTGTATGGACTGGTGGTGGTGTCGCTCGCGGTCGATAGCTCGCGCGGAGCGAACGCGAGTTGCAGCGCATGGTCTGCGGGGCAAACGGCGACGCACTCCATGCAACTGGTACATTCCAGCGAGCGAATCTGAATCAATTGGTCGACGGGAAGATGTGATGGGCAGGCTTTGGTGCATTTGCCGCACTCGATGCAGGCTGCGGCGTCGCGGCGGATGCGTATGGGGCTGAGCGTCGAAACGATCCCCATCAGCGCACCGTACGGACAGAGGAACCGGCACCAGAAGTTTTGAATGATGACCGAAAGCAACATGAGGCTGGCTAGAACCGCCACTCCAATCAGGCCCAGGTTGCGAAAGAAGTTGAGCATCTTGACGTCGGCGACGATGCCGAACGGTGTGAGCATAAAGCTGTTGAGGGCCGCAGCCGACATGCTTATGACCACAAAAAGAAAGAAGCCCATCAAGAGATATTTGAGGCTGCGCAGGGGCAGATCGAGCCAGCGCGGAATCGTGAGACTGGTGTGGAAGAGCTTGCGTCCGAGCTTCCACAGATACTCCGAGATCGTACCCACCGGGCACAGCCACGAGCAAAACGCTTTCTTGATAAACAGGCTGGAAAGCAGAAAGACCGCAGCCAGCACCATGGCAGAGGGATGAATCTCCGGTGCCCGGTGCGTTACCAGAAAGTATTTCAGGTTCATCAAGCCTGCGATGGGGAGCCACCCATCGACGCCCGCTGGCCGCTCCACAAAGGTTGTTCGTCCATGGCTCTCAAAGAAGCGGACCCACAGCAAAAACTCAACAGCGATCCATGCATTCAGTGCAAGAAACAGACCCTGCACGCTGTGGCGTACTGCTTGCGAGTGGTCGAGTTGGAGCCTGCGTACGAGACGTTTTCTGGGCGTCTTCCCGAGATATTCCGCTGAGAGAGCAGTAGCCGATGCCTTGGTTGTGGCTTGCATAGAACCTTCCAGAACGTGCGATCGTCGTTATGGTCGAGTGCAGGTCTGGACAGATCGAAACCTCTCGTCGCGATCCAGAACCATGCAGGGTCGTGAACTACTTTGCTGCCAACTTGATTTGGACGAGCAGCATACGCATAGGGGACTGCGCAGTGATGGCGTGCAGCAGCAGCGGTGGCATGTAGACGAACGACCCCTGCCTGGCATGGACCGTTGTCTCTCCCAGCAGGACGTCAGCCTCTCCTTCGAGGAAGTAGAGGACTGCTGGTGTCGGCGCGGAGTGTGCCGAGAGCGACTCACCTGCGGAGAAACCGAACAGTGTGATGTTGGCGTACTCGTCCTTTTGAATCACACGGCTGAGGATGCCCTTGGCGGGAAGCTCTAACTCCGTCTGCAGGTCAGCCAGGAATGCATAGTCCATAACCATCTCCTATGGCACTGGTTGCGTTCAGCACCTGATAGAACAATAGGGCGGCCGGAGATCGCTTGCAGGGACTTTAGTCACAGTCGGAAGATTTGGTGGTAGACCGCTTCGCGACAGAGAGGCCAGCCATCAGCTTGGCGTTGTCGGTCAGGTTCCGCAGAATGTCTGGACGACGCGCTGTTCCGGGCGGGCCGGGGTGGCATACCGTTCGAGATTTGGCCGGTCCTCGTAGGGGTGGGTCACGACATCCAACAACTGCTCGAATGGTTGGAAGTCCTGCTGTTCCTCAGCAGCCTCCAGTGCCTCCTCGACCCTATGATTGCGCGGGATAAACAGTGGATTGGCCATACGCATCGCGGCGCTCCGCTGCTGTGCAGAGACTGGCTCCTGTTGCAGGCGTTGGCGCCACTCCGTTGCCCAGGAGTCGTACGCTGCGGGGTCAGTGAACAGGGTGCGCACTTCGCGGTCTGCTTCCGGAGTCGCAGCGGCATCGCACAGTCGGCGGAAGGTCAGCGTGAAGTCAGCGCGATTGGCGGCCATGCGTCCCAGCAGTGTGTGCGCAAGTTCCGCATCGCCGGGGTGCTCGGTGGCTAGTCCCAGCTTGCGGCGCAGACCGGCGGTACGGGCTGTCTCGAACTGGGTGCTGAAGGCGGCCAACGCTTCATAGGCAGCGGCCAACGCAGCCTCTTCGCTGCCTGCTTCCTGCGCCATCACTGGTAGCAGCGACTCGGCCAACCGTGCCAGATTCCAGTGGGCGGCGTGTGGCTGGTTGCTGTAGGAGTAGCGTCCCTGGCGGTCGATGGAACTGAAGACCATGGCCGGATCGTAGGCTTCCATAAAAGCGCAGGGCCCGTAGTCGATGGTCTCGCCGGAGATCGCAGAGTTGTCTGTGTTCATTACGCCATGCACGAAGCCAAGCAGCATCCATTGTGCGATCAGGCTTGCCTGCCGTGCAATGACCCGATCCAGCAGCGCTCGATACGGCTGCGGTGCCTGTGCGGCTTCGGGATAGTGCCGCGCGATCGCATAGTCTGCCAATGTGCGGATGGCCTCGGTGTCGCCCTGTGCGGCGAAGTACTGGAAGGTGCCCACCCGCAGATGGCTGGCAGCCACACGGGTCAGGATGGCACCGGGCAACTCGGCTTCGCGCAGTACGTACTCTCCGGTGGTAACGGCGGCCAGGGCCCGCGTGGTGGGCACGCCCAGCGCAGCCATGGCTTCGCTGACCAGATACTCTCGCAGGACCGGACCGAGCGCAGCGCGGCCATCACCGCGGCGAGAGAAGGGCGTAGGGCCGGAACCCTTCAGTTGGATGTCGTATCGCGCACCGTCCGGGGCGATGACTTCGCCCAGCAGGTTGGTGCGGCCATCGCCGAGTTGAGGCACAAAATGTCCGAACTGGTGTCCGGCATAGGCGAGCGCGAGAGGTTCAGCACCGGCTGCGATGCGATTGCCAGCGAGGACCTCCACGCCAGTCGTGCTCGCCAGCGCGTCGGGGTCCAGTCCCAGCCTGCGGGAGAGGTCTGCGTTCACCCGTATCAGGCGCGGCGCTGCTACTGCCGTGGGGTTGAGTCGCGCATAGAACCGCTCCGGCAATCGAGCATAGGTATTGTCGAAGCGGAAGCCGATGGGGTCACGGTCTTCGTGCGATGGTGCGGTCTGTCCGCTGGCAGCAGTATCTGGTGAAGGCATAAGTAATTGGATGCGTGAGCTCAGCATTCGCTGCTAAAGCAGGGGTTTCACTCTTCCCATGGTGCAGGGAGGAGTGAGCTGCTGGCACCGGCAGCGTGCGGGCTCTGGTCGCTTGGGTTTCTGTTGCATTGCAGTGCCTTGATTCAGTCGGATGCGTCTTTGAAGTCAGCATGTTCGACAGACGTCCGGCGGTCGAAGACATAGCAGGCTCCATGCCATTGACTCTCCTGCTCTGGCACCTCTTCGAGATACTTCAGTATACCGCCCTGCAGATGGTAGACATGCTGGAAGCCCTCCTGCAGCAAAAAGGCAGAAGCCTTCTCACAGCGGATTCCGCCGGTGCAGAACATTGCTACCTTGCGATGCGTGTCAGGGTTGAGATGTTCACGCACATAGGTGACAAAGTCCGAAAAGGTCTCGGTGCCCGGTACGACCGCTCCAGCGAACGTTCCTATCTCTGTCTCGTAGTGGTTACGCGTGTCTAGCAGCAGCATATCCTGATCGGCGATCAAGGCATTCCACTGCGCTGGTGGCACATACTGGCCGGGCTGGTTGGGATCGACCTTGGCATTGCGAAAGGTAATGATCTCCGGCTTGACCCGAAACTTGAGCCGCTTGAATGGGCACTCGTCAGCATAGGAGAACTTCACTTCACTCCTGTCCATTCCCACCCTCTCGGCCAGCAGGTGTAACAGATGTTCAATGGTGGCAGGGGAACCAGCCATGGTTCCGTTGACCCCCTCTTCGGCAATCAGCATGGTGCCACGAAGATCTCCGTCGGCAAAGAGGGTGCGAAGCTCATCGCGTAGAGCATCAGGCTGCGGTAGTGCGACGAATCGATAGAAGGCTGCGATGGTGTAGGACACGATACATAGATCATAGAACGCTGACCGCCTGGTCGATCCATCGCTATTGCAGTCAAACGGCTTGTGAGCATCGCTGGTACATTCGCGGTGGGGTAGGCCGCCACGCCTCGCCAAGCGTTGTTTCTAGTAGAGAACACACGTCAGCCCACACGCACACAGCACCAACGTACCTGCTCGCACATGCCCTGGGTGCTTATGTCGCGAAGCCATGCCTGTGCCACAGGTGAACATACAAACGTGATACGTATCACATGCTGCACTTCATTTCCCCTGTCTCATGAATGGCAGAGGTGATCTCGCTTCTGCCATCCACTTCACCTCTTGTTGTAGGACCTGTCTTTCGTGGAGTACAGCATGGCGCAGATCACTCGAGTACTTAGATCGAAATGTAACCAGCAACGATCCGTATTCCCTATGGGAAGGAAAATGATGCGCAAACTGATATGGCAATTTCTGGTCTGTGCCAGTGTTTCGGTGCTTTTCGGGTCGCTGCCTGCCTTGGCCCAAGTTGACCGATCGTTAGAGGGCGACAAGAAATGCACCGTCTGCCACGGCGAAAATTGGAGTAAGCCGATCCTCACCATCTATCAGACTAAGCATGGCGTAAAGGCCGATGGACGGACTCCCGGATGTCAATCCTGCCACGGCGCCAGTGCCGAACACATCAGCGATCCGGGCAGTAAGCCGCCAAATGTCGTGTTTGGTGCCAAATCCAAGAACGTCTCGCCGGTTGCCGAGCGGAACGCGTCTTGTCTCGGCTGTCACGAGTCGAATGTGCTCTCGCGGTCGCACTGGTCGGGCAGTCAGCACGAATCGCACGGCGTAGCCTGCACAGACTGCCATGAACTGCATTCGCCTAAGCAGAAGGTGCTGAATCCAGTCACCCAGTCGCAGGTCTGCGCGACCTGCCACAAGGCTCAGGATGCGCAGATTCATCGCTTCTCCAGACATCCGGTGCTGGAAGGAAAAGTGACTTGTTCCAACTGCCACAACGTTCACGGCTCCGATGGCCCGAAGCTGCTGGTCAAGGAATCTGTCAACGAGACCTGCTACACGTGCCACGCCGAGAAGCGTGGTCCCTTCCTGTGGGAGCACGCACCTGTCACGGATAGCTGCACCAACTGCCACATGCCGCACGGTTCGAATCTGTCGCCTTTGTTGAAGATGAAGGCGCCCATGCTGTGCCAGACCTGCCACAGTGGCGACCACGCCAAGAACATGTACAGCGCGGCGAACCTACCTGGTGGCAATGTAACAACGGCAAATGGCCAACTGCCGCTGGGAAGCCAGAGCCCAGCAGCGCAGGGAAATGCACGCAGTTGTCTGGCCTGTCACTCAACGATTCACGGTTCGAATCATCCGGCCGGCGCCAAGTTCGAGCGATGACCGTTCCATTGGAGGCACTGAATTGACTACCTACGCGAAGATAACCAGTTGTTCGGCTCGTGCGTTGCGATACTTTTGCGGTTGCATCATCGCTTGCCTGATGTTGTTTTTGCTGGCTGGATATGGACCGTATGCCTATGCCCAGGCGACGGCAGCCAGCCAGACCACGCCTACCAATACCACCGGCTTTGGAGTCGGTGGGGTGAGTGGAAGCTCGTTCAAGTTCGGCGAATACAACGGCTTGCAGAACTCAGGCCCGTTCGGTATCGGGAACTTTGATCTCTACGGAGGCGGCCCCTACGACAGCAATAGCGCGTGGCGCTGGCACCTGCAAGGGACGGATCTCGGACTCGAGACGCGTACCCTGTCGGCCGAGTTCGGCAAGCAAGGCAAGTACCGGTTCTTCGTCAACTACGCTGAACTATTGGCAAACCGCTCCGATACCTACCAGACACCTTATATTGGCGTTGGCACGACGAACCTGACACTGCCGTCCAACTGGCTCTTCCCAGCCGTGCCACAGGCGGGTGCGACCAAGCTCAACTTCCGTGCGTTTGATCCGACGGCCGGGGCTGGCAGCGTCTACAACAGTTCTGGTGTACTGGTCGCGCCCACGCTGGCTCAACTGGCAACCATGATTACTATTCGTGCGGCAGACCTGCCTGACTTCCAGAATATCTATCTGTATATCAAGCGCACTCAAGTGAGCGCCGGTGTACTGTACGATCCTTCGAGCAAGTGGAACATTCCTGTCAGCTTCAAGTACGAACACAGAGGTGGTCTCAAAGCCCTGGGTGCTGTCGCCGCACAGGTCGCCGAGAACAGCGTCACACTGCCCCTGCCAATCGACTTCGACACTACGGAGGCAAACGCAGCGGTCAACTATAAGTTCAAGCACTTGAACCTTTCGATGGCCTATTACGGCTCGTATTTCGTGGACAATAAAACATCCGTCACCTGGCAGGATGTAGCGAATCCAACCAAGAGTGCGACGTTGGCAAACCCGCCCAGCAATCAGTTCAGCCAGCTAACGTTCCTGGCGGCGGAAAAGTTCAAAGACCACATGAAGCTGGTCGTCTCCGGGTCATACGGGCGCGGAACGCAGAACGATCCATTCCTGGGGCCTTCGACCGCTTCGAATGGACAGTTGGCCTTCGGCCTGCCAGTACCCTCGCTCGACGGACTCTTAGTCACCAGCATGGTCCACGCGAAGTTCACTGCGGAACCGAACAAGAAATGGAATCTGACGGCGGCGTACAAGTACTTCAATCGCGACAATCAAACGCCCATTCATACCTATTACTTTCAGGATGCGAATGAGACCAAGAGTGGCACCTCGCCCTTCTCCGGCCTATACGGTGTGCCTGCAGGCCTCGGGAGCAACACCAATATCTACCAGAACCGCGCCTACAGCGAGAGGAACAACCAGGCCAACGCAGAGGCAGAGTACGAAATCGCCAAGAAGCAGTGGATTGCAGCACGCTATGAGTGGGAGAAGATCGATCGTACCTGCCCCGGCGCCTGGATCGATTGCGCCGATGCACGCACGACCGATGAGCACAGCCTGGGCGGAGAGTGGCATAAGACATCCATGGGCAGCCTGACAGGCAGAGCCATCTACACCTATTCGTGGCGGCGTGGAGCGTACAACGAAGACGCGTTCCTGTCCTTGGTTCCCATGGCCAACCAGATCCCTGCAGGCGGTGCGAGCCAGAGCGCTTACTCCTTCCTCAAGTCAGCCGGTCTGACGGCATTCGGTCCCGTGGCTGGTCTGCCCACTACTCCGCTGACCGGCGATGCAGCCATCTTCACCCCAAACAACAACGTGCTGCCGCAGTCACTGTATGGCAGCCGTAACAATATCAATGAATACCCGGGGTTCAGACGGTATGTTGCCGCCGACCGCAATCGTCACAAAGCGTATCTCGACATGGATTGGCAGGCAACCAGCAGGCTGTCACTGCATGGCAACAGTGAGTTCAACGATAACGACTATCTCAACTCCGCTTACGGACTGAAGAAAGATGTCTTTTGGGAAGCAAGCATGGATGCCGGCTACACAGCAACTGAGAATTTAGTCGTCGATGTCTTCTATACCTACGACAATCAACGGCTCTTCACCCGAGCCGACGCCTATGGCAACAACAGTACAGCCCAATTTGTCGGGCAGGCTGCCGACACCACCATAGCCGGGCCAGGGACATGCTTTACAACCGTTGGCACGAAGAATGCCAGCGCCAAGATCGATCCGTGTACGAACTACAACAAGAGCGATCGCGACAAGATCGATACGCTGGGCCTTTCGTTCAGCAGCAAGAATCTTCTTGCCGGCAAGCTCGAGCTGTCCGGCCAGTTCCTCTACACCCGTGCGCGGACGGATACGACGGTCGCAGGTGGCAGCTACGTCAACAACCCGCTCGCGCTCGCTGCTCCTGCTCCGCCCTTGCTCAACGGGACTGCTGCGGTGTTCTACATACCAGCAGCGAATTATCCAACGGTGAGAGATGACGAGATCACCGTGGCGCCAACGGTGCAGTACGTCATCAAGAAGATGGCAACGTTGAAGGCCTT
>VFSW01012783.1_pt1 | contig 11693 bp, 9 predicted proteins | sample 5358111 | NCBI WGS metagenome assembly VFSW01 (sample SAMN11554181, study PRJNA540505) | mine drainage metagenome | isolation source: sediment from site ElyBrook_90M | place: USA: Ely Copper Mine, Vershire, VT | collected 2017 | reverse complement strand
GCGCATCGCCGCCCCCGACTTGGACGGTGGCCAGGTTTATCTTGATGACAATCCGGTCGGCAGCCTCGAAAACGGCTCTCTCACAGTGCCCGACATCAAGGTGGGTCAGCATTCTCTTCGCATTTCGGACACGCCGGTGCGCGGCCAGGACGCAAGCGCAGCGTTTCAGAGCTCCACCGATAGCATTACCGTTTCTCCTGAGTTGCAAGCCCACCAGTTGCAGGTGGTACTCGTGGGCGCGGCAGCTGGAACGGCACAAGTGATCAGCACTCTTCGCGTGCCCGTCTCCGTCGACGACAAGCCCGGTGGCACCTTGGGCGCAAGCCCCGTCCAAATCAACGGATTGAGTGCCGGCGTTCACGAACTCGAGGTGGGCGACGGAAAGAGCCAACGCAAGATGTCCTTCGAAGTAGGAGCAGCGCCCAGCCTGGATGCCATCGTCTTTTCCGATCGCGACGTGGGCAGCGCTCTCGTCATTGCCGGACAGGACGACGTTGAGGTCTACCTTGACAACAAGCTTTACCGCCGGAAAACCGAGCACGGGCAGCTGCACCTTCCGAACCTGAGAACGGTCGAACATACGATTCGCGTTCATAAGGACGGATTCAAGGACACGCCGGAGAAGAAAGTTACGATCGTCAAAGGCCAGGAGGCCAAGCTCGACTTCCCTCTCGAACCGCTGCCTCGGTTCGCCACGCTCATCCTCGACCACCTGCTCCCGCAAGCGCAGGTGCAGATCGATGACAAGCCGGTAGGCACCACCTCTTCGGACGGAACGCTTTCCTACAACCTCCCTGGCGGCTCGCACTCGATCGAAGTGCGGGCAAAAGGATAGCCGCCGAAAAAGCTCGACAGACAGTTCGCTGAGGGCGAGACCGTTCGCCTTTCGGACACGGACTTCAAGCTAAAGGCGGCGACCGGCCTCCTTGATGTTTCCGCTGCTCAAAACACGGTCTGGACGGTCACCCAGGGGAATCGCACTCTCTACACGTTGACTGGACCAAAGCAAGTCTCACTCGACGAGGGTTCCTACATAATCGCCACCCGCGGAGCCTCAGGTCATCCGATTTCCCAAAATGTGACGGTCACAGCCGGAGAAACAAAATCCCTCAATCTGGCGCAGAGCCAGAGCTCTGCCGCCCTGGGCATGGATCATTTCCAGCAACCGGAGACTTGGACGCAAAAAGATGGGTGGTACGTCCATCACGGCGGATTCGCTCTCTACGATTCGCCGCCGGGGCCGGGGAGCTTTTTCTTTGCTCTGCGGCTCAACTTCAGTCACGGTCCTTTTTCGCGTACCAAGTTCCGCTGGGTCGTCGCCTATCGCGACGATCGCAATTACACGGAGATACAGCTCGATAGTAAATTCCTCTATCGCACTGACGTAATTGAGGGTAACCGGCACGAGTTAGCCAAGGTGCCGCATAATATTCTGTCGAACACTCCGTCCATCAGCATGGCCATCGACGTAACGCCTACCACTCTCGTCCACCGCTACAACCTTCATGGCGACACCTGGACTACGCTCTCCAGTTGGGACCGGACGAGCGCCCCATCTTTGGAAAAAGGCCGCCCCTTCACCGATGGTAAGTTTGGTTTCCTCGTTGCGCCGGACCGGGAAATCGATGTCTCGAACTTTTCCTACTACCCAAGACGCTAGGTCGCACGGATTCTCTTCTCCAAAGTTCTCCAGCCCCGCGGAACTCAGGATTTAAAATGGGCCGAAAAGCAGAGCAGGTCTTTTACTGCGGATGCCAGGTCATTTCCACGCGGATCGGAATTTCGTTTTTAACGGGAAGCGTCAGGAGCGAAGGCGGATCGATTTTAAAATCAGTGAGCGTCGCGGGGATGGTTCCAGTGATGCGGGTCTGGTTGCCTTGGGTCACGAGTTGAAATGAGACTTGCTTGTACTGGGCGGTCTGGCCGGCAAACTGGATTTCCAAGTCGGCTTGCACGGTAGCGGAAGCCGATGCCGATTCCGGCAGCCGCGTGCGCACGGTGACCATGGGATACTCGGCTCCGCGGGTGACCTGAATCATGTGCAGGTCGCGATTGCTGTCTCCCGAATCGAACGACTTCACGGGCACGGCAATGAGGAAGTCGCACTGTCCCGCGTGGCAAACCCCTTTGCCGCGCGCCGCGTGACTGACGCCTTCGCTCTGATGCAGCGGATGCGACACGTGGTAGGTGAGAGTCGATTGATCGAGAACCCATTGGCTGTCGGCGGCGAAAAGCCGCGGAAGGGCCAGAAGCAGGAAAGCCATCAGAATCTGCTTGTTCATAGTTATGCTCAGAGCTATTTGCTCAGACCTTCGCTGAGACCGCCAAGAGCGCGGCCCCGTAGGCTCCGCCCGTGACGAGGGCTACCGGCAGATGCGCCGCACCTAAGCCATGAACTTTTTCCCCGCTGCTCTTTTGATTGAATGCGATTGTGCCCAGGATGGGTGTAAGGATCATCCCGGGACCGTGGATCCAGGCCAGCGCCTTGTGTACGCGGATGGGTCCGCGCGTCTCGGTTCCGGCCACGCGGGGAGCGCGGATGGCATAGTAAGCGGTCATAAAGTACAAGTCCCCGGTCAGACCGCCCAGAGCCACATGCAGATCACGGGAAGTGGTGCCCGTGCTCTTGCCTCCGGCGCCCACCGAAGTAACGACCGAGGCCACCAGAGGAATGGTTGTGATCAAACCCAGCCGCTGATGAATCTTCAGCATGTGTGTGCGTTTATCTAGCAGGGCCTGCTGCTTATCGTTGCCCTTAGTGTCAGTCTTGGAAAAGCCCAGATCTTCCAGCGAAGGCTCGGTCTTGCTGCTGGAAGGGGCATTGGGCAGGTTATCCGACGGCAGCGGGTTGTTCGCAGAAGTGGGTGTCGCCTGCTGCTGAGCTTGCGTGGCAGTCAGGGTCAGGTCGGTTGTTTGAGTCACTCCGGCCGCGAGCGTCATTCTGGATGATTTGGGGGCGAAGCTTTCCGCCGCGGTGGAATATTCATAGTCGCCGGGCGCGAGATTCGGCAATGTGTAGATTCCGGCGGAATTGGTTTGGGTATCGGTCGCCTGACCGGTCGTCGAATTCCTGGCGGAGACTTTGGCACTAGGTACAACTTTTCCCGAGGCGTCCGTGCCGGTGCCGGATAACGTGGCGGTGTCGTCCTGCGCTCGCAGTGGTCCAGAGTGTAATACGAAGACTAATGCGAGCTCCGTCGTAACCACAACTCTTGCCGCTCCTGGCTTCATTTGAGGTTTCCTCTGGATTCCCGAGAAAGGTATCGTATGTTGGAGAGATGCAGCGAGGGAGTCACGGGGATGTCTCACCGGCTCGGTACGCCTGATTGATCGGCCACGGATTGATCAACCACGGATTGATCGGCTACGGATTGAAGCCTACGCTGCGCCATAGCGGGGCGCTTTCAAAAAGCACGCCGTTGGCGACTATGAAATGTACGCTGCGAATGTTGTGGATGTCCGCCAGCGGGTTGGCGTCGAGGATGTCCAGGTCGGCGCGCTTGCCAACTTCGATCGAGCCGCTGTCGCGGTCCGCATGCATCACTTGGGCAGGAACAATGGTCGCCGCTTGCAGTGCCTCTAGCGGCGTGAAGCCGGTCTGGTTGTACAGCTCGACCTCGCGATAGAGAGAATACCCGGGCACCGTCTGATCAGTTCCGGCAACGATGCGGACGCCCGCGCGATGCAGCGCCCCGATGATCGCCAGTTCTTCCCGCATGATCTTCAGTTGCGTCGCCGCGCGCTCCGGAGGCACGCCGCCGCTGACCAATTGCTCGCGCAGCTCCGGGGCGATGTGGTCCACTCCAGGTTCGTTCTTGTCGGCGGGCACCTCCAACGGGCGTCGTATGAATTCAAACAGCGCCATGGTCGGGTCGATCACCGTGTTGTGCTCTTTCAGAAATGCGATCGCATGCTTGCCCTCGTCCGAATTCACATCCAGCGACGCCATCATCTCGGCGCGCTCCGCAGGCGTGGCCTTGGCAGCCTTTTCGTCGAAACCTTTTGGCTTGAGCAGATCGTAGACATACTGAATGTGGTTGATCTGGTCCATGCCGTCGTTCACGCCGTCATACGCCGTCATGCCCTCGGGAATGTGGCCGGTGACGGTCATCCCGAGCCGGTGCGCCTCGGTACAAACCGCCTTCACATTGTCGGATTTCATCGAACTGTAGATCTTCATCTGCTGAAATCCGGCGTCGTGGTAGCGTTGCACCCAGGTCAGAGCGTCGGCGGCAGAGTTTACCCGCGCGATGCCGATGGCGTTCGGACTATCGCCGTCGACGATTCCAGCCAGCAGCATGTGGGGGCCGAGAGCCGTGCCGCTGTTCACCGAGGCGCGCACGGCAGTGATAAACTCAAATTCGTTGCCTACATCGCGCACCGTGGTGACGCCCGCCGCCAGGTAGATCGGTCCCCACTCAACTTGCTCGTAGTGCGCGTGCATGTCCCACAAGCCCGGGATGATGAATTTTCCCGCGACGTCGATGCGCTGCGCATCGCGCGGCACTTTTACTTTCTTGCTGGCGCCCACCGCGACAATTTTACCGTCGCGCGTGACCACAGTGGCGTCGGCGACAGACGGATTGCCAGTGGTATTGATCACCGTGGCGCCCACAAAGGCAAACGTGCCGCTGCGGCGTCCGGGAAGGCTCTGGCCCAGTTCCGAGAGCGCCGCCATCTCGTCGCGCGCGGCGCTGGCCACAAACTTCGCGAGCGCGGGCTCATACTCCTCGCGCACAGCTTCAAAGTGGTCGAATTCCGCGTCGGTCGAAACCAGCGCTGCCAGGTTATTGCCGTTATCCATCCACAGCGTTTCCATTCCCCAGATCAGCCCGCGGATGGTGAACCGCTCGGCCTGCAGGCTGTGCCCGTCAATGTCGATGGCCTCAGCGCCACGGTCTTGAATTTGAAGTTCGCCCGAGGGCAGCGCCGGCAGATGGGCCGGCGAACCATGCGACCGCCAGTAGCGGATCAGCGCCATCTGCATAGCCACGGGGGCGTACCCGGAGATGGTAAAGAAAGTCTGCGGCACGGCGACCGTACGCGTGTTTTTACTCTCACCCTGACTGTTGCCCTGACTATTGCCCTGGCGGATGGTTGCTTTGGCACCGCTGATCTCGACGGCGGAATCAATCCCCGACATGCGCGAGGTCTTCCCCTGAATCGTGAAACTCTGCGGCGTGTAGTCGTCAGCCGCTTTGAGTGTCGCCGAGAGCGGAACCTTGGTCCACCGGTCGGTGAATGCAAAATCCGTTTTCAGCGTGAGCGTGCCGCCGTCGTGCGTAATGGTGTAAGTCTCTTCCCCAATGGGCTGCTCGAATTTGTGCAGCCGGAATTTCCCGGTTTCGGTAGCGGGCATCAAGGCGGGAGCCGGAGAAGATGTTTGCGCGGGCAGGAGAACGGGTGAAAACGCGAGCCACAGAAGACAGAAAGGGCGGGCATAGCGTCGGCGAGAACGTGTCACGTAGAAAGATCCTCCTAAAAGAGTCGGAGATGCAAAAGGGCGGCCTTCGGGGGAGAAGTATACATGGCGGGAGTGCGTGGGGAGCCGGAGAAGTGAGTGAGTTTGCTTGCCTGCTGACTTTCGCCCTCAGCGCTTGTTGAATACACATAAATATGAGATATTTACACATCAGGGAACACTCATGCGCACTAACATTGATATCGATGACCGCTTGATGCGCCAGGCCATGCGGCGCAGCGGCGCTCCTACCAAGAAAGCTGCCGTGGAAGCCGGCCTCCGCTTACTGGCGGAAACGCATGCTCAAGGCTCCATCCGCCGACTGCGGGGGAAGGTGCGCTGGGAGGGTGATCTCAATCAGTCGCGCCTGGGCCGGGCTCGGACGTAGGCCACCGTGGTAATCGTCGACACGACCGTGTGGATCGATTACCTGCGCGGCGCTGAAAACCCAGAAACGCGGTGGCTGGACCGAGAACTCCAACGGCAGAAGCTGGGGCTGACCGATCTGATCCTATGCGAGGTCTTGCAGGGCATTCGGGACCAGAGCAGCTTCGCGCGAGTCCAATCCGAGCTTCTGAAGTTCCAGGTCTTCCAAACCGGTGGAGCCGGCCTGGCCGTGGCAGCCGCCAAAAATTATCGCGACTTGCGGCAGCATGGCTACACTGTTCGTAAAACTATCGATTGCCTGATCGCCACTTTCTGCCTGCAGGCAAAGCATGAACTGCTTCACCGGGACCACGATTTCGACCCGTTCGAGAAATTGCTCGGGCTGCAAGTAGTGCGCGCGTCCCCATAACCTCGCCGTGCCCACGCAGATGCTGCTGGCACGCTTGCGTATAAACTTGTAGCATGACCCCCACCCCCCTCAACTCTCTCGCCCGCGCCTCTTCCGCCTACCTGCGCTCCGCGATGCATCAGCCCATCCAATGGCAGGAGTGGGGCCAGGAGGCTTTCGCCGCGGCGCAGCGCGAGAACAAGCCCATGCTGCTCGACATTGGCGCGGTGTGGTGCCACTGGTGTCATGTGATGGACCGCGAGTCCTACGACGACCCGGAAATTGCGGCCATCGTAAACGAGCATTTCATCGCGGTGAAGGTGGATCGCGACGAGCGTCCTGATATCGACAGCCGCTACCAGCTTGCGGTGCAGGCCGTCAGCGGCCAGGGCGGATGGCCGCTCACGGCGTTTCTTACGCCCGATGGCAAGCCCTTCTATGGCGGGACTTATTTTCCACCCAGCGATGGCTACGGGCGTCCCAGTTTCCGGCGCGTGCTGCTGAGCATCGCCAACGCGTACAAAGAGAAGCACGGAGACGTGGTCGAGCAGGCGCAAATGGTCGAAAACTCAATTGCGCAGTCGGAATCGTTTGCCGGAAAAGGCGGACGGGTTTCGCGCAGCGTGATCGACGGGATTCTGGAATCAGCGGTCAAGATGTTCGACGCGCAGCATGGCGGCTTCGGGCAGGCTCCGAAGTTTCCGCATCCCTCGGCGCTGGATTTGCTGATGGAGCAGTATGCGCGGACGGGGGGCGACGAACTGCGCAATGTCATCGTCACCACCCTTGAGCACATGGCGAACGGCGGCGTCTACGACCAGCTGGCGGGAGGCTTTCATCGCTACTCGGTCGACGAGCGCTGGGTGGTGCCGCACTTCGAGAAAATGTGCTACGACAATTCCGAGCTGCTGAAGAACTATGTGCACGGCCACCAGGCGACCGGCTCGCAGTTTTTCGCCAGCGTGGCCCGCGACATGATTCGCTGGATGGATGAATGGCTCAGCGACCGCGAGCGCGGCGGCTTCTACGCCTCGCAGGATGCCGACATCTCGATGGACGACGACGGCGACTATTTCACCTGGACGCTCGACGAAGCTCGCGCCGTTCTGACCGAGGAAGAAGCGCAGGTCGCAGCGACGCATTACGACATCAACGTTGTCGGCGAGATGCATCACAACCCGGCGAAGAACGTGCTCTACGTGCGCGCGCCGTTCGAAGAGATCGCGCGGCCGCTAAGCCTGTCCGCCGAGCGAGTGAAAGAAATCCTCGCGTCGGCGAAAAAGAAAATGTACGCGGCTCGGTTGCAGCGGCCCACGCCGTATGTCGACAAGACCGTTTATGTGGGATGGAACAGCCTGTGTGTGTCGGCGTATCTGGAGGCGGCGAAAGTGCTGGGGCTGGATGCAGCCCGGCGCTTTGCCCTGCGGTCGCTTGACCGGGTGCTGGCGGAGGCCTGGAGAGCTGGATCTCGCCATGCAAGAAACGCAGGCGACCTGCGCGCCGCCGAGTGCTCGCCCGCGCCGCGACTACTGCACGTCGTCGCTTACTCTGATCCAAAGGCCGAGCATCGCGACGTTGCCGGACTGCTGGATGATTACGCGTTTACCGCGCTGGCCTGCCTTGATGCTTACGAGGCGAGCTCCGATCTCAGCTACTTCAAGTTTGCGCGGGCCATCGCCGACGCCATGGTCGCGAAATTCTACGATTTGGCATCCGGAGGATTCTTCGACAGCGAGCCTCCGGCGGAAGGCAAGGGACTGGGCGTGCTGGCAACTCGGCGCAAGCCGCTCCAGGATTCGCCCACGCCTGCGGGCAACCCCATGGCGGCGATTGCGTTGCTGCGGCTGTATCACTATACCGGGGACGCCGCTTATCGCGAGAAGGCGCAGCAAACACTGGAAACCTTCGCGGGCGTGGCCGAACAGTTCGGCATCTTCGCCGCGACTTACGGAGTCGCAGTCGCGCACTTTCTCGAAAGCCCAATCCAGGTGGTGGTGATCGCCGGGGATGGGCCTGCGGAATCGGCCGTTGGACTTCGCGCGATTGAACTTCACGCTGCCTCGAACGCGCCCTTCGCCTTCCACAAGAGCACGCTGCGGCTCACGGCGAACGAAGCGGTGGCGAAAAACCTTCCGCCTGCACTGGCGGCGACTATCCCTCACCTGCCGCAATTAAAGTTGGGCGGCTCTTTCGCCGTGCTCTGCTCCGGTTCAGCCTGCCAGCCTCCGGTATCAGACCCCGTCGAACTTAAGCAACAGCTTGAACTTGCGCTCGCAAAAAAAGCCTGACGGTTCTGACAAAGCAAACTTTTCCGCGCCCGCACCCCTGCAGCATCGAGGCAAAAAAAAGGGGGCCGCCGGGTTAGTATGAGTCCCGGTCAGCCCAAACATTGCGAGCCCAAGTTTTCGGCCCAAGTTACCGATGTTACTTTGGTTACCTTGCGGCGGCGCTCAACACCAGATTAACTACATCGGTGGTAATTGCATACCGTCGCATCTGGTTTGCAGTTGCTGTTATGGTCGACACACCTGATCTGGTGGACACAATGGAAGCGGCCCTCCGTCCCGGGCGGGAACCTGCGGAACGGCGGCTGCTACATACGTGCCCACTAGCCCTAACATCAGGATCGAAATCCTGATTACACGTTTCATGGGTTGTCTCCTTACCGCGACCGGGTTTCCGACAACGGGAACCTTGCCGCGGTGCCGAATTATAAAGCACACGTCAAGTGGGGAGTGCAAAATATTGCAACCCATGTCTTTCCGTCCATCTTGAGATAACCCGCCGCAGCCGTCATCGCAAGATACACCAATCCAATAATCCTATTAAATACAGTCTCTACTCCTATATTGGTTAATGTCTTACTTTATGTTTTGGAATGTTGTCTTTCCGCGATCGGAAAGGCTCCGGCAGGATGCCGCTGTTTTACAAAATCAGGATAAACACTGGAGCAGATGACAATGTCGCGGGCACGGCGAGCGCCGGCCTTAGATCTTGGAGACAACCTTCGCCAGCAGGCCAGAAAGAGCGAAGCCTGGGACCGTGCCAGGCTCGGTCGTTTTCGCAGAGGCCGCAGTATCGACGACCAGCGAGCGGGCGGGGTGGGTGCGCGATAGAGCCCGATCGACCATACCTTCAAACATGGGGATCAGCGATTCTTCGGGCAGCGGATGTTGAATGTCGGTGAGGCTCTGCTCCCACCTTTGCGGTTGCAGCAGCACGGCCGAACCTTCGCGAACTGGACTCTTCACCAGCACGTAGCCTAACCAGATCATCAGACTCACATTGTAAGCGGACATGTTGACGAAGCTCGCTGCCAGCCCGCCGAGATGGCCCCCCACCCAGGAGGCGAGCAGCGCCAGTTCCACCAGCGCGAAACTGCCGAATCCCAGCGCGATGCCGAAACTGTGCTGCTTGCGGCTTACGCCCAGGTAGCGCGCGAAGATCAGCAGCAAGAGCACAATACCCACCTGGATAATCCGCACGCAGCGCTGCGACGTGATGATGGCCTGCATCCAGGGCACAATCTCTTTCGATTCCGAGGAGGCCGCAACCACTCCCGCCGCCATCAGCATGACCAGTGAGGCCCACCGAAACAGGACCGTGCCCAGATCGCGCAGCGTGTGAAAGGACCGGAATACGTCGAGAAACACCTCATGAATCACTTGAAAGCCAAGCACAGCGCTGACCGCGTTGCTGAACCAATAGAGATAGAAGAACGCCCAATAGTTGTGCCGCAGATAAGAAGGAAAAATCAGACTGAAGATCAGAACCTGCGCCACGATGTAGGTGAAGAAGAACTTGAATCTGCGGTAAAGGCCGCGCCGCAGCATGACAACCGCGATGCACGCTTGGAAGGCAGGGTGCGCGATCCACAGAGCGTAATAGAGGATCCGGGTTTTCTCGCTCATCGGCAAGGGGCAACCTTCGCGATCGGCACCGCGCCCAAAGCCTGTCCAACCACCGGCCTTCCACCTGGTCTTTGGATCAGGTCCTTCGGGCTAAGGAGAAGTTAACGGTTTTCGCCCCGACGTTCAATGCACTCTGGTAACCAAAAGTAACGTTACCCCCTTGAATTCGAACGGTCGGATGTGCTTGGAAAAAGCCCCGAATCTGCCGATTTTTCTGCCTTGCGGCGTGGCGGCAATCGGGTTAATCCCAGGGGCGGCAGCAGAGATTGCGGAAACACCGCGATCAAAGCGGGTTTGGGAAGGGCACGAGTTTACTCGTGCCGCTAAGTCGTTGAAAATGTATCCGCGCTTTAGCGCCCGAGGTGAGCATTTCTTCTTCCGACTTGTGTTTCCGCAGTCGCAGCAGCACTCCGCCTCCGGAGATGCCACGCTCGATCCGATCGGGACCTGGCTTGAACCAGGTTCTAAGCGTCCGGAGTGGAGTGGATGTAGGCGCGCATCATGCGCACCTCGTCATCCTTCTGGTCTAAATCGTGAAGCAGGATATCGCGCAGCGAGACCATGCCGACCAGATGTCCATCGTGGCAGACCGGCAAGTGACGAAAGCTGTGCCGCCGCATCAGGGCCATGCAATCCTCGATGTCCTCGTTCATGCTGATGGTGAGAGGATCGTCGGTCATCACCTCAGCCATGCAGGTGCTGCGCGGATCGCGGCCTTCGCCGACCACACGCTTCATCAGATCGCGCTCGGAAAAAATTCCCACCAGCTTCCCGTTGTGCAGCACGGGCACGGCGCCGATGTTGCGCTCCACCATGGCTTGTACGGTTTGGAGCACGGTGTGGCCCAGATCCGCCTGGTATGTTTCCTGATCTTTAATCAGGTCGCAGATACGCATTTGATACCTCCCCGGGAACAGGGGTTCCGAGCAGTCCAAAAGCATCTACCGCGACGGGAGTATAGGACGAAACCGGGCCCATGGAAAGAAATAAAAAACAGCGTGAGCGAAATTTCCTGAGAAGAGGGCCATTGTGGGAGACACGAACGGGTGCGGAAACACGCCCCCGAAGCCACCAAGCCGTTATTGGTTCTGGGTTTTCGTCGAGCCGCCATCCCCGAGGAACACGAAGTAGGAAGAGTTCCATAGGCCGGCGGGCAGGCTTTCCCGCGAACGGGCGGTGAGGACGATGTGGTACTCCGCTACTTGGCTCCGGCTGATTTCCTGCAGCGGGTCGCGGGAGGGCGGGGCGTCCGTTCCTTCTACTGTCTTCTTGGCCGCCGTCGCGGCTGTCGCTCCCGCCGTTTCTCCTGCTCGAGCTTTCTCTTCGGCGGGCTGAATCACGGCCAGGCCAGCCAGGAATTCGTGCAAATCAGTCATGCGAGGCTCCCCGGCCAACAGGAACGAAAGCTCGGCATCCTGCTCGGAGAAGTGCCAAGCCAGTGAGGCCGCGAGGGCAACCGCGCGTTCATACGCAGGCTCGGGAAGAATTCCCGCGGCCGGATTGTCGAAGACGAAGAGTTCCATGAGATTGGTGCCGTTCAGCGCCT
>VFSW01012782.1_pt1 | contig 11697 bp, 14 predicted proteins | sample 5358111 | NCBI WGS metagenome assembly VFSW01 (sample SAMN11554181, study PRJNA540505) | mine drainage metagenome | isolation source: sediment from site ElyBrook_90M | place: USA: Ely Copper Mine, Vershire, VT | collected 2017 | reverse complement strand
TTACTGTTCCTTAGATTAGAGGGGTACCCATGCTTTACCGTTCCACTGAACTCGTTTACCACCGGGACCATACGCGACGGGACCAGCACCACCAGCGCTACCGGCTTGACCAGTACCACCTTGACCAGTGCGCCTACGGCTGCCCTTGGGGATGGCCGTAGCCTTGTCCCAGACGGCCTGATCGCCGGGGCTCAGTTGTTCACCACGGTTCACCTTGTCTTGGATAGTTTGAAGTTGGGTGGTTGGGGTAGGACGCCCAGCACTGACACCAGCAGCTTCAACGTGACCACCAGCACCAATCCGAGCAGCGTTCTCACGCGACTTGTTGTTGCGGATGTTGTTGTCGGTAGAAATCTGTTGACCAGTACGCTTGTCGCCAGACACTATCAGGTTGTTGGCAGTTGCGCCCCAACCATCAGTCATCCCCGGTTGCCAGTCACCAGGATCGGGAAGACCCAAATCGCTGGGGCTGTACTTGGGGTTGATCCGCTTAACCATCTGGTCTACACGATTGTAGGCCGTAGCATAACTAGCGGGGTCTTTAGCGCTACTGATCATACCACCGACATAGGGGGTCATCTGTTGAAGACGACCATTGTCCCTGTAGTCCATCATCTGTTCGCGGTTCGACTGGTTGTACTCCATGTACTGTTGACGCAGACGAGCTTGTTCAAACTGCTGCTGCATCTTGTCAGCCATCTCAGCGGCCCCAGGAACGCCCGTAGCGGCCACGCGTGCAATAGCAGCCTGAGCCTTAGCGGGATCATTGGGGTCGTACCCAGCCATCGCGTCACCGAGTTGTTGACGCTGCATGTTCGGGCCATAACGAGGATCGTGACCCGACCCAGTAAGGAAGGCGTCACCAATGGCACCGAGGACATTCCTCATGGTACCGTGCTGAAGGCTCGATGGCAGTAGACCATAGATACCAGGATTAGCTGATCCACCACGAGTAGTGTTGCTGTCTAGGGCGCTGTGAATAGCGCTGACGTCACCACTGTTGTCGTAGTTCATGCTGGCCCCGTCCTTGGACTGGGGAACACCACCCATGCTGGCCAGGAGAGCTGGCATGGTCTGATTGGACAGTGGACCCAGTAGAGACCCGTCGCTTAGCTTAGGTCCTTGTACATGGCCAACAGGAGTCGGAGCCGGAAGGACAGCGCCGCCAAGCGGATTCGGAGCACTAACAGACACAGGGTCAACCGTAGTGGGTTGGTTCTGAAGCGGAGGAAGTTGATTATTTTGTGCGTTCCCTCCGTTGAAGGCACCAGCCAGAAGACTGAGAAGGCTCATGTCCGTTCCTTATTTAGTCAGGAGGCTACCAATAGCCCCACCGATACCACCGTTATTAGAGCTACCCGAAGACGTGCTCTTGCTAGTACTGTTAGCGACAGAGCCGGCTCCACCGATAGTGCTGGCCGCATTGAGGCCATTACTCATCAGGTTCTGGAGCGGATTGAGGTAGTTCTGGTATTGGGTATTAGCGTAGTTCTGGCCGTAGGTGTTCAGGGCCTTAAGCGTGCTACCCGAGTTGAGCAAGCCTTGCGTGGCTGCGTTACCGGTGATAGCCTGCGTACCTTGATCTAGGCCGAACTGATAGCCAGTACTATTACGCCAGTTGTCGAAGCCTTGTTGCTGACCAGCAGCGCCATTGAGGCCAAGCATATTGGCGATCTGATTAGACGCGCCAGTACCATTGCTAACCGTACCACTCAGAGCGCCCTGGAGGTAGGGGTACGCCTGATTGTAGGCGCTACTATTGGAAGTCGAATTGGCCTGCTGTTGGCTACCGCCAAAGATTTGACTCATTTATTAAAGTCCTTTTGAGTAAGGATGAACAGTTCATAGTGCTTATTGTCTATGTAGTCGACAACACCATGAGAAGTGAATCCCAGTTGTCGTGTTAGCCAGCGAGCGCCAAGATGGGTGATAGGAACTAACCCAGTCAGTACATGAATATTATAACACGTATTAAAGAGTTCGTCAAGAAATTCCCGGCCTGCCGTGATAGCGGCCCTACCCCTAGACTTGAAGAAGTAGTGGCCACTGTAGATGTGCTTGACTCCCTTCTCGAAGAGTGCCATATCACCGCGTTCATTGATCAGAACAATGTTGTCAGGATTAGACAACCAGTCGATCGGGTCCACCAAGTCCTCAGAGTTGAGGAAGTGCTTGATGGCCGGAGCAACTAGGTTCGCATCATACGTCCGACTTATCATGGTTCAGAGAGACCCATTCGTTGCTGACTAGATCACGTTGGATTACATGACCCATCTGAGTGAGGTGGCCTAGCATGGCCGTCTTATGTTCTTCACTAACATCGTCATCAAAAGGAATGGTACCATCAGCTCGGATGATGATTGCGTACTGTTGCATTAGTCGACTCCTGAACCATCGGGGAGAGTGACAACAAATGACGTACAAGCCACCGTGTCACCCGCCGTAATTGAAACGGTATTGAGGATCATGTCTGTACCACTGGTACCACAGGTTCCTTGAAGAACTGCAGTGCCCGCAGCATTAGTTGCCCTGAAGTGCCCCGCAGTGCCCGTAGCAGCCGCACTGGTGTCACTCGTGATGGCATTAGCCGTAGCGGTAGCCAGACCGTTAGAGACGCCATCCACGGCGGTTGGGAAGGCTGTGGTGCTGAAGGTCAGCGTGGACAGAAGAGTACCAGCCTCAGACGCCGCTAGGGACGCCGGAGGACTGCCAGTGTAAATCTTAATCTTACCCGGAGGAGTACCAGCATTGAGCAATGCCAGAGCTGCGTTGAGTCCAGCGATTGCAGCAGCCATGGACATCATAGGTTGGGTAGCCATTTAATTCCTCTCTTAGAAGGTCCAGAACTGTGTGAGCCCAGTACCCGGTGAACCAGGTTTGTAAGCATTAACGAAGAGACTGATACCGGACAGGTGCATTGTAGCGTGGGTACTGACAGCCGGAACGAAGCCACCACTAGACATCCCGATCCCGGTAAAGTGCATGGTGACCGTACTGGTCTCCCCAGCAGCAGCGGGTGCGTTGAACGTCTGTGCAACGTTAGCTGACCAAGTGGCACCAGTAACAGTCCAAGCGGGGAAGTACGCCCAGCACTTACCATCGTCCGAATAGATGACGGCCCAGTCGCTTGGGGTCTGGTTCGGGGTTGCACTATAACCCGTCATGGACATTTGAGTCACGACGGAAGAAGAGGTTAGATGGTAGGTTAGTGTCTGTTGGTTCTTGTCGTTACCGGCCCAGATGGTTGCATTGTTACCGTCGAAAGCAAGGTCCGCACTGAAAGAACTGTACTGCTGAGTTGATCGAGCGGTACCGCCAGTGCAGAGAGACGCCCCACCATGAGTGGCAGCAAAGAACATTTCCTCAACGACGTAGCCGAACGCATTAGCGGAGTTGATAATGCTAATGCCCCACCAAGCGTGGGCAGCAGTACCGGCAGTCGTAGGGATCGTAAACGTAACGGTTTCGTTCTGCGTCCAACCATCGTGGATACAGACAGCTTTACTGTACCAAGTGGTACCATCATCACTGTATTGGAGAGTGAACTCCACAGCGGTCTGATTGAAGTACGCGTCATTACGGGAAGTTGCAACAACTTCAACAATGTCTTTGTCGTTGCCTAGGCCCAGATCGTATTGAATCCAGCAAGGTAGGCTGGCATTGGTTGAGCTCCACAGACCCGTACCAGCAAAACAGTTAGTGGACGAGCTACCACTGTACGTGTTAGATGCTGAAGCGGTACCACCAGTAGCAACGTTAGTACCACCAGCCGTTGCATGGTACTCTAGGGCAGCGAAGGAGAACGCCCCACCACCAGTCACTTCATTGAGGTTTAGCCGCCAGTACCTATGAGCACTCATATCTTACTTCCGAAACAGAGGCCACTGATATCGGCCAGAGTGGCATCAGCAGTAGCGGGAGTAAACAGTTGTAGGGACGTCCTAGCCGGTAGAGTATAGGGGTTGGTGGTCCAAGCTAGGGTACCCGTCTTACTGCCCGCAGCAAATGTGATTGTTCCGACAACCGAAGGAAGCCCATGGATGTCAGGAGCCACCAGATTAAATACTGCAGATGCTGTGGCTGGAACAGCAGACACAAAGATATTGTCGGTATTGGTGTCATCAAAGCTGATACCAAACCCATAGATTGCAGCCCCCACCTGAACGTTAGCAGACAACAAACCTTGGCAGAAGAACCCGAACCCATTGGCACCTTGGGGCTTGACCCACGTAGGGTTGGCACCGGCACCATGAGTAGTCAGAACGTAACCATCTAGGCCGGGCCCAAGAGTCACCCAGGTCGTAGCATTACGATACAGGATGGACCCTTGGGTAGCGCCGATAGTGTCTAGGGAAGCGGCAGTGGTGACGAACTCGATGCCGTCCTCAGTGCTCTTAACCCTTAGTATGTCGTTACCGAAACCCAGATAACTCACTGGAACGTCGGTCAATTGGAGGAAACTCAGGACACCAATCTTAGCGTTGTTGTCTCGTTGAGTTGACCACCTGCGCTGGAACTCCGGGGTTGGTCTGCCCGTCTGATCGACAATTGCGATCCGCCAGTCTAGAGGCCCAGTGTCCTTAGCAGTTGTCATCTCTTCTTCTGACCTTCCTGATCTTGACCAGCATCAGCACCTTGGCTAACATTGAGCACCACTTCAGCCCCATCATAACGAACAGGACCAGCTTCGTCGGTAAGTCTAAACACCCTGCCAGTAGCTGAGAAACTGCCGAGTGCGGACCAGATCAGCGTCTGGTTAGACGCGTCGGTCAACGGGATTTGGAACTCTTGTGACCACGTAACCCCGTTGTCATCACTGAATGCAAGACTGATTGGGTGGAGCACAGACGCATCGTCACCAACTGAAGCGGTGAGAATGAAGTTACCAACACCGATGGACGCACGACTCCGAGTCGGAATACCACCAGTAACCTTACGGACGATGGGTCGCCACGCTTCGTCGAACGGCTGAGTGGGGTCGAGTTCCATCAGATACGTGTAGAGGCTGTCACCTCCCATGATCCGAATACCCCACATCGTACCGTGGGGGAAGTTCAATCCATCAAACCCTTGGGTCTGAAGCTTCGACCATTCATGAGTCGTAGTGTCGTACTGCCAGTCGCCTTCAGGCCCCAGCGGGAGGACGTAGAAGCGATGGCCGTCCAAGACGTAGGTCCAGCACGCTTGACGCGGTTGGGTCGGCTGACCCTCGAAGTACGCCACTAGCGACATAGTCTGAGTTACATGAGCTGTCACGTTAGATGCACCTGATGAGTAAGCCGCTAGGACGAGAGTCTGAGTGTCGTGGGCATATTGACTGGCCGGCGGTCCATACGCCAATAACCCCATCACTTGCGACGCCCGAGAAGTTGTGTGCTCCCCGGTCGCCGCCAGTGCTACGTATTGAGAGTTGAACGCGTTGGTCATTCATTTACGCCGTCCGGTTAATCTGGAACTTCCCGTTGATGATACTGGTCGGAGACAGAGGCCCAGAGGTGTCAGGATCAATCTCGATGATGTCCGCATAGTAGTCCGGACTAATCGTTAGTGCGTGAGTACCACCAGTCTTCGTCCCACCCAGCGGACCAATGAAAGCGGTCTGCAGAGTGGCCGTACCAGCATCAGTCTTCAGGGCCCGGATGTTAGTCTGTAGGGCACTGATGATCGTGGTGTTGTTCGGCGGACGCTGGAAGTAGAAGTCAGTTGGACCGGGGATGTTGGCACCACCAGACAGAGTGGTTGTGGCCCAGCTAGCAGCAGTACCAGTCTTAGTGGACGGGATACTGTTGCCACCAGTACCAGCCAGATTGGCAGTCACTAGAATTTGACCAGCAGGCAGAGCAGAACCATTGACATCATAGTTGGCAGTCGTACCAGTACCGTACTTAGTACCAGCACCCGTGCCGATGTTAATGGCGTTCAACAGGTTGGTCAGAGTACCTTGAGCCGTGGTGTCGATAAGGACATCGAAGGCTGAGGCGAGAGCGGTCTTGAACGTGTACACCGCAGCATTGGTGCCATCCTTGGTCCCGAGAGTAACCGTGTCACCATTAGAAGGTTGAGTGGTCATCGTCAGAACGTTGGTAGCATTCAGCAGACCAGCCGCCATGAACGTGTTGTCATCGGGGTTAGCCTTGTTAACCGTGCTGTACACACCCACATTGGGGCCATCAGACGGGAGGTAACTAGCTGCACCACCATACACAGTGAGAGCCCGAGTGAAGCTGGACTCATCGACAACACCACTGTCATAGCCCATCAGCCAGACAACAGAAGCCCAGTTCGCATCTCCGGAGCCACGGGGGAACGCGGCAACAGGCGGGGTGAACGTGCCCGTGTAGCGGCCAACACCGTTGGTGAAACGAGTCTCGTCCAGACGACCAGCCAGAGTGCTCTTAGCGAGGACACCAGTGCTGGAGCCGATCTGGGCCCCAACCACCATTACCTCAGTCCCACCACTGTAATAGGTGCGGCTGTCGGCAATCGGTAGACCTAGTTGCTGGCCATTGACGAAGAGGAGGAGTTGCCCCGCTGCTCGGACGACGGCCAGATGGTACCATGTATTGAGGACAGGGGTCCACGGATACAGGATTGGAGTTGCGATAGTGCTAGCTGTACCATCGGTGCTGGTGTCGAACTGAAGGCAGCTATTGTTAAAGGAACTGCCACCGTAGACAAGGCGGAAGGATCGACCATTAGCTTCTGCGTCCCATCGACTAAAGATTGCACTGTAAACGGAGGGGTCGGGAAGTGCGTCAAAGCGCACCATAGTTTCCATAGTAAAGTCTGCGGCACCAATGTCCAAGCTCGAAGCGTGAGCAGTGTACACAGCAGCAGTGGGGTTGTGAATCGAAGTGTCATTCGGCACCACGTACCCGAGGGTCAGGATACCGGCCCCGAACTTCTTGTAGTAGCTGGGGGTCCAACCACTGGTGGTGGTGTCCGCATTAGCGAACAGACAAGCAACACGACGGTCACCAAGCCAAGAGTTGTTCACCGTACCAGCGGTGTCACGAATGAACAGATCGTCCATCCACATATTCTTAGCTGAACCACCAACTGGATTGATGAACCGAAGTTGACCAACAGTGGCGTAGGTGTACGTAAGACCAGTAGCAGCGATAGCCGCAGTACCGGTACCAGTGGAGTCGTCAACCCTGAGGGTGAACTTACCACCAGTCGGATCGAAGTCCATCTCTAGGAAGTGCCAACTACGGGACACGAACACCGGGCCTTGGGTAGACCCCAGAACCGTATTGCTACCATCCGTAATGACCGCTGAACCGTCCGCTTGGCACCACAGTTTGGCGTACACGACGTTACTGGCGTTACAGAACTGAACGATCAGGTTCTGAAAGTCAGCCGACGGAAGGCCATCAGTGGCCCAGCCAAACGACATGAAGATGCGGGTCTTAGCGGCGGGAAGAACGTACCGATACGCTTGGTTGAACTGGTTACCCTTGAGGGCGTACAGGCCAGTCCGACTACCCCAAGGTGGGACATTCGGACCAGTGTCGTAGTTAGTTGACCCGAACTGAATCTCAGCCCAAGCACCGTCCAACATATTCTCAGCACCCACTTGGCCAAGGCCGTAGTGGTCAAAGCCATCTAGGAAGAGAGACGTCATGGGATTAATCCACCTTCTCGTCTAATTTGATATCGGACTCGTTCCTCGATACCGTTGTTTGAAATCCGAGCAACCCCCCAGCTTGTGTCTGTGGCATCGCCGGGCTGGAAGCCAATCGAGTACACACGACCATCATCACCCACTAGAATGACCCCATCATCCACCACAACAGGGGTGCCGGTGATCGCTCCACGAGCGTAAACACGGCCCTCAATTGGGGCAAATGGGGCAGCCAAGTTACCGGTAGCATACCAGTTCTCCGTTGACTTCTCGCCCATGATAAGCACTTGGTCACCCACAGTACGCATGGTGCTGATGGGGTCGGGAGAGCTTTCCTTGGAGGCGAAGTTGAGAGGGTCGATGACCACTTCACCAGGATTGATCCAGTAGAATTTCTGACTCTTATCAACACTCACAAGCACGTAGGAGCTGACCTGAGCCAGAGACCTAGGTGCCACGCCATCGGGCATCGTACAGCCCTGTAGCGCCTCGATACCGCCGTTAAGCAGGGTCCCAGAACCAGACGCCGTAAGGGCGCTACCACCGACCACAGTAAAGGCGATCGAGTTACCACCAGTACCAGAGTTGATAGCACGTAGAGTAACAATGCTAGTCGGTGCGGGACCAGCAGCAGTGGCGGTAACTTGAGTGTTTGCCCCAGCAATTGTGCTACTGTAATCAACTCCACCAGTACCTGCGTGCATAATCGCTAGAACCAGTTGGCTAATCGGATCAAGCAGAGGAGCAATACTCGTGGGATTGACCACAAAGGGGTGAGCTGAAGTACCAGCGTCTAGACTAGAAAACGTGGTTCCCCAAGTGTAATAGACACCACCAACTTCGAACTTGTCGACCCCATTGACAATGGAACCAGCCTTAGTTAGAGTGCCGTTAGCCTGAGAGGTACCACCATAGTACTGAAGCAGGAGACCGTCACTGATCCACAGGCGCTCGTAACCGGCACCTTTCTGCCATGCCACCTCAGGCTGACCAGTGCCATTGAGGACACCAGTGATCAGAGTGGTTGACATGTCTTGGTGGACCCGATAAAGGTTCGAACCGCAGACAACAAACAGACTGTCATTGAAGAGCCCTTGTAGGGCGTAGTTCCCTCGCATCGAACCCAGACCACTAAAGGTCCCTTGATTGAGTGGGGGAAGGACTTGGGTGGTACCGGGACGGGCCAGCACTGACGTCCCCTCACGGGGGTTGGCCGGGTTGGCTTCGAGCCAGCGATTGAGCAGTTCAACGACAGGAGTGCCGGCGTACTTGCGCTCATACGCGCCTCTACCCAGTGGGACTGATGTCACCGTCCAATATCCTCTTCATATGCGCGATGCCCCAAGTGGGGTCGATTGTAATGCCCTGAGCCTCAAGCTGACTGACTAGCGTGGCCTCATCGGGGAAAGCGCTTTCCGGTGGGACATAAACCTCACCAGCCTTCTTCGTCCAACCATAGGGCACTTCAGCCTCAGAGTTGAAGATTGCGCTCTCCCCGAAAGGACCATAACGCCAGCTCGGCCAGCCTGAGAACGTACTGTCTCTGCTGCGGCGGGCCATTAGAACGGGAACCCAGAGTTAAAGAAGGCGTCGGGATCACCGTAGATTTGTTGAGACCCATAACCCCAGAAGCGATTGAAGTGGGTCAGATAACGCAGACCAGCTTCGGAGGGCATCTCAGTAGTCGACTGGGCGTACCGGGCGCTGAACTTCATCCTAGCGTCCTTAAGAGCCTCCATAGACGCCGGGTTAATAACCTGACCATAACGAGGATTAAGGCGCATAGCGAGCATGATGATAAACATGTCATCAAACTCATGCGGCCACGGCATCTGACCTGCAGGGTCGAGAGGGATCACGGTAACCCAGTTACCTAGGTCCTCACGATACACCCACTCACGGATCAGACCCATAGTGTTGTACGTCATTGACTCCTGCCCTTCGATCGATCGGCCATTACCGTTGATGGTGAATGGATGAAGATCGAAGTTCTGACTCACATCTACAACACCCATACGAGCGCCATCGTGAGGCTTGGGGTGCAGGTTGACGAGACCCGGACCAGTCAGGTTGCACATGATACGTGTGTTGAACGGGACGTAAACGTTACCCGGAAGCTGGTTGGCCCACCACGGATAAGCACGGGGAGCATTGATACCCTCTTGGCCCAACGGCATTGGGTGCAGGTTTTCACCACCCTCGTTACCGAGGACACTAGCGACGATGGTGCTCAGTCGGTCGAATGCCTCATTGACCTGATCTTGACTGGGCTCAACACCAAGCGGAATGAGGTTCGTCTCTCGCAAAGCACTCTTGATGATTGAAGCCACGGTAGTCATTACTGGAGCACGCCCCCTTCAGAATAGACGTCGATACGAACACCACCCTTAGCGCCGCTGGTCTGGTTGCCCGGATTACGTACCCGGACATAAACCAGAGAGCTAATGCCATTGGTTTGATCGTACACCTTAAATGCGTGATGGCAGACCTGAATACCCGCAGCAGTGGCGGCAGGGGCGCTAGCTCCGACATAAACCTCGAACGGGTGCGTATGAGGGTACGCGGACATCCGAAGGAAGTTGATCGGGGTAACAGCGCCAGTAACGATCTCAACCCAGCCATCACTGGGGGAGACGATGTAGGACTTGGTAGCAGCAGCGATAGCAGCCATTGATTTCTATATCCTTTGGCAAAGAGTGGGGGTGAGCCACATCGACCCACCCCCTAGTTGGTTAGGAAATGACGCCCCGAGTACGGAGATCATCGATCAGTTGGCCAAGGGCCGCACCGATCTGCGCTGCGGTGGCAGAGCTGGTAACCTGAGTCGACTTAGACTTGGTACCGGTCCACGCTGCTACCGAACTGATAGCGCCCTTCTTTAGCTTAGCTTCGAAATAAGGACGAGTGCCCTTGATTACCGGAGTGTACGCCATGTTAATAGTTCTCCTTAGCTGCCGCTGATGCGGACGATGCGCCGGCGATCAACCACGTTCGCAGTCAGAGCGACGTCGAAGCGGACTTGGTGCTCACCGGTATTGAATACGGAGTTCTGCCACATGCGGACGGACAGCGGAACCTTGGTCAGCGACTTGCGCGAACCGATACCGGTGGCCGGCATGATCAGATCAGCCGTATTAACGAGGATAGCGTTCTTGTTCAGGATCGCACGGGGCTTGATGCTGGACGACGCAGGCGTAATCCAGGTAACCGTAGCACCGTCGGTCGGAGCAACAGTGACAGTCGCATGGGCGGTGTCGTTGTTGGTCTGAGCCGTATTCGAGAACGCAGACGGGACGATCATCGCCGGGAAGATACGCACGCCGGTAACAGCACCGCTAGTCGCGGTGTAGTTGCCGATGACACGGAACTCTTGGAGATAATCATGGGCCGCTTGCAGACGGTTGTCGTACGAATAGACACCAGCGATGGTGAACACTTCACCGTCCTTGATGGTCTCCGTACCCGAACCGATCGACAGGCTGACCGTCTGAGTCATATACTGACCCGGAGCCGGCGAGATAGCAACGTCCGAATAGTGGACGCTGGTACCACCCGAGGCGGTAAAGGTGGACGTACCGTGCGAACCCGTAGCGAGGGTCGGCAGTTGTTGGGTGAACAGAGTCGGGACGCCAGCGATCGAGCCTTCCCAGCCATTGCGATAGACGCCTTGACCGATGGAAGCCAGCGAAGCGTTGTCAGTCACGACAGCCGAACCCAGGGACTGCTTGTCGCCATAGGTGAGGACCGCGCGGAGGTCTTGGTCTTCCACGCCTTCGTCCTTCAGGCGGGTATAGCCCGAAGCAACGTCGTCGTAGAGGGCAATACCATTACCAGCGGTACCCAGCCAGTTGTTCGAGGCGTTGACCGCGTAGGCCAGAATATACGCATCGATCTGCTCGGCGAGGTTCAGAGCCGCACCCTTCAGAGCTTCCGATTCACGAGCAGCACCGATATCGCGAATCTTCACGAAATCCTGCCAGCCCATGGAAGCGCCGAACACGTCCTGCACCTTGTACTGCTCGGAACCGAACACGGTGTTCTGGGTGCCGGGGGGCGTACGGTCTTGGACG
>VFSW01012781.1_pt1 | contig 11697 bp, 7 predicted proteins | sample 5358111 | NCBI WGS metagenome assembly VFSW01 (sample SAMN11554181, study PRJNA540505) | mine drainage metagenome | isolation source: sediment from site ElyBrook_90M | place: USA: Ely Copper Mine, Vershire, VT | collected 2017 | reverse complement strand
GGCGTGTAGGAGAAGCTGCCGTCAGTCACCAGGTTCATCGTCCCGTGCCCAGGTGTTGAAAAGTTGATCGCCTCCAGGGCATCGCCGTCCGGATCATAATCGTTCAACAGCAGTCCGTTGGCCGCCGACACGTTCAGTGTGCCGTTCTGCGCCACGTGATAGAAGTCCGGATTGGCGACGGGCGCATTGTCCACCACCTCGATGGTCGCCGTCGCAGCCGTCGTCAGCGAGCCGTTGCTGTCCGTATAACTGAAGCTGTCCGTGCCAATAAACCCGGCGTCCGGCGTGTAACTGAAACTGCCGTCCGTCACCAGGTTCATCGACCCGTGAAGCGTTGGAGAGAAGCTGACCGACTCCAGTGTGCCCTGCAGGTTGCTGTCGTTGGCCAGCACACCGTTGGTCGTTCCGGTAATTAAAGTCCGGCCCGCCCGGACCACGTAATAATCATTGTTGGCCATGGGCGCCAACGCCGTCACCACGATCGTGTCGGTCGCGCTGGCATAGTCAATGCCGTCGGTGATCGTATAGGTGAAGCTGTCATTGCCCACGAACCCGGCGTTGGGCGTGTAGCTGAAGCTGCCGTCGGTCACCAGGTTCATTGTGCCGTGGGCCGGCGCGGAGGAGGAGGCCGCCTCCAACGTGCCGGCCGTTGCCAAATCGTTCGCCAGCAACCCGGCAGCCTTCCCCACGTTCAACGTCTTGCCGGCCTGGACGGTGTAAACGTCCGGTTGGGCCACCGGCGCCGGGTGATACACCGTGATGACGTTGGTGGCCGAAGCCTGGATGGAACCATTGCTGATGGTGTAGATGAAGGTATCCGTGCCCGCAAATCCGTTGCTGGGGCTGTAGGTGAAGCTGCCGTCGGTTACCAGATTGAGCGTCCCGTGGGCCGGCGACTGAAAGGCGATGGCTTCCAATATGCGATTGCTGCTGTAATCGTTCTTTAACAGCCCGGTGGCCGCGGACTCGTTCAACGTCCCGTTCTCCGCCACCGCATAATAATCTGGATTGGCGATAAGCGCAGGCGGGGCTGCAAAACCCTGAACCGCGTCGGCGAGCAACAACGTAAGAACGCCGGTGGCCAACGACACTGGCCTGACGCAATCCCGGATGAGATTCCCCCCCGCCGTTCGGAGGCGGGAGTGCCGGGCTCGGTTTTGCTGGGACATGCCCCAACTTTACCATGGGATGGCAGTAGTTCAAATCGCTTGTAAAAGAGGCCACATAAATAACGTCATTATGCCTATTTTTACAGGGCGCGGTTAAATGGATGCTGCGCGATAACCGATGCACCATGGGTGGTGAAGCGGCGGTTCAAGGCTCACGGTCTTTGAACCATCTCGTGCGGGCCAGAGAGCAGCAGCGGAAGAAACATGGACGCAAGGGTAGATATTTCCACACGCTAAGCTATCGCCTGGAAGGGAAGACCTCGGAAATCAATCGCTCACGCTCGCAGGAGTCGTGAAGCCCCTGCAAAGGTTCGCGTGTTGAACGACGAGCCGGTTCTCGGCGCTATTGTCCGCCACCGCTGGAAAGACGATTTCCGGGAAACTCGCAAAGCCGGAGCGAACCCTGGGCAATCACCGACGCTATCGGGTCCAGAAGGCCCAAGCCGCTGCCCTTACCGTAGGCTGTGTTCGGGTATCGTCCCATGACCAGAAATCCGATTTGGAACGGGAGCGAGAATTTGTAAGACAGCACTCGCTCCGCCCAGTTGATTTGGTCATCTCCGATTCAGGCAGCGGGCTTAATTACAAGAAGACCGGATTCAAGCGACTACTGTTGCTCATTTTGCAAGGCAAAGTGAAAGAGCTGGTTTTAGCACACCAAGATCGTCTGCTTAGATTCGGGAGTGAAATTAACTTTCAAATCTGCCAGCATGTGGGAGTTCGCATCACGATACTCAGCAATGCTGAACAAAAACCGCCCATGGAACAGTGTTGCACCGATTTGGTGGAGATCATGACTGTGTTTTGTTCCAAGATTTTCGGACACCGCACCCATCAAAACCGTAAATGCTCAACTTTAAGGCAAGAAAGGGGCTACTGCTAGTTACCCGATATCGGCCAATTGGCTATTGACCCCACCCTCAAGGCCAACCAAAATGTCGTCTCCTGTGTTCCCGGTCCACTTTGGCTCCTGACTGACATGAACCGCTCGCAACGGACTGGACCGGCCCCTTCAAAGGGCCGTATCCAGCAACACTGGTCCCACCTTTGCACGGAGATTGGGGAACGCCGGGCCGGCAGCGCCGGAGATCGCGCTGCGGCAGATTACATTCTCGACCAATTCCGTGCCGCAGGCTTGGCGGCGGTCCATGAGCAGTCGTTCCCGTGCGTCTCCGTAGTCAATGCCCGCGCAGAGGTCGCCATCGGCAACGGTGGCGCGCTCAAAAGCGTGCCGGCGCGCGTGCTGGCGGGTTCGCCCGCTACGGCGGGCTCGGGTCCGATCGAGAGCGATCTGGTCTGGATTGAGATGCCGGAGCAGGGGGAGCGCCTGATCCGGCCGTTGCTGCGAGGTAAAATCGTTGTGCTGTTCGGTCCGATGCCCACGCGGGTGGAGTGGCATCAGCGGCTGGTAACAGCAAAACCTGGCGCCGTCATTCATGTGGATGACCGGTTGCCCTTCGAGTGGGCGAAGGAGGACGGGGTGTACCCGGCCTGGGCACGGCGCTACGGCATGCCGCCCACCATCACCATTCCTTTTCGAGCGGCGTGGGACTTGCGCAAGAGCGGCGCCAAGCGCGCACGTGTGCGGGCTACGGTGGAACTTAAAGAGACCACTTCGCAGAATGTCGTGGGCGAGATCCCCGGGCGCCGGCCGGACTTGCCTCTCGTTGTCTTGGGTGCGCACCACGACACCCAATGCAACAATACAGGTGCGGACGATAACGCCTCTGGCGTAGTGGCTCTGCTGGAATTTGCCGTGCTGCTGGGCCAGGAGAAGCCGCTTCGTTCGATTCGCCTGGTTTCTTTTGGCGCCGAAGAGCAACTCTCGGTCGGTTCGGCCTGTTACGTGGCCACGCATAAGCGGGAGATGCGCTCAGTAGGTGCTGTGCTGAACCTGGACAGCGTCTCCTCGCCCCTGGGTCATCATTGGCTGATCCGCGCCGGGTCCAAAGCGTTTGGCGCGTGGCTGGTGAAACGCCTCGGCCAGGCCGGACTCGATGTCGCCGAGCGGACCGGCACGATGCCCTTCGCCGACCATTTCCCGTTCTCAGCGTTTGGCATTCCCTCGGCGACCTTCATGCGGCCCAATATGGACGGGGGCATGCGCTGGCAACACCACAGCGCGCAGGATGCCCTCGACAACGTGTCGGTGGATGAACTGCTTCGAGTAGTGCGCGCCGTGGCCCAGGTGACCGCTCAGTTAGCCGGAGCTGCGCGCTGGCCATTCCCGCGCGGTCTGGCTCCCGAGCAACGCGGCGAAACCGCTCGCATGGCCAAAGAGCTGTTTGGATTGAGCACGCAGGCCAACGGAAAAGCAGGCAGCTCGCGGTAAGTATGCCGCAGTTTTACGGTCCGACCAGCACGCGATGCAAGAGTCCACATTTCTGTGGGCTCTGGACCTGACGAGAGGACCACGAATCGAGACCGGTGAAGGCAGCATTGTCAACGTGCAACGCTACGTCCGCGTCCCACATCGTCATAGGACCATTCGACACAGCAGCAACTAGGAGCGATACAAAACAGAAAGTTGTGCCAAGAGTAAAGACGCGGTGTTTTGGTAACGTCCATGAGAGCCAGACCGCTGATCTGTGAGTTGCATTTACAGAGCGCGTTGACGATTCTATACCAATGCAATTATCGCGACTGACGCCCGCCCGCCTTCGGCAAGCGGCGGACCTGAAAGACAGAATCACCCAATTGGAAGCCGAACTAGCTTCCATTCTTGGCAGTCCTGGAGGGACGCTTGCTCCCGCAGTAAAGATCCACTGGACCCAAACCCCGGCGGGCAGGGCCAGACTGGCACGGTCGCTCCGTCGGAGTTGGCACGATCGCCGCCGGGCCGCAAAACCGACCGCGACACCGCCCTCTGGAAAGGAAAAAAAGCTGCACTGGACCCAGACGCCCGAAGGGCGAATCAAGATGGACAGAATTAGACAGAAACGATGGGCGAAACACTGAAGGGCGGCAGCCTGCGTCATGCTCATGGGTGCCGGTGACCAACCCCGGCCTGCCCGGTAAACTCGCCACCCACCCATCCGTGGATAGGCAATGAGCTACAAACATCTTTTGCCATTGCTCGGTCTGGTGCTCATCGGCGTTGGCTTGGTCGAGGGTAGGTGGTTGTTGTTCCTCATTTGGCTCGGTGCGGATTTTCTCATCCTTGGGCTGGCCCACTGGCGGCACGCCCACCGGGTGTTTGGCAAGACTCTAGACGGCGCGCTCCCATTCTGGAGCTGGCTACTGTTCCTGCCGTTGCTGACCTGCAATTCGGCGGTCTGGCACCTGCTTCGCGTCTTGAGTCGAGAACCGTCGCACAGCCAAGCCACTGACAATCTGGTTGTCGGGCGGCGGCTACTGGCATCTGAGGTTGATGGGAGCTTTGACAACTACGTTGACCTGACAGCAGAGTTTGTGGAACCGGCGGTCATCCGGCGCTCTCCGGGGTATCGCTGCTTTCCCTTGTTGGACGGAGCAGCGCCAACGCCTGACGCACTTCGCCAAGCGGTGTCCAGTTTGCAACCGGGTCGCACCTTTGTACACTGCGCCCAGGGCCACGGCAGGACCGGTCTTTTCGCTCTCGCTCTCCTGCTCAGTTCAGGCGCAGCACACGCAGTAGACGAGGGTCTGCGAATGCTGAAGGCGGCTCGTCCAGGCATCCGCCTGAATCATGAGCAGCAACGCTGCATCCAGGCGTACGTCAGTCAACTCAATCCATCGGCGAGGCCAAGCGCAACCCGACATGGAGGTTTTGAAAAGCGAACCGATTAAGGCGTTGCTCCGCGAGGACCGGGATCTCTCCGCCATCCACGAGCAAGAGGCACAGTTTGCGCCTTGTTGTACGACGTCGGACAGGATAATCAGAGACGAAAGAGGACACAGGACTCGACAACCCCGAATCGGTTTGAAGTATTCCTCGGACAGATGCCGATTCGGCAGCCAAGGTCGAATCGCTCGGTCATAAACGCCCAACGCCTCTGGTTCCCAATAATTCAGCCGGCTTGGCTGTTTTGTAACGAGTTCTGGGTTTTGCTTAGTAGGAGAGCGTATGAACGAATCTGAACCAAACGAGAACATGGAACAAAAGTGCCCGCAGTGCGGAGCTCCGCTGCCTTCCGGCGTTCTTGCGGGGCTGTGCCCTGCCTGCCTGTTCAACCAGGGCCCTGCCGGGGATACCGCCGCTCCACCGGAATCCGCACCGTTCCAGCCGCCCGGGTTGGAGGAGAAGGGCGGGCTCCTTCCGCAACTCGGGATCATCGCCATGCATCGCCCCGCCTCCTGGCATGGATTGCATACTACAGTGTAGGTACTATAATTTATGGTAATCTGTTGTGGCTAAGAAGATTGACATCAAGAAGATCGAGACCCAGACCCGTTTATTTTATGAGTCAGTGGATGACCGCTTTGCGGAGACGTTTACCGGACAGCTGAGGGGCAACGCGAACACGTAACGATCGTCGCGGTCGCGATAACGGAACCCGCCCCAGAGCTGGACCTCGGGAGTGCCCGCCGGCGCGCGAGCCCGGAAAGAGATCTCGATATTGTTCCATAGTTTCCGGTCCTGGGCATATCCGCCCTGGAGGACCACGGAATTCGTTCGCGTTTGAACTTTTGTTCTTCCGATCAAATCCCAGCTCCCGGGAAGGTTCGCCAGCGTGGTGACTGCTCGGCCTCGGCAGGGCAGGGGAGCAAGCCAGAGCACGGGGATGAGAATGAACCACGTCGCCGGCCGCAATGGCCGCGCCGGGACCGAACCGCCGCTGCTGAGATGGAAGAAAGCGCCACCGCTGCCTACGCGACGAACCTGAGACACCTGCTGTCGTAAACTGAACTCGGTGGGCATGGCGTGATCGGAAAACTGATGGGGCTGCTCGTTGGTCACGGTTCACCAGCATTATCTGCGCTGAATCGAGCTAAACTCAACCGGCGCGTCGCCCGCCTTTCTAGCTTTGCCGCCGTCTCCTGATGGTGTCAAGCAGAGGTTAATAATTGCGATTGCCAGCGCCTCAGGGCCGGAGGATTGGGTGCCGGTTTCGTGGGAACCAGGTGGGTTTTATTTGTCGCGTGGCTGCCTGAAACCCGACGGTGTTCGTAGGCCCCGACGTTTTGACTAATACCACCCACCTGCTCTCGCGGCGCTTCACATTCCCAGAGGGGAGATTGTGCGGTTGCCGCAGAGGAGGTATCATGAGCGGTGTCGCCTGCGGAATTGGCATGCCGGTGACAACAGACGATGAACATCACCCATGCGAGCTTGCTGGCTGCGGCCGGCTCCCTGATCCTGGCGCCGTGCTCGCTCCGCGCAGACTACCAACCGACCTGGGCCTCGGTGGACCAGCATAATCCCGCGCCCGAGTGGTTCCAGGACGCCAAGTTCGGCATCTATTTTCATTGGGGCGTTTTCAGCGTGCCGGCGTTTGAAAGCGAGTGGTATCCGCGCAACATGTACAACACCAATGATGCGGCCTATCCCCACCACCTGAACACCTACGGCAACCCGTTTGGCAACTCCCCTCCGCCCTTCTTCCCCTACGATTATTTCATCACCGGCCACACCAATCTGGCCGGCGTCTTTTGCCAGTTTGCGCCCGTGTTGAAATCGCAAGGAGGCCACTGGGACCCGGATGCCTGGGCGCAGTTGTTCGTCGAGGCCGGCGCGCGTTTTGCCGGGCCGGTGTCGGAGCATCACGACGGCTTTTCGATGTGGAAGAGCGCGGCCAACGAATGGAATTCCGTCGCCCAGGGACCGCACCAGGATCTGGCCGCTATCTGGGCCGCGGCCATCCGGGCCAAAGGTCTGAAGTTCCTGATGACCCAGCACACCGCCTTCAACTTCAACGGGTATTACCAGTACGTGCCGCCGCAGACCAACCCGAGCCTGCAGAAACTCTACGGTCAACTGGGGACCGCCGCTGAAAACCAACTGTGGCTGAGCAAGCTCAAGGAGATCATCGATGGCTACCACCCGGACATGATCTACCAGGACTTCGACTTGAGCAGAATCATCGAGAGCAACCGGTTGGATTTCCTGGCTTACTATTACAACCAGGCGCTGGCGTCCACTCAGGACGTAGTGGCCACTTTCAAGGACGGCTTTGACACGCGCGGGGAGGTTTATGTCTTCGAACGCGGCGGGCCGGCCGGCCTGCTGAGTCCTTATTGGCTGGGGGAAGACAGCATCAGCCCGTCCAGTTGGTGCTACACCGCCGGCATGAGTTATTATGCCACCAACGCGTTGCTGGATGAGCTCATCGACCGGGTCAGCAAGAACGGGAACTTTATGCTCAATATCGCGCCGATGGCCGATGGCACCATCCCCGTCCAGCAACAATGGATACTGCTGGGCATCGGCGACTGGTTGAACCGTTTTGGCGAGGCCATTTATTCCAATCGCGCGTGGGTGGTCTACGGGGAAGGGCCGACCTCGATGGGTGGAGGCTCCTTTACCGGGCCGGCCGTCGGCACCAGCGCTGACATACGTTTCCTGCGCAACCAGGCGGCCAACACGCTTTATGCGATCGCGATGGGCTGGCCGGGAGCCCAACTCAACATCACTTCGCTCAATTCCCTCGCGTTCGACATCAGCACGCTGACCAATGTGCAACTGCTGGGCGCCACCGCCGGCAGTTACCTCACTCTCCCCCTACCCAGCCAGGATACCAGCGGGCTGAAGATCGCTTTGCCCGCCGAGCCTTACGTGGCCACAGCGTACGTCGTCAAACTGGCTTTTTCGGGGCAGATCCCTGCCTATATACCCGTCGATGCGTACCAGTGGTCCGCGCCGGCGCCCATCACGACGGCGGATGCCACGCTGAACCAGCCAGGCACAGTTGTCGGAGCGGCCTGTTTCGGGGCGACCTCCTCGGCGATCACGGTAACGCTCTCCAATGGCACGAACGTCGTCTTTTATGGCAATGGCAGCGTTGCGACGTGCACCGGCCAGGGCACGGCGACCGGCGCTTTCACCAATACCACCGGGAACGGGAACTTTAATGCCGTCCTGAACGGGTTTATTTATGACAACGGCCCGCATACGATCACCCTTAAAGACCTGGCTCCGGGCCAACTGTATTCGGTCCAACTCTTTGCTTTGGATGATCGCAACGACAGCAGCGCCGAAAGTTCGCGTTTGTGCAACTTCCAAAGCCCGAACAATCCCGCCAATGCCTCGGCCACGTTTGCCATGGGCAACAACGCTTACGTGGTCGGCACCTTCATTGCTATGGCCACCAATATGGTCATTCGCCAGAACCTGCCGACCGGCAACCAGGGCAACCTCAACGCGCTGGTGGTGCGGCAGTTGCCGGGCGTGAACATCCTGGTGATGACCCAGCCGCAATCGGTGCGGGCGCATCCTGGCCAGAGCGCGGCATTGACCGCCTATGTTACCGGCGGAGCGCCGCTCACCTGCCAGTGGCAGGCAGGTCCCGTCGGGAGCGGCGTGTTTACCAACTATTCGAGCCCGAGCGTGCTCTCGTTGCCGGTCGGTCCCGTCACCCTGGGTTTCACCAACCTCACCGGCGCCAATACCGCGGATTATCGCCTGGTGATCCGCAATGCCAGCGGCTCGGTGGCCAGCAGCGTGGCTACGCTAACCGTGCAACCCCCGCTCTTTACCTGGCAATCCCCCGTGCCGGTCCCCACTGCGGCGGCCACGCTCGGTTTGCCCGGCGCCGTGGTCGGGGCCGCATGCTTCGGCGCAACCTCCACCTCGATTCTGGTCACGCTTTCCAACGGCCCCCGCCTCAATTTCAAGGGCGACGGCTCGGTGGCGACCTGCACCGGCAGCGGCTCCTCCCCCGGCGCGTTTGCCCCGCGCCCGACGGGCAACTTGAATTTCGACGAGGTGCTCAACGGCTTCGAGTACGACGGCGGCCCGCACCTCATCACCCTAAAGGGCCTGACGCCCGGCACCCTCTACTCCGTGCAGCTCTTTGGCCTGGACAACCGGACGGGTACCGGAGAAAACACGCGGCTTTTCAACTTCCAGGACCCGCTGGATCCCACGGACATCTCCCCAACCGCGCAGATGGGGGATGACGTTTATGTGGTCGGGACCTTCATTGCTCCCAGCAGCACCGTGGTGATCCAGGAAAACCTGCCCACCTCCAACAATGGCAACCTGAACGCCTTGGTGTTGCGGCAACCTTCTCCGGCGCCTCAGATCGGGCACATCCAGATCTCCGGCGGCCATGTCATGATCACCAGCACCAACGGGCTCGCCGAAACGAGCTATTACCTCCTGGCGTCGACCAACCTGGCGCTTCCGATGGCCAGCTGGACCGTGGTGTCTACCAATCAATTCGGCGCCGGTGGCGCCTTCGAGTCCACCAATGCGTTAAACCCACGCTGGCCGCAGACTTTCTACCGTTTGCGCCTGCCGTAATTGAAGGGAAGCGTGATATCCAGGTCTTGTGGGCATGAAACCCAAAGGCGACATGGGGAGCGCGTCCTCAAGGAGGAACTCCCAGGTCGTAGAGGCGACCCGGAGAAGGTCCAGATGGCCCGGCAACTGCGCATTTGCACGATCACGACATTGAATGGATCGCCCGGCGGCTAAAATTCGGTGCGCGGACCTGCGTTCCGACGGTCTGACGCAGAAACGGAAAATCGATGAACCGTGCCGGCAGGTATGATCGACTTTAGCCCAAAGAAAACCTGCTTTCCCCGACCACGCCAACGTCCCAGGTCCGCGCCATGCCTTACAGCCAATCCAAAGCGTGTGATCCCGTCCTGCTATTGTTTGCGCAGCCGGTAAGTCGCCGCTGCATCGTGGACGACGAGCTCCTTCCCATTGCCGTCAAAGTCGAAGAAAAAGCCAAACCGGACATTACGGAATTCAACCTCAGACAAGGCCTCCAAGTCAAACTGTTGTCCCTTCGTCTCGAGCACCAGTCCGCCGTGGACAAGAGAAGCTCTGACTTGCAGGCCGTTGTCGCCGTCATAAGTACCGGTCAACCGTTGTAGTTTCCCCTCCCCAAGGGTTACGGGAGTAAAAGAGGGGATCGTACACCGCTCATGGAAGCAGATCTTAAAGACAGCCTTAAGAATTTCATCCTTGGGATAGACTTCCCCGTTCGCGCAATACGCGATGGCCAGTTTGCTTTCAGGATAATACTGCAGGGAAGAAGCGAATCCTTCTGTTTTCCCGTTGTGTCCATAACCTTTATGCTCACTGTCGCCGAAGGGGAACAGGCCCCAGCCGTAGCCGTCCTTTTCGATCCGCGTCATACGGGCCAGGCTGGATTTATGGATGCATCGTCCATCAAAGAGCGCATTGATGAATTTGCACAGGTCCTGCGGCGTGGAAATGATCGCACCCGCGCCGGCAAAATTGTCCAGGTTCACAGCTTTTTCCGGCTGCCACTGGTTGTCGAAATACTTGTAGGAAACCACCTCGTGGCCCTGAAAGCCTGGATGGTCGCCGTAATACGTATTTTTCAGGCCCAATCTGTGGATGATCTTTTCCCGCAGGATGGTTTTGTATTCCCGATGATAAATCTTTTCCAGGATGTAACCCAGCAATAGGAAATTCGAATTATTATAATCCGCCCTCGTGCCGGGCGCGAAATCCGGCGGCTGGCTCCTGATGAAGGCCAGCAATTGCTCGTGCGTCTGCGCCTGGCCTTTCCACGTGTCGAAGTGAGTGGTCGCAGCCGTGAAATTGGCCAACCCGCTTCGGTGGCCAAGCATGTCGGCAATTGTGATGCTCCCCGCGTTCGGCAACTCGGGAAAAAATTCGCTCAACGTGTCTTCGAGCGCGATTTTATTCTCCTCGATCGCCTCGTAGATCATTACTGCGGTGAAGACTTTTGTTATGGAACCGATCCGGTACGTGGCCGCCTGCGGTTGTCCGTTCCCTACCGCTCGCTCGCACACCAGTTTTCCTCCTTGCATGATGGCGAGGCTGCCCATCGCCAGCTTTTTGGCCGAGAGGGTATCGAAAAGGGTATCGAGCTTGGCGCGGTCGATCGTTTGTGGAAAGCCCCCAGTAGGGACGATCAGGCTTAGCGATAGGATCAATAAAGGGATTGAAATCTGGGTTGGCGCCCTGCACGTCCTGACCGGTGCGCGGGCGTGCGGGAATTGCTGTTTGGCGTCCCCAGGCATGGTGAAATGGTGCCAGAAGGCAGTTTAGGGTCAAGCAGGCAGGGGCGCGAGACTGCCCCTCATTCAATCGCGTTGGCCGTATTGCAGGAGGTGCTGGCCCGGATGCACGAGCACCGCAGCGATCATAATCGCCAAAACTGTCTGCAACCTTTTCGCCAAGGGGAGCGATTCGTGTTTGAGCGTTTTGGTCACAGTCGACCCTGAACATTTCTTGGCGGCGCTCCGGTCAATAAATGACGATAGAATTCTATTGACGAAACAAGGATTAACAATGTAATCTTCAGTAGTTCACGCGGTTTGCAGTAGACGCTTTCATGGCAAACACTAGATAAAAGAGAGGAAATTTATGATTGAAACATTTAACAAGTTGGACCGAGCACTTGCGCTGGCGGTTTTAATTTTGGGAGGCATCACCTTGACG
>VFSW01012780.1_pt1 | contig 11697 bp, 14 predicted proteins | sample 5358111 | NCBI WGS metagenome assembly VFSW01 (sample SAMN11554181, study PRJNA540505) | mine drainage metagenome | isolation source: sediment from site ElyBrook_90M | place: USA: Ely Copper Mine, Vershire, VT | collected 2017 | reverse complement strand
CCCGCGCCGCGCGCGGGGGGGACGCGGGCCTCCCCCCGCCGGGGCGGAACTCCCCGGGGGGGCGGACGAGGGGGCCGCGGGACGCACGTTGGTCTCGCTCATCGAAGGACCTCGACCGAGCACCGGCTCTCGCGATTTAACGGTTGGTCCCCACGCCCTCGGCGCTCCGCTTCCGCCCGCCGACCGATGTTTTATCCTCCCGCTCCCCGTAGTGAGGGTTCCCCGGAGAGGGTCGCTACCGTCCGATGCGTCCGCAGGTCATCATCGTCGCAACGGTGGTGCTGAACGCTTTCCTGTTCGTCGCGAACTTTCTCATTGCGGGAATATCGGGCAGCGACGCGGTCCTCGCGCAGGCGATCTACACCGTCACCGACCTCATCGGGTCGGTCATCCTGCTCTGGGGGCTCTATTTGTCGCGGCGACCCGCGGACTACCTCTATCCGTTCGGCCGGGGGAAGGAGCGGTTCTTCTGGGCGTTCGTGTCGATCCTCATCACGTTCACGACGGCCGGCATGCTCGCGATCGTGACCGGGGTCGACCAGGCCCTCGCGCCGCGCCCGATCTCCCACATCGGAGCGGCTCTCGCGGTGGTCGCGGTCTCTCTCCTTGTGAGCGTCGGGGGGATCTGGATCACGTTGCGCGAGCTCCGGCTCGGTCGCGTCACGCTGCAGACACTCCTCGAGTCGGCGAACCAGGGATTGAAGTCGATCTTCTTCCAGGATCTCGTGACGATCGCCGGCTGCGCCGTTGCCCTCGGGGGGTTGACGATCGTCTATCGGACGGGGAACGGCGCGGTGGACGGGGTGACCGCCGCGGTCGAGGGATTCCTCCTCGTCGCGACCGGGTTCATCCTGACCGCGGAAAGTCGGGAGTACCTCATCGGACGAGCGCTCGCGCCCGAGGTCGCGCGGGCGATCCTCGGCCTCGTGGAGCGGGACGCGCGAGTGGCGCGCGTGCGCAGCCTGCAGTCGATGCTCCTCGGACCGGAGGATGCACTGCTGGCGATCCGCATAAATTTCCGTGACGGCCTCACGACCGACCAGATCGAGCGCGCGATCGATGAGGTCGGCTCGACCCTCAAGGGTCATTATCCCGTGCTGCGCCACATCGTCATCGAGCCGGAGTCGTGACGGCCACCGCCCGGAGGCCGGGGTCCCGGTACCGCTCGACCGTGAAGACGACCAGGGCGACCGCGATCGACCCGAAGAAGACGTAGAGGCCCGCGTTCCCGAGGAGCGTGAACAGGCCCGTCGAGGCGACCAGGCCGAGCACCATGCCGGCGGAGATCGTGAGGGAATAGATCGCCATCGTCGTCGCTCGGCTGATCTCCGCGGCAAGATCCGCGAGCGCCGCGAGGGAGGCCGGACCGTAGGCGAGGGCCGGCAGCACGCTGGCCCCGAGTCCGATGAGGATCGGCACCCGGGCCCCGTAGGCCACCACGAGCGACGCGAACGCCATCAGGAGCACGAACCCGATCACCCCGACGGTCATCAGTCGCCCGCGACCACGCCGGTCGGCGAGGCGGCCGAAATACGGCTGCGTGACCACGAGGAGGAGGCCCGCTCCCCCGATGATGAGCGCGAGGAGGGTGGGGGAGACGCCGACCCCGCTCGCGGCCGACCCGAGGAAGATGAGCGCCGTGCCGATGAGCATGTAGATGACGAGCCAGGGGAGGGTCACCAGGAGCACGCTTCGGCGAAAGACGTGTCGGAGGACCTCGGAGAAAATGTAGCCCTTGCCGGTCCCGCGCCGGGGCACTCCCCGGACCAGATGCGACGCAGCGGCCAGCCCTCCCGCCAGGACTGCGGACCCGACGACAAAGACAAACCAGAGCGAGGCGTTGGCGACGAGGCCGAGTGCCGCAAAGCCGAACGCGAACCCCGCGACCCATCCGAAGAGGTTCATCGCGTCGAACCGGCCCATCTCAAAGCCCCGCTCCTCCGCGCCCGACCAGTCGGCGATGAGCGCGAGGCTCGCAGCGAGGATCGCACCGCTCGCGATACCGAATAGGAGGTTCAGCACGCCGAGCGTGACCGGCGCTCGGGTGGTTGCCTTGAGGGCGAAGACCACCGCCGAGGATCCGATCCCCGCGAAGAGGACGGGAAAGCGGCCATAGCGGTCCGCCGCCGCTCCCGAGAGCAGCACGGTCGAGAGCTCGCCGATCGGGGCCATGGCGCTCACGACCCCGACGACCCCCGCTTCTCCCTGCCCGATCCCGGCGGTCGTTTGGGAGATGTAGCTCGCGAAGACGGCCGTGGTGATCCCGAACGCGAACCGGACGAAGAACGTGGAGGAGAACACCGCGAGCAGTGCGCGGCGATGTCCGGCGGCTGGGTCGCGGCGCACGGCCCCGGTCACGGGTGGGCCATCATCCCGTTCCGCGGGCAGGCTCGATCAGCTCGATCCACACGTCGTTCGGGTCGAGGAGGAATGCGATGCGCGCAGAGCCTCCCGAGAGCCGGTAGGGTTCCTTGGCGACTCGGACCCCCTTCGCCCGGGCCGTGGCGAGGAACCGGTCGAGGTCCTCCACCTCGAAGGCGAGGTGGTCGAGCTGTTCACCAGGTTCGAACGACTCCTTCCCGTCCCAGTGGGTCAATTCGACCCGCGCTCCCGACTCCGGGTCGCGGACGAACGCGATCTCGGCGTGGTTCTCGGGGATCGCACGCCGCCGCTCGAACTCGAGGCCGAGCACCTCCGTGTAGAATGCGAGGCTCTCGGCCATGCGGCGTACGGTGATCGAGGTGTGCAGGTACTTCATGGGCGCCTCATGTCGGACGAGCGGTTCGGGGGCCTACTAATGTTTCGCCCCGATCACGCGTGTCCGTAGACGACGCGCACGGGACTCGTCCCCATTTTCCAGTCCGCCTCGACACGGACGAAGCCGACGCGCTCGAACTGGAAGACCTCCCCCGGCTGGGCGCGGCGAAGCGACGCCTCGCCGACTCCTTGGGTATGATTGCCATCGGTCCCGAGGAGGTCGACCGCGACGGCCTCCGAAGCGCCCACCCACTGGAGGCGGGCGAGCTTGCGATTCTCCCGGCTCGTAAACCTCGGGCGGGCGACGCCCTCGGGCACGGGGCCGTCCTCCCCGAGCGGGAATCGGACGTTCACGAGGTCCTTCAGGCGCACCTCGGTGCCCGCCCGGCCCGCCACGTCCTTGCGGGCCAAGAAGAATATCGGGCCGGCACGCACGCGACGGGTGCCGAGCTCCGCGCGATCAGGGTGGTTCGGGAGCACGACCTCCGAGAGGTCGAACGGGTAACCCTCGACCTCCACCCGGACGGGATCCGCTACGAACGACCGCCGCGGGGTCGTCGCATCGATCAGTTTCCGGTTCTCCGCGTAGAGAGTCTCGGCCGGGACCTCGATGTCCGCAAGCGAAAGCCCGAAGGAGAGCGTGAACTGACGGAGCGCATCCATGGAGATCCCCCTTCGGTCGAGCGAGCGGAGCGACCAGGTGCGAGGGTCGGCCCAACCGTCGTAGGCGCCGGTCTTCACCTCCACGTACGACTTGCTCTTCGCGACCTTCGCCTCGCGCACGCGCAAGAGTCCCCAATGGAGGAAGGGCGGGCCGCGCACGCCGAGGAGATCCCAGATGAACCGCTGCATCCGGTCCTCGATTACCAGGTCCTTACCGCGGATCACGTGGGTGACGCCGAGCTCGACGTCGTCGACCGCCCAAGAGAACTCGAGCAGCGGCCAAACACGGTACTTGTGGCCGACCCTCGGATGATCGACGTCGCTGATGCGGAAGAGGACCCGGTCGCGAAACGCAGGGTCCGGGTCGTGGAGGTCGGTGCGCAGCCGGAGCACCGCCTCTCCCTCGGCGTAGCCGTTCGCGAGCATCTTCTCCCACTCCGCGAGGGTCTCGTCCACCGGCTGGGAGCGCTCGGGGCAGGCGATCCCGTGGGCCCGGTTCTCGCGGAGAAGCTCGGCGGGGCATCGGCAGACGTACGCCGCGCCCTTTTCGATGACCCGACGCGCCCAGGGATAGTGGTTCGAGATGCGGTCCGACTTGTAGAACACCGCGTCCGGCCGCACGCCCGCGAGCGCTAGATCCCCCAAGATCAGGTTGAAGAACTCGGTCTCGACCCGTTTCTGCTCGGAGCCGGCGGTGTCGTCGAAGACAAGCAGCAGCTTGCCGCGGTATCGATCGCGGTAGTACTGGTTCACGAACAGCATGCGTCCGTTACCGATGTGAAGGGCGCCGCTCGGGAACGGCGCCATTCGAAGCACGACGGAACCCGGGACCGCCCCCGGGAGCTCAGGAAAGCCCCCTGTCACCGACCGAGCCTCCTTGGGATGCCCGGGCTCGGGACCGCCGAGCGACGCAAGCCGGTCTTCGAGCTCGGCCAGCGGCAAACTGCGGATCTCGGCCAGGATGGTGGAGACGAGCGTCCGGATCTCCTCGGCATGGGGACGAAGGGCGGGCTCGCTCGCCAGCAGTCGGGCCATGACGGGCCCGGACTGGGCGAGCCCGTCGTGCGCCACGGCATTCTCGAGCGCGAGGCGACGGACGCGCGGCTCGGTCTCGGGGGGTAGCGCCACGTCCGGGCCGACCCCAGCTCGGATTATAGCGGTTCGTGCGCGCCCGAACGCTCCGGACGCGGCCCGGGGGGTGCGCCCCGGTCGACCATCGCCTCGTCCACGGCCTCGGCGAGGGTCACCTCTCCACGGAGGACTCGCTCGGCTGACGCACGAGAAATCGTCAGCCGGCCCCCGCTTCCCTCTCGGCTCAGCCGCTGAAGATTCGCCACCTCGCCCGGGGTGATCGTGACCGATAGCGGTTCCCGGACCGACTGGCCCGGTGTCCGAGCGATCGTCCGTGCCGCGAGGGCGTCGCGCGGCCTCCGGCTACCGCGGGGCGTCGTCCCGCGTTCGTTGACGAGCTCGACCGACCGCTGGTGCTCGAGCAGGGAGTTCACGATCCGATTCCGCGCGGGCGGGTCCCCCGCTCCGACACGGAAGAGAACGTGGCGCGAGGTGAAGCGGTGGCGCAGGTGGCTCGCGAACGTCTCAGCCGCCTCCGGGGAATCGAGAATCCCTTCGCCGAGAACGGACGCTCCCGCGACCACCGAATACCCCGGCCGCGGCCCCGGGTCGATGCCGACGATGATCTGCTCCCGTGGATCGCGCGAGTCGAGGGCGTGCCGCACGGCGGCCCCTAAGGCCCGGCGATCGACCTCCTCGCCCACGGCGAGGACATGCGGGTGCGAAATCTGCAGGGCTTCCGCCGGGGACGTCAGGATGACCGCGACCCGATCCGGGATACGGTCCCCCGGGAGTAGGCTCACGGTCGGCCAACGTCGCTCCCTCAGGAAACCCGCGAGCTCGTGGTAGAGCGCTGGGTCTCGGGTGACGAGTCCGACGGACCGGGATCTCACCGGCGCCCTGACGGTGATATACGCCATTAACCTTGCCCCATCGCATGCCGGTGTGCCTTCACTGCGGCGAGCTCGGTCCGGACGGTGCCCTCTTCTGCCCAAAGTGTGGCTTCACGCTCCCGCAGGTGGACGCGGCTCCGATGACCACTCCCCCGCGGCCGGCGGGGGAACCGGTCCTCGTCCCGCCCGCTCCGCACGGAGCGATTGGTCCGGCTTCCCCACCACCCCGGTACCCGTTTGCCGTCCCCGGTCCCCCGGTCGCGTACATGGTCGCGGCGCCTCCGGGTGCCGTCGGCCCCATCCCTCCACCTCCGAGCGGCAAGTACTGCAATCGATGCCGAACGGTCATCTCTCACGCCGCGGTGTACTGTCCGGTATGCCAGCAACCCCAGGCGTGAGACACGGCGGCCGCCGGGGCCGCCGCACTGGTGCTATGGTTCGGATCGCGCACGAGCGCATTTCGGGTCTCTTCGCGCTCGCGGAGCGAGCGGCCGGTAGCGATCACCCCGAGCTCGCGGACCGGTACGTCCGGCTCGCGCGTCGGATCGGAATGCGCTACAACGTTCGGCTCCTCCCGGAGTACCGCGAGCTCTACTGCCGCGACTGTTCCAAGTTCTGGGTGGAGGGGCGGACCGTCCGAACCCGACTTCGCCGCGGCCACCGGGTTCGGACCTGTCTCGCTTGCGGCCGGGAGCGGCGTGCTCGTTCGAGAGCCCCCAAGAGGGTATCGTCGACGGGTACGGAATCCGTCTTCCGTCCCGTCCCACGGGAAGAGGGCGTCCTCGCCGGGAGCGAGTCGGAGGGAGCCGAAGAGGAACCTTCGGAGGACGAAGCGGAAGAACCATAAGTGACGTGACCCCCTCGGCGGGACGACGCCGGGGTGGCCGAGCGGCCAAAGGCGGCAGACTCAAGATCTGCTCTCGCAGGAGTTCCCAGGTTCGAATCCTGGCCCCGGCATAAGGTCCGTGGCGTCCCCGCTGGACAGGGTGGGTGAACTCGACGCCAGGTCCGAACTGGACGAACGTGACCGAACTCTGTCCCGGCCGGGCCCGACGGTATCTCCTCGTGAACCCCGACTCCCTCCATGAAGTCCTGCCATTGATCTCGGAGGGGACCGGCAGGCATCCCGCCGTCCTGAAACCCTAGGGCTCCATTTCAGGATGAGGGCCTTGCGCAAGGAAACCCTCGTCAACGAGTTTCCACAAAGCCACTCTTAGCCAACCGCTTTCCTCACGAGGCCAACGATCCTAGCCTCCACCGTCGAGTTCACCTCCTTCACCGCGAAGGCCGTCGGCCACATGACCCCTTCATCGAGCTTCGCCTCATTGTTGAAGCCGAGCGTCCCGTACCGCGCTTTGAACTTGTGCGCCGGCTGGAAGAAGCAGAGGACGGTCCCCTCTTTGGTGTAAGCGGGCATCCCGTACCAGAGCCTCGGCGAGAGGACCGGAGCACTGGTCTTGATGATCTCGTGGAGGCGTATAGCAATGGAACGGTCGGGTTCCGGCATCCGGGAAACCTTCGCGAGCACGACGCGTTCGTCGTCCGCCCGGTTCTTGCCCCACACGATCTTTCGCTCAAGAACCAGGTCCTTCACCGCGGCTCGTTCTTCGGCGGTGAATCCGCTTGCCGGCTTCTTCGCGCCGTGCGTACTAGGCTTCTTCGCTGCCATGAGGCAGCGAGTATTCTCTGAAGGTTAAAGCCACGGCTTGGTAGCAGCGTCGGGGAGATTGATGGTATGCCTGAACGCAGCGCTTTGCGTCCGGCCCCAGGGTCCGTTTCCTGACGAGAAACAGGCCCTAGGGGTGAGCCCGAAGTGCTGACTTAAGTGCGGTCGTCTCTACTGAGCTATTGATGGGAGCCTTTGTGGCGAAGCGGGTCTCCCGCTCCGGCACTTTCGAGTGTGGAACCGACGTTGAGCATGCCTTCGCCCTCTTCACTCCTGAGGGGGAGAAGCAATGGGCTGCGCGCTGGAACTTCGAACCCATCTTCCCAGTCGGCTCCCCGACTTCGGAGAACGATGTCTTCCTCACCGGAACCTCTGACCATTCGGAGGGACCGTCGGTTTGGATCGTGACCCGGTACTCTCGGGGAGGACATGAGATCGAATACCAGCGGGTAGATCCCGGTGTAAAGGTGGGCCGGATCCGCGTTCAGTGCCGGGAGACCGACGAGAGACGAACCGAAGTCCGCGTGGAATACGTCTACACCGGGCTCAGCGAGAAGGGGAACGCGTTCGTTGAACACTTCTCCGTCGACGAGTTTACGAGAATGCTCACACACTGGTCAAACGCCATCGATCACTTTCTGACCACCGGACAGAAGCTTCCGCACCCGTGAGATAGTTCCTTCGGGTCGGATCGGTGACTTTGGTCCGTTACCTCCGAACCTCGGCGGGATGCGCCGCGCGTCGCCCGCATGGCAGCTAAGACATCCCGTAGGGGGGCTCGCCGTAGATACGGTACCCAGAATCCGCCAACGTGAGTTTCGATGCCGACGGCCACTCGAGGGCATCTGACCGGAGCACTTACGACCCAGGGCGTCGACCGGTCTTCTGACGAGGAAGACGCATCCGGGGGTACGCTTGAACGGCCGCTCTTGATTTCGCCCGAGGTAGCCTTGGCGCCCACCCTCAGCCGTTGCTTCTTTGTGGCGAAGGTCCTCCCGCGGCACTAGGTCCGATGTCCACGTCTCTGGGCCTCCGGTGCGCCCATTACTCTACGCTCGAGAGATCTCCAGTTATAGCCGCGCCGGGCGGCCGCTGTTCCAATAGTGGAGGAACAGGTCCCGGCACCAACCGCGGAAGTCCGCCGAGCTTCCCCGAAAGCCCTCAGACTGGTCGATCCGTCCCCCGAGGTTGGCGAAGCTCACCCCCGCTATTTGCTCGTTCATGGCGATGCCCACCTTGACCTCAGGCACGACCCGAATCTCCACCACCCCGGCCGGACTGGGAGGGGCTCCCGGATGAGCGGACGGGGGCAGTAGGGAACGAGGCACGATGGCTCGGACGGCGACTCCCGATCGTCGGGCCGCGTCGACCAGGGCCGTGGAGGTCAGCATGGCCTGGTCGGACAGAAACCACGCAAACTCGTCGGCCTCGTGGAGAACCCGCTCCACGTGGCGCAGGGTGTCGGTGAAGCTCGAGCCCGCCTGGAGCTCCGAGAGTTCGGCCAAGCGGTTGAGGAAGGGCCCGGGGAGAGCCGACAGGTCGTGAGTCAGGAGAAAGTCGCGGTGGCGAAACAGGAACTTGAACGAACGGAGGCCCCTTACAACCAGCCGTCCGTACGGGGTGAGGCCGTACCCAGCGTTCGAGCTTCGTCCGACCAGCTTCTGCCGGGCGAGCCGTCCAAGGTGACGGCTGGCCTCGGGGGGCGAGATCTTCGAATGCACCGCGATATCAGAAAGGCGCGCGGCCCCCCGCTCGAGAATCTCCAGGATGGCGAGCCGCTTTTCATGCGAGAGTTCGAAGAGTAGATCCTCGGTTTCCGTGACCTTCGCCTCCCCTCGGTCCAAATTTTGATGGCTCAAAAGAACTTAACATTCGAGCCAACGCACGTTTAAGGCCTGGAGTCGGTTGTGCGGTCTGAAGACGCAACGACCCGGGGTCGCTCCAGGGTTTAGGCATGACGAGCGAAGGTCGTGGACCGCTTCGGTCGAACGAGAGCGAGGGCAAGGGAACTGTGCCCCAAGCCGCGGTATCGCTTCGGAACCTGAGGGTTCGATATCCTCATTCCGACTCGGACGCGGTTTCCGGCGTTTCGCTCGAGCTAGGCCAGGAGAAAATCGCGATCGTGGGCCCGAACGGATGCGGGAAGACGACGCTGCTAAAGGCCGCCCTGGGACTCGTGCCCGTGACCCAGGGATCGGTGTGGGTTCTGGGTCACGACGTACGAACCGTACGGGGGGAGCTCGGGGTCGGAACGAACCTCGAGGAGGTCTACCGGCTGATGACCGTCACGGTGGACGGACTGATTACAATATGGGCCGACCTCCACGGGGGATCGGACGAAGAGGTCCGGCGGTGGATCGACGAATTCGGGCTCCAAGGGATCCTCGAACGCCCTCTCTTTCGGCTCTCCACGGGGCAATCCAAATTGGTCGGGGACCTCTTGGCGATGGCCTTCTCGACCCGCTTGTTGCTTCTCGACGAGCCCTTCGACAACGTCGACTTCGGACGCCGGCGGATGTACATCGACCTGCTCACCCGGTCCCGGGCGGCCATCGCGCTCAGCACTCACGAACTCGACCTCCTCTTGTCACTTCCCGAGTGGGGTCTCTTCTTCATGTTCGAGGGTCAGCTGATCGGACGCTTCCGAGCCGCGGATATCGACCGGCTGCACGTGAGCCGGGGTCATCCGGCCGAAGCGTTGGCCAGCTTCCGGACGAGCATTGGGGAGGTGTCGGTCACTCTCGACCACGGCGACCTTCCCCTGAAGGGAGTGAGCAATCTCGGCTACTTGCTCGATCGAATCGCATGACCCTCGTGTGGCCGTACACCCGAGCCGTACTCACGAACCCGGCCCTCTGGTTCTGGGGCGTCGTGTTCATGGCGTTCTGGTTCGTCCTCGGCGCATACGTGTTTTCGGGCGGCCTCGCTCCGGGTCACTCGGCCGAGGTCGCGTACACTTCGGCCTGGTTCGCCGTCATCGCCCTCTTTTCGCTCACAACGCTCGCAATGAGCATGGCGTCCAGTATCACGTACGGCACCTCGGCCCTTGCCTTCGGCTTCCGCTTCACCCGGTTGACGCCGGCCCGCTACGCGTTCGCGCTGATCGTCGCGGCAGCCGTGATGGCCGTGCTGTTGGGCTTCATCATGGCGGCCGCAGTGAGCGGACTCTTCAGTGCCCACTTCGGTAACATGATCCTTCCGGTGGATCTGCCAGCGATCGTCGGCGTTGCGGTGCTCTCGGGAGCATTCATGATGGGTCTCGCCACGACGCTGGTCCTGGTCGTGGTGAATTATCTCGGGTTGCGCAACATGAACTTCATCGAGTTCTTCCCGCTCATCTTAGCATACATCTTCGGATTCACCCAGCTCTTCTTGTCCGTCCCGGCGTGGGTGCTCTACCTTTCCCCGTGGAACGACATGGAGAGTCTCCTGTACCAAGCCTTCAGCGGCTCTCCGGCCCGCGTCGTGCTCGGGTCCACGACGTCTCCGGTGCTATCGTGGGGGGTTTCGGTGGGCGCACTGGCCGCATGGGTGGCTCTCCTAGTCGGAGTGGCCATCCTCCTTCTGGCCCGGATCCGTTCTGTCTCAATCCAGGAGGGTCGGCAAATCTGACCCGAACGCGGTGACCACCTCGACTGGGCCGCGGGCCCCAACCCAGAACATAAGTCACAACCTCAGGGAACCGTCGCTGGGCTTGCCATGAATGCTGGGGGCAGGAGGGGGCCGCGGCAGATTCTAAAATGGCTCGTTTCCTAGCGAGAGGCCCGGCCCGTTTTCGAAAGAAATCCCGAGGTGTGGGTTCCTGAAACTCTGGCCCTCCTTTTCCCGAAATTCTGGCCCCTTCTCTCGACTGCAGATGCCGCGTCCGGAATGAGGGTCCCTTGAAGTGCAGCACTCGCCCGCGCTCCAGCACCCGGTCCAAGATCGCTTCCGCCAGGTCCGGGTCGTGCAGCACTCTCCCCCACTCCTCGATCGGTTTGTTCGTCGTGAACACCATCGGCCGCCGATGAAGGTGCCGCTCGTTCACCACCTGGAACAACACGTTCGCCGCGTCAGGACCATACGAGAGGTATCCTACCTCATCGACCACCAGCACCCCGGGGTGCGTGTAGGGTACTAACGCCTCCCTCAGTCGCCCGTCCCGACTCGCCGAGGAGAGCTCGTCGATGAGGTGCGCCGCCGTCACGAACCGCGCGTCCGACCCGTGTTGGATCGCCTTGTAGGCGATCGCGATCGCCACGTGGGTCTTCCCCACCCCCGAGGGGCCGTAGAGGAGGAGGCTCCGCCCCTCGAGGACGAACTCCGGACCGAGGTAGGAGCCGAGGAGCTCCTTCCTCAGTCCGGACTGGTAAGCGAAGTCGAACTCCTCGATCGTCCGCAGGAACGGGAACTTCGCTCGGTGCGTCATCCGCGAGATCCTCGTCTGGGTGCGGTGGGCGATCTCCTCGCCCACGAGGACCTGCAGGTAGTCGGCGTAGCGCATCCCTTCCGTCTCGGCCCGCACCTGGAGATCGCTCCACAGTCGTCGGACGGTCGGCATGTGAAGGCGCCTCAGCATCCCGTCCAACTCGACCTCCGCCGTCATGTTCGTGCCTCCTCGAGCATCCCCCACGGTCGCGTCAACAGCGGCTCGACCAGCTCGGCGCC
>VFSW01012779.1_pt1 | contig 11698 bp, 8 predicted proteins | sample 5358111 | NCBI WGS metagenome assembly VFSW01 (sample SAMN11554181, study PRJNA540505) | mine drainage metagenome | isolation source: sediment from site ElyBrook_90M | place: USA: Ely Copper Mine, Vershire, VT | collected 2017 | reverse complement strand
GTGGGCTCGAGAATGGAGAGGTCGCGTTTCTGAAGGGCGCCATTGCCGCGCACGTCTTCGAGGAAGGGCGAGGGAGGTTTGCGGTTGTTGATGACCGCGGTGATGGTGAGGGCATGCTGGGCGCGGGTAAGAGCTACATAGAAGAGGCGGCGCTCTTCGCGGGTGTGGAAATCCTGTTCAGGTTGTTCGTCCTTCATGAGGTCGGCGGGAAACTCAAGCTTGGGTGTTTTTTCGGGCGAGGGAAAATCCCTTTTGCCGAGGCGAATGACGTAGACGTGGCGGAATTCCAGGCCCTTGGCGCGATGGACGGTCATCAACTGGACGGCCTCGGAGCCGGCATCCTCATCGAGGGCAATTTCGCCCTTGGCCTGGAGGAAGAATTCGAAGTAGCGGATGAAATCGTGGAGGCGCTTTTCGCCGGCGAGCGAACCTTTGCGCTGCCATTCCTGGATGAATTGACCGATGCGGGCAAGGACGAGCGCGTCGGCCTGGTCGGCGAGGGGCGTGATGGCCAGAGCCTGCACGAGAAAGGCGAAAAAATCGCTGGCGGACATTTTTCGAGATTGCTGGCGAAGGCCATCGACAAAGGCGAGCAGCTCAGCGGTACGGCGGGGCGGCTCAGAGAAAGGAGCTTCGAGCTGGCGGGCCTCGAGAGCGCGGAAGAGGGAATCATGGCCGGCGCGCTGGGCGAGGCGCACGAGATCCTCCGGGGAGAAACCCCAGTAGGGCATGGCCAGCACGCGGGCGCAGGCGACGTTGTCATAGGGTGAATGGACGAGCTTGAGCCAGGCAAACAGGTCGCGACAAAGAGTGTTGTGGAGGATGGAAAGATTCCGGATGGAGAAGGGGATGCGGCGCTCGCGGAACTGATGGAGGAGCGCCTCGCGGTGGGCGTGCTTGCGATAGAGGATGGCAAAATGGCGCCAGGGCTCGCCGGAGGCGTGCGCCTTTTCTATTTCGCCGGCGATCCAGGATGCTTCCTCATAGACGTCAGCGAAATTACCAACGCGAATGCGCGGGCCGCTGGCGCGATAGGGCTCGAGCTGCCCATCCCATTCGGGCTGCGGCGGGGCACCATTCATCTGGATGACGGAATGGGCCACATTGAGGATTTGCGGTGTGGAGCGGTAATTGCGGCGGAGGCGGATGAAAGGCATGCGGGGAGGCTGGCCCTCGGCGGCGGAAACGCCAAAATATTTTGCGAGGAGGTGGAAGCTGCCAAACGAGGCGCCGCGGAAGCGATAGATGGCCTGATTGTGATCGCCGACGACGAAGAGATTGTGGTGGTGGCCGGCGAGGAGCACGAGCAGCTCGATCTGGGCGCGATTGGTATCCTGGAATTCGTCCACCAGGATGTAACGGAAGCGATTTTGCAATTCGCGGAGCAGGGAAGCATCGGAACGCAGGAGGTCCACGGCGCGGTGGATTTGCCCGCCATAGGTAATCAGATTTTCCTTGCGCAGAAGCTCTTCGCTGACGCGATAGGCGCGGGCCACCTCATGGAGGCGATCGAGTTCGGCTTCCGTGCGGGCCTGTGTATCGGCGTCGAGGCTGTCTTTGCGCTTCTGGTATTCCTCGAGGCGAAAATCGGCGTATTGCTGGAAATCATCGGGAGTGACGAGCTGATCCTGGCAGCGGGAAAAGAAATCGATGAAGTCGTCGAGGAAGCCGCCGATGTCGTTGACCCGGGTGTAATGCCGGATGCCGAGGGCGGCAAAATTGCGACGGAGAAAAATCCAATGGTCAACTTTATCGAGCGTCTCAAGATTGGGGAAGCGTTTGCTGAGGATGACTTCGAAGCAGAAACTATGGAAGGTCTTCAGGCAGATGCCGGCGGCGCGCTCGCCGAGGGATTTGCGGACGCGGCTGAGCATCTCGCCGGCGGCTTTATCGGTGTAGGTGAGGCCGAGAATATTTTCGCCCTGGAGGGCGGGATCGGATTCGAGCAGGAAGCGGATACGTTCGGTGATGACGCTGGTCTTGCCGGTGCCAGGCCCGGCAACAACGACCATGGGACCTTCGCCATGGGCGACCGCGGCGCGCTGGCCGGGATTGAGCTCTTCGGTGGCGATCATTTTGGGGGTCATGAGGGATATGGTAAGCCAGACTGTGGCGAATGGAAAGCGAAGATTGCGCGCGGCCAGCCCGCCGGCCTATACTGGCCATTCGCCGCCGGCCAGGGAAGGCGAATCTGGAAGGAGCCATCCGCATGGAACAAGCAGTGATTCTCAGCGCAGTGCGCACCCCGATGGGGAAATTTCTGGGCGGGCTTTCGCCGCTTTCCGCCACGGAACTAGGGGCGAGAGTGGTGGCGGAATCGGTGCGCCGGGCGGGCATCGAGCCGGGGAAGGTGGATGAAGCGATCCTGGGCAATGTGGTGCAAGCCGGGCTGGGGCAGAATCCAGCGCGGCAGGCGGCGCTGGGAGGCGGGCTGCACCCGCGCGTAGCGGCCATGACGATCAACAAGGTGTGCGGCTCGGGGCTGAAATCCGTGGCGCTGGCGGCGCAGGCGGTGATGCTGGGGGAATCGGAAGTGGTGGTGGCGGGAGGCATGGAATCCATGTCCAATTGCCCCTACCTGCTCACGGGAGCGCGCACGGGCTACCGGCTGGGGAATGGCGAGATTGTGGATGCGATGATTCACGATGGCTTGTGGGACAAGTATGAGAATTACCACATGGGAATGACGGGCGAACTGGTGGCTGAGAAATTTGGGATTACGCGGGAGGAGCAGGACCGCTATTCGGTGGAGAGCCACCGGAGGGCGGTGCAGGCCATGAAATCGTGCTACTTCGAATCGCAGATTGTGCCCGTGGAGGTGCCGCAGAGGAAGGGAGCGGCGGTGGTGATCGCGAAGGATGAGACGCCACGCGAGGAGACTACGCTGGAATCGCTGGGGCGGCTGAAGCCGGCATTCAAGAAGGATGGCACGGTGACCGCCGGCAATGCGCCGGGAACCAACGATGGAGCGGCGGCGCTGGTGGTGACGAGCGCGGCGCTGGCGGAGAAGCTGGGCCTGCCGGTGCGGGCGCGGATAGTGGCGCAGGCGGTGAGCGGCGTGGAGCCGAAGTGGGTGATGATGGCGCCGGTGGACGCGGTGGAAGCGCTGCTGAAGAAGACAGGGTGGAATCGCGACCGGGACGTGGATCTGGTGGAATTGAATGAAGCGTTTGCCGTGGCGGCCATAGCGGTGACGCGGAAGCTGAAGCTGGATCCCGCGAAGGTGAACGTGAATGGCGGAGCCGTGGCGCTGGGGCATCCCATCGGAGCCTCGGGAGCGCGGATACTGGTGACATTGCTTTATGAGCTGGAGAGGAGAAATCAGCAACGCGGGATAGCCGCGCTGTGCCTGGGCGGAGGCAACGCGGTGGCCGTGGCCATCGAGCGCTAGCAGGAGGCAGCACCCGCGGCGGCAGTGGACCGCGAAGCGCAGAGGGGCAGGGGGAACGCAGGCGCGGAAGTGCGGTTTCCCCTGTGAATCATCTGGAGGCGGGATGAACTTGGAGAATATTCACAGCGTGGGCGTGCTGGGCGCGGGAACCATGGGAAACGGAATTGCCCACGTGTTTGCGCGGAGCGGCTACCGCGTGATCTTGCGCGACATCGAGAAGAGCTATCTGGAGAGGGCGCTCGAAACCATCGGCAGGAATCTTGACCGTGAAGTGAAAAAGGGAAAGATCACCGAGGCGGAGAAATCCGCGGCGCTGGGAAGAATCCTGCCGGTGACGGACGTGGAGGCGCTGCGGGAAGCCGATTTTGCGGTGGAGGCGGTGCCGGAGCAGATGGAGCTGAAATGCCGGGTGCTGAAGCAGGCGGATGCGGTGTTGCGCCCGGAGGTGATTCTGGCCAGCAATACCTCTTCGATATCGGTGACGGCGCTGGCGGCGCAAACCTCGAGGGCCGCGGGATTTATCGGCATGCATTTTATGAATCCGGTGCCTGTGATGCAATTGGTGGAAGTGATCCGCGCGATTCAGACCAGCGAAGAGACCTTTGCGGTGACCATGGAGCTTTGCGGGAAGCTGGGAAAGAAGCCGGTGGCGGTGAACGACGCGCCGGGATTCGTCTCCAACCGTGTGCTGATGCCGCTGATCAATGAGGCGGCCTATTGCGTGATGGAAGGCGTGGCGACCGCGGAAGCTGTGGACGCGGTGATGAAGATGGGCATGAACCACCCGATGGGTCCGCTGGAGCTGGGGGATTTCATTGGCCTGGATGTGTGCGTGGACATTCTGGATGTGCTCTACCGCGGGATGGGAGATCCGAAATACCGTGCGTGCCCACTGCTGCGGAAAATGACCGCGGCGGGATGGCTGGGGCGCAAAAGCGGGCGCGGCTTCTATAAATACTGAGCGCTGCAGGAAGGCGGCCGAGAAAGGCTAACGCGAGGCCCGCGGGCGGCGAAGCAATGACCTTGCGGCAGGCGGAGAAACGCTCTGCTGCCAGAGGCGGAAGCCGCCGACAAAGGCATTGGCATTGCTGCCCAGCCGGGCCTTGGGCGGCAATTTCTTGAGCTTTTTGGCGTTGCCGCCGCCGAGGACGACGTACTCCACCTGCAGGGCATCGACGAATTCAGCGGTAATTTTGGCGACGTAGCGGCGCCACTTCTTCTTGCCCATGCGTTTCAGGCCGCGCAGGCCAAGATAATCCTCGTAGGTTCTCTTCTTATAGGGCAGGTGAGCGATTTCCATGGGCTGGAGGGCGCCATCCACAATCATGGCGGCGCCGAGGCCGGTGCCGAGGCCCAGGAAGAGCATGCGGCCGCCGGAATAGCTGCCCAGCGCCTGCATGGCGGCATCATTGATGAGCTTGACGGGGCAGCCAAACGCCTTTTCGAAATCGAAATTCACCCACCCTCTGCCGAGGTTGTGCGGCTGCTGAAAGAGGCGGCCGTGAATGACGGGACCCGGGCACCCGATTGAGACCACGTCATATTCCCAGCCTTTCACCAGGGGCTTCAATTGGGCGACCATTTCGCCAGGGGTGAAATGGGGGCCGGAGGGGATTTTGCGCGCTTCGCGCTGGCCTGTCGCCAGGACTTTGATATGGGTTCCGCCGACATCCACGACGAGGATCCTGCGGCCTGTGGCTGCGAGGCTGGCTTCCATGCGTTCCTCCGCTCCGCGAAGGCTGCTGCCCGGCGGAACCTCCCCAGTGTACCCGCCCGATGCGTGCCGGCGATGCTTTTTTTGTTACAATCGTGATGCCGAACGAGAGGATGAATAATCAATGAGCCGAATTTCCAGGAAGATCACAGCCCTTGTGATTCTGCAGGTGTGCGCCGCCTGCGGCGCGGCAGCAGCGCCGCAGCATTTGGGGAAGGTGAATTTCCCGACGTCGTGCGCCGCGGCGGTGCAGGGACAGATGGAAACGGGAGTGGCGCTGCTTCACAGCTTCCAGTATCAGCAGGCAGCACAGACCTTTGAAGCAGTGACCGGCCAGGATCCAAAATGCGCGATTGCCTACTGGGGCCGGGCCATGTCCCTCTACCACCAGCTTTGGGATTTTCCGGACGCGGCGACGCTGAAGCAGGGGCGTGAATGGGCCAAGCGCGCGACGAAGCTGCACGCGGCCACCGACCGAGAGCGCGGGTACATCGTGGCAGTTTCCGCATTTTACGTGGATATTCCGAACCTGACGCATCTGGCGCGCACCACATCGTATTCGAATGCCATGCAGCAGCTCAGCAGCCGCCATCCTGAGGATGGAGAGGCGGCCGCGTTCTACGCGCTTTCGCTGGTGGCGCTGGCGGAGCAGGGGCAGGATGAAATGGCGAACCGGAAGAAAGCGATTGCCATCCTGCAGCCGCTGTTTGCAAAGGATCCGGATAACCCCGGCTACGCGCATTACCTGATTCACGCCTGCGATACGCCGGAACTGGCGCCGCAGGGGCTTGCGGCGGCCAGGCGGTATGCGGCGATTGCGCCGGGCTCCTCGCATGCGCTGCATATGCCATCGCACATTTTTGCGCGGCTTGGCCTGTGGGAGGAGATGATCCGATCCAATGTGGCCGCTGCGGCCGCAGCAGCGGAGGCCACGCGCGCCCACACGGCGCCAGCTCACTATGAGCTGCACGCGATGGATTACCTGGATTACGCCTACCTGCAGAGCGGGCAGGACGCCCAGGCAGCGGCGCTGATTGGCGCGTTGAAGGAAGTGCCGGGAGCTCCGGCGAAAGACGTCGTGGAATTTCAGGCTATGTTTGGCGTGCGGAACGCCATCGAGGCGCACCGCTGGAAGGATGCCGCATCGCTGGCCATCCCCGATGTGGAGCTGCGCAACCAGAAGGATGCATGGTTTGCGCGCGCCCTGGGAGCGGCGCGAAGCGGCGATGCCGCGGGAGCGGGGCAAGCCGTGACGAAACTGCAGGAAGCGGTTGCGGCGTCCAGGGCCCATGATGATTCCATGGGATACAAGACGGTGACGGGCGAGGGGCCGCATGTACTTGAGGCGAAGGCGTGGCTGGCGCTGGCGCAGGGAGATTCCGCCGCAGGGCTGAAGGGCCTGAAAGATGCCGCGGCGAGCGAGGCAAGCAATGGTCTGGGCGATCTGGTGATGCCTGCGCAGGAGATGATGGGGGATATGCTGAGCGGACTGAAGCGCCCGACGGAGGCACTTGCGGCTTACCGGGCGTCGCTGGTGGAGGCGCCGAACCGTTTCGATTCGCTGCTGGGCGCGGCGAGGGCGGCGCGGGATGGCGGAGACGCGAAAGATGCAGGGGCGTACTACGAGCTATTGATACACGTGAGCGATGCGAAGGCGGACCGGCCGGAACTGGCCGAGGCACGCGCCTGGCTGGCGGGCAAGCACTAGCCGGGCGAAACGGCGCGGGGCGGCTTAGCCGCCGTGCTGCTTCAGGTAATCCACGATATTCTTGAAATCTTCCGCAGAGCCGCGGTTGGGAAAGCGGTTGGAGAGCGAAGAATATCTGGCCAGGCGCTGTGCGGCGTTCTGCAGGGGAGTTCTGCCCGCGAGATCCTTGATCTGCGGATCCGCGCCATGCTCGACCAGATATTTGACGATGCCAAAATCGCCGATGGCGGCCGCGTCGTTGAGCGGCGTAAAGCCATTATGGGCCTGGGCGTTAATGTTCGCTCCCTTTCCGAGAAGGTATTCCACCACATCCTGACGGCGGCTGAAGGAGGCGGCCAGCAGGGGCGATTTGCGAAGCATATTATCCGCATCATTTACGTTGGCGCCATGCTCGACCAGGTATTTGACGACGTCAAGATGCCCGTTGCGAGAGGCAACCACCAGAGGAGACATGCCGCCCTGCCCCCTGGAATTGACGTCGACGCCGTGATCGAGGCAGGACTTGACAGTGGCGAGGTCGCCATCAAAAGCCGCCTTCCAGAGCTGGCTGGCGGATTGCGAATGCGACGGAGCGGGCCAAGCAAGAGCCAGCGCGGCAAGAAGGATAGCGGGCAAGATTGGAGATTTACTCAAGAGAGTTCGCATCGTCGTTCCTTCCAGTGGCAATGGGTTGAACAGCTTCATGCCTGACTATCTCATGAACCGGGGATTTCCGCGCACGGATGTGCACGGAAGCGCACGGCCCATCGCTAAGGCTGGCAGGGGCGGGCCCGAATCGGCTAGTGAGCGAAGCAGCTCGAAGCATCTGAGGTGACAGACAGGCCGTGGTTTGGAGGAAGGCGAATGAGCGGCGCGGCATTGATTGTGGCTGAATCGCAGCGCAGCTCGACGGGATGTGTGCCGGCATTGAAGACGTCCCACAGGTGGCCGGGGAAAGCACGGGGAATGGTGACTGTGGATTCACCGGTCACGTTGACCCAATGATCAGCGGGGGTGAGCGTATAGGGTGTTGGCCGCGTGGCGATGGCGGCGGCGATGCCGGTGAAATGCTGCGGAGCGAAGAATGCGGGGTAGCCGGGGGGAAGGCCGTTGGGATTGCCGCTGATATAGCCGCCGTGAATATTGCCGGCTCCCTGAATTTTGATGGCCCTGGACCAGAGGCCGGCAAAGGTGATATCCGCATGGAAACCATGGACGCCATTTCCGGCCGAGGAGATATCGAGCCCGACGAGAGGGGAAGGGCGCGGGGCGGGAGCGAGGGCGGAGGGTTCGTCTCCCGATGTCTCCATGTCAAAACCAATGATGGTGAAGTCGTTTGCATTATCCACATGGAGCATGGGGGAGTGAACCGCGGCATCGTTGGTGCAGCCGAGGAGCACCGCCTGGGAGACATAGCTGAAGCTGAATCCATTGACGTGAACCTTTTCGATATAAGGCAGCGTGATGTAGCGGTGCGGGGAGCCTTCGAGGCTCAGCCCGGTGGCGGAGGCGAGAGGGACACCTCCGGCGGAATCGTCAAGGATATTCCGAAGGATCATATTCTGCGCGCCAGTGCCAGGGGCCTTGAGCGTCACGCGGATGCCGAAGCCGCCGGCGGGAATCCGAAGGACTTTTAAATTTTCAAGGCGGCAGTAGCGGCAGCCGAAGGCCAGGATGCCGGTGGATGCTCCTGAGCCGGCGCCAGCGAGGGTGAGAATCAGGTTGCGGACCTCGATGGCCACCGCCTCGCTCGTGCCAGCCGCATTGCCGAGCTGGATGCAGGGGCCGGAAGCCGAGCCGCCGCAGGAAAGCACGGTGCCCGAGGCGCCGGTCCAGAGGTCAGGACCATCGAGGCCGAGGATGGCGCCGCCACGGGAGCTGGTGAAACGGATGCAGGGCGTGACCGCGCAGGCGAGGCCGCGGCCGAGCAAAAGGATTACGGGCGAGGAGTTGTCTGTGATGGCGGCCTCGACCCGCGCGGCAGCGGGCATCGCCCTGGCATCGCAAATGCCGGAGGCGAGCGGCTGCTGAGCGTCGCGGATGCAGGCATTGATGCCGGCGGCGGTGAATGGATAATGTGCGCCGTCCACGCGGAGGAGGGCGGAGGTGGCCGGTGCGGATTGCGCCGCGGCGATTGCCGGGGCGAAACTGAGGAGGATATAGAGGAACAGGGGGGAGAGAAAGCGCGGGCGAAAGGGCATCGATTCTCCTAATACGGGAGCGAATAAGTACAGCTGGGATATGGGCACGTTGATTGCCAGGAGAAGGTAGGAGCGGGGAGCCAGCGTTTCAGATTGGCACAGAAATGGCCGCCCGATTTGTCGAATCAAGTGAGTTGCGGAGAATCCTTCGATTGCATCGCCGCGGTAGCAGGCGAAGGGGAAGGTCAGTCGTAATATTCAGAGCCGAGATGGGTGATCAAAGTTTCGCCCTGCAGCCAGCGAAGGGTGTTCTTCAATTTCATCAATTGAATAAAAAGATCGTGCTCTGGGTAGAGCGTGGGAGCGCACATGGGGGACTTGAAATAAAAGCTGAGCCATTCCTGGATGCCGCGGAGGCCGGCGCGCTGGGCGAGATCGAGAAAGAGGACGAGATCGAGGACGATGGGAGCGGCGAGGATGGAATCGCGGCAGAGGAAATCCACCTTGACCTGCATGGGATAGCCGAGCCAGCCGAAGATGTCGATATTATCCCAGCCTTCCTTGTTGTCTCCACGGGGAGGGTAATAATTAATGCGGACTTTGTGGTAGATCTTCGAATAGAGATCGGGATAGAGGTGCGGCTGGAGGATGAATTCGAGTGCGCCAAGTTTGGATTCCTCTTTCGTCTTGAAGGAACCTGGGTCGTCCAGCACCTCTCCATCGCGGTTGCCGAGGATGTTGGTGGAGAACCAACCATTCAGGCCAAGCATGCGGGCTTTCAGCCCCGGAGCCAGGATGGTCTTGAGCAGGGTTTGGCCGGTTTTGAAATCCTTCCCCGCGAGAGGGACGCCATGCTGGTGGGCGAGTTCGATCAGTGCGGGAACATCCACGGTGAGGTTGGGAGCGCCATTGGCGAAGGGCACGCCGGATTTGATGGCGGCCCAGGCGTAGAGCATGGAGGGAGCGATGGCGGGATGATTTTCGCGCATGGCGCGCTCGAAGGAAGCAACGGTCTTATGGACGGCATGGGGCTTCATAAATACTTCGGTGGAACCGCACCAGACCATGACCAGGCGGGAGGCGCCGGAACGCTTGCGGAAAGATTCGATATCGGCCTGAATCTGGCGGGCGAGGGCGAGTTTGTTGGCAGCTTTTTTGAGGTGGCGGCCATCGAGATTCTTGACGTAGGAGCGATCGAAAGCGGCCTTCATCGGGCGAATCGAAGAGAGCAGCTTTTTGGCCTGCTCGAGATGAAGGGGATGGAGCACGGCACTTTTCTTTGCGGCGGTGTAGGAATCGTCGGGGAAGATATCCCAACCGCCGAAGACGAGATCCTTTAGTCCGGCGAGGGGCACGAAATCCTTGATGCGAGGGGAGCGATTCTCGGTGCGCTTGCCCAAGCGGATGGCGGCCATTTGGGAGAGAGAGCCCACGGGCGAGGCGAGCCCGCGGCGCACCAGTTCGACGCCCGCCATGAAGGTGGTGCTGACGGCGCCCATGCCGGGCATGAGGACGCCAAGCTTGCCCTTGGGCGGTGCAATTTTAGATGGCCGGTCCATTCCGTCTCTCCTTCTGGCGAGCGCGCAAAATCAAAAGGGAACAGGTGATGGAGAAAAGAACAGCGCGCAAGCGCGAACAAACATAATGCGAGAATGGCGGACGTTTTGCAAATAGGGAAGCGGGAAGAGAAGGCCGGGGCGCCCGCGGAGCGGGACGGAGGAAGCGCGGTGGCCTGTGGCGCGGAAGAGGCAGGAAGTCCGCGGAGCGATCGGCCGATGCTCAGCGCTTCTCGACGTGGATGGAGCCGTTGCCGGAGCGGAGGACGACGAGCGGGCCGCCGCCATTCAATTGGCCATGGATGGAGGAGCCGGAGAGGGAGCCGGTGACGGCGACGGGGAAATCCAGGCTGATGTGGCCATCGCCGGTATGGGCATCAAGTGTGGCGGCGAAGGCGGAAGGAAGGCGAAGCGTGATGCTGCCATCGCCGGTGGAAACATTCCAGGTGGAGGAAGGATGAGAATCCGTGGAGACGCCGACGACGATGCTGCCGTCGCCCGAACGGAGATTGAGAGCATCGAAGCGGCCATCGACCGAGATATGACCATCGCCGGTATCGGCGGCGAGAGAGCCATCGAGGTTTGAGGCTTCCACGTGTCCGTCGCCCGTGTGGAAGCGCAGATTTCCGCTCAGGTGCGTGGCGGAGATATTTCCATCGCCGGAATCCAGCCGAAGATCACCGGAGATGGAATCCACGGTGATATTTCCATCGCCGGTTTGGAGGTCGAGGCCAGCCTGTGCGGGGACGTGAAGGATGACGCGAAGGGAATGGCTGGAAGAGCCGAACCAATTGAAGACGTTGTGCGGGGAACGGACGTCAATCTCAATCTGAGAGCCATTCTGCGAATCGGTGATTTTGACGTCGCGAGGAATGCTCCAGGAAGTAGTGGTGACCTGCGCATAGACCTGGCCGGATGCGCCCTGTGAGATTTCAACGCTGGCCTGTGTGGCATGGAGCGTGATCATTGGGCCGCCGGAGACGGAATACGTGTGAGTCCATTGGTCCGCGTGGGCTGGGGCCGCAGCGGCAAGGAAGGCTGTGGCGGCAAGCGCGAAGGCGGCGAATGTAGCGGGGTGGAGCGGGCGACGATGCATGGAATGGCCTCCCATTCTGTTCACGATGGAGAATACGCAAACGGGCAGAGGAAAGTTCCCGGGCGGAGCGGGAGATAGGATTAGGAAGCTTTGCGGCGGGCGGAGGAGGGGCG